>FTCK01000285.1_pt1 | contig 24073 bp, 23 predicted proteins | sample 1639711 | NCBI WGS metagenome assembly FTCK01 (sample SAMEA3914869, study PRJEB12502) | metagenome | biome: forest; material: soil | place: USA | collected 2012-03-12 | depth 0.1 m | reverse complement strand
GCGTGGGCGCCAGCACCAGCGCACGCACCGGGTGGCGCGCGGGCGAGACGCTGGCCGTCTCGTGGCGCATCATCTTCTGCAACAGCGGGATCGAGAACGCGGCGGTCTTGCCGGTACCGGTCTGCGCGGCGCCCATCACGTCACGGTTCTGCAGCACCAGCGGAATCGCCTTGGCCTGGATCGGCGTCATGAAGGCGTAGCCTTGGTCGGCGACGGCTCGCAGCAGCTTCGGGTCGAGCGGCAGGGTGTCGAAACGGGCCTGGGCGGGTACTTGGTGCTCGGGGGCTTGGTCCGTTTGAGCCGGGACCTGGGCTTGTGGGGTTTCAATCATGAAACGCCATTATCGCTTGTACTGATCAAATTCGCATCTGAGCACATCTCAGCACGCTGCGAGGGTCGGAGCTCGGCAATGTCCTGCGGCTAGAATTCGCGCTCCTTTGTTCCTGGCCTCGGCTCCGATCGAGCCGCCCTGCACGCGCGAGCGTCATCGCCGTCCTTCGCTTCCGCACTTGAAGACCTCACCCATGCAGATGATTCGATCCCTGGTTTCGACAACGTTCCGACATGCGAGGTTGAGCGTGGCGTCATGCGCGCTGGGGCTTCTCGCAGCGCTGCAACCGATGTTGGCCCAGGCCCAGGCCCAGACCGAGACCCAGACTCAGGTTCAAGCCCAGGATCCGATGGCCGCGGACGCCGCAACGATCGCAAATCCCATCGCAACTGGTTCGACCACATCTCGCCAGCCAGCGGCAGTTGCCAATACACGTACGGTCGCGAATGTGCCCACTGAGGCCCCGCCCGCGTATGAAGCCGGTGAATTCGAACGCTACGTGCAAGCGAGCTCCGATAGCTCAGTTCGTCGGTTCGGCGCGAATCTGCTGACTGACCCGGTGCTGTCTGCGAGCGGTCAGGATCCGCTGTCGTCGATACCTGGCGACTACATCGTCAAACAGGGAGACGAGATCGCGTTGACCATCTGGGGATCCGTCGACACCGATCTGCGGTTGACGGTCGATCGCGCTGGCCTGATCTCCGTTCCGCGGGTCGGTTCGATCACCGTCGCGGGTGTCCGCTACGCCGACCTGGCCAGCACGATCACGCGGCGCGTCGGCCAGGTGTTCAAGGACTTCCAGCTCACAGCGACGATGGGGCAGGTGCGGCCGATCCGCGTCTTCGTGACCGGCTACGCGAGGCATCCCGGCAGCATCACCGTGAGCGGGCTGGCCTCGGTGCTCAACGCGCTGATGCGCGCCGGTGGCCCGTCGCCCGCGGGCAGCTTCCGCGACATCCGCCTCAACCGAGGCGGCAGGCAGATCGCCACGTTCGATCTCTACGATTTGTTGTTGAAAGGCACGCGCGATGCCGACGTGCTCGTACAGCCCGACGACGTGATCTTCATCGGCCCCGTGGGCACCCAGGTAGCACTTATCGGCAGTGTCAACCAGCAGGCCGTGTTCGAGCTGAAACCCGGGGAGACGCTGTCGGACCTGATCCGGATGGCGGGTGGTTTCACAGCGATCGGCGATCGCAGTCGCGTCACGATCGAACGCATCGCCGATCGCACGAAGGGTCACGTCAGCGAACTCCTGCTGCCGACGCAGTCAGATACCCGACTGGCTACGGGCGACGTCGTGCGCGCCTACAGCAGCGTGACGTCCGCGTTGCCACGGGAGGTGCAGAACAACCGCGTCCACGTCGATGGGGAAGTGGTTCATCCCGGCGACTACGTATTGCCGCCCGGCAGCACGGTTTCCGACGCGCTGCGAGCTGCCGGCGGGCTCACGGCGGCGGCCTTTCCCTACGGCACCGAGTTCACGCGCGAGAGCGTTCGCCAGACTCAGCAGATCAACTTCGATCGCGCGCTGCGCGACCTGCAGACGAACATGGTCAAGAGCCAGGCGACCCAGCGCTCGACCTCCATCGAGGAGACGGCTACCCAGAACGCCCAGGCCGACGCCAACAATCGCCTGATCGAACGCCTCAGCCAGGCGCGGCCCACCGGGCGCGTGGTCATGCCCATCGAACCGGACGCTCGCACCCTGCCCGACATTCCGCTCGAGAGCGGCGACAGCATCACCGTGCCCGCACGCGGTACGGCCGTCGGTGTCTTCGGCAGCGTCTTCAACACGGGCAGCTTCGTCTACGTACCCGACCACACCGCGCAGAGCTACCTGCAATTGGCGGGCGGTCCGACGCGGGGCGCCGACAAAGGCAGCATCTTCATGATCCGGGCCAACGGCTCGGTGGTCAGCGCGCAGCAGGGAAGCTCGTTCTGGCACTCGGGCAACGACCTGCTCTCGGCGATCGTTCAGCCCGGTGACACCCTCTTCGTGCCGGAGGAGCTGAACAAATCGACGTTCATACAGGACGCGAAGGACTGGACGCAGATCCTTTACCAGTTCGGCCTTGGCGTGGCCGGCATCAAGTCGTTGGGGCTGTGATGACGACGCTCGAACAGATCTCGCCCGTCCACGAGTACGACGATGGCATCGACATCGTCACCCTCTTCTCGCCGGCCGCGGCACGCTGGAAGCTCGTCCTGCTGTCGGCCGTGATCGCCGGTGCCGTCGCCGCGGGCGCAAGCTACCTCGTAGCGCCGAAATACATCGCGACCACCGTGTTCCTGCCGCCGCCACAACAAGGCGGCAGCTCGAACGCGCTGGCCTCGCTGGGTGCCCTCGGCCTCGGAGGGGGCAACATCAACACGCGCAATTCCCCGGATCAATTCGCGACATTGATGCAGAGCGTCACGGTGAGCGATCGCATCATCGCCAAATTCGACCTTCGCAAACAATGGGGTGCGAAGTTCAAAGTAGATGCCAGAAAGATCCTCTCCAGGCTCGTCAAGATCGAGTCGGGCAAGAAGGACGGCCTCATGCAGGTCTCCGTCACCGACACGGATCCGGCGCGCGCGGCCGCTATCGCGAACCAGTACGTCGTGGAACTGCGCACTCTAACCAACACGCTGGCCGTCACCGAGGCCCAGCAGCGGCGGGTGTTCTTCGAAGGCTTGCTGGAGAAGACACGCGACAAGCTTGCGGATGCGCAGACGGCACTCGAGACGAGTGGCTACAGCGCCGGCGCGCTCAACGCACAGCCGAGCAGCGCTGCCGAGGGCTACGCGCGCGTCCAGGCCCAGCTCACGGCGGCCGAGGTCAAGCTCCAGGTCCTGCGTAGCAGCTTGGCGAACGCTGCGCCCGAGGTAAGGGTGCAGCAAGAGGCCGTCAACGCCTTGGCATCCCAATTGGCCAAGCTGGAAGCACAGGACAAGGCGCACCCAGAGACAGCCGACTACGTGAATCGCTATCGCGAATTCAAGTACCAGGAGACGCTGTTCGATCTTTTCGCGCGCCAATACGAATCCGCGCGCGTGGACGAGAGCAAGGAAGGCGGCTTGATCCAGGTGCTGGATAGTGCTACCCCGCCGGAGCGCAAGGACTCTCCGAGGCGCTCGCTCTGGGCGCTCGTCGGCGCGCTGCTGGGCGGATTGGTCGCGGTGGGCTATTTCACGGTGAAAGGCTACCGCGCGGCCCTTCAGCCGGCCGGCTGAGAGCCAAGCCGGGCGTTCGAATCAAAGCCAACCGCACAGGATGGCGATGAGCTGTATCGCACGATCCGACAAACGACGACGCCCATATCGCGCGACGAAAAGCAACCGCCTCGCCGCCCCGATCAATCCGCGTTGCGCCGACAGCACGCGCCAGCGTGCCGTGTGGACCGAGCCAGCCCCCACGGACTCCAGGTAGGCAACGAGAGCGTCGACCTGCCCGCGATACCAACCCTCCCGAATCAACGCGAGGCGGCGGGCAACTCCCGCGAACGAATTTCTTGCGCCTGTGTCGTTGGCCGCGTGCTGGCGATAGATCATGGACGGACGCTCGTCGAAAATCCAATTGAGCTTGCGAGCGCGAGCGATTGCATAGACTAGCCAGTCGTGATAGTGAAGTTTCGGCGCAGTCGAATCTCCGCGGCCCAATGCTGCTCGCAACTGCTCGAAGAGTCTCGCTGTGATCACGAATGTGCAGCCCTGGCCCGCGCCTTCAAACAGGTAGTCCGCGTCGCGCTTGCGCCGGTTCTGCAGAATCAGCTTCTCCCGTCCGTCCGGCCAACGCGCCAGCACCGCCGCCGAATAGCCGTCAGCACCCGACGCAGTCATGAGCGAGATCGCGCGTTGTAGCTTGTCCGAGAACCACTCGTCGTCCTGGTCGCAGAACGCGACGTACTCGCCCCACCCGGGCCGGGCGGCGCCGATGAGGCGAAAGAAGTTGCCGGAAGCCGAGCCACTGCCTTCGTGGTCCGGATCGAGGCGGATGCGCGGATCCTGGTTCGAACGTGCCGCAACAATGGCTCTCGTATCGTCCGACGACGCATCGTCGCGGACGTCGACTTGAAGGTTCACGCCCTCTTGGCGCAGCACGGAATCCAGTTGTTTGCCGATCCAGTCCGCGCCGTTGCGGGTGGCCAGTAGCACAAGAACACGCGGAAGAGGGGGGGGATCGGCCGGCGGTATCGACCTATCTCGCTCATTCACGATTGACCCATCCGCTCGGCTCCACGGTCCTTCAATTTGGCACGGATCGCATCGCGCACGCGATCGACGTCAATCGAGCGAATGCAGGCATATTCTGACGCGCCGCCGACGCAGGTCGGCTTGTTGTAGCAAGGCCATGCAGTGCATCCGCCGCTGCTCGCCACGACCTCGGCGTGGGGTGGCGAGAACAGCGCCGGGTTGTTTGCACCGTTGATAAACACAGTCGCAGTGCCAACGTTCTCCGCCATGTGGATCGAGAAGCTGTCCAGGCCAACCAGCAGGTCGAGACGACTCAGGGCAGCTGCGAAATCTGGCAGGCTCTCGGTGACGAGTCGTACCCGTCCTCCCAGGTTGCCGAAAAGCGCCTCCAATTTCGATCGCTCGCTCGGTGCGCCGAACGCAGACACGATCGCCCCGCTGTCGAGCAACTGCGCGGCAAGTTGCGTCCACGACTCCTCTGGCCACAGCCGGCAGGCCTGTGACGCGAACGGATGAAGGCCGATCGCGAAGGTCGGCGACGGCTGCGCATCGGGGGCGGTCGTCTTGCCCGTGCGGCAAGGCCTCCTTGCGCCGACCAAGTGTTCGAGCAGAAGGCGGTGGCTATCGTAGACGTTGGTGACATTTGCCGGTACGACCACGGTCGGCGTGCCCTCGCCGAACGGATTGCGGTTCATTCGTTTGAATGAATGGTTCTCGGCCCAACCCGGGTGAAGATGCGGCTGCGGCCCGATGAGGCGCCCAAGGAAGCGCTCGCGGAAGTCGCCCGTCAGATCCATCGTCAGGGTCGGACGCAGGCGCCGGATCTCTCGGACGGACCGGATCAATTGCAGTGCCGCGGCTGCCCCGAAATTCTTGCTGGTGCCGATCGGAAAATTGGACATCACGACACGGCAACCGGGGATGTCGTCGAAGAGGAACGCTGTACCGGGTCGCGTCCAGACGATGTATTCGTCGGCGTATTCGCACGCCGCAAGTTCCCTGAAAAAGGTGCTGCCCAGCGTGATGTCGCCAAGATTGCGCGGCGTGATGAAACAGAGGACTCGCGGCGGAATCATGTCGACTCCACCGGCGCGCCGGCCGGCCTGGGCCATCGGAGCAGACGCCGGCGATTTACTTTGCGGGCGGGTGCGAGGCGGCCTAGAGAATCGATGCTAGGCACCAACCACAAGAAAATGATGATCGAGATGACGCCCTGGTAGGACAGCGAATAAAAGCCGACCCAGAAGCCCGCGCAGAACTGGTACCAGAGAAGGACTGCGACATGCTGCGCCAGATTGTGCTTCGGCATCGCTCTGTACCGGCGCGTGAAATGGCCGGAAATGACACCTGAAACGAAAGGAACGACCAATGCTCCGAACCATCCGAACGCCATGTAGCCGGACACGGAAGGCGGCAGCCGAAACCCCCCCGAAGCGATATCGCTGATGTCGAATGTGTCGTTGACGATGGCGAGCGTGTAAACGGACGGGTTGTACATGAAGTTCGACGGCACCAGTCCACCAATGAACGTCATCCCGTATGTCAGGTCTCTGAACGGATCGAACTTGCCCAGAAACGCCAGATGGTCGTTGACGTCCGGCGCACCGTGCGCAATCTCGACCCACAGATTGAAGTCATTAGGCACGAGAATCCCGAGCAAGACATAGACACTGCTGCCCAGGGCATAGAGCATCGTCGAAAACGTCAGGAACACCACCAAGCGCCTGCGCGATTCGCTGGACCAGGCTGCAATCAGCAGGACGGCCCCAGCCACTACCGTACCGCGGTTCAGCGACAAGGCGAATATAGCGACGGCCCAGCCGACTACCAGGAGCATCTTGCGGTCACGCACGGCCACAAGGAACGCAATCGCCATCGGCATCGCCGCTGCCAGGATCGCCTGCGCGAAGCGGTAGATCACCGCGACCTGATCGTACTTTTCCTTGTAGGGGCCTTTGAAAAACTTAGCCAGGAACGGCTGCTCGGCAAATATTGGAAGTGTGCCCATCCACGCGAAGCAGAACGTCATCAACACGCAGCCCACCACCATCACCGCGAACGTTCGCCGGATAGGCAAAACGGGATCGGACCAAGCGCGGCGCCGAGCGAACGACGGTAGCCTGATTCGCGGCAACCGCACGTGGCCGCCAAGCACGATGCCGGCGGCCATTGCGAGGGCGCCGAAAATGTTCAGTGTCGTCAAAGTGTCGATCGTCTGCTGGCTCGACACTTCGCCGTAGTTGATCACGAGCAGCGGAATGAGCGCGGTCGTGATGTAGAACGGAAACGACATCCATGCGATGACGTTGCGCCGGCTGGGCCAGATCAGCAGCGTGCCGAAGCCAAAACAGGCATAGGCCAACAGATTGGCGATGATTTGCAGCGTCGACATCGGATCAATGCTCCGCGTTGCGGCGAACAGGCGCCGCAAACAGTCTATCGACCTCGGCCATCACCAACTCGGGCGCCAGCCCCCGGATGCAGTCCAAAGTGGCACAGCCGGTCTTGCGATAGCACGGCGCACAAGGCATAGGATGTGTCAGCACGATGCTGCGGTCGGCCAGAGGGCGCCAGAGCACAGGATTGTTCATTCCGTGACCAACCACGATGACCGGCGTGCCCACTGCCGCGGCGACGTGGCCCGCCACTGAATCGACTCCCACCAAGAGGCTGGCGCCGCCAACGACCTCGACGAACTCAGGCCATTTGAGGCGATCGCACAGATTCACGTTGCCGTCGACTTCCGCGAGCAGTGCCTCGATCTGCAGACGCTCGCGTTCCCCGCTACCGGTGAACACCAGACGCCGCCCCCGCGCGACCAATGCGAGCGCAAGCTCGCGCCACTTTTCAAGCGGCCAGTCCTTCAGCGGCGAGCCCGAGCCCATGTGCAATACCACGTAAGCCCCAGCCCCAACCACGCGCGCAACATCGAAGGATACGCGAGGTAACACGGGGCGGGCATGGGCGCGGTTGAGCCGCTCGCCGCCGGGGATCAGTCGAAGCAGGTCGCAGTGATATTCGACGACGGAGCGAGTGCCCAGCGTCAGGTCAAGGCTGCGGGTCAGCAGCGGGCCGAAGCCGCCGCTGGTATAGCCGATGCGCTGGGGAATGCCAGCCTGCCGCAGCAGGAGGAAAGCGTTCGGAAAATAGAAGTACAGGTCGACGGCCACGTCGTAGCCGATTTCGCGCATCTCGCCCAGGGCCTGCCGGCGCGTACGCCAATAGACCTTCATCTTCTCCCATAGCGAGATCCGCGCGCGACTGATCTTCCAGTGATCGACGGTGTGGACCCAGTCCAGCATCGGATGGTCGCGGACGACCGGCCGTGACCAACTACCCACCAGCATCCCGATCCGCGCTTCCGGGAACGCCTCACGAATCGCCGGCAGAACGGCTGTCGACAAGACGACATCGCCCAGGTGGGCACCATTGGCGATCAGGATACGGCGCGCGGGACGCGACTCCTGCAGCGGCCTGAGGTAGACGAACATGCCCAGCACCGCATCCAGCATGCGGAAGAGTCGGTTGAAGCCCTTGTGGCGCACGAAATACCGGCCGCGCATCGGCGGCTGTTTCACCTGGTCGGCGCGCAGCGCGCGGTCGGGCGGCTTAGCGCTCTTCATCCGCACCGCCCTTGCAATCTGGCAACACCACGATCTCGTCTGCAGGTCGTCATGTCGCTCAGGCCGCCGATGTCAGCCGCAGGCGGCTCGATACGAACTTGACCAAACGATCCGCGAGCAGGGATCCGCCCTCGCGATGGCCCTTGCCAAGTTTGTAGTTCCATATCGCACCGGCAACGACACTGGCGTCGTAGACGTTGCGAATCGAGTAAGCGTTGCCGTCGACGCGCAATCCGCTCATCGCGCGGCTTACCGATCTGATGCGCCGGCGCGCCAATTCGATCGCGGCCGCGGTGCGCGGCTCCGGGGGCAACGAGTGCAGCTTCCGGATCGCTGCCGTGGCCGCCAACACGGCCGGCAATCTGGTCGGCAGCGACTCCAGCCTGGCCTGCAGGCACATGGCCTGGAAGTCGGGCTTCAGGTCGCCCGCCATATCGGGGAAGGCAGCGCGCGCCTGCAGGAATGCTTCGGTCATCACGAACGATCCTGCCACGCAGTAGACCGTATCCGGATGAAGCTCAATGTCGTTCTCGGCGAGATAACGTTTCTCCTCGTCAGTGTTGGCGAGGATGGTCTGCGCCGCACCGTTGCTCTTGGCGGACACACCCTCGACGAACAGGGGTCGCGCGGTGTGAACGTAGCGAGGGCAAGACAACGTCGTCACGAAAGCGGAATAGGCGTCGGGCGTCACAGAATTGATGTAGCGGCCGTGGCGCATGCAACGGCGGATCAGGTCGACCGGGATGAATCCGCGGTAAACGCTGGGCATGCCCCACACGTAGGCCTCGTCGTGCTCGCGGAAAGTGATGCGATCGTGGATGACTTGGCGCGAATCGCGTACGGTCACCTTGTCCGAGAAACTCGAGAACTGCAGGCTGTTTGCAATGCCACGGTCCGGGAAGTTGGGCCATCCGAAATAGACGCTGCCGGCCGATAGCGGCATCCCGCCGTGGGCGCGGATCAGTTCGTCGGCATGCTTGAGCGCGCCGGGCAACAAGGCATCGTCGTCACCAATCGACGTTACCCAGCCGTCGTTCACCTGGCTGATCGCGAAATTGAAATGCGACGACATACTGAGCCGCCGGTCCGGCGCGACATATTTAAGGCGCGGATCGGAGAAGGACGCAACAACGTCGCGTGTCGCGTCCCTGCTCACGTTGTCGGACACGAGGACGGTGTAGTTCTCGTAGTCCTGATCCAGGCATGCGCGGATAGTATGTTGCAGCGTTTCGCACCGCTCTCGCGTCGGAATGATGATGGTGAAGGGAGTCATATCAGCGCCTTAAGACGGGACAAGAGCCGCGTGCGGATCTGGGAAGTGGTCACGCCCGCGGTGGCATACAGAGCCAGGGTCACGACTGCAACCTGCAGCAGGAGCAGGCCCCGCTGCGTCGGGTCGACATGCCAGCCCCTGAGGAGCCAAGCCACCGCAGCGGCGGAACCCAGCGGCAGAGCGACATCCTGCAAGTACCAGCGCCACTTCTCGCGTGGGAGCAGGCGCCTGTGCATCAACTGTATCGAGAATACAAGGTAGCCGAGATTCAGCACGACCCATATCGCGGCCGCGCCGACCGCCCCATGGCGTGGGACAACCCAGAGAATGGCAGGAACGAGCAGGATGACGGCGACGACATTGACCTTTGCTGCGAACCCCGACCACCCGTTGGCCAGTTGCAGCATGTACGGCATGTGCTGGAGCCCGTGCAGCAGGGTGCCGGTCGCCAGCACGGACAGCAGGACAGCTGTGTTGTCGGCAAGCGCAATGTTTTTCGTCCAGAGCAGAAGGATCGGGCGCGAGAAGAAAATCATCATCAGCGCTGCGGGACCGACGGCGAACGAGAGGAACTGCGCAGCCTGATGATAGCTGTACGCCAGGGACATCGAGTCATCACGCGCCACGTACTCGGTGAATCGCGGATAGAAAGACTGCGCGATCGGTGCGATGAGTTGGTATAGCGCATTCGATACCGTCGCTGCCAGCGTGTAGTAAGCGAAAACCTCGAGGCTCAGAAGCCGAGACAGCAGCACCTTGTCGAGTTGGGTCAGCGCGACGCCCAGCAACGCGCTGGCGAAGACCCCAGAGGCGAATCGACGCACGCCCGACAATGCCGCGCGGCTGAAATGGAAGCGTACCGGAACGCCCTGTCGAAGTTGCGAGTACGCGCCTCCGCTCAGGAGCACGATCGACAGAACGGACGACAACAACTGCCAGATGAAGAACGTCGTGATGGTTGGATCCAACATGAGAGCCAGCACAGCGCCACCGCTTCGAAAAGTCGCGAGAATCGCAACGGCAATGTTGAGCCAGACATGCTTTTGCAGACCGAGCAACGCGCTGCGATAGAGTCCTTCGAAAAGGCGCAGGGACGAGACCTGCATCATCAGGAATATCGCGTCGACGACTTGAACGTGCGGTAGCCCGTTGAGCCCGACCCAATGCGTTGCGAACCAGGACGACGCGCACAAGCCCACGACGACCATGAAGGCAAGGACGACCAGGAAGCAAACCTCCATGCTGCGCAGCAGGTTGCCAGCGACCTCCACCGGGACGCTGCCGGCCGAGAAGCGGGCCATCTCCCTGTTCAACGTTGGCGTCATGCCGCCATCGCACAAGGCGACTGCCGCGAGGACGATCGTAAAGAATCCGATAAGGCCGTATGACTCAACGCCGAGATACTTGATATAGAAGGGAATGAAGGCGACGCTGGCCAGGGCCGACCATCCTTGCCCGACATAGTTGGCAATCAGGTTGCCGCGGATGGAGCTCATGTCACTCGCCGGCTTGCCTGAAGTAGTGGCTGCCGTAGGCCTTCGTCCGGGGGCGAATCACCTGACGCCCTTCGGCGTCGAGCAGCACCACGGAATCGCGCGGCACCGTGACGCCGTGCAAGCTGACGCCGGCGCCCACGACGCAGGCGTCACCGACTCGCGCCGACCCCGTGATCTGCGCTCCCGGATACAACACCACGTTCGCGCCGATTTCCGGCCGCGCATCGCCCACGCGGCCGACGGTCACGCCCTGGAAGACCACAAGATTCGTGCCGTAGGTCGCATTTCCGAGCACCGCGCACAGCGCATGTGAGAGAAAGAAGACCTCCGGCATCCTCACCGAATAGAACAGGTCGAGCGAACTCAGAGTGCGATTGAGGCCATAGAGGCGATCGGCCATGGCGTTGCTGCCGTGAGCGTGCCAGTCCTGGTTGCCGAGCAAATATAGAAAAGTCGCATATTGCAAGGAATGGAAATGATCGAAGCGGTCGCGCTCGAAATTGCGCACCGCAGCCAGGATAGGCCGCATGCGTTCCAGCGCGCAGGGAACGAGCGAATGGAGCCGCTCGATGTCTGCGTCGAGTCCGACATCCGGGAACAGATTGTTCAGTTGCGTCGCAACGTATCGGGCGAGTGCCGCGGGTGTACCCGCTCGCAGGCTCAGCGGCGCCGCAGTCATGCCGGGCTTTCACTCGAGCGCAGGGGCAGGAGTTGGCGCAAGCGGTCGGCGCGACCCCAGAAGGCCATCGGCTCATAGTCGGGATACGGGTAGTGGCCAAGATCCAGCTTGATCGACCAGCCGTGTTCGGCGCGCCAGCGCTCGACTATCGAACGTACCGACACCGGCGTCCCCGAACACACGTTGACGCTGCCGCTACCTGGAGCGTCCAGGGCCAGTGAAACCAGGATTCGAGCGACCTCGGCTGCCGGCAGAAAATCACGCAGTTGCTCGCCGCCCGACATCTTGAACGCTGCGTCGCCACGCGCGCAGGCGGCGCAGAACTGCGTGTAGAGCGAACTGGCGGGCTGACCGTCACCATACATGTAGAACAGGCGAGCCCAAGTCAGATCGAATGGCCGCTGAGCGCGCAGGAAGTCCAGTTGGCGATGCAGCACATCCTTGGCGAACCCGTAGGGGTTGCAAGGATCGGTCGGCATCTCCTCCTTCAACTCGCCCGATCCCATGCCGTATTCGAAACATGTGCCGGCACAGGTCAGCGAACGAAGCCCTGCATCCACAAGTCCCCGAAGAAACCGGTATTGCAACTGAAGCTGGGTCTCGAAATGATGGAGCGCTTTGTAGTTCGGCAGCCCTTCCCAAGCGAGGTGGATGACCGCATCCGGCCGGCCCAAGCGATCGAAGGCCTCTTCCGGCGCGATGTCCGCAAGATCGAGCGCGGCATGCATCACACTCTCGGGCCAACCCTCGAATCGACGCTTGCGCGACGTCGCAACGATTTCTAGGTCGGGCCGGGTCGCAAGCTCCCGCACCACGAGGCGACCGATGAAACCGCTCCCGCCAGTGACAGCAACTTTCATAACCTAGCGCTCACTCGATCGTCAGTTCAGGAACCGCCGTGACGAAACGGGCACCCCAATCCCGCGCGTAGGCCAATTGCGTCACGATCTCGGTACGGAGATTCCAGGGCAGGATGACGATGTAGTGAGGCTTGGTGCGCTGCAGCGTGGCTTCGTCCACGATCGGGATCCGACAGCCTGGGAGGTACTTGTCTTGCTTGGCAGGATTGCGGTCGACGACCCAGGGAAGCAAGTTGCCCCGCACGCCCGCGTAGTTCAACAGCGTGTTTCCCTTGGCAGCAGCGCCATAAGCTCCGACGCGCTTGCCCTCGCGCTTGGCCTGGATGAGAAAGCTCATCAGGTCATCCTTGATACGGTCGGCGCGGACCTGGAATCCGTCATAGAACGCTCGGGTGGCGACACCGGCCAGGGCCTCGCTGTCGAGGAGGCGTGACACGGACGGCTCGATGTCTCGGCGACCCGTATCGCTTCGCTGCGCCAAGACGCGCAGACTGCCGCCATGCGTCGTCAACTCCTGCACATCGAACACGCTGAGTCCGTTGCGTTCGAAGATGGTCTTGACAGCAGTCAACGAAAGATACGAAAAGTGCTCGTGATAGACCGTGTCGAACTGGCCGTGCTCAACCATGCGCAGAAGGTGCGGGAACTCGAAGGTCGCGACGCCGTCGCTCTTCAGCACGCGAGCGAAACCGGCTACGAAATCGTTGATGTCGGGAACGTGTGCCAAGACATTGTTGGCGGCCGCCAGGTCCGCGGTCCGCCCAGCGGCGACGAGCTTGTCTGCCATCTCGATGCCGAAGAACTCCTCCATGACCTCAATGCCCCTCCCCCGCGCGGCGTGGGCCGTGCTGGCGGTAGGCTCGATGCCCAGACAAGGAATGCCACGCGCCTTCACGTATTGAAGCAGGTAACCGTCGTTCGACGCGACCTCGATGACGTGCGAGCTGGAGCCCAGACCAAAGCGCTCTGCCATCTCGTCGACGTATTGACGCGCATGCGCAAGCCAGCTGGTCGAGAAGGAGCTGAAGTACGCGTAGTCGCTTGCGAAGAGCTCCGAGAAGTGGGCGTAGTCCTCAGTCTGAACGAGCCAGCAGTTCGTGCAGGTGTAGACCCTCAACGGATACCACTTCTCAGGCCCGGAGAGTGCTGCTTCGGACACATAGGAATTGGAAGGCGGCGCGGTCTCGAGATCAAGAAACTGCAGCGTAACTTCCGCATTGCAATGGCGGCATTTCATTTTCAGATACCGTTGAAATCGTGGGGAATGAAGGCGTGACCGGAGTCGCGGGCAGAGATGTCGGTGAACTGCAGCGGCCAGGAAATATCTAGTCGCGGATCGTTGACGTTGAGCGCTCCCTCGGCTTGCGCGACGTAGTACCGGGAGTGCAGGTACAACAATTCGCAGTTGTCCGTTAGCGCCTGGAAACCGTGAGCAAATCCTTGCGGAATCATCAGGCTGCGCGCATTGTCTGCTGAAAGGACTTCGCCATGCCATTGCAGAAAGGTCGGTGAGCCGCGTCGCAAGTCTACTGCGACATCGAAGATCTCCCCGTGCAGACAGCTCACGAACTTGTCCTCCGAGTCCGGAGGATGCTGGAAGTGCAGACCGCGAACCGCGCCCCGTCGCGTTGTCAACGTGTGATTGACCTGCGCCACAGGTAACTCGAACCCAGCGGATTTTAGCTCGTCCGCGCAGAAGAATCGGCTGAAGAATCCGCGATGGTCCTGCACGCGTTTGCGTTGGACCACCACCAGACCCGCCAGCGGCGTGAAGGTCAAATCGAATCGGGACATTGGTGCTTCAGGTCACGGAAGGTGGAGAGGTCTGCTGATGGACGTAGTCATTGATCTGGCCTAGCGTGAAGACGCGCATGTCCTCACCTTTCATGTAGGCCCGGTGCCAAAGCGAAATTTTCTCAAGCGCCAACGGCAGGTTCCAGTTGGGCTCCCAGCCAAGCCGGGAACGGGCTTTGGAAATGTCCAGCTTCAAGTAGTGCGCCTCGTGCGGATGATCGCCCTCATCGAGTCGCCAGCGCACGCCCCCTCCCCAGTCGCGAACCATGCGCTCGACTATCCATCCCACCGGTCGGGCGTCCTCGTCGCGCGGCCCGAAGTTCCAGGCCTCCGCATATGCCTGGCCACGGTCAAAGAGTCGTTCGGCAATAAGGAGGTAACCGGACAGCGGCTCCAGCACATGCTGCCATGGACGAGTGGAATGCGGATTGCGGATGACGACCTGCTCGCCACGCTCGAACGCACGCAGGATGTCCGGCACAAGACGGTCCGTGGCCCAGTCGCCTCCGCCAATGACGTTGCCGGCACGCGCTGTCGCGAGCGCCGTGCCGCTTTTCTGAAGGAACGATTGCCGGTAGGCACTCGATACGAGTTCCGCACAACCTTTGCTGTTGCTGTAGGGGTCGTAGCCGCCCATGGGCTCGTCCTCGCGGTAACCCCAGGCCCACTCCTTGTTCTCGTAGCACTTGTCCGTTGTCACGCTCACGACAGCGCGCACGCCGACCGTCTGGCGAACCGCCTCCAGCACGTGCACCGTGCCCATCACGTTGGTGGCGTAGGTCTCGACTGGCTCGGCGTACGACTGGCGGACCAGCGGCTGGGCCGCCATGTGAATGACGATCTCCGGGCGCACAGAGGCCATCACCGATTGCACTGTCGCGAGGTCGCGGATGTCGCCGAAAGTGCTGCTGTTCATGCCATCGGCGATGCGTGCGACGGTGAACAGGTTGCGCTCGCCGACCGGCTTCAGTGCAAGGCCATGCAGTTCGGCCCCCATCCGTTGCAGCCAGAGACTCAGCCAGCCACCCTTGAACCCAGTGTGGCCGGTTAGAAGGACGCGTTTTCCGCGCCAGAACAGAGCGTTGACGGTCATGGATCAGTCCCACTTCTTCCAGGGCGCCCGACCAGAAGCCCAAAGATCCTCGAGCTGATGCTTGTCGCGCAGGGTGTCCATCGGCTGCCAGAAACCCGGGTGCTCGAACGCCATCAGCTCGCCTCGATCAGCCAGATTGACCAGCGGGTCCTGTTCCCACACCGTCGAGTCGTCGCGCAGTTCGGCCAACACCTTCGGTGAGAGGACGAAGAAACCGCCATTTATCATCGCTCCGTCACCCTTGGGCTTCTCGCGGAAGCTCATTACCTGCCCGTTGCGCAGGTCGAGCGCGCCGAAGCGGCCTGGAGGGAAAGTCGCTGTCAGCGTCGCCGCCTTGCCGTGCGATTTGTGGAAAGCGATGGATGCGGAGATATCCAGGTCACTTACACCATCGCCGTATGTGAAGCAGAACGCATCTTCGTCCTCGACGTACTTGGCGACACGACGCAAGCGGCCGCCTGTCATCGAATCGTCGCCCGTATCGACCAAGGTCACCGACCAAGGCTCGGCACGCTTGTGATGTACCTCCATCCTGTTCCGCGCCATGTCGAAGGTCACGTCGGACATGTGCAGGAAGTAATTCGCAAAGTACTCCTTGATCACGTAGCCTTTGTAGCCGCAGCAGATCACGAAATCGTTGATGCCGTGGTGCGAATACATCTTCAGGATGTGCCAGAGGATGGGCTTACCGCCAATCTCGACCATCGGCTTCGGCCGGGTCGCCGTCTCTTCGCTGAGTCGGGTACCAAGGCCACCGGCCAGGATCACTGCCTTCATAGATATTGCTTCCTTTGATTCTTCTCGTCGCTCAGGTCGAGCAGACGAAGGCGTTGAGGTCAAAGTTGCTCGCGGCCAGCGCATCGACGCAGGTCGCGAGGCTGTCAAACGCGGCATCGGCATTGCTAAGCCGGCCCGCAGGTTCCTCGTTCTCCGAACCCACTACGAAAGCCCGACCGAGGCCGGCCGCGCGCGCCGCCGCGATGTCGGACGACTTGTCGCCAACCAGGAACGACCCGGCGAGCGACAAACCGTGCTCGGCGGCCGCGCGCAAGATCATGCCCGGCGCCGGTTTGCGGCAAGAGCAAGCGACCGCAAAACGGGCAACGCTGCCGCTCGGATGGTGCGGGCAGTGATAGACAGCCACGTCGCCGATGCCGTGCGCGGCGAAGGCCTCGCGCATGCGAGCGGTGAGCGCCAGGTATTGCGCCTCGTCGAAATATCCGCGCGCGATGCCCGACTGGTTTGTGATGATCACCAGTCTAAAACCCGCGTCGGCCAAACGGGCCATGGCGTCGAGCGCGCCGTCCACGAACTCGAAATCCTCCCAGCGATGGACGTATGCACGGTCGACGTTGATTACGCCATCGCGATCGAGAAAGGCTGCCCGGGTCATGTCAACGCGGCGATGCATCCGCGCCAGGCGCGCGAATACGCTGTACCAGCGAGGTGGTGGAGTAGCCGTCCACGAACGGGATGGCGACCGACTCACCGCCCCAGGAGCGCGTCAACGCAGTCTCCTCGAGGGTTTCCATGTCGTAATCGCCGCCCTTGACGTAGAAGTCGGGACGGATGCGCGCCAGCAGGTTCACCGGGGTGCGCTCGTCGAAAAAGGCGACCAGCGAGACCGAGCCGAGCGCCGCGAGAACAAACGCGCGATCGAGCGCACGGTTCAGGGGCCGATCCGGACCCTTGCCCAGCATCGCGGCCGAACGATCGCTGTTGACGCCGATCACCAGCGACGCACCCAGTGCGCGCGCCTCGTGCAGATATTTGACGTGACCGCGATGCAGGATGTCGAACACGCCGTTGGTAAACACCAGCGGACGCGCGAGCGTCGCGATGCGGGCTTCCAGCGTGGCGTCGTCGTCGACGATCTTGTCGAGCAGCGTCGAGCTCACGCCAGAACTCCTTCACGCACAGTTGACTCGTGCAACCAGCGAACGTAGCGCGCAACCCCGGTTTCGACGTCGGTGAAGACGTGCGAGCAACCCGCAGCCCGCAAGCGCGCCAAGTCGGCTTGGGTGTGGCATTGGTACTTGCCGACCAGAGTCTGGGGAAAATCGACGTACTCGATCAGGCCTTGCGCGACCAAATCGGCCATCGGGAGCGCCGAGTGGCCGCCAAGGCTGCGCGCCGTGTTGACGCTGGCGAGCGCCACATCGTTGAACGGCTGTGCCCGGCCGCTGCCGAGGTTGAAGATGCCGCGTGCGTGCGGGTTCTGCAGGAACCAGAGGTTGACCGCGACGACGTCGTCCACGAAGACGAAGTCACGGTTCTGCTGGCCCGGACCATAGCCTCCGTATTCGCCGAACAGTTTGACACGGCCCATCTCCTGAAACTGCTGGTAGTGATGGAACGCCACCGAGGCCATGCGGCCCTTGTGTTGCTCGCGCGGCCCATAGACATTGAAATACCGAAATCCGACGACCTGCTGTGGCGCAGCTTCGATCATGCGACGCACAATGTTGTCGAACAGGAGCTTCGAGTAGCCGTAGACGTTAAGCGGTCGCTCGAACCGCGGCTCTTCCCGGAACGTGTCGCTGCCGCCGTAAGTGGCGGCCGACGACGCGTAGAGCAGGCGCGTGCCTTGCGCCATGCAGGCGTCCAGCAGGTCCTTGGAGCAGCGGTAGTTGTTCTCCATCATGAAGCGGCCATCGTGCTCCATCGTGTCGGAACACGCGCCCTGATGGATGACGGCGTCGACATCGCCAAACTCGCCGCGCGCGAAGCGCCCGTAGAACTCCGACTTGTCGAAATAGTCCGATATCCGGGCATCGATGAGATTGCGGTACTTTGGCCCATCGGTCAGGTCATCGACGGCGATCACGTCGTCAATGCCAATTGCATTCAATCCGCGTACCAGGTTGGAGCCGATGAAGCCCGCAGCGCCGGTGACAACTACTCTCATGCAAACAACTCCTCGAAGCTGACACTCGCGGTGCCAAATTTGCCCACCACAATCGATCCAGCACGGTTGGCAACGGGCACCGCATCGCGCAGGCTCATGCCATGGGCGAGCATCGCGGCGAGCGCGGCGATGACCGTGTCGCCGGCGCCGGTCACGTCGAACACCTCGCGCGCCTGCGCGGGTACGTTGAGGCGCTGGTCGCCGTCGTCACCGCCGTCGAAAAGCGTCATGCCTTCCTCGGAACGCGTCAGCAGCAACGCCTCCAGACCCAATTGCCGGCGCAGCCCCTGGGCGCGGCGTTGCAGATCCGCCTCGTCGCTCCACTGGCCGACCACTTCGGCGAGTTCGCTGCGATTGGGAGTGAGCACTGTTGCGCCGGCATAGCGACCGTAGTCGCTGCCCTTCGGGTCGACCAACACGGGCTTGCCCGCTGCCCGTGCGAGTTCGATCATGCGCGGGATGTGAGTCAGTCCGCCCTTGCCGTAGTCGCTGAACAGGACGGCATCGCAGTCGCCGAGCGCCTGTTGGAAATCAGCCAGCATCTGCGTCAACACCTCGTGGTCGGGCTTGTTCTCGAAATCGATACGAAGCAACTGCTGAGCTCGGCCGATGACTCGCAGCTTGACCACGGTCATCAGCTTCGCGTCGCGGCCGAGCAGGGTCGTGACACCTTCGCTCTCGAGCATGCGCTGCAGCGTCCGTGCGGGCGCATCCTCGCCGACGACGGTCATCAAGGTCGAGGCAGCGCCCAGCTTCCTGACGTTCAGCGCCACGTTGGCAGCGCCACCCAGACGCTCCTCTTCGCGCGAAACCCGAACGACCGGCACAGGCGCTTCGGGAGAGATCCGATCCACGCTACCGAACCAGTATCGATCCAGCATGGCGTCACCAACGACGAGAACGCGGCACTTAGCCAGCGAAGCAGGGGTAGGGTTCAATGTGGCGGAAGTCATCGTAAATGTCGTCTTCGATCATGCCGCACAGCGCGCAGTCCTGACATCAATGCGGACGCTGGGCTGCCTCACAACTACTCGTGTTCCACTTCGACGAGCCCGAGGTTTTGCTCGATCAATCCGCACAACGTATGACCAACGAGGATGTGCGCCTCCTGAATTCGAGCCGTGGTCTCGCTGGGAATGACGATGGCGACATCGCTCATTGCCTTCAGCTTGCCCCCGCTGCGACCGAGCATTCCAATCGTGCTCATACCGATCGCTCGCGCGGCAGTCATCGCTCGAATCACGTTTTCCGAATTCCCGGAGGTCGAGATCCCGACAAGGCAATCTCCAGGTTGGCCGAGCCCTCGGACTTGCCGCTCGAAGACGTCCGCAAAAGAATAGTCATTCGCGATGCAGGTGAGCGCTGACGAATCCGTGCTGAGCGCCATTGCCGCGAGCGGCCGGCGATCTTTGATGAAGCGCCCCGTCAATTCCGCAGCAAGGTGTTGGCTGTCCGCCGCGGAACCCCCATTGCCACAGAACATGATTTTCCGGCCCGATCGAAGCGTTTCGGTCGCCAGCGCGGCGGCGGCGTCGACATTGGGACCTATCAAGTGAAGTTTGGCGAAGAGCTCAGCGTGCTCTCGCAGGTTGTCGGCGTATAGCGTGTTCATGGAGTTCCTGAAGGATGCGAAAACCTCAAGGTCAGCAAGTGCCTCAAGCGTTGACGAAACGAAAAATTGCGGCGTCCCGCTAGGCCGGTGGATTGCCAATGGAATCGAGGGATTCCGCCGAGTCGGATCCGAGAGCTGCACGCAGGTGCTCGATCTCCGACTTCAATGACACGAACTCCTGCTCCTTGCGCTGCAGAAATCGGCGTGTGAGTTGCAGCCGATGCTTCACGCCGGCTGGCGTCAACGCGTAGACGTAATGAAGCTGCACGGGATTGCGAGTGAACTTGCCCGCTTTGACCAAGCCCTTGTCGAACAGGGCTTTGAGCAGGTAATGCGCCTTTCCCAGGCTCACACCCATCGCCTCGGCCAGACGCCGCTGCGAATACTCGGGATGTTGCTCGATCAGGGAAAGCAGGCGCAGGTGGGCATCCTGCACCGCTGGCTCCACCGGCTCAGGCGGCAAGTGTTCAATCATTGAACACCATTATAGGCACAACCATCGAGGCCATGCCGCATCACAACCATCACCAGGGATTTGGCCCCAACTAGAGTTCAGTAAGCCCCGCGCCGCACGACCATCACCTTGACGGTCCGCATGACGATCATGAAGTCGTAGAACACATTCGAATTCTCGACATACGACTTGTCCAGCTCCACCCGCTGCGCGTAGTCGAGATCGTTGCGGCCGCTCACCTGCCACAACCCGGTCAGGCCCGGAGGCAGGCTCAGGTAATGCTCCCGCGCCCCGCCGTAGTACTGCTCGAACTCCGCCTGCACCACCGGCCGCGGGCCGACGATGCTCATCTCGCCCTTGATCACGTTCCACAACTGGGGCAGTTCGTCCAGGCTGGTCTTGCGGATGAAACGGCCGATGCGGGTGATGCGCGGGTCGTCCTTGAGCTTGAAGTCGCGTTCCCATTGCGCACGTGCATCCGGGTCCGTCTCCAACAGGTTGCGCAGCACCTCGTCGGAGTTCGAGACCATCGAACGGAACTTGAGGCACTTGAACGGCCGGCCATGGCGGCCGACGCGGGTGTGGCCATAGATGATCTTCTTGCCGCCACCCGCGCGAATCAGCACGGCGATGATCAGCATCAACCAGCCGAACAGCGCAAGGATGACGACGACACTCGACAGATCGAACAGCCGCTTCAGCGCGAAAGCGGGGGCGCTCAGTCCGATGCGACGCGTCATGGCCGCCGCTGGCGCGGCGTCGTGATGCGCGGTTCGCGCGACGGGTAGTGCCTCAGGCCGACCGGCGCCGATGACAGTCGGCTCCTCAGCTCGGTACATGTCGTTCCTCTCGACGGAGTTCATGGCGATGGAAGCAAGTCCCGCACCCAGACGGGTTTTCTACGATTCCACATGCCCATTATCCATGCTGCGGTGCAACATGGATCAAAAAATGACCGCTCAACGACTCGAAGTTCCGCCGACCCCTCCCAACCGGACTGGAACATCGTCGTCAGCCCCCTCTGGAGGCCCTCCTTCCGGGTACGTTGCCCAAAAAGAGTGCGAATTTTAGCGGAAAGCCAATAACGAGAATGTGACTTCACCTTGCTTGACGCGAAGCGTTGTGCAAGCCCGACGGTTGCGTCATACCGTCATCATGCGGGCTTGTATTCCGGGACCACCCGCATCAACTGCTCGCGCACTTCGGCGTCGGACAGGCCATCGGGCGCCGCCAGGCGCCTGAGCAGGTCGCCCACGGTGCTTTCCCGCGATTCGAGCTTGGCGATCCGAAGCTGCGGCACCGAGGTCGGAATCGTGGCATCGGCATCCGCCAGCAGTTCCTCGAACAGCTTCTCGCCCGGACGCAGTCCGGTGAAGACGATGCGGATGTCGTCGACACTGTGGCCCGACAGCTTGATCATGTCGCGCGCCAGGTCGACGATCTTCACCGGCTCGCCCATGTCCAGCACCAGCACCTGGCCCGATTCGCCGATCGCGGCGGCCTGGATCACCAGGCGCGCGGCTTCCGGGATGGTCATGAAGTAGCGAATGATGTCCGGGTGCGTCACCGTGATCGGGCCGCCGCGCGCGATCTGTTCCTTGAACTTCGGGATCACGCTGCCGGACGACCCGAGCACATTGCCGAAGCGCACTGCCATGAAGCGGGTGGCAGGATGGTCGGCCGCCAGCGAGGACACCACCATTTCGGCTGCCCGCTTGCTCGCACCCATGACATTGGTCGGATTGACGGCCTTGTCGGTGCTGATCAGCACGAAGCGCTCGCAACCGGCCTGCGCTGCGGCAAGTGCCGCGTGGTAGGTGCCCATCGTGTTGTTGCGCAGGGCCGCCGCCGCGTTGTGCTCCTCCATCAGCGGCACGTGCTTGTAGGCCGCGGCATGGAAGACGACCTGTGGCTTCCACGCGAGGAAGATGCGCTGCAGGCCGGCCTGGTCCTTGACGTCGCAGATGAGTCGTACCAGCGGCAGCCCGGGGAACAGCTGCCCGAATTCCTGCTCGATGGTGTAGAGATTGAACTCCGACAGCTCGACCAGCACGAGCCGCGCAGGCCGATAGCGCGCCACCTGCCGGCACAGCTCCGAGCCGATGCTGCCACCGGCGCCCGTGATGAGAACGGTCTTGCCGTGCAACACCAGATCGATGCCCCGCTCGTCGAGCGTGACGGGCTCGCGGCCCAGCAAATCTTCCGGTTCGATGTCGCGCACGCCGCGCGCCAGGTCGGCGTCGCCTGGACGCAGCTCGGCCGCTGACGGCACCGTCAACACCGGCAGGCCGGCGGCGCTGGCCAGTTCGAAAGCGCGCCGACGCTGCCGCGCGGCGGCGCCCGGCAAGGCGATGATCAGGTGCGTCGCCGCCCCCAGCACGGCGCGATCGCTCACGGCTTCCAGCGGCCCGAGCACCGGAACGCCGGCGATGCGCGCGCCCTGCTTGGCCGGGTCGTCATCCAGCATGCCCAGCACGATCCAGCCCTGCTGGTGGATGCCCGCCATCAGTCGCTTGGCGGCCTGGCCGGCGCCCAGGATCAGCGCGCGCCGCACCTCCTGGTCTCCGCCGGTGATCTGGGCGCGCGAGTGTTCATACAGCATGCGGTATCCGATGCGCACCATGCACACCGACATCAGCGTGATCAGCGGATGCAGCGCAAGCACCGAGCGCGGCACGCCATACAGCTGCAGGCCCATCACCGCGGCGGCGCAGGCCATGCCCGCGCCCAGGCAGGCCCAGGTCAGCCGCTTGACCTCGCCGAAACCCGAGAAACGCCACATGCTCTGCGGCACGCGCAGGATCCTGAACAAGACCAGATAGACCGCGATGATGCCCAGCATCACCCAGAAGTCGTACCAGGGTCGGGCATCGAACCAGCGGTCGAAGCCGATGCGAAACAGGTAAGTGACGTTCCAGGCGAACGCGATCAGCAGCGCGTCGACCAGCAGCGACAGCGGCTCTCGATGCGGACGCAGGCGCGCGAGGAAGTGGTCCAGGCGATGCCAGGCGGTGGGCGGCGGAGTCTTGGACGGCGGATTCACGGAACGTGCGATCAACGAAAAAGGAGGACGCCGACGCTGCGGCCGATGACGGCCAGGTCGGTCCAGAGCGACGCATGGTCGGCGTAGTCGGCGGCCAGCGCCAGCTTGCGCGGCAGGATGACGTCCATGTATTCGCGTTCCGGATCGGCCGCCTGCGCGAGCAGCGTGGCCTCGTCCCGGAACTTCAGCGAGGCCGGATCGGTGATGCCCGGACGCACCGCGAGCACGCGCTCGCGCAGTGCCGGCGGCCATTGCTCGACGTAGCGCGGCACGTCCGGCCGCGGACCCACCAGGCTCATGTCGCCCGCCAGCACGTCGAGGAACTGCGGCAGCTCGTCGAGCCGGTTCGCGCGCAGCACGCGTCCCACGCGCGTGACGCGCGCGTCCGCGCCCACCGTCAGCTGCGGGCCGCGCCGTTCGGCATCGACCACCATCGTGCGGAACTTGTGGATGCGAAACACTTTGCCGTGCCGGCCCACGCGCTCCTGGCGGAAGAACACGGGCCCGGCCGAATCGAGCCGGATCCAGGCGGCCACGACCAGCATCGGCAAGCCGAAGACCAGCAGGCCGACAAGCGCCGACACCACGTCGAATGCGCGTTTGAACATCGCTCGAGCGCGTTCAGCCCGCGAGCGCGGCGCGCACGGCGTCGCACACGCGCGCGACGTCGGCATCGGTCATGCGCGTGTACAGCGGCAGGCTGACCATGCGCTCGAACGCGTGCTGGC
>FTCK01000160.1_pt1 | contig 26493 bp, 26 predicted proteins | sample 1639711 | NCBI WGS metagenome assembly FTCK01 (sample SAMEA3914869, study PRJEB12502) | metagenome | biome: forest; material: soil | place: USA | collected 2012-03-12 | depth 0.1 m | reverse complement strand
GTTCTGCGCCTGCAAGAACATCGACTTCAAGCAGGGTTCGACCTACAGATGGTCAGTCGCCTATTGCACGGACTGCGGCGCGCAGTCAGGCGAGGTTCGCGTGCAGACGACTGGCTCGGGGCCGCAAGCATCCCAAGACGATGTTGCGGACGAATGGAACACCCGCACCGACGCCGAATCCGCCCTGAAGCTACAGGCGGACAGGATTGCGCAGTTGGAGTTCGAAGTGAGCGAATTGCAGCGCGGTCGGAGCCAAGACACCGACACGATTTGCCAGTTGCGCATCGCTCTGGACGCTCCCAAGAAGCCACAAGCGGGAAGGATTGCGGAGCTGGAGGGGGCGTTGGAATCCGTCGCCAGCATCTGCGACGAGACGCGCTCTGCTCGCGATCTTCAGCCGCGCATGACTGAAATAAGGGGTCTCGCCCGCTTCGCAATAGTCCGTCGGCTCGACGCGCCCAGCGCCGCACCTGCAGTGCCGGATTCGCCAGTCGCGAAGATCATCATGGCCGATGGGGAAATCATCAAGGCCGTGACCTACATGCCGGGTCTCCCCGACGGTGAGCATGAACTGTTCACTGCACCGCCGGTCGCCTTCGCAGGGCAGGCAGAGAAATTCGTCCGCGAGGTCGTCGAGTTCCTGAGCACGCTTTGCAAGCACTCGGACGCGATGGTTCCGATCCATGGCCCGCGCAGTGATGTTGCAAACGGGCACTACGAGCAAGCCCGACACCTGATCGCTCGCGCCGCTCTCTCCAAGACCGCCTGACCCCTCACCCCAAGCAGGAAGACCAGCATGACAACAGATGAACTCGAACGACTCGTCGGAAAGGCCGGCATGTACACCGACCTGATGCGCCAGGGTGCGGCCTCGTTGGTCTACAGCCCCGGCTGCCAAGGCGTCGCGCTCGACGAGTTGAAGCGCTTCGCCGAACTCGCCATCGAAGCCGACCGCCGCCTTCGCGCCGTCCCTGGCGACATGGTGCTGGTGCCGAGGGAGCCGACGGAGGCGATGTGGGGCGGCCTCGCTCGTGACATCGTGTGGTTCCTCTACAGCACGTCCGCTCCGCATCGTGGCGTGAAGTTCTACAAGTGGCTGGAGAACATGGGCCGCGAGGTGCCGGAGTGGTTGCGCGCCGAAGTGCCCGACGTCAACCATTCGCCGTCGAAGGGCACATGGGCTGTCTGCATCTTCAAGGCGATGCTCGAAGGCGCCGCAGCCCCTACCGCTGCTCCTGCTGGTGGGGCTGATGAGGTTCCCGACCTGGGCATCAACGGCTCGCGCTGCGGTACGCACGGGACTTCGGGATCATGATCGCTGCCCTATTCGTCGAGCGCGGAGGCGTCTATTGGGACGTGCCTGGCGTTGATCCGTGGGATGAGCCGCGCGATGCCCGGAAGTACACCGGCCCTCATCCGGTCGTCGCGCATCCGCCGTGCCAACGCTGGGGCCGGTTCTGGCACGGCAGCACGCGCAAGCCGCATCAGTTCAAGCTGGGCGACGATGGCGGATGCTTTGTTGCGGCGCTGAACGCTCTGACGATCGCTGGCGGCGTTCTGGAGCACCCCGCCGACTCGCACGCGTGGCGGGTTCACGGCTTCCTGAAGCCCCCACGCTCAGGCGGATGGACGTTGGCGGCGTGGGACGGGTTCACGCGGCCCCGGTTCACCTGCTGTGTCTACCAGGGCCAGTACGGCCACCTCGCCGGCAAGCCGACGTGGCTTCTGGTCCGAGGGATGGACCGTAAATCGCTTCCCGAGCTGCGCTGGGGCAAGACCGAGCAGCGAATCCACCCTCGCGCGCTGGAACTGCACGGCTACGAGAAGGCTCGCCGAATCGGAATGATGGCGATGGTCGGCGGCAAGGACAAGACGCGCATCCGCAACGCCACGCCACCGGAATTCCGCGACGTGCTCATCAACATTGCGCGCTTGGCGCAAAAGGACATCACCCCATGACCGACCCCACATCCCCTCAGAATGCCGCCCGACCTGCAGCGGTGGCGCCCCGCTATTCAGCATGGTTCCATCTGCACGAGCACGCGCAGTGGCCTGATGGCATTCCCGATTGGTCTCGTGACCATCAAGGCCAGATGAACGACATTACCGCCATGCGAGCAGTCATCGAAGAACTCGCCGCCCTGGCGCAACCTTCGGTCGAAGCGCCGGCCGCAGAGCCCACGGAAGTTCGCGCCGATGGCGTGCGCGTTCCTGTTCGCCGCTGGGAATGGGGAATTCGGCGAATCGTGGCGATCCTCTGGGGCAACCGCCATGCGTTCGAGGTCGACGAGGTGGTTGATGCCGTGCGCAAGTTGGCGCCTCCGCGCGTCAACGAGGATGGCAGCGATGACGAAGGGTTGGTTGCCGCCGCCGAACGCGGATTCGCCCCGCCGGCCGCAGTCGAAGTGTCGAGGCTGGCGGATGAGGCAAAGCGATTGGCGGTCGACGCGTTGAACTTGGCCGAGTCCACGATGCCTTCCTATGTCGGCGTGACGCCTGGCCAGCAAGCCCTCTGTCCTGCGCTCGACGCCATCGACCGCCTCGCCTCTCTCGCACAGTCCGCGAGTGAGCCGGCCGCCCGCCTGGTGAGTGGGGAGGCCGTGACGTACACCGAGCGCGAGATGTACGAAATGCAGGAGGCAGGCACGCTGCCCGACGTGCAGGCGTGGCTGACCTACTGCAAGGGCGAGCCTCACGTTCAGCCCGAGTTGCGCCGGCGGTTCGGCTGGTGCCAGTTCCATACGCCCGTCTGGATGCCGCTCGTCTTCCAGCGCGCCGCCACTCCTTTCCCTGCCGCAGGAGCAGCGAAGCCGGTGCCCAGCGAGGCGCAGAAGGCAGTGGCCGAGGAGGTTCCTTTCGGATACGCGCGGACGCACTGCACGCCTGACACCCCGATGGGCGCTGCGGAGTACGACATCGAAATGGTCGAAGGCGACTGCCCGAGTGGTAAGGGCTGGTTCCCGCTCTACACCCACCCCGCCGCATCGACCAATGCAGCACAGGTGCTGACGGAGGCGAAGGCATTGAAGATTTGGGGCAAGCATGTGCACGGCCTGCATGCCGATATTCCAGGATTCGCCACCGCCATCCAACGCGCCTTCGCCGAGAAGAACGGCTTGCGGCTGGCTGATGGGGAGGCGAACCATGGCTGAGCGGATCGAGGTCATAGGGCCAACGATGACGAGGCATGGTTTGCGTTGCTCTGGAGCGGACTTCAAGTGTCAGCATTTCGCGGTCTATGACTGGCATTACGAGTATTGCTCAGCGCAGCCAGATACTGCGCATGCCTTGCGTCCCGGCGCCGGCACTCATTTGCACGGGAACATCCCCACGAGCGGTTGCCCATTCCGCGCTGCCGCCTCCCTGTCTGATGCTGAGGGGGCGAAATGAGCATTTTCCGCACCTTCTTTTTCCAGAGCATGCTCGGCCGATTTCGCTGGTACAGGCGTTTCTACGGCGGTCGCTGGGAGTGCCACTGGATAGACATTTGCGGTTCGGACATTTGGCTTCCGATGCACCCTGACCGCAAATGGCCCGAGTACCGACAACCATGCTCATTCGGAACGCCGACCATCGAAGACTATCCGGAGGCATCATGACCGACACCCAGAACCCCGCAACCCTGCCAGTCGTGGCGACCATGGAGCTTGTCGCGATGGGTGAGCCGACGCTGCACTATCGAAATTCCGCCTACGCGCTCGACTTCGGCAAGCACGCCCTAACCCCGCACGCACCCGCCCAGGCAGCAATCGACGAGCTGCGGGCAGAGGTCGAGCGGCTGCGCAAGGATGCGGGGCGGCTTCAGTGTGATTCCGAAGCCGCCGAGGCTATCCGCGCCCTCGCCACCGACTACCGCCATGGGGAGAAGGACTGAAATGCTGACCGTCCCGCCCGATGAACTGGTCGAGATCACCGGCTGCGTCCAAGCCGCAGCGCAACTGCGCGAGCTGCACCGCCAGGGCTTCTGGCGCGCTCGCCGGCTGGCGATGAGCGGCAAGGTCGTGCTCGAGCGCGCCCACTATGAGGCCGTCTGTGCCGGCCAGACCGTGCCAGGCAAGCGCCGTGCAGAGCCTGAGGCGAAGCTGCGATCGCAGCGCGAGGCGGCATGATCCAGAGAGGCCTCCCGCGCCGCGTCTACCTTCGGCACGGCCGCTACTGGTACGTGCGCCCGAGCGACGGCAAGTGGCTTCCGCTCTCGCGCGAGAAAGACGGCTTGCCGGTCATGTACATTGCGCTGGCTCGGCTGCTCAAGTCCGACGTCGAGAGCGAGCTCATGCCGGCCGTCATCGCGCGGTGGCTGCTGCAGCGCGAGGAAGACGATGTCTGGTCCTCGGGCCACGCGGCCGACATGAAGCGGATCACCGATGGCATCGCGCGTGAGTTCGACCAGGCGCGCCCGGAGCAGGTCACCACGAAGCTCGTGGCGGCCTACCTGAAGCCGTTGCGGCCGAAGAAGCGTACGCACAACCAGCACCGCACCGCCCTGCGCCAGATCCTGGCGTTCGCCGCCGCCGAGGGGCTGCGCGACGGGCACAACCCGGTCGACGACACCGAGCCGATGAAGCAGGACAAGCGTGTGCGCGTGGTCACGGACGACGAGATCAAGGCGCTCAAGGAAGCAGCCGGCCAGCAGTCGCGCAACGGTGAGGCGCTGGTGCACATGATCGACTTGGCCATGATCACCGGCCAGCGCATCGGCGACATGATCGGGCTGCGCTGGCAGGACGTGACCGACGATGGGCTGCTGGTGACACAGGGAAAGGGCGCTGGCGCCGTCAAGTTGCTGATCGAGTGGTCGCCGGCGCTGCGGGCTGCGGTGAATGCCTGTGGCGACGGGCGCGATCGAATCGGGTTCCTGCTCAAAACCCAGAGCGGCCGCGGCTACCGGTACGCTGGGATCCGCTCAGCCTGGGTGCGTGCATGCGAGCGCGCCGGCCTGGAGGACCTGCACATCCACGACTTGCGCGGGCGGGCCGGCGTCGATGCGCTGGGTGAGGACGAGGACATGCGCGCGGCACAGCGGTTGCTCGGGCACAGCGGCGAGGCCATGACGCGGCACTACGTTGGCGGCAAGTATTTCCGCCGGGTGAAACCTGCCCGCTGAGTGTCCAACGACCCGCCTGGAGGCCGCGCCAATCCTGGTGCCATCGGGCACTCTAGAATTGGACGAACTGGCCGGAAACCCGCACCAAACCTGGATACAAGACCTGCCTTCTAAGCAGGTGTTCCACCTATGACGGGTGTCCAATAATCTGGCGTTTGTCCAAATCCGTCCGTAGCTCAGCTGGATAGAGCACGCGCCTTCTAAGCGCGGGGTCGGGGGTTCGATCCCCTCCGGACGGGCCAACCCGCTACTTCGTCAGGGCGTCGTACCTGCCCTCGGCGCGCTGGCCGGCGCCGCGGCTGCCGTCGGCGGCGGAAGCAACTGCGAGAGCAGCCTCTGCAACCCGTCGGAGCACGTCGGCACGCAGATCGCTGGCGGAGCTGGCTGCCGGGCCTCCGGCGGAAGCGGCGGGATCACCGGGCACACAGCCGCCGTTGATGGCGGCGAAACGCTGCTGCAGGCCGTCAGCAGCACTGCGAGCGCGGGGAGCAGCCAACTGGGCCTGCAGGTTGAACTTGTTGGCTTCATGATCGGTTGCCTCCTGGGCTGCGTGGATCTGCTCGTTGTGCGCGCTGGCGTCGGCGATGTCCTTGGCGTGCTGCGCGTCGATCCCGGCTTGGAGCTGAGCCTTCCCGAGCGCCTGCTGATGGGCGTCGTAGAAGTGCAGTCCCAGCACCAGCGCGATGAGCAGCGCCAGGCCGCCGAGCAGCTTGATTTCGAGCGCGGTCACGTCACAGGGGCGGCAGCGCCGCGGACAGCTTGGCGATGTGCGCACGAATCGCGGCCTGGATCTGCGCCTTCTCGGCCTGCAGCTTCGCGATCGCGGCGTCCTTGCTGTGCGTGTCGCTCAGCCACATTTCGACGTCGCTGAGCGCCTTCAGGCCGAACGTTTCGGCAGCCGGGAGCGCGCCGCGCACGTCGGCGACCAGTTGGCCTTCGGCCTTGGCAACCGCGCCGGTGGGCAGGTACTTGTGCACCAGAATGCCAAGCACCAGGATGGCGGCGGCAAGGGCGATGAGTTCAGGAATGGAGAGGGTCACGATGGTTCCTTGGGTTCGGTCACGCTGCCCTGATCGATGAGGCGTCCTGCTACGGCAGCAACCAGCAGGGCGATGGACACGTAGTGCACGATGTCGTGCGGCAACGCGTCCTTGAGGTCTTGAGGGATTGCGGGCCACGCACCATTGATGGCGCCGGCGATGGCGCACAGCTGCACGCTGATCATCCGATGGGCCCGCTTCCAGTTGTCGACGAGGCGCACCATCACGCCACATCCAGCGCAGCCAGGCCGTGCTGCTCGATGAGCTGCGTGATCAGGTGCGCGTAGTTCGGATCGGTGGCGTACCCAGCGGCTGCGACGGCGGCTGCGAAGGCTGGCCCGGTCGTCTGCTGAAAGCAGGTCGAGTAGCGGGGATTGCTGCGCAAGAACGCAGCGTGGTCGCCGATGCTGCCGCTCCAGTCGTCGTACTTGCGCCAGCGCGCGGGCACCATGACCCACTGGCCGCGCAAGAACTCGCGCGTCTGCATCTCGAGCACGGGGCCGCCCCAGCTAGCGTCGGCCTTGACGCCGAACAGGTTCATAGCCTGCAGGGTCAGTTGGGAAGAGCCCCAGCCCGACTCGAGCGCGGCCTCGGCGACTGTGAAGCTAGCCGGGATGCCGGTAGCCGCCATGGAAGCTTGAGCTGCCGGCGAGATCGCGGCGATGAAGTCTTGCGGTGTCATGGTGTCTCCAATCCGGCGCGGCGCGCCAGTTCAAGGGCTTCGGAGGATTCAGCCTGAACGAGTTTCCGAAGCTGGCGCTCGGTCAGTGTGGTGTGGGCCGCGTACTGCGCCGGCGCGGGCGCCTCAGCTGGACGCGCATTGACGAAGCGCTTGCGCGGCGCCGCTTCTTCGGGGGTCATGGCTTGTCCGCCTTTCCGTCGAGCTTTGTCTCGATGCGACGCAGCGCGTCGAAGATGTTGTCTCCCAGGGCCTTGAAGTCGTCGCGGCGCACATAGCGCTCGGGCAGCAATTCGCGCACGACACTGATCTGTCCTTGCAGCGACTTGTTCTCCGTCTCGATCGCTGTGATGCGGTCGAAGCTGCTTTTCAGGAGCCAGCCTAGAAGGCCGGAAATCAGCGTCATCGCGACGCTGACCAGGATCGAGGCGAGTGCAAGGTCCATCACGGCGCTCCGTTGACGATGGTCTGGTCGTGGCTCATGCCAAAAGACCATAGTTGCGCAGAGCCTTTGTGATCTGCTGCAACGTGTAGCCGTCGAAGGTCGTTGCCAGATTGACCGTCGTTCCGGAATTGGCAACCGTGCTCGAACTCGCAACGGCGGTTGTCTGCTGGGCTACCGGTGCTGCACTGTAGAAGCCCACCAGACCGCTCGTTGACTTGCCCAGGTGCAGGCCGTTGCTCGCCACGATGATCTGTGCCGTGGCGTCGGTCAGCGCGCCGCCCGTGGCGTCGCCGCCGTATCCGAATCGGGTGTAGCCGCCGCCCGCGCCGCTGATAACGTCGGAAGGGCCGCCGGGGTTGCCGAGTTGCATCCGGAAGACGCCCTTGCTGAACCAGCCAGCCGACGTCGACGACGGCATGTCGAACTGCGTGAGCGTGCCTGCGTCGGACACGCTCTCGTAGAACAGCGAATGCGTGCGCACCTTCGTCCACGTGGCGCCGGCTTCGATGGAGATCTGCGCGGTGCCCGTGTTGGCCTCGTAGTCACCACCGATCAGCTCGTTAAATTTGCTGCCGCTGACGACGCGCCCTCCGCATCCGGAATTGGCTTCCCATGTGCCCCCCATGACCTGAACAAAGGCGCAGCGGGCCAGCCGGTAGCCGTCGCTACCGTTGCTTTGCCCCACGCAGTTGAGCAAGATGCCGCTGTTAGCATTCGGGCCACCGGAAGAGCCATCGTCGATGAGGAAGCCCTCGCCGGTGCTGCCCGTGCCGCGGCAGCGCTCGAAGTGGAAATTATTGGCATTGGTTCCGGCATCGGTTCCGACGCGCCAGCCGTTGCCGCCCATCTGGTAAGAGCCGACGTCAACGCAGCAGACTTGATTGCCGGTGACGGAGATCCCATCTCCAGTGTTTCCTACCAAGCCGCGGACATTGAAGTTGCGCGCCTCGCTCTTGTTGGCCCCGAGCACCAGCGCTGCGGATGTCATGCCTGCACCTTTGACGATCTCCGTGGAACCAGTGCTGTTACTGGCCTCGCTCGAGCCCTGCCCCACCAAGAGCACGCGCTTGGTGCCGCTCGACACCCAGGGCTGTGTCGTGTAGTACGACCCCACTCCCAATTCGATCTTGCCGCCGCTGGCCGGCAGCGCCGCGTACGCCGCCGCGAATGCCGCAGCGTTGTCGGTCCCGGTCGTTCCATTGAAGTCAGCCGCGCCCCCGAAGTCTTCGAGAGAAGTGCGTTCGCGCAACTTCGCTTGGACCGTGCGCGCAACAGCGCCAATGCCGGCTTGAACGAATCCGATCAGTGATGCGCCGCTCGCAGCCGCGACCGTCGCCAGGAAGGAAACGCTGGTGTTTACAACCCATGTCAGAGCACTCGTGCCGATGGTGAGGATGCCCGGGACAGTCTGGATGAAGGCTTGGAAAGCATGTCCCCCTTGCGTCACGACGACCTGCGTCCCGAGGACTATGTCGTAGTTGCCGTCCGAGTCTGCTGAGCGTGTCCAAGCAGCCGTGCTGACGTCGTAGATGCCGTTCGTCGTCGCGTCAGCCTGTGCAGTCACCAGAATGCGGTCCGGCACCCCGGAGGCGTTCACCGCCTTCACGTCGACACCGTCGACGTTCTGTTCGCCATACAGAGTGATTGGAGTGGTGGCGACGGCAGTAACGGGTGCCTTGATCGGCGTGTTTCCAACGAGGCCCTGGCGGCGGTCAGTGGTCGGGGACGTCATTGCGCGCTCCTAAGAATGGGTCGGCCCGCTTCAGCCTTCCGGCTGCTGAGGAGGGTGGCCAGCGTTCGGGCTGGGCGGACCGTTTGAAACTTGGTGCTCATTGCGAGGTCTTTCCGGTGGTCAGGCCGCGGTACCACTCAGCGACCGATTGAGGGCTGGCTTCGCCGGTGCCGTAGTCCCACAGGAACTTCCCAGCGGTGAACGGCGCGGCGGTCGGCAGCCCAGCCACCAGGCCGGCGGCCGTTGCGATGTGCTTGCCGGCGCTGGGCGAGACCTCGTCGCCCTGAGCCATGTGGGCGACGTCGACACCGCCGCGGATCACGTTGTTGACCGCATTGACCAGCGGGCTGCCTTCGTAGTCGCGGCCTTCGATCGCAGCGCGCGCGATGTCGCGCAGGATCGGGATGCCGGCCGGCACGGCGCCGGCGATCGCCTTGGCCGCCCATTCGCCCCAGCCCTCGTCCTTGTCCTGGTTCGGCCCCTGCGTGGCGACGATGGCCTCGATCAGGCCGGGCACGGCGATGTACCAGAAGCTGCGCGCGAGCACGCTGGAGAAGTCGTGGATGGCCGCGCCGCGATCACCTTGGCGCAGGTTCTTGACGCCCGAAGCCGCGTCGATCGCAATCAAGCGCTGGCGGTTGTAGACGTGGTTGAAGAACCCATAGAACATGTTGATCAGTTGCGCGGCGCCGCGCGCGCGCTGGATCTGCGCGGTGTCGGTCAGGCCCTGGGCGCCGTGGGCGTTGCGCACCGTCTTGTCGGCGATGTAGACCGCGTCAGAGTCGCTGCGGCCTTCGCTGAGCGCCTTGCGGTACGACGACAGCCAGACCGGGCCGGCGGTGCCCATGTCGAGCTTGGAGACTGCCCAGTGCCCGTAGTGCTGCGCCGCCTTCTGGAAGGCGGTGTAGCGGCTGTCGCCCATGGTCTGGTTGTAGGACGCCATGACGTCCTTGTCGTAGGCGTTCTGGCGAAATCGCATCTCGGCGGACTTGTCGAAGATGAACTTCCACGAGTTGTCGCCGTGGTCGTCGCGCCGGTAGAGATCCGCCGTCGCCTTGAACATCTCCCTGGAGCCGATCTCGCCGATGGAGTTGGCCAGCGCGGTCAGGTCATGCTTCAGGATCGTGGAGAGCCGGAAGCCAATGCCCACCATCACGGTGTTCGTTCGAACGGTCTGGATGGCCTTGTCGATCCAGCCGATCGCTGCGTCATCGATGTTGCGCGAGTTGGCGATGTGCTGGAGCCACGGGCGAAGCGTCTTGCGGTACTCGCTGCCGAAGACATCGTCGAGCGCGCGCTTGACCTTGCCGTCGTTGAGCAGTCGGTCAGCGTCCATGATCGCTTCGCGGAAGGCGATGTCGTGGATCACCTGGCCGATCTTGCGTGGCGCGACGTCGAGACTCAGCTGGATCGCGCGCTTGACGCCCTCGACCCGCGCAATGGTCGAGCCCTTGGGCGTCGTCGCGCGCTGGAAGCCGTTCTGGAACAGCGCCTCGGTGTTGGCCTTCTCGACGTGTGCCTCGGCCTGGTAGCTGCGCGCGGCGTCGTAGACGACCGGGAAGTAGCCGCCGGCGTACTCACCATGCGGCGTCAGGAAGCTGTCGGCCTTGACCAGGTCGAGGCCTACGCCGGTGACGCGCTTTTGCAGCGCGTCGAGCGCGTCGCGGTTCTTGTCGAAGATGCCCCAGACGTCTTGGACGAAGTTCCAGTCGGCCTTCGTCATGTTGCGGTCGAGGAAGGACTTGATGACGCGCGGATCCCACTTGTAGCCGGCGGCCAGCTTCGTCCGGTTGCCTTCGTTGCCCCAGTTCAGGGCCATCGAAAGCATGCGCTGGCGCGTCAGCTTCATCGGGCGCCCGGTCTCAGGGTTGACCAGGTTCAGGTCGTCCGGGATCGCGTCGTTCAGGTGCTTGCTCCAGCCTTTGCCGGCCGCGTCGACGGCTTCCTTGAGCGACTTGGCGGCGACGTCCTGCCACTCGTCCTCGCGGTGCTGCGCGTCCTTCAGGCGCCGGAAGACGGCCCGGTTCATGATGCCCGTCGGGTCGCCGCGGTCGATCTGGTCGAACAAGGCCTCGGGCTTCGTGAGCGAGGCGTCGATGCTGCGCAGCTGATGGAACAGCGCCTCCTTGGCCGCGGCGAGCTTGCCGGCATCGGCCGGGTCGTAGTAGTCCGACTTCATGCGGTCGCCGAGGTCGCGGATCGCCGCCACCATCTCGTCGCGCACCTCTTCGAAGTTCAGTTTCTGGCCGTCCAGGACGATGATCTTCTCGCCCTCGCCCATCTCGCGCATGGAGTCGACGGCCTCGCGCAGCGCGCGGAACTCGGCCAGCGTCAGGTCGGACACCGGCTTGCCCGGCATCGTGAACAGCGCCGGATCGACCTGGAGCTCGATGCCATGGTCTTCAGAGCGCGTCTCGACGAACTTCTCCAGCGTCATCGCCTTGGTGCGCTGGAGTTCCTCGCCGCGGCGGCTGTCGAAGCCGAACCGCCCGAGCAGGTCCTGGATCTGGTCGACGTACTTGCCGTCGATCGTCTTGAAACTGCGCAGGGACGCCATGCGCTTGAAGGTCTTCAGGCCCTGGTCGACTTCGAACGACGCGTCGCGCGCGCCGCGGTACAGCATGTGCGAGATGATCTGGCGCTGCTTGGCCTCGGCCGCCCCCTGCCAGTCCTTGCCGAGGATGGCTTCCTGCACCTCGCGCGCGGCCTTGCGCTCGTCGCGCAGATAGCGGTTGAAGTCGCCGAGTTCGTCGGTCGTCTTGCCGGACAGGATCTCCTCGACACGCTGGCGCATGGCCTCGAGCATCGGGCGCGTGATCGCGACGGCCTCGCGCATCGCCGCGCGCGTCGTGTTCTCCTCGGCCTTGTTCCATCGCGCGGTCATCTTCTCGTCGCCGAGCTTTTGCTTCAGCGCAGCGCGCTCCTGCGCGCCAGCTTCGACGGCCGCGCCGCGCACCTTGACCTCCTGAGCGACGCGCCGGCGCAGGTAGCGCATCTCGTTGGCCAGCAGCTCCAGTTGGCCGGCGCCGTGGAGCGCGGCCTGGGCCTCATCCTTGATGGACGCCTCGTCGTTGAGCTCGCCCTTGCGCTCGGCCATCCGGGCGTCGGTCTCCTGGTCGATCAGGTACTGGCGGATGCCGCGCTTCTCGCCCTCGGCCTGGCGGATCTCGCGCTGCTGACCCTCGAGGGACTGCAGCGCGCGCACGAGCTCGTCGCCCGAGTTGAAGCCGCCCAGCATCTCGTTGACCTCGTCGGGCGAGACACCGTCCTTGGCAGTGATGCCCTTCGGGAGCGCCTCGGCGCCCTCCTTGCCGTAGGTCTCGCGGATCAGGTCGGAGTTCAGGCGCACGCGGACTTCGCTGCCGTCGGGCATCTTGCCGGTGCGCAGCAGCTTGAGCGCGCGCACATCCGGACGGGCGTCGACCGTCTTGGCGACGTCCTCTGCCACGCGCGTGCGTTCTTCCTGAAACTCCTTGGTGCGCTGGCGCCGCACGCTGGCCATCATCTTGTTCAGCATCGCGGACTCGGCCTGCTGCTTGGCCTTGTCGATCGAGCGCGTGTAGGCCTCCCACTCCGCCTCTGTCATGCCGGCCTGCTCGCGATCCTTGAACGTCGGCTCCAGCCCGGTCGACTTGCGGGCCTCTTCGAGTTCGGAGTCGGTGGCCAGCATCCGGTCGAACACCCCACGGATCTCGTCGTTGATGGGCGTGTCGAGCGAGGCGACTGTCCGATAGATCTTCGTGAGCCACTGCTTGAAGCGGCTGAAGACGCGGGCCAGCGCCTGGCTGGGTGCCTTCCCCTCCATTAGGTAGGCCTCGGCGGCGCGCGCGAACTGCTCGTGCTGGGAATCGGTGATCTGGCCACCGTCGTTGCCGAGCCACTTGCGCACCGTGTCCATGTCGTTGCGCAACTGCGCGGGCGCCTTCTCGCCGCCGGCGTCGGATGCCAGTTCCTCGAGCCAGGCGTGACCCGACTCGTGCATCAGCGTCGACGAGTCGGCATTGGCGAACAGGTGCAGCGTGGGCGCACCCTCGCCGAAACTGATGCGGCCGCGCTCGCCCTGCGAATAGTTGGTCGCGCCTTCGGCGGCAGCGGACTGCGCGCCGGTAATCTGCGGCGCCTCGGCCTTGTACAGCGCCAGCGGATCCCCGCCCAGGCCGCGGCGCTCGGCGCGCGCGGCGTAGCGCGAAGCGTAGATCGCGCCGTAGCGGCTTGCCTCGGCGTCCGGACGGCCGGCGTCGACCGCGCGCTGGCGCACGTCTTCGGCGATCTGCTGCGCCGAGTCGGGCGCCTTGACGGTGTCGGCGGCGTCAGCGATCGCCTGCTTGACCCGCGAGCCGTACTCCTCCTGGAACTGCTTGGCCTCGTTCAGGCTCATCGCGTCCGCGCCGACGCGGATGTCTGGCAGCAGCTTGTCAGCAATGGGCGAGCCGGCCAGGTGCGTCACGAAGTCGGCCGTCGGAACGACCACATCGCCGCCGTTGGCTTGCGCTTCCTGTAGCTGCTTGGCCATGTCGGGGACGAACCCGAAGATCGGGTCCTTGCCGGGCTCGAGCGCCGACGGGTCGATCGCCATGCTCTGGTACAGCTCGCGCACCGCCGTGGCCGGGATGTGCAGGTCCTCGACCGGCGAGCCGTCGGTCTGCTGCTGCATGAACTGCTGGAAGCTGTCGAGGTCGCGCTGGCGCAGCTTGGAGTCGGCGGCGCCGTCGAGGATGTTCTTGAACATCGCGACCTGGCCCTGCGCGCGCTGCGCCGATCGGAAGTCGCCGTACAGGCCGATTCCGCCGATGGTCGCGTGCAGCGCGCCGAGCGTGAGCGCGCCGTTCAGCGCCGCGTCGGACAGGCGGTTGACGATCTCCTGCGGGTCCGTGCCGAAGTTGCCCGGGGTCAGCGCCTTGGCGATCTGCTCACCCAGGATGTTCGAGGCCTCCATGCCCGTCATGAACACGGCGCCGGCCGCGGCGCCCTTGGCCGTGTTGCCGGCGAACGAGGCGGCGGCGCGTGCGAACGTGGGCGTCGTCACGGCCTGTTCGACGGCCTGCTGGGCGAGCTTGTCGGCGCTGCTGCCCAGAACCTTGCTCTCGATCGCGCCTCCGTACTTGCCGAGGGCGTACGTCGCAGCACCGGTGAAGATCGCACCGAACTGGCGGCCGGCCTCGGACAGCGGCTGGCCGTCGGCGCCGCGCATCTGCCCCATCTTGAGGTAGGCATTGCCGGCAGCCGTCAGCGCCATGTCGGTGTTGAAGCCCGTCCAGAAGCCTGTGCCCGCGCCGGCGACCGCGCCTGGAACCGCGCCGACGCCGCCGGCCGCCAGACCCGCCGCGCCGCCGATCAGGCCGCCGGCCACCGCGCCGGCCGTGCCGCCATGCAGGGCGTTGTCTACCAGTCCCGAGATGAAGCCCGTGAAGCCCTGCACCGTCCCGAGCGCCCCGACGAGCCGCGGCGTCGCGCCGATGCGGCCTTCCTCGGTCTGGATAGCGTTGTCCAGGCTCGGCGTCTGCATGCCGACCAGGTCAGCGGCCTGCTTGGCGTTGCCCAGGCGACCGAGCGCGTTCGAGTCGACCGCCGTCGTCCAGCCCGTCTTGAGCGCCGTGGTTAGCCGGTCGATCGTGCCCAGCTTGTCGAAATCGTCTTGCGCCAGGCGCGCGGCCAGAGGGTTGGAGCCGATGAAGGCGGACAGCCCCGGCGCCGCGGCGAGCGCTTGGCTGTTCTGGGCCTGCTGCGCCGACTGCGTGGCTTCCTGCAGATTGGCGGCGGCGGCCGGCTGCGGAATACCCAGCGTGCGGGATGCCTGGAGCGCCTTCGCCTCCGCATCCGGGTTCGACCCTTGCGCCAGCGCAAGATTCTTCTGGGCGCGCGCGCGGTCGGCCTGCGCCTGCAGGGCGATCACCTGGTCGGCCATGTCGTCGTAGTTCGCGCTGCCAGGAGGAGGCGGTGCGGCCACGGGCGCGGTGGCCTGGTCGGCGAGCGAGTCGAAGTCGATTTGCTCTGGCATATCAGCGTGGCGCCAGGGTTGGGTTCAAGTGCAGCAGGTAGGCTGTCTGCACCTGCTCCTCCGTCGGCGTCTTGCCCTTGGCCTTGATGGCCGCGGTGATGCGGGTGCGGAAGTCCGGCGGCACGTCCACCTTGACCGACCCCATCGTGTCGGGCGCGACCTGGTAGGCCGGCGTGGCGTTGGTGCCCCAGAAGCGCCCGGGCGTCTGTACCGTTGCGGTCAGGCCCTTGGCAATCGAGATGGTCTCCTGATCGTTGGCCACGCGGCCGTTCTTGGCCTGGAACTGGTCGAGCGCCTGTGTGAAGGCGCCCGTGTACGTGTTGAAGTTCTTGGCGATGTCCGACGTCGGCGACGTGTTCTTGTCGGGGATCTGGACGTGCGCCGGCAGCAGTGCGTAGTCCTTGGCCAGCGAAAGGGCGTGGAGCATGTTGCTGGAGCGGTCGGCGTCCAGGTCTGCCTTGTTGCGCGCGGCCACCTGCAGGCCCGAGAGCTTGTCGAAGTCGGCATAGGGGAGTTGCGAGATCAGCGGCGACAGATCCATGTTCGCGAACGCCTGGCGGTTGTTCGCGTACATGCCCATGAGCTCGTAGACCTTGGCCTGCGTGCCCTGCGTGCGCGGCGGATCGCCGCCGGCCTTCATGCGGTCCTGGATCGCCATCTGGACTTCGGGCGTTGCCGCGTTCCACGCCGCCTTGGTCTGCGGGTCGGACAGCAGCTGATCCATCGTCGTCGCGCGCTGCGAGCCGTCCGGAGCCGGTCCGACCAGCGCGCGGTTCAAGGTGTCGCGCGCCGACTCCTGCTGTGCCTGCTGGGCCGAGATCGACAGTTGGGCGTAGCTCGCCACGCGCGTGGCGGCGCCGTCGGCACCGACGATGTCGTTCGGGTAGGCCTGCAGCCAGGAGTCACGCGCCGCGGCCATCATCGACGGCAGCCGCGTCTTCAAGTCGTTGGCGGTCGGCCCCTGGGGTTGCGCGACCTGCGAAACTGGCGGCAGGGCACCGTCGGCGCCCGTCGTGCCGGCAAACTGCGCCGGGTTCGAACTCGCGACGTCGGAAGCGGCCACGGCAGCGTGCGCGTCGCCCAGCTGCTTCAGGCCGTTGGCCACGTACTTGTTGGTTTCGGAGAACGGGATCTTCGCGGCCCAGTCGGCGGTCGAGATCTGACCGATGCGCGGATCGCCATACTGCTGGATCCACTTGTCCACTTGGCCCGGGCCCGCGTTGTAGGCCGCCAGCACCAGCGCCGGGTTGTCGTAGCGCGCGGTCATCGCGCCGAGATAGTCGCGGCCCACGCGCTCGAGCTCGCCGGGAAGCGGCTTGCCGTCCGCGCCAACCTGCGCCGGCCGCACGCCATAGCCCGGATTGGCAGCCGTGTCAGGCATGACCTGCATGGCGCCCTGCGCGCCCTTCGGGCTCACGGCGCTCGTGTCGCCGCCGCTCTCCATGTGCTCGACGACCGCTGCCATGGGCGTCGTGCCTTGCGTCACGTGGTAGAGGACGTCCGGGCTGGTGGGCAACTGGCCGTTGACGATCTTGAGCGCCATGTCGCGCTGCTGCACGGGCTTGATGGCGTTCTGGACGTCGCGCGCCAAGCCGATCTGGGCGTTCGGGCCGAGCTGGTCCTGCACCTCCTTGAACATCGACTCGGCCAAGTAAGGGTTGGCCTGGACAACCCCCGGGATGCCGTTGGCGATCGTCTGGATGCGCGTGCCGTAGGCGGCATCGAAGTACTGGCCCTTCATGGCCTGAATCGCCTGCGGCGGCAAGCCCTTGCGCGCGCCCAGCGCGTCGATCGTGGAATTGATCGACAGCATCTGCGTTTGGAAGTTGAGCTCGTCCGACGGCCGCTGCGCCATGCTGCGCAGCGCCATCGTCACGGTGTCGTTGGCCGTCGTGTCGTTGAACGCGTCGGTCTGGCGCGCCTGGTGCTCGAGGAGTGCCTGCTTGAACTGCATGCCGGCGATCTCGGCGTGCTGGTCGAACATGCGCTGCTGGTCCGGCGTCGTCAGCTGGGCGCGGATCTGCGCCTGCGCGTCGGCGAACTTGCCGGCGTAGGTGTCGATGAACTGCTGACCGACCGTGCCGCCTTCCTTGACCGTGGCGAAGCCGTTCGTCGGGTCGTACTGCAACGCGACGCTCTGCTGACGCAGCGAGTTGGCCGCCGACTGCGCCACGATGGCGTCCTGGCGCTCGTTGGTCTGCGCGATCGTGTCCGAGGCCTGCTCGAGATCCCGGCCGGCGCTGGAGACTTCCTGGCCGGCCATACCGACCTGACGCCAGTTGGGCGGCTCGAATGCGGCGACGCCGCTGGCTGGTTGCGGGGTGCCCCCACCGCTCAGCGAGTTGACGTCTGGCAACGCGGGCATCAGCTACCCCCGCCAGTGATGTCGCTGCCCCAGCCAGCGTCGCCGACACCGGTGCCACCGGCCGAACTGAACGCGCCGACCTGCGGACCGTCGCCGCCGAAGCGCTGCATCAGCGAGGCACCGCGCGCACGGCTGCGCAGCAGGTTCGTGGCGCCGTTGAGGTAGCCGCCGGCCGCGACCTGCATCGAGTTGAGCTCGGTGGTCTTGCCTTCGAAGTCCTTCGCGCCGGCCTGTTCCAGATCGAGGCGCGACTTATCTTGGCCGCCGTAGAGCGCGGCCGCGCGCAAGTACGCGCCCTGCCCCGCGTCGCGCGCGATCATGTTGACGACTGTCGGATCGGACGCGCTGGCGCCGCTGCCGGACGCCACCGCCAGCGCGCGCGAAGTGGCGAACTGCGTCTGTCGATCGATGTCGAAGGCGGTTCGCTGCGACGCCGCAGCGGCCGAGTTCGCGTTCTGGCGCAGCTGCGCGGCCTCGAACTGCGAGGCCTGGCGCGCCTGGATGCCGAACTGCACATGGCTGGCCGCGCTCATGTCGGCGCCGAGCGACTCCAGGTTGCCCGCGCTGGTGTTCAGGCTGATCGGGTCGGTGCCTGCTCCGCTGCCGCCGATCGACGAGAGGACGTTGTCGAGGATGCCCATCAGCTGTTTTGCACCTCGTCGATGGTGATCGACATCACCGTGGCTGGCCTCGGGGCGGCGCCGAGCATGCACACGCGCATGTCGGTGGTCCATTCCCCGGGGAACTCGAGCAGGTTCTGGTCGTAGTCCGCCTCGACCTCGGTCGTCACCGGTGCGCCGTCTTCGATCTGCGGCATGTCGTCGAGATAGTCGAAAGACGGTCCGAAACGAACACCGCGGCGATGGGTGTCGGCCAGGATGAGGCCGATGTGTCCGAGCTTCTTCTGCTGGTTCAGCGGCGAGCCGCCGACGCCTTGCACCCCGAGCTTGGCGCTTTGGAAAGACGCGGTGTATGGCAGCCCGACGACGATGTTGCTGGCGGCGACGGCGAGCGTCACATTGCCGCCGCCGTCGACGGTGTACTTCTGCTGCCACGTCGTCGTGGAATCGTCGGTGCCGACGTCGACGCCATCAGCCCAGACGACGACCTGCTTGCCGACCAAGTGCGGCGCTGCCACGACCGTCGTCGGGATGCCGGAGTAGGTGACGTAGCTGTCGGCGAGCTCGCACAGCGGCTGGTCGCCGCGGCAATCAACCTCCTGCGCCCACTTCTCGCGGTAGCGCACCGTCGCGCCATTGATCGTGCGGGCGATGATGTAGTAGACCTGGTCGTCGAGGTCGCCGGCGAGCGCTGGCTGGATCACCACGTCTTCGATGACGCCGTCCGTCACGATGGGAATCATCGCGCGAACCTCTTCGGCGACGTTGAGCACGCACACGATGACAGTGCCGTCCGACCGCACCATGTGCACTCGGGTGTCGGGCTTGCGTTGCACGTCGATGCGCACGATGCCCGGCAAGCCGATTTCGGGTGCCAACTCCATCACATCGACGGACGTGTAGTCGTAGCTGCGAATGTCGAACGCCAGCTCGAACAGCTTGCAGCCGGTGCGGTCGATGTAGTAGCCCATCTGGTCGACCTTCACCGCTGCCGTTGCGCCCGACCCCTGAGTCGAACTGGCTTTAAGGTTGAAGTTGGAAGGCGTCAGCGGCTCATCGAGAGAAGACGAGCGCACCGAGTACTCCGCGCCCTGGGCCCCCACCAGCATGCCCTTGAGCGACAAGATCCAGTTGATGGTGTCCACCGGTCCCGACCCGACACTGCGGTCGATCGGCCCCGCATCGCCCACGAAGGTCTCGTCGAACGAGTCGAAGGCATCCGAGATGGAGCCCTGCACACCGTTCTGGCCAGCCCACCACATCCGGCCCTCGTGAATACCCACGGACGTCGGCCAGCCGCGCAGGTCGCTCCACTTGCCTTCCTCCCAGAGCGTGGATGCCGCAGTGCCGCCGAGCGACGTCAAGACCTCGGCGCTGACATCGGTAGAGCTGATGTAGGCCGTGACGCGCACGATGCCTCGGATGCTGCCCTGCGAGAAGGTCAGCGTCGCGTTGGCGGTGCCGCTGACGTACGTGGCTTCCACGCCGATGCGGTAATAGACGATCTGGTTGTCCAGGCCATCCGCGTACGTCGTGCTTGTCGGCCCGGTCCAGGACTTTCCGCTGACGTCAGCCCACGTGCTGTTGTCGAAGGACTGCTGGAGAACCAGCGTGGCCGAGAACGTCCCGGTGATGACGATCGCGAAGCCGCGCTGTGCGGCGAGGCCCGTGACGCGGATCGACGGCGAGAACGTGTTGGCCGCCGAGGCCGCGACCGTCGTCTGCTGGCCCACCGACGTGATGCTGAACAGCGCGCCCACATGCGTCGGTTTGAACAGCGGCTTGGATGCCTGCAGGTCGACGTTTCCGGTGATGGCGCTCGGCGCCAGCGTGATCGGCCCGGTGTTCTGCACCATGAATGGTCCGTCAGGCGACTGGTACAGCACCACGGACCAACTGCGGCCGCCGGGCCGCGCGCCGCGGCGCTCGATGCGGCGCTGCTGATGCCCCGCGCACGCGACAAAGACGACGTCGGCGCTCTGGTCATAGCGCACGCTGTTCAGATCGCTGGCTGTCCATGGCGTCGGGAGCACCATGTCACCGGCCGACTCGATCGTGCAGGAATCTACCCAGACGACAGGTGACTGCGAGCTGAAGAACCGGATGTAGAAATTGCCGGCTGCCTTGATGCCGATGGAGTGCGTGCCCGTGTAGAGCACCGTCTCCGAAAGGAGGTCGTCGTCACCCGAGGTCGAGCCGATCCGCAGGGAGACCGGGCCGCGCGCGATGACGATCCGGATTCCATGCTCCACGCCGGGCGACGCGTTGGTGACGGCCTGTTCCCGGATGGCGCGCGCGGTGCCGTTTCCCTGCAACTGCATGTAGCCCGGCGCAACCCAGGAGGAAGTGCCCCCCGACTCGTCGTCGCTCGTCCAGCCAGTCAGGTCACTGGCGAACGTGCCGTTCGTGATCGTGGTGGCCACGGCGCTGCGCTGCACGACCGCATCGCCGATCCACACACGCATCTGGCTATCCGTGAGCTCGAGTTCGGCCAGGTCGTTGGTGGCGAAGATGAACTTCAACTGCCGGCCCGGCGCGTTGCCCAGGATTCCGCCGAGGTAGCGCAGGCCGGCGCGCAGCGTCATCGGGCCCAGCGCCTTGGCCATCCAGTTGGTCTGCTGCTGGGCGGCCAGCGCCAGGCGCTTGACATCCATGCGCGCCAACCCGCGGCGATCGACGACGCCACGGTTCAGGCTGAAGAGGGAGGTGACAACGCGGGCCATGTCAGCCGATCAGCGGGCCGTTGTTGCCCGAGTTGCCGCCGTCGCGACGGTTCGGGAAACGATTGCGCGCGCGCGACCAGGCGCCGATGGCCGGGAACTGCGGCGGCTCCATCTGGGCCGAGGAGTTCTTGGCGACCTTGAGCATCTTGTCGCGCTTCTTCTCCAGCTTCTCGACCTCGGCATCGCTGTTCGAGAGCTTGGAGATGATCTTGCTGGCGAAATGGACGGCCACGACCTCCTTGAAGGTTTGCGGCCACTTGTTCAGGTCCATGCCGTACATGGGATCGTCCGACACGTAGCGCACGTAGATCGTGTCGAGGTCGCTGTACCAGTAGCCACCCTCGTCGACGTAGCGCACGAGGGGCTCGCGCATGTACTCGTCGGTGCACACCGCGCGCGTGCAGCAGTAGTCATCCGGCTTGTCGAAGGCGCGGTAGTAGCCGAAGCCCGGCTGGATGCTGGAGTCGTAGTCCAGTTGCTGGGAGCGGGTGGCGAAGTTCCACTGGCCTCGCTCGAGGATGTACTTCACGCCACCCGAGGCCCAGACCTGATCGAGAAGGCGACGTGGCTCACGGTTTTCCGTCAACGACAGCAGGAAGCGCTCGCCGCACTCCAGCAACGCGTCGTTGTACAGCGTGAGCTGCGTGGTCGTCGCCATGGCCGCGGCTCAGCGCTCGAGGATCGTGCGCTCGTAGCTGCTGATCCACTCGAGGGCCTGGGCCTTGGACTCGAGCTTCTCGCACAGCACCGCGTTGTCGGCCTTGCGCAGGGCGCACCACTTGCGCAGCGTGCCCTTGTACACAGCGTCGAACTCGTCGCTCGGCGCGATCGCCGTGGGCACCTTGCCGACCAGGTCGTGGTGGTGCAGGAGCGCGACCTGCGCCCAGTTGCGCTTGCAGTCCTTGACCAGGAGTTCCAGCAGGAATTCGCCGGTGTCGATGCGCACCTCGATGCGGTCGTAGATCGTCAGCTGCTGCGCGATGTGCGCCCAGTAGCCCGGCTCGAGGATGTCCTCGACGGTCGTGCCTTCCTCGGCGGTGCACACCCAGTCGCGGCGCAGGTACTCGGCGTTCTGCATGCGCTGCGGGTCGACGACCACGAAGCGCTTTTTCGGGGCGGCGACCGCTTGTTCGCTCGCCGTCTTGTCCAGGACTTCTGCCATTTCCACTCCTCAGTGAAAGAAAAACGGGCGAGCTTCTGAGGGCCCGCCCGCGATAAGCCCTTGATCAGGGCGGAGACTCAGTTGAAGGTCGACGTGATCAGCGAGCCCGTCGAGAGCGACGCGCCGGAGGTCGACACCGACACGATCGTTCCCATGAACGTGACCACCGACGAACCCAGCGACGTGAACTGCGCGCCCATGACCTTGTCGCCGGCGCGCATGCCCAGGTAGAAGCCGTCGCTGAAGAAGTTGGCCACCGTGATGTCGGTGGTCAGGTTGGTGGAGGTGTAGTCCCACAGGCCGCCGCCGCCACCGCCGGGCGCGTTCGCGTTGTTGGCCGCGGTCGAGCCCTGCGTGGACAGGTACTCGGTCGAGCCGACCAGCGCGGGATTGGCCGCGAACGGCGCGACGAGTTGCCGCGGCGGATTCGCCTGCGAGGAGGGGGACGTGGTGCCGAAGTAGGCCATGAGGTTCTCCTGTGTCTGGGTGGGGGTGAACGCTCAGGCGTACGCCGAGCCGTCGGTCGTCCACTGGACGACGCCGGTGTTCTGCAGCAGCAGCGCGTTCATGAAGCACGACGCGCGGGCCCAGGTGTAGCCCTGCTCCTCGTCGTAGCCCACCGGGGTCTCCACGCCGGCCGTGTCCATGGCGTGGCCCATGGCCGTCTTGTGGTACATGAACGACTTCTCGCTCGAGGTGCCCTTGCCGGGGAGGTTCGGGTGCTCGACGATCAGCGCGTTGCGCCAGCGGTAGGCCTGCGGCTTGTCCTTCCACGAGGCGTTGTTGGCGCCGGCGAAGGGCTTGATCTCGACGTACTGCGCGTTCGCGAACTCGGTGGCCTGCTCGAGGTAGGCGATGACCGAGGGCTGGCACAGCAGCGTGATGTTCGAGTCCCACGGCACCGAGGCGTTGGACAGCTTCACGCGCGAGTTCTGGAACAGCGAGACGTTGGGCGCCACACCCGCGCCGCCGATCGTCACCGTGCCGGTGCTGAGCTGGTTGATGATCAGCTCGTCGATCTTGCGGTTGATGACGGCCATGGTCGTCATCTGCATGATCGCGCGCTGGTTGCCCTGCGACGCGAACACGTTGAAGCCGGTCTTGCGCACCAGGTCATGCCACTCTTGCAGCGTGCACGTGTTCTGGTTGTTCGAGTCGTTGCGCGCCGGGATGCGGCCGTTCAGGCCCCGGGTCACCGCGGACGCGCCGCCGGAGCCGGCGACGAGGAAGACGGCCTGCTGGCCCTTGATGACGGCTTCGGTGGTCACCGTTTCGCGGAGCAGCGTCTGGTGCTGCTCGAACGCGGCGATGAACTCCTGCCGGTACTGGATCTGGAAGGCGCTGTCGGACATGAGGAACTCCTGATGGAAGCGGTTGGGATCAACCGTCGCCCGGGGTGTCCGTCATGTGGCTTTGCGCGCAGGGTGCCCTCTTCCGAGGGGCTGGCGGCCCGCCAACGGGGCCTTGCTGACTGGTACGGGATGGAGTGTGTGACCCCACCCCGCCCAGCGTCAAAAGATGAGTTTGCTAAAACTCAGGCGCGCGCCTTCAGCTTCTCGCGCGCATCGAGCAGTTCGCGGTAGCGCGACTGCATTTTCTCGTCCTTGTTGTAAGCCGCGCGGTCGGTGCGCATCATCGTTTCGATCTTGGCGATCTCCTCGTCAACGCCTTGGGCCGGGTTGTTGTTGTAGCCCGGCACGAGCGTGCCCGTGGGGTTCTGCACCAGCGCCAGCGACATGAGGAAGCGCAGCGCGTCGGGGTCGCTGCCGATCGGCGTGCCGTCGGCCAAGCGGCCGCCCAGGAGCTTCTCCTTGAACTCGGGCGTCGCGGAGCCATCGAGCAGGTTGTGGATGAACGTGATGTTGCGCTTGTACTCGCCGCCCCACTCCGCGCGCAGTGCCTCCTCGCCGACGTCCTCGAGTTCCACGTCTTTCTCGGCGCGCGCGGTGGCCTCGGCCTTGTTCATCGCGGCGATGAAGCCCAGCGTGCCCTTGACCTGGTCGGGCGTCATGTTGGCCTTGTGGGCCATCGGCAGGAACACGTCGAGAAGGGCCTTCGCTTCGTCGGTGACCTTGCCGCCGAGGTCGTACTTGTCCGGCGACTCAGGGATGCCGTTGGCCTGGCGCCATTCGGCGAGTTGCTCGGGTGTCGGATTCTTGCCGAGCGCCGGCTTGAGCTCGCCGCTGCTGATGCGGTTCTGCGCATTGATCAGCGCTTCGCCGAGGGCCTCGGGAGAGGCGTAGCGTTCCAGGCGCTTGAGCACCTTGTCGTCGCCCTTGGCCATGGCCTGACGCCAATCGTCGCGCCACGTGGCCTTGGGCTCATCCCCTCCAGCGGCCGGTGGCGATGCCGCCGGCGCGCTCGCAGCCGCCGGATTTGGAGCGGGCGCACTGGCGGCCGGGGCCGGCGTCGGCGCGCTGGCCGCTGGCGGCGCGGCAGCGGCCGGAGAGGCGGCGGGGGTTGCTGCAGCAGCAGGAGAAGCAGCCGCCGGCGGCGCCGCGGCGGCGCCGGAACCTTCGCCGCCGTCTTCAGGTCTGCGGAGCAGGTGATGGAGAAGTCGCATTTCGTTCCCTCCTCAGGGACATCAGGTTGAGCGTCAGCAGCTTGACCACCTGCTGACCGACGAACGCACGCCCGAGGGCGAACGCGGTATCCCGATCGCTCGGGTAGTAGTGGAACTCGTAGGCGCCGGCGCCCACTTTGATCAGCCAGTCGAGTGCGAGCTTCTGCTGGTCGGGACTTGCGTCGCCGCGCTGGAGGGCCTGAAAGGCAGAGATGTGCGGCAAATCGTACGGCGGAGGCACGTGCGGCCCGACCGCCAACGTGGGATTGGACTTCGGCGCCGTCATGCCATGGCGCCGGAAGTGGCCGTCGGCGCCGGCACCATGCCACTGGCGCCGAGGTTCTTGGCCGCGTTGGAAGCCTGCTCGATGTTGGCCAAGCGGGACTGCGCCTGGGCCTGGGCCTGGGCTTGCTGGCTCTTCTCGTCGACCTCGGCCTGACTGTTCATCCACGTGGCCGGGACGCCGATGCCCGTGAGGGCGTCGCGGAGCGCCACGACGGAGTTCGGCACGAACTGCGCGGCCTGGTCCTGCGCGATCGCGGTGGCGATGAGCTGGCTGGCCTCCTGGAACTTCTGACCCTTCTGCTGCTCGATGATGTCGTGCAGTGGGGACTCGAAGGTGAAGGAGATGTCCGCGCCGCGGAGCTCGCGCGGCCACGATTGGGGCGCACCGAAGGCGCCGTTGCGCTGCAGGAGCTCGAAAGTCTCGTCGCAGATCGCGGCGTTGTACTCCATCTCGGTGGGCTCGAAGATCGGGAGCGCGCCGCGGATGTACTCCTGCACACGCTGGCCGACTTCGTAGGCGGTCATCTCGGGGCCATTGGCGGGCAGCTTGAGCGTGTCCAGGAAGAAGGCGCGCGCCAGCAGCGCGCGGGTGTCCTGGTTCATCTGGACGCCGTAGTTGAAGCCGCGGAAGTCCTGCGCGATGGGCCGCAGGGCTTCCCCGAGGCGCTCGTCGTACTCCATGTCGACCCACGTCACGCCGCCGGCGTAGACGGCCAGGTCGGAACGCACGGCGTCCATGGTGGCGATCATCGGCGGCGATGTCGCCTTCTCACCGGCCTCGAGCAGCGTGAAGGTCATCGCCTGCAGCAGTCGAGCGTCGGGGAGCGCGCACACGGTGGCCGGGCTGTAGCTGTACTGCGAGCCGGAAACGGTCTGCCACCGCGGGATGATGTAGTGGCGCCCCCAGATCGCGGTGGCCTCGATCACCTTGTCGTGCAGGAGGTCGTAGTAGATCGACCAGCGCGGCTTTCCGTTGGCCTTGTCGTCGTACATGTCGGCCTCGACGACCAGGTGCATGACCTCGACCGGCTCGAACGGGTTCTTGGATTCGAGCTCGGTGATGCGCGGGTCGAGCTTGTTCTTGAACAGGCGCACCAGCGTCTGCGCCGTCGGCTTCCACTTGCGCGCTACGAGCCCCAGCTTGCCCTCCTCGTTCTCCTGCCAGACCATGTCGCGCAGGTGCCAGCACCGATACAGCAGCCCGTCGCCGAAGCGGTTCAGCTCGATGCTGATGGCGCATTGGCCGAAGGCGGCGTAGTCGTGGTCGCCCTCCTTCGTGGCGCGCGTGAACAGCGCGCGCTCGTCGTACATGGCGCGGCGCTGCGTTTCCTCGAACCACTCGAGGTAGCCCTGGACGTCGCTGCTGACCTTCTTCTTGTAGCGAACGCGCGGATGGAACCACGGCCGCGCGGTCGGGCGCAGCATCGTCGAGAATTGGTTGCCCAGCTCGCGCCGGCACTGGACCGGATACGACGACATCAGGTTGGCCGCGAAGTCCGTGCCGATGGAGCGCGTGAGCGTGAAGTCCGCGCGCTCGGGGTAGAAGTTATCAGCGATCTCCTGATGCAGCGAATTCAGCGCCAGCTTCTTGGAGTAGAGCGACTGCGCGAGGTCGACGATCTTCTTGGCATCCATGGCATCAGCCTCCGAGCGAGCCGCCGGAGTTGCCGGGGCTGGTGAGAATCGTGGAGGCGCGGCCGCGGCGCGCGAGCTGCTGCAGGATCTTCTGCTGCTGCGCCTGCTGCTGCGCGAGCGGGTCAGGCATCGCGGTGGGAGC
>FTCK01000368.1_pt1 | contig 27346 bp, 35 predicted proteins | sample 1639711 | NCBI WGS metagenome assembly FTCK01 (sample SAMEA3914869, study PRJEB12502) | metagenome | biome: forest; material: soil | place: USA | collected 2012-03-12 | depth 0.1 m | reverse complement strand
CCATCTCTTCAGCGAGCAGCACCGCCTCGATGGGGCCGGCTCCGGCCACGGTTACATAGAACTCGTTCGCGCCTCCGTAGTTCGCGGGCAGTGAGAACGGCAGCGAGTCGTTTACCGTGCGCGTGTAGATCAGCGCGCGGTCGCCGTACAGGCTGAAGGTCGCTGGATAGGTCGTGGCTATGACCTGCGCGCGGCCGGGGGTCGTCTTGTCGTCAACGCGCTTGATGCCCGTCGTGAACGTCGCGGTCAAGCCACTGCCTGCGTCCCACTTCTTGATCGTGTTGCCGGTGTCGAGCAGGTAGAGCGACTGGCTGATCAGATCGAAGAACACGGCGTCAGCGCCCTGGTCGAGCCAGATGACGCCGACGGGATTCGTCGTGTCGATCATGAAGCCGCCGCGCGTCGTGCCGTTGTTGTAAAAGCCGATGTACCACCGCTTCCAGTTCACGCCGATGATCGATGACGGCATGAGTGCCGTCCAAGCCGCCTTGCTGATGAACTTCTCGGTCATCACGAAGGGGTTGAACAGCGTGCCAACGTAGCAGAGGCCATCTTCAGACGCCCAGCACGCGCCATGGCCGACGCCGACGACCGAGCGCTTAGAGACGCAGCCCTGCTTCAGGTAGACCTGCTGGTCGCTCATGCTGTCCGAGGTGCTGCCAGTGACCACGCGCGGCAAGCCTGTCGTCGCGAGAAGCCACTGCTGGCCATAGGTCGCCGAGCCGACGATCGTGTCGGGCACAACGTTCTGGTACTCGATCGGCCACGCATGTGGCGTCTCGAACACACAGACGCCATAGCTCTTACCGAAGAAGCCGCCGACCATTCCGTTCCAGAGAGCGATCAAGCCCGAAAGGTTGTCCGGCGGCGTCAGCCACGCAGGGCGGGAAGACGAGCCACCGCTTACCAGCACCTGCATGCGGGTCACGCCGTCGTCGGTCGCGGTCGTGAGCGACGCAGCCTGCTCGAGGCAGAGTTGGTAGTCGTTGCCGGTCGAGACGTAGATGCGGCGCGTGGCGATGCCAGAGAAGCCGCTCGGGGGCGCGGCGAGGTTGGACAGGTCGACGCTTGAGCCTCCCAGGCAATCGAAGTTGATGGGGTTGCCATTCGGAGCAGACTCGTCGCCATTGCCGCGGCGAAACGTCTCCGTGTAGGCGCGCGTCTCGCTCGGGCCGGTGCCTGCGGTGTTCAGCGCGGCGACGATTGCGCTGGTGGGAGCGGGCACACCCAGCGTGTTGTAGCCGTCGGGGAATGGTGGAGTGCCGAGCTCGGTGTTGTCGGTGAACTTCGGAATTCCGTCGCCGGTGTAGTACGTCCGCTCGGTCGAGTCGGTCGCCAGCATCGAGCGCACGACGTCGACGTCCGTTCCCCACGTGAGCCAGTACTCGGTGTCGCTGGGCATGTCACGGCCCATCCGATAGATCGTCGTCTGCTGCGTGCCCAGGCCGGGCAGCGTGTAGACAAGCGCAGCGCCGGCGCGGCCGCGTAGGTCGCCGTGGATCGTGTCCAGGTTGCGCGCGTCTTGCCCGACGCCATCGGGCAGGTTCTTGGGGTTCGAGTTGACGTCAGCCCCGTAGAACTGCGTCCAGTGAGCGAGGATCATTCCCAGTGGCTCCGCTGGTGATACCAACCGCGCGGCGCGTCCTGCACCTGAACGCGAAGGCCTTTGCGGCGCACAGGACCGGCACGCGAAGCTGCGAGCGCGACGGCGGCGTCGAACTTGGATTTGTGGAAAGCCGCGAGTCCGGCGTTCGTCCACGCCTTCTGCTCTTGAGCGCACAGGACGGCGATCGCGCCCGAGGCGATGTCGCTCTTCCACCGGTTGAAGATGAAGTCGGGAACGCCAGTCGAGTCCTCGGACGGCGCGAACGATAGCGTGCCGCGCAGCGCGAGCCCACCGGCATTCGGAGCAGGCAGCACATGGAGCGCTCCGGGTCCGTCGATGCCAACGACCCAGCGGCATGAGGTCTCGCCCGGGTAGAAGTCATCGCCCTGCCCCGGCTCTTCGATGGCGATCTCGCGCCGGCCCTCCCAGGCCGAATGAATCGCCAGCAGGATGGCGCCGTCAGGCACCAAGCCCGAGACGTCGTACACCTCCTGCGCCGAGATGGTCGTCAGCAGGTCGAGTTCGCGCGAGCGCCACATGAACGATCGCCGGCAGAAGTCCTGCGCGGCATCGCGCAGTCGATTAAGGCGCTCGAACTCGGGGCAGCCCGTGGTCGACAGGTTCACGTCGACCAGGAACTCGGAGTAGTCGACCGTGCTCACGACGCCGCCTTCTGGCTGCCGGTCTGATCGGCCATCTGCACGTTCTGGCCGCGGATGCCGATGCTCGACTGGAAGAGCTGGTAGTAGGACTGCGCGTTGGCGCCGCTCTTGGCGTAGGTCGCGTCCTTCGAGTAGAACGAGAAAAGCACCCAGAACTGCAGCGCGTTCGCGTAGATGTCAGGGATCGTGATCGTCTGCGACAGATCGGTCAGCGGCGCCGGCTCGGCTGCATAGATCACCTCGAGCTTGCCGCCACTGATGATCGGCGGGTAGATGAAGAACGCGAGCGGATCGCGATCGTCGAAGATCCAGTGCACGGCGTCGGTCGCCGGATCGGCGGCATGCCAGGTCGGCATCTGTTCGTCGAACTCGATGCGATCACGTTTGGTCACCGCCCGGCCGGGCGTCGTGCCATCCGAGCGGAAGTTGCGCGTGATGTCCACGAGCTGAACTCCATCGGTGATGCTCAGGCCAGCGAAGTCCTGCCGCGTGCCAGCGACTGGCGCCACCTTGATCGCTTTCGTGTACGCACGGGGGGACTGGTTGACGATCTCGCGCTGACCGTCGTTGAGCCAGCGCAACGCTTCGGCGGTCGGCCAACGCACGGCCGCGCCACCGGTCTGTTCGTTGACCTTCGTCCAGGCCGCATCGGCGATGTACTGGCCAGTGAGAGTGGGCATTCGCGGGCTCCATGAAAAAGGCCCGCGCAGTGGCGGGCCTCGTGGGCAACTCGACAGCAACGCTGTCACCTAATTTGGGGGTCCGTGCCGCTCGGTCGAATGGAGGCCTCGCCGGTAGACTGGCGTCGCTTCGGGCGAGCGTGATGTGTGGTGCTTCGTGCTGCCGTCCAGGCGATCAATCAACTCGGGAGAAAACTCATGAGATCTGCACTCGCGGCATTTGCCGTTGTCGTGCTTGCGGCGCCGTGCATGCAGGCCGACGCATCAACCGGTACGGCGACCCTGGATGTGTCATTCACGGCTACGTCGTTGGATCCGACCTTGCAGTCTCAGGCTTCGTTCGACGACCTCCTGAGCTTCAGCGAGGGCACATGGTCGGGCGCTCCTGGCGGCCCCAATCCACCTGTGGATGGATTTCTAACCTACAGCCTCACCATCCTCGGGGAACCCGGTGAAGGGGGAAGGGGTTCGGTGACCATGGCATCCGGAATCACCGCCGTTGCACAAAACTATCCCGATGACATCTTCTCGATCGAGGGGGATTCGTACGGCGAGTTCGAACTCACGCCCTACTCCGAGGTGACGATGACGCTCTCCAGCGATGTGGCAGGGACGAACGCTTCGTCAGGCGGCACGGTAACTGCGTGCCTGGCATCGCAATGCTGGAAGCCAGGCATGGGTACATCAACCACGTTCCTGACCTTCACCAACGATACGGCCGACACCGAACTCGTCAACGTGTCGGCTTCCGCTGTCGCGTTCGCGTCCGGTGTCCCTGAGCCATCACCGAGCCTCCTGCTGCTGGCTGGCTTGGGGCTGTTAGGCACCGTTCGCAGCGTCAGGCGACGTTGAGCTTCATGCTTGTCAGGCCCGGCGATCCGGACTGGTTGGCCGAGAAGACTGCGCGGATCGTGCGAATGCCGTGAGGCAAGATGGTGCCGTTGACCGGGATGACGGCAGCCGCTGCGCCCACCGTCGTCGCGCCCGCGCCATTGCCGGGAAGCGTCGTCGTTCCCAGCAGCGTCCCGTTGCTGCTGTTGGTCGGGTTCGCATAGACCGACACGGGAATGGGGACGGCCCCGGTGCCCTTCAGCGTGATCGAGAAGCGGCTGTCGCGCTGTACCGGGAACTGCTCGTCGATAAAGTTCGCGAGCGCGCTGTTGTTGAAGGTGACGTTGCCGTTGGTCTGCAGTGTGACGCCACTCGAGCCCATCCAGGTCGTGCACGGGTTCTCCTGCCCCGGCGCGCCGTAGTCGGAGGCGTAGCTACGCGCCGCCGAGCCGGCGGCCAACCACGCAACCAACTTCGGATTCGTCGTGTCTGAGTAGTCCTGGCAGATCGGCCACGCGCCCTCCTGGGACGCAGAGAACGCGCTCGGCGTGAAGCTGTAGTAGTTGACCTGCTCGAAGCCTTCCTTGAAGCATTGCGCGGCCCACGCGGCGACGAACGTGCCGGCGCTGGCATCGACGGATGCCGTGATGTTCATGTTGGGTGCGTTTTGCAGGTCGGGGCCACCCTCGTAAGCTCGGCAATGCCAACCGTACAGGCTGCAGAAGTAGCGATGCGCCTGCATCTGGCGGCGCACCGGCCCCGTCAGGTTGGCAGTGGCCGCGGCCCAGAGGCGCGCGCAAGCGGCGGACGTCGCGCCTGCATTGTTGATCGTGCAGGTGACGACACCGGCAAGACCTGTCCAGGGCGTCGTCGTCGTGACCGTTGATCCGGAGACGCTTTGCACGGTCAACGACAGCGTCAGGCCTGCCGTGTTGTCGCTGGTGCGGCCGACCACCGTGACCGTGTCGCCGGCGGCGTAGACGGTCGACGCGCTCAAGACGACAGCGCCATTGGCGATCTGCGCCGCGGACGTGCTTCCGCTCGTGTTGTCCCGAACGCTGGTCAGCGATGCGCTGCCGTTGGTCACGTCGCAATGCAGTGTTGGAGTGCAGTACGGCGCAGCCGAAGCACCGTTGATCCAGCCGGGCGAGCCGCCACCCAGATAGGCAGCGTAAGGGTATTCGGGCTGGACGGCATTTCCGCCGCCAGTTGCCGAGTCCGCGTAGCCGCCGAACTTGATGTTCAGGTAGAACTGATCCTGAGGGCGCACCGCGGCCCACGCCTGCTGCGCAATGAAGACCTGGCGTACGTAGTACTTGTGCGTCAGGTTGAAGGCATTGAATGACGCCCCGTCAGCCACCAGGTTACTGGCGGGGTTCATGAAGAACGCCATGCTCGTGCCCGCGTAGGTCGCGGTCTGCGAACTGGCGGACGTGAAGATGAACGTCGTCGTCGAACCGGTGCTGGTCACCGAGGTGACCGGACACGGCGACCCGAGAGTCGTGTTGTCCCACAGCAGCGCTGGCGCGCCGCCCTCGTTGTCATACGAATAGAGCTTCGTACTGGTCGAGATCACCAGGCCGTTGTAGGTGGCTGCTATCTGGGCTGGTGTGAGGTTCAACACCACCGTCACGTCATTGCCCGACTGCGAGATCGAGGTGATGGGATTCGACGCGAAGCCATACTGCGAGAGCACCTGCGCCTCGATGATCGCGGCGTACTGGTAGCTGTTGCTGACGTTCGTGCCCGTGTTCCACGGCTCGTTGGCTGCGTTCTGCCAGCGCTTGATGAGCCCCAGCGCCATCGGGCCAGTCGGCGCGTACGTGTTGATCAGCATCGCGAGGCCTGTCGCATAGCCAGCGTCTGCGAACTCCGGCAGGTTGTAGTCGACCTCCCTGACGCGCGAGCCGGGGTAGGAATACAGTGCATTCATCAGGTCGATGAGGCACTCGTGCGACAGGTACGTTTGCCCAAAGATGCGCGCCGGCACGTAGTAATTTGCCGGCCTCAGCCCCCAACTCGTGTCTGGGCGGATCACATGCCCGTTGATGTTCATCGCGTCCATCAGCCGAACGACGGTGACCTGCGAATGGTAGGCCAGCGTTGCCGGCCAGAACTGGTTCGCAGCGCTCGGGATGTTGATCGTCCCGTCGCGTGGGCACGAGAGCGCCGTCACGCCGCCGTTGAACATGAAGCTCGCGGTGCAGTTCGTCGAGCTCCCGGACGCGAGCGTGAATGCAGCGATGCTCGTGACGCCGTCAGGCTGCAGGCCGAGGGTGACGCCACCAACGGTGCCAGTCGTCGTCAGCGTGGTGTTCGCGCCGCTGACCAAAGAAACGGCCGTCGAGCCCGCTACGCCGGCGGACTTCCAGAGCAGGTAGTAGGTTGAGCCGTTGTTCAACTGTCCGTTGCCACCAGCGGTTGGGTTCGTGCTGATGACCGTCTGGAACGCGACGGTCGGGAAGCCGTTTGAGTCAAGCGGAACCGTGACCGCCCATGAGCCGGACGCGTTGGTCAACGGCATCGTGCCCGTGATCGTCACCAGCGCGTGCTGGTTGTCGACCACGCTCGTTACGACCGCGGTGGCCACGGCGCTAACGATGTTGGTGATCGACTTCTGCGTGACCGTGAAGATGCGACCGACGACGTTCGGGCCCTGCAGCGCGAAGTCCTCGGCGGCGCCGATCGTCATCGTGACGCCAGAGCCGGTGGCCGCGCTGAAGCTCAGCGTCGTCGACGGCTGATACCACGGCGTGTTCGGCGCGGTGCCCTTGGTCGTGTTGCCGGGAATGCCGAAGCCGCGGCTGTCGCGGATCGCATCCGAGAACAGTTGCATGCGGCTGTACTCGGCCGGCGCGGACATGTTGCCGCCGATGTAACCCAGGCTCGAGAAGGTCTGCTTGGCCAGGATCGTGACTGCGGCGCTGACGGCGGTGATGGCGCTCGGGAAGAGATCGCTGGACGCGGACTGCGCGACCTGCAAGGTCTTGCCCGCATCGGTATCCGTCGGCGTGTACGAGGCCCCTTGACTGATGCCCGCGAGCAGCAACTGCGCGGACGAGATCGTGCCGTTCGGGTAGCCGGCCGACCACGTTCCCGTCACGTACGACGACGTTGAGGAGACGACATCGCCGGCCATGATTTCCGGAATCAGCCATGGCGTAACCGTGCACGCGGGCGGCTGAGTCGGAGTCTTCAGCCGAATGTTGGCGTTGAGCTGGCTGCGCGACTTGGGCATGTCAGTTCCCGAACTTGAACGTCATCGAGCAGGTCTCGATGACCATCCAATCCGTCGCGGACGCCTGCAGGTTGGCGTAGAGGCTGTACGTGCACGACGCGTTCGTCTCCACCGCTGAGCTGCTGCCCGTGTTGGCGCCGAACACTGCGTCGTTGGCCGGCGCGCCCTGAACGTTGGTCTTGCCCTTGTTCGAGACCGTGCATTTCGCGCCGCTGTAGATCTGCGTCGTGGAGGATGCGTTGTAGCCGACGCTGCTGGTGTTGATCTTGGTCTTCAGGTTCTTCGTGTTCGCGCTGTTCGTGTTGCGCTGATAGAACTCCGTCACCCACTGCCCGGTCTTGCCCATCGGGTTGGTAGCGGTGACCTGATCGACGAGGATGTCGGTAGCAGTCGGCGTCGCCGAGGCGGAGCCTGTTCCGGTGATGTTGGTTGGCGACGTTGGGATGCTGAAGGGCGTGCCCGGCGTGTACATCGTCGTCGTGACCTGCGCCACGGTGGTGCTGCTGAAAGTCGAGTAGTAGAGGCCCGCGCCGTTCGATCCGTTCAGAACGTTGGCCGCGAAGTAGATCAGGCAACCATCGGCGTACCACCCGCTCTGCGTGTTCGCAGTGATGGGCGTGGTGAAGGTCACCAGACCATTGACAGGTGCGGATGCCCAGGCTCCCGGTAGCACGATCGGCAGCGTGCGCTGCCAACTGGGTGCCGCACCGTAGTCGATGTTGCTGACCGCGGCCCGGAACGTGCCATCCGCCTTCGAGAACGGCATCGTAGCCACGCGCAGGCCGTTGTCCACATAGGGAACCACGAACCACTGGTTCGTCAAGCCGTTGTACACGACCTCGTCATTGAAATTCAGGCTGGTGAAGTTCGCAAAGCCCGTCATCGCCGTGGTGCCGGCGGTCGTGTTGATGTAGCTGTTGTTGCCCGTCGGCGCGGTGCCGTCAGCCAACTCCGACTGGATCTGCGCAGCCGTGAGGTTCGTGCCGATCGAGAACACGTTCATCTGGCCGGCGGTCGGAAGCGGATGCTGGTGGTTCGCATGTGCGACCGCCGTCCCGCTGCCGGCACTGCCGGCGCCAGGCGCTGCCGGAATGCTGGGATCGAACGTGACACTGCCATTACCGGTGGCCACCGCGACATACGCGGTCGACGTCGCGGAATAGTAGACCCAGGGATGCGTCGCATCGACGGTCTGAGCCGGGTCGTAGAACTGCGCGCTCGCACCGAGTGCGATGTCGTCGCTGCTGGGCGTGCCTGCGAGTTGCGCGCTGGAGCGCGCCACCGCAAAGTTCGAACCAGAGCCGCCGCCCGGAGTAACGGCGCTTGCCGCGGAACCGGGCCCGTTGATCTGCACCGTTCGGCCGAGGCCGCGTGCGAGTTCCTCGGACAGTGACACGACGCTGCCGGTGGCAAACAGCATGGCGCCGATCATCACGTCCTCCAGGAACGTGACGCTCAGGTACTTGATGCGAGACGGCATGATGGCCCTCCGGTTCGTTCTGGTGGATCAGGTCAGGCGTTGGACTGCTCGTCGCCGTTGCCGTCGGCTTTCGTAGCCTTAGCGGCCTCGATCTCCTTGAGCAGGCGCTCCTCGCGCCACGTGCCCTTGACGTCGACGCCCAGCGACTTCGCTTCTTCACGGAGCGCATCCAGGCGCTCGACGCTCTGCTTGGCCGTCTGGCTGTTGCCGGGGGGCGCTTTGTTGCCATCGGCGACCTCGAAGACATCGACATGGCGCAGCAGCTTTGCGGCGTGACCGGCGTCGACCGCCTGCTCGTCGCCGTTGCCGTTCCAGACGGTCTTGGTGCCGCAGACGTTGTCAGTCTTCACCGTCTTCTTGCCGATGTAGCGAATCAGGACTTGTTCAGGCATGTCGCCTCCAGGTTTCGAAAACAGGAGCGGGGCCCGAAGGCCCCGCCCAAGCGCCCGAAGGCGCGGAGACAACAGCGAATTACTTCGGGCCGTTGCAGTTGCCGTTGACGATCGCGTAGATCGAACCGGCCTGGAACGTCGCGGCCGCGGCCGTGAACGTCAGCCGCACGATCACGTCTTCCTGGAACGAGATCGGGTGGAACGAGCACTGCAGCCGGCCGCCGGCCTGCGCCGTGGTCGTGCCCGTCGGGGCGAAGTACGCCAGCGACGGAGTCAGCGACGACGAGGAATCAGCCGGCGTGTAGCCGACCTCGAACGCCACGGTCTTGCCAGCGTTGGTGTCGAGTTGGTCGCACTGGATCTGCACCGACGCGATGTCGACGCCGGCGGGGATCAGGAAGTCGCAGGTGTCGTTGACGGCCGGCGCCGTGGCGAGCGCGACGGAGTCGATGAAGTTGAACGCAGCGCCCGTGACGGGCATGAACTTCGGCGCAGCGAAACGCAGCGCCTTGTTGTTGGTGGGCATGGATGGTTCTCCGATGAAGGTTGATCGAGGCAGACGCCCTTCCGGGCGCCTGTCACCGTCGTGGGTTTAGACGCGTCGCGCGGTGATCGAGTCGATCACCATCACGCCGAAGTCGGTCGGCTCGGCTTGGCCGGTCTCGTTGGGCAGCGCGAAGCGGGTCTTCTGCTCGCCGCCGATGACCTCGCCAGCGAGTTCGAGGTTGCGACCGTAGTTGGTTGTGTTCTCGAGCATCGAGTACGGCACGCCCGACGTCGTGTTCGCGCCGCCAGCCATGCCCAGCGCCTGGGCCGACAGGAACAGCGAGCGCGAGACCTGGAAGCCCGCGCCGATGCCGTCCACCGTCTGGGTCGTCTCGGTCGCCGAGTAGCGGTTGGCCTGCGTGACGATGTTGACGTTGGCCGCCGCCGAGAAGCGGATGCCTTGCGTCATCTTGCGCACGATGATGCCGTTCCACAGCAGCGAGCCCGGAGCGAACAGCGGGTGCGCGCCGAGCTTGCCGTACTGCGCACGCTCGACCGCAGCCGCTTGCCATTGGCGGATGTTGTTGCCCACCGTGGTGTCGGTGATCAGGCCGTCCCACACGAGCGGGTCGACCATCAGCACGCCCTTGATCGGATCGTCCGAAGCCGCCTGGTCGCCCGGGATGTTCAGCGGCATCATCTTGATCGTCATCTCGTCGTACAGCGCCGCGAGCGAGTCGATGTGCGACAGCCGCATGATGTCCGTCGAGTCGATCGATCCGAGCTGCTGACCGCCCTGCACGAGGCCCGAGCCGTCCACCACGTAGTGGCGGTTGTAGGTCGGCGCCTGCAGCGCGTTGACCATCTGGTCGGCGAACTCCGGGTCGGTCGACAGCGGAAGGATCCAGTCGGTGCCATCCTGCTCGCCGCGCGCGCCGGCCAGCGCGCAGAGCACGCGCTGCCACAGGAATGCGGGGATGGAGCCCTTCAGTTGCGCGAGCGCCACCGCACGCAGGTCGTGCTGGAAGCGCTGCTGCGTCATCTTGCCGCCGGCGGAAACCGGCAGCGTGGCCATGTCGATGCGGATGTCCTGGTAGCTGAACTTGAGCGACGCGCCGCGGCCTTCCGCGTTCTGGTCGCCCATGATCGCGCGCAGCTTGACGACCTGCGCGCAGTCCATGCGCACCTGGTCACCGGCACCGGCACTCAGGTCGGTGATGCGCACCAGCGGGAGGCCAGGGGTGGTCTGGCGCGCGAGCACGCCGGAAGCGCCGTCGATGGTCGGCGCGGGGCCGGCCAGCGTCTTGAGCATGGTCGGCTGCTTGACCGCCATGGCGTAGAGCGCAGCGCTCCACTTCTTGACTGCAAGGCCGGAGCCGTTCGGGATGGAAGTCGTGGACATGAGGTGTCACCTTTCAGGTGTCAGCCCCGGGCAAGCGCAGCCATGATTTCGTCGTCCGACATGTTCATGAACTGCGCCACACCGGGCGATTCGGTGGTGGACGCCGCGCCGCCATGGATGTCGGACAGCGTGTTCGGCTTGGGAGCCGGAGCGCTGGCGATGGCCTGGGCGGGATCGCGGCGTTGCGTGGTGGTCTGAGCGACCGGCGCCGGCGCGGGAGCCGGCGGCTGAGGGGGCGGAGCAGACGTCCCCAACTCGACCTGGACGCGACGCGCACATTCGGCGAGGCGTTCGGCGAGCGGCTTGTCAGCCCACTTGGGATGGCTCTGCAGGAACTCGTCGGTCTTGACGGCGAGTTTGAAAGCCGACTGGTCCGGGTTGTTCTGCATCGCGAGCAGCGCCGGGATGTCGTCGATCACGTCTTGCACCTGCGCCGGTTGCGTCGGCGGAACGAACTCGGCTTGCGCGGGCACAGCGGGAGCCGGCGCCGGAGCGGCTGCTTTCGCAGCACGAACCTCGCGAACGGCCTTGGCCACGATCGGCATGTCGGTGTCGAGCTCGGCGAGCTCGGCGTCGGTAACGCCGTCATTGACCTGCGGCACCTTCGCGCGCAGTTCCTCGTTTTCAGCCTTCAGCCGCTCAGCCTCGCTTCGCGCTTGGCGCTCTGCGCGCCGTGAGGCCCGCAGAGCGCCGCGCACGTCGCCGTGGTCGGATGCAGCTTCGGGTGCGGGCGCAGCGGTCGGCGTCGCGGCAGCCGGAGCAGCAGCGGTGTCGGTCGTCGTGGTCGCAGCGGGTGCGTTCGTATCGGCGCTAGCAGTCGCGCCACCGGCGGCCTGCTCGCTCGTCGACGTGCTCGTCGCGGCCTGCTGACCATCCTTGGCGTCGTCTGCCATCAACTGCGCGAGAACCGCGCTGTCTTCGGCGTCGAAGTCTTCCTGTGCCATCTCAATTTCCCCTCAGTCGCGTTGACGGGCGCGTCCCGAAACGACAAAGCCCGCAGGGATTGCTCCGAGCGGGCTTTGCGTTGCCGTCCATGAATCACGCGGCGGGACTGGACGAACGCCCCGCTGCGGCTGCCCCTTCGTACGCACTGCCCGCCGAGGCGGCTCGGGCAGCGGCTATTCCGTCAAGCCGCAGCTTCAGCCAGCGACTGGTTGATCAGGTCGGATTCCTCGGGCTGGTTGGCCGCAGGATCAGCAGCACCCGGGTAGGGATCGGCTGGTTGCGGCACGCCACCGTGGAATTGGTGGGCGACGTCCAGATTGATCTGCGTCGCCTGAGCGGCTGCCTTCTTGGCATTCGCGGTGTCGAGCACGGCCATCGCTTGCGTGTGCTGCGCCTGCGCCTGGGTCGCAGCGGTTTCGGCTGCCTGGGCTTGCGCCTCCTGTTGCTGCTTGGCTGCCTGGGCTTGCTGCTGGGCTTGCTGCCAGGCCTGCGCGCCAGCGCGGTCGCCTGCCACCGGCAGACCGGCCATTCGACGCATGTCGTCGGCGAGTTGCTTGCGGCCGGGGCCGAAGGCGGACGTGTTCTCGACCCACACCGGAATGAGCGCGCCGACCTGCGGAGTGCCGGCCAGCGCTTGAACCATCGAACCGATCTGCTGGCTGGTCTGCATTTGGAACGCCGGCGACGATGGAACCTCGGCGAGGCCAACGTTGACGCACATGTCCTTGACCTGGTTGAGCGGCTGCGTGGGATCGAGCAACGGCTGACCATTCGGGCCGACGATCGGCTGCCCGGTCTGAGGGTTGACCCTCGGCTGGAATGTGTTCAGCACCACGACACGGCGCGAATCGCCGGCGCCGATCGGCACCTGCATGTTCGGCTCGAGGCAGTCTTCGGCGATCAGGTCGAGCAACGCTTCGAACACCAGGTTGCGAGACAGGCCGTAGTTGTCGTTCAACTCGCCCATCGCGACCTGGCCCTGCTCCACCAACGAGTTGATCGCGATGCCGGACGTGACGCCCTGAGGGGCGTTGCCGAGCTGCGTCGAGTAGACGCCCGGCACGTCCTGGATCAACTGCTTCGAATCCTGCATGACCTCGAACTGGTCGCGCTGGAGTTCCATGCTGTTGCCGATCTTCAAGGCGTTCTCGTTGCGCCGGCCGGCCTTCAGTACCACCAGCATGTCCGGTCGCATCGCGTTCTCGGCCAAGTCGGCGATGTTGTTGTAGTTTTCGTCCAACGCGTCGCCGTCGACCTGGATCTGCTGCGCCTTGAGCATCCACTGGATGCGCATGCGGCGCTCGTTGTATTCGTCCTGCGGGTCGAGCATCCCGTGAACCAGCCCGTAGGGCGTGTTGTTGGCGTCGTCGCGGAAGGCGAAGAACGGGATGTACGGAAAGCGGCGCTTCTTGGTTGCGACGTCAAGCAGACGGAACGGCCCAGCGTACAGCGACATGCGCACCTGGCTCGTCACGGCCTTCTTGATCATCACCAGTCCGCGCGAAACCGCCTCCTGGTGTGCGTTGTTCGTGTCGTCGTACTGAATCCAGCGAGGGCCGGCCTTGATCATCACGACCTCGGCAGGCACGCGATACCAGACCTCGTAGAACTTGATCCGGCGGCGACTGCCTTCGAGCCACGAGCTTCGCGCGACCGCAAAGCGGCGGTACGAGCTGTAGCAGTTGCGCGTGAACTCGTCGTTGGTCCAGTCGTCGGCGATGACGCCCGTCCAGTTGTTCAGCGCCTGCTCGAAGATCTGCGCGTACTTGGGCATCAGCGCCTGGGCTTCGTCGAGATCGATCCAGCGTCGGCGGCACAACCAGCGCGCGTCCTTGAGGGTGATGTCCTGCGCGCGCCAGTCCCACCAGATCTCATTGCGGTGGACGTCGACAACGCGATACGGGTAGTCGAGCGGATCGGACACACGGGAGACTTCGACCCAGCCGACGCCAGCCGACACCTGCGAGCCGTAGCCATTGGAGATCGCCATGTCGGCACGCGTCTCGCGTTGAGCCTGCTTGAGCTTGACGCTCATCACATCGCAGACGTCGGCCCAAGCGTCGTCATCGGGCTCCAGGTGGGCATCGCGACGATTCTTCGCTTCCGCGCCGAGCACGCTGCGAACCGTGCGGCCGATCAGGTTCGTGACGCGCGGGATCAGGTTGTTCTGCCGCGCGAGCTGTTCCTGCTCCGGTGTGAGCTGCTTCCCGTCGACGTACGCGCAGCACAGATCGGCGGTGTCGCGCCACAGCGGCTGCTCCTCGCAGTCGTGAAGCAACCGCTCGAGCTTGTGCAGCGGATACCCATCCTTGGCCTGGTCGCGATAGGTGTCGTCGACACCATCATCGCTTCCGGACAGGATGGGTTGATTGTTCATCGTCTCTATTCCTTCAATTCAGGCCGCGGAGCTTGCGGAACTTGGCGGCGTCGTCGCCCATGTGGACGCTGGCCAGGTCAAGGCCGGACACCACGAGGTAGCGGGTAGCGTCCATCGCGTGGTCTTTTTCCTTGACCACATGACCGTGGTCATCTCGGCGGTAGATGCGGTACTCGCCGAACCACTTCTTCATGCTGCGAAACACCTTCAGCCGGCCGGTAGCCAGGCGCTGATGGACTTCGTAGAGGCCAGACTCGCGGCTGTTGTCAGCGCAGGTCAGGCCCAGGCCGAGATCGGTATAGATCTCGAGCAGCTTCTCGCCATCCTTCTGGCTACGGCCGCGACTGGCCGGGTCGATCGTTCCGGGAATCCACTTGCCGCGGGCGTTGATGCTCGCCACGTGCGTGCTGGGCTCCTGCTGGCCTTCGTAGTGCAGCGAGTACAGGTAGACGATGTCGCTATCGCGATCAATCGCGCCCCAGACCGCTGCCGTGCAGTTCCATCCCACGTCGAGCCCGTAGGCCCGCGGCCAGTGGCGCGGAATCTCGAAGTCGTCGCAGGTGATCTCTTCTTCCGGGATCGGATAGATCACGCCAGAGCCGAGCGTCGGGATGCCCTTCGACCGCGACTGCACCAAGTGCAGCTCGCAGTTCTTGAGCATCCGCTCCTTCTGCGCCGCGTCGAGGTGAGGAACGTCGTCCCACCCCGCCATCACCAAGGCGATGTCACCGTTGCGCGAGATCCGGTTCGTCGGGATCTCGGCATCCGCGCCGAGGTAGACCAGCACCGTCGGCGTCAGGCCGCGCAACGGCGTGTAGGTCTCCATCAGCAGGCCGTTCGTCGTCATCAGGCGCAGCGCGCACTCCGCGCGAATGCCTTCGTTCGACTCCTCGTCGAGCCAGATGACGTGCTTCTCGGTGCCCTGGAACGCCTTCCGACCTTGGTCGTACGACTTGAAGCCCAGCCGGCTGGTGCCGCCCGACACGTGCTTGACCGTGATGTAGTCGAGCGCCCCATTGCCGTTCTGGCGCTTGACGCAGTTCATTAGCGTCTCGCCGGGGATCAGTCCCGTGCCGCGCGCTTCCTCGGGCCCAACCAGCTTCGACTGGATGATGTCGCGCACCGTCTCGGTTGTGTCGCCAGCCGCCCACGCCTCGATTGGATGGTCGAAGCGGTGGCCTTCCCACCAGTCCGGGTAGATGCCCGTCAGGTGGCAGGTAATCTCGTAGCCACCGCCGCCTTCGGTCTTGCCGACCCGGTTGGCCGCCATGAAGCAGCGCGTGCCGTGGGTCGCGCCCAGCCTGAAGAATTCCAGGTGCTGCGGGTAGAGCTCTCGGCGCAGCGGGCCGCTGTCAGGGTAGTAGTCGAAGAACTTGCGATGTCGCCGGCGCCGATCCTGCTCCTCGAGCAGCGCCAGGTACTCAACCCGCTGTTGCCGGGCGAGTGCGAGATTCGAGGTCACGGATGCGCTGCTCGATCTCGAGGTCGCTCAGGTCTTTCAGGTCGCCGACCGGCTTCTCCGGCAGGTCGAGCCCGTAGGCTTCGCGTTCCAGACCGATCAGGTTCTTCAGGGCGTCCGACAACTTCTTGATGCCGTCGATGCGCCCGGCCGAGCCGATGATCTTGTGATAGGTGTCGTTCAAGCGGTCGACGCCGTTGTCGTTCTCGCGCCGCATCAGCTCGCCGAGTTCGAGCAGCATGTCCTGGTGAGCGGTCTGGCCTTCCAGTTCACCGAGCAGCGTGATCACAAGCTCACGGCCGCGGCGAATGTCCTTGCGATGGTTCAGCCGGACTTCGGCGATCTGCGCCGCGCCGGCCTCGACGACCTCGCGCTCCGTAGCGGTACTCACCGCGCTTTTCTGCGTACCGGCCGTGCGTACCGCGTCCTTGCGTACCAGGTCTTCAGCCTTGGCGTCGATCTTCGCCTTAAGGTCGCGCGGCCAGTTGTCGCGCTTGGCGCGCTTGCGGATCGCACCTTCTGTGACGTGGCCGTCTTTGGTGGCGATCTCGCGCAGGGAAAGGATGCCGGCACGATAGTCGGCCTCGATGCGCTCCCAGTCCGGAGCGGACTTTGCAACGTCGGTCACAACCAGCGAGCAACGGCCGCAGCCGCGCAGAAGCAGAGCACCACGCCGCCGATGAACTTGGCGCCCAGTCGCGCGCCGCGGCCTTCGGGATCGGCGGCGGCGAACACGGCAAGCAGCATGAGTCCGACGGCGAAGGCGATCAGGCACAGGATGATGGCGAGCTTCAGCATGTCGATTCCTTGGTCGGCGTCGCGACGAGCACCGACATCGCGTGGCGGCGCAAGGCCTGCAAGCGGATGCGGCGCACCTCATTGGCGGCCTGCTCCTGGATGCGAACCTGCTTGGCAGCCTTCAAGATCCAGGCGAAACGGTTGCCGTCTGTGGCTTCGTCGTAGACCGGGCGCGACTGCTTGAGCGGCACCGGCAGCGTAGGCTCGAGGCTCACGAGATCACGGGGAGCGTTCACTTGCTGGGAGCGCTGGCGGAATTGAGGGCCGCGCTCAGGGCTGCGGTGTAGGCGGGGTCGCGCACTGCCCGAACGTCGGCAGCGAGAGATTCAGCGTCTCCTGCAAGGTCTGCCTGTACTTGCAGACCTTCGCCCAGTAGGTTCCCGGCGGCGGCGGCTCGCTGCTGACAGGCGGCGAGGGAATCTTCGGTGGCTCCACGGCCGCTGAGGGCGTCGGCGAGGGTGCTGCGCAGGCGGCCAGCATCAGCGACGAAAGCAGCGCGAGTGCTCGCGACTTGAACCTGGGTTGCAGCGCGTGCATTGATGGCCTCCTGTGTGGCTTGAGCGAGCGCCTGTTCCAGGGCTCGATTCTTGGCGTTCTGGGTGGCGTCGACGGCGATCTGTGCGGCCTTGGCCTTGTCCCAGTCGGCCTGCACGCGGGCAGCGCCGATCCCTTCGAAGTGGCTGGCCAGCGCCCACGCACCGCCGATCAGCGCGGCGCACGCGATGGCGCCGGCGATCAGCTTGGCTTCAAGATCCAGCGGAAACACCGGAGGCCTTCGCGATCGCTTCCGCGAGTTGCTGCGCGGCCAAGTTCTCGACGACGAGCTGCGCATCGGCCTGAGCCTTCGCCTCGGCCGCGCCGGGCAGCTTCATCGCTTCGACGTAGAACGCGTGAGCGATCTTGAGCGCCTCGGCGCGGGTGGTGGTCTTGCGCTTGCCGACTCGCCAAACGATGACGCCGCCGAGGATCAGGCCACTGAGCACCAGCAACGCGGATTGGAAGAGTTCCATTGTCAGATTCCTTCGTCTTCGAATTCGTCGGCTTCCGCGGCACGGCGGCGCGCCAAGCCGGCGAGGTGGGCACCGCCGCACATGTCCCAACGCGCAAACTCGGCGTCCGCACCTGCTTTGTCGCCCGCGTTGAGCTTGCGGAGCATCGTGGAGCTGGCGAAGTTGCCCGCGCCGGCGTTGAACGTGAAGTCGACCAGCGCGTCGAACTGCGACTGCGTCAGCGAAACAGTGACGAGGCGGTTGACGACGTTGACCGCGCTCTGGATGTTGGCCCGCAGGTCGGCTTCGGCCTGCGCCTGGGTGATGGTCGAGCCGGGAACGACACCGTGCGTATTGCCATAGCCGTTCGTCCAGATGCCGCCGCTGTCTCGGTAGGCCGTAAGAACGTCGCCCTCGAAGGACTCGGTCAGATGGAGGCCACTCTGCGAATACTGCATGTCCATGGTCAGTCCTTCGGGAGCGGCAGGTTGGTGCGCAGCCGGCCGCCGTCGCGGTGTTCCTCGACACCGGGAGCAGCGCCTGGCTTCTGCCGCCACTCAGGTTGCGCGGGCGAGGCAGGCGGCGTGACTTTGGGGCCAAGCGGCTGCCAGCGCTCGCCGCCCTGCAGGTCGTCGGTGGTGCGTGTCATGGGTTCTGATCCGGCGCTGCGGGGGCCACGTCGACGCCCCACTTCTTCGCGGCGAACGACTCGAAGGCGTTGATCGCCCGCGTTCCCATGTGGCCGGCGACGCCCACGAGCCCAATGGTCACCTTCAATGAGACGCCGATCGAGTCGCAGAGTAGGAAGCACAGAAAGCCAGCGAAGGCGCTCGTGCACAACTCGCCGATCAGATGCATCAAGCTCCAACCGGGGACGATGCCCTTCTGCACCTTCGCGATCCAGCTCACCAGGCCGCCAAGCATCGACATGCCCACGATGAAGATCAGGGTGTGCAGCGACAGGTCGAGGTCGTCCCGCGAGACGGGTTCGACGGCCTGGGCCAGCGTCACGACCATAGCGAAGAAAAGCGCGACGGCGAATCGCAAGGCGGTGCGGCGCATCGGCGACCTCATGGCTTGAATGCGACACCCAGCGCCACGGGCGCTTGGTACGTCCTTCGACGGAGCAGACGCCACAGCGCCTGGACGATCCAGCAGCGCACGAGGCTCAGCCGAAGGTGACGGTCAGGCCCGTGGGCGCCTCGTAGGTCGCTTCCGGCGACGGTGCCGGAGCGGGCGGCGCCGGCGGCGTCGCATCAGCGGGAACGGTGTAGCTCACGGACGTGAACGCGAGCGGCGAGCCATCGGCCGCGAAGGCCTGGCAGTTGGTCGCGCACGGGCCGGCCGGCAAGTCGTACTCGACGGTGGGCAGCGCCGTGTCGACGTCGGGCTGACCGGTCGTCGAGAAGCGGTAGAAGCCGAAGGCAACACCGGCAGCGAGCGCGGTGGTCGTGGTGGCGAGAACCAGGGTGGTCTTCATGGAGGGCTCCAGAACGACAAAACCCGCTCGCGGCGGGTTTCGGGGGTTGGTTGCCAGGGGCGGAGTTGAACCGCCGACCGTCGGGTTATGAGCCCGCTGCGCTACCACTGCGCCACCCGGCTAGGGAATTTTGGTGACACCTCTGCCCTTGAATCGGGCAGCGTGTTTTATGTGCGGGGTCTGTCTGTCCCGCTCTGTTTGCACTCGGCAATATGGATAGGCAAAATCTTCCTGTCAAGCAATCCGGATGCCCTGCCGAGTTCGGGGTGTATTTCCTAGAAGCCGTATGGCTGCTGCGCTCCACGTGAAACCTGTATATATTTACAGTATGCGTGAAGTTGCCTACTACCGCTGGCACATGGCCAGCGAAACCGTCCCCGGCAAGCGAGTCAACAGCCGGGAGCACATGACCGAGAACGAGGCGCGCGCCAAGGATCCGACGGCGACGCCTCTGATGTGGTCGAAGGAGATGCGGCCGGTGCACGAGCGGCCGCCGGGCCATGTCAACAAGCTGGAGCCGCCTGAGGCGTTCGATCCATACGATCCGCGGTGGACCACCTAGTCCGGCACCGGAATGTCTGGCAGCCAGTTGCCGTAACCCTCCTTCGGCTTCAACCGGTGGGCCTTGACGTCGAGACCGTGCTTCTGCGGGAGCATGTTGCGCGGTCGATCGTTAGGGAATATCTCGAGCAGCGCCTCTTCGAGCAGTTCGTCGGGGTCGTAGTCGAAGTAGGTACGAACCAGGTGACAGGGCTCACCGCCTTTTAGGTCGCGCACTCGCGTGTGAACCTGATAGGTGTCGGGATTGCTGCGCCTCGGCTCCGCCAAGCCATGCTCCACCATGACATCGTGATCCTCGCCACCGAACAGAGAGTCGACCAGTGGTCGCGGAGACGGAGGCATCGTACGCGTCTCAATCAACGTCTTCCAGGCGAGCTTGCCGGCGGCCACATCCAGGATGCGCGATTCGACGGCCTTGGCGAACTTGGCGCGCTCTTCGGTGGTCGGCTGCGCGGGCTCGTCCTTGCCGAAGATCGGACGGAAGCGGTGCAGGCGCTCGGCCCACCATTCGCCGGCCATGCGTGCTGCGGCCTTCATTGTGCTCACGTCTTTTCTCCTGGTTGAGATGCTGCGAGAGCGTCATCCTCGTCGTCCTCGTCGCGCCATTGGTGGCAGAGACATTCGCAATGTTCCTCGAAGCCGTCCGCGTTGATGTGGTATCCGCTTCGGAACAGGGCGCAGTTGCGGGCGTTGTCGCTGACGCAGGCGCAGCCGTAGGTTCCAGCGGGCCCGCAGGTATTTTCGGGCAGCGCTTCACTCATGCTTGTCTCCCAGGCTTGCGGCAGCGCGGACGATGGCGCGGCGGGTGGCTTCCTCGATGCCGTAGCCCATAGTCGCCTCCTCGCTTGCCAGAGATATTCCGAACGGATCTTCGTTGCTCGTTTTACCAACTTCGGCGTGGAATTCGTCCATGCTTAGGTCGAACCGAAGATTCACCGCCAGCCGCAGCGCATCGCCGTCATCGCGTAGCGGGCCCCAGAAGCAACGGGTGGCGTCAGGATGCTTAGAGCCCTTGCGCCAGATGCCGACAGGGATTCCGCCCATTTCGGTGATCTCGACATCGCCATCAAGGCCCGCGGCCTTCGCGGCCTTTTCCAGCAACGTTCGATCATCCATTGGTCTTCTCCCCGGTGATGCGCTCGGCATCAGCTTCTGCCAAACTGATGCGCTGATAGTGCGGGCTCTTGTCGAAATCGTCGCCGATCCAAGCAGCGCCGAGAAGTGACTCGTGCGCCGGGCTTTCGAGGGGGATCATGATGATTCGACCATCCTCGCGCTCGCGATAGATAGTCGCGATTCGGTCGCTCCACGCTCGCAGAGGTTTGGTGTTCATGACTTCTCCCCCTCCGTGCTGCCAGACAGCCGGATGCCCCACTTGTCGGCGCAGGCGCGTTGAACGAGCACCGCGAACTTGAACTCGCTGAATTCGCGGGTTTCGACGTAGATCGTCTCCTCCTCGCCGGTGAAGCGGTTCTCTTGCTGGACGGGCTTGCGATAAGGTGCATCGGACTGCTCGATCAGTCGAAAGAGTTGCTCCTCCGTCAGCGGCTCGCGCGCCACCGCCTTCTGCGCATCGGCAGAGACAGAACCGACAGAGAGCGCGTATTCACCGTGCGGCAGGTCGAAGAACGGGTAGCGGTTGCCAACGAATTCCCAATGCTCATGGCCCTCCGCCGTCTTGTAGCGACGCAGACGCGCCACCGGCTCGGCTGGAGTTGCGGGGCGGGAGAGAGCGGCGCCGTTCCTGACCCCTTCGTCGAACACCTCAGCGAGGTCGGCGATGGTATGCATTGAAGGCTTGGCGCCTGCCGTGCTTGCGCCGTGGTGCCAGAGGAAGGCGCAGTAGGCTGCGACGTCGCGCGGGTCGCCCTTCTCAATGTGCTCCATCAACTTCTCGCGGCATTCGTCCAGCCAATCGGATTCAGCCCATCCGTCGCTGTAGCCATATTTCTTCTCGGCCGCTGCGAGTTTCCCCGCCAGCGCGTAGCTGAATCGAAGCACCAGATCAGCAGTGCGTGGATGCAGGTTCCAGTTGAAATAATTCGGTCGCCCACCCGTCGCCCCTTCTCCCATCGCCTCGGTAGCCGCAGGGGCAGAACGCGCGAGGTGAGCGCGGATCGTGCGCAGGTCTTCCGCGTACCGGCGCATCAAGCTTTCGTATCCGCCGCCCTCTTCGGGATCAGCCTTCACGTTCAACGTCACGCAGCGCGAGCGCGATTCCAGCCAGTTAGCGCAGCTCTCCAGCATGTTGAGCCGATACTTCCAAGCGCTATCTTCCTCGGACGCCTCGGTAGCCAGACCACGCACGCTTGCCGATGCGGCCTCCCTAGGGTCGGCGATTTGCGCGATGGTCAAGCCGAGCGAGTTCGATAGCGCGACATTTGCTCGCTCCAAAGCCGCGCGAACGGTGCCAAGCAACGTGAACGCACACTCGGCGATTTGCTTGTCGTCGCCATCCGGCACGGGCACCCCCGCCAACTTGCAGACCAACCGGAGTCGCGCGCCCACGTAGTCGTCGGCCGAAGCGGATGAAGGAGAGCGGTCGATGTACCAACGCTTGTCGATGGGCGCTTCATCGTGCGCCAGCCTTGACACCTGCATGCTCGTCGGCTCGCTTGCCGATGCGGTGGGGGAGGGAGTGGCGGCGGTGTCAGGCTCCTTCATGCGCCAGGGGTTCGCGTTTTTGAAGACGTAGAAGTGACCGGTTCGTTTGTCGATCGCCTCACGGTGGGCGCTGTTCGTCACGATGTCGCGATAGAACTCCAGCACCTCGGTTGCGTGCCTGTCCCGCGCTCGAAAGATGAACACGGGCTCATCGGCAGGGATCGATTCGCCGCTCGCGCGGTTGACAATGGCCGAGCCGTTCACGGTGTACTTCGGCTCCTGAGCGATCGACAGGCCGGCCGGCTCACTCGCCGGGGTAGATGCCGTGCTGGCGAGGGCCTGTTTCCAGCCCGCCTTGAAAGCGACCTGCATGTTCCAGAGCGAGTAGATGGCATCAAGTGCATCGTGGTCGCGGTATGCCTTGCGAATCCACTGACGGAATTCGTCATCGCCGATGTCAGTAATGCCGATTTGCCGTTCGCGGCCGGGATCGATCGCTACCACCTTGGTCTTGGGCTCTCGGCCGCAAAAATCAAATTCCTCGCAATCCGCCTGACTTGGGCACGGCTTGCCGTCGTAGCAGCGCCATTCGGTCGGTGCGCTCGTTGGGATAGCGGCCAAAGCATCCAGAGCGCTTGCCGCGCACCAGCCTGCCCACTCGATTCCGAACGCATCGATCGATGCCTGCGGTTGGTTCGCGAGCGCGCGCAGATTCAAGTCAAGGGGCATGCTCTTGTCGAGCCTCGACACTTCCCCGCCATCAGGCGCCAGGCGGGCGGCAGGGGCTTCGGGTGGTTGGGCGAGGGCGGCGCGTGCGGCAGCCCAAGCCAGTGGCTGACGGTGCGCATATTCCTGACGAATAGCTTCCTGTTCCGCCGACTCAGGGGTCGGGAACGGCCAGCGCGAAGGAAACTTGGAGATCGAGTCCTTCAAGTCCTTGCACGCGACGAGTTCTCGCAGCGCTTCCACCGCTGCTGGGCGGCCGGCATTGTTGGGGGTAGGGGTCATGCAAACTCCGTCAGGGTGCAGGTGTAGGGGAGCATCAGCGGGTGCCGCGGAATGCCGTCGTCAGTGAGGGCGAGCGCAACCGGTTTCAGGCCACGCTTGCGAATCAGTTCCAGCACCTCGGCGGGGCGAACCAGTCCGCGCGCGTTGGTGCCCCAAGCGCAGATGGCGTTGTGCGTCTCGCCGAGTGCTCTGTCGATCCAGAAGTCGCACTCTGGACCGCGCGGCCAGCCGGCACGCTTGAGGTTTGCGGGATCGGTGGCACGATGCGCGAACAGGTTCACGACGTTCAGATGGCCGAAGCCCTGACGCTCCGCGAAGCCGATGCACTTGCGAACCGTGGGATCGTCCTGCTCTGCGTCGGCAATGCTGGGGTTGAGCATCACGAACGTGACGCCAGGCCGACCGATGTCCCATGACCGCCGCAGGATGTAGCGAAACTGGCCGCACTCGCTGATGACAGCGGACTTGTTCATCGCGCCCCTCCTTCCGTCCCGAGCGTAGGAGAGGCGGCGAGCATGGCGGCCCACAATTCGCTGGTGCGCAGGTTCTTGCCGCTGACTTCTATGTCTCGCCGGTAGATCGCAGCGGCTTCCAGCATTTCTTCGGTGGGCTCCCTCGGCACCATCACCCATCCAGCACTCGCCTCGCTTGCGCGAAGCCGGTCAGCAAGGACTGCGGCTCGGAGGAGATCGCGATCAAGCGCGGGCCTCTCGTATGAGTTCACGTCGGCGTAGTGCTCGTCCCAGATGGCGAACAGTTCGTCGTCGCTCAGGTCTCGTTCGGTCATGGTGTTCCTCAGAGGGTGTCAGGCGGTCTTGGAGAGAGCGGCGCGGGCAGCTTCATGGGCATCGTGGGCTTCATTGATTTCGCTGCCATCCCAGCCCGCTGCGGCCATGTCGCTATCGGTGGGGAGGCTCTTCATCAGTCGCCGCAACGCCCCCTCCAGCTCCGCAATCCTCTGCGCCTGTAGCTTCAGGGCGGATTCGGCGTCGGTGCGGCGGACGAGTTGTGCTACCTCGCCGGCGGGTGGAAGCAGCCGGAAAGGAATGCCGTCCTCGTAGCGGTACAGCTCGTCACCCGCCTCGAACGCCACTGTCTGCAACTCCACCGCTCCTCCACCAGCAGCCTTTTCGTTGGATGGGGTCATGCCATGGTTCCTTTCATGATTGCTGCGTACTCGGCGCTCCACGACACCATGCCGTGCTTGTCGATGAGCGCATCGAACTCGGGAGCGCGGACGGCCTTGAAGTCGTTCCAGCCGAGGCGATAGCCAGCACCCTGCGCACTGGACAAGGCACGCGATACGGCGATGGATCGCGCCCGCGCCCCATAGACGCCGCCGACATCGTTGGGCCACGTCTTGACGCTGACACGCCATGCTCGGATCGGCATGGCCGCAAGCTCAAGAGAGCGGCCCATGCTGGCGATGGTCTTGGCCTCGTTGGATGGGGTCATGTCAGTCCCTCAGTTTCTCGAGCTGCGCGCGCGTCGCCCGGATCTCAGCATCGAGTTGCAGATAGCGCTCGACCTGCATGCTCTCGTCGGGAGCGCCAATGGCAGCCGGAAACCTCTCACTCTCCGCGACAAGCCGCGCGAGCTTGGCTTCGAGTCGACGGATGCGCCAAGCGCGCATGCGACGCGCGGCGATGTTGAAGATGCTGGTCATTCGATTCCTTCAGCGGCCTTCGCCGCGGCGTTGGCCTTCGCTTCGCGCATTGCGATCTCGTAGGCCGAGAATTTGGGGAGCAACTTTCCGCCACCGAGAGCCATTTGCCAGGTGTGCCAGTGCCGTTGCGTCGACTCAGACACGTACTCGAAGAACCGCTCGGGATGGCGCTGCAGTTCACGATCCACGTAGCCGGCGCCATTGCCAGCGCGTGAATCGCGGAAGAACGCCTCGAACGCGTGACGCTCGGCCGGCGCGTCGAACATGCCGTGCGCACGCGCCGTGGCGCGGCGCTGCGCCATCTCGTCATCGAGGGTGAGCGTGGGGCCGGCTCGACGCGCGGCGTACCAGGCGGGAGAGCCCTTAGCGGTCATGTGGATGCTCCTAGGCGATAGACCTTCGTCAGATCGCCATTGACTGTGAAGCCGCGCCGACGTGCTGCATTGGCGAGCTCGGCGCGCATGTGGTGGCTTGCGGGCGACTGGCGGAACAGGCCGAAGTAGCTGTTGACCTGCTCGAAGTCGTTGACGCCGTCTTGCCCGATGCGCCGCAGCGCATTGGTAAGCGCGTTGCCGCGCGGCGTGCGATGCCAGGGACGGATGACATGCCCGACAAAGTCGACGCCGCGCGCGAGCGGCTGCAAGACGGTCTTGCGCGGGTTCAGATGGGCGCCGAGGCATGCCGGAAGGAACTCGGCGATGCGTGCATGCCAGGCTCTGAGCGTCGCGGTGGACTCGTGCAGAAGCACGAAGTCGTCGACATAGCGCACGTAGTGCGGCGCGCGGAGCTGATGCTTGACGAACTGGTCGAGTGCGTCGAGGTGCACGTTCGCGAAGAACTGCGACGACAGGTTGCCGATCGGCAGACCGGTGTCGGCCGGCGCGTTGAACAGGCTCTTATGCGGAGGAACCAGGCGCAGCAGCGCTGGCGGGGAGCGAACGTCGACGTCTTCGCGTGGATCATGGAACAGGATCGTCTCGGCGAGCGCCTGCCACCACTCACCCTCGATGCGCGGCAGCAGTTGCCTTCCCAGCACGTGCTTGTCGATCGAGACGAAGAAGTTCGCGAGGTCGCACTTGAGATAAAACGCCGGCCGCGACCAGTTGCGTGTGACGCTGCGCACCTGGTGCTCAAGGCGTTGAGCCGCGTACAGCGTGCCGCGCCCCTGGATGCAGGCGCACGAGTCAGCCGTGAACGAGGCATCGAAGCGAGGCGAGATCTGGTTGTGGAGCAGGTGATGGACCACCCGATCGCGGAAGCCGGCCGCCCAGATCTCGCGTGGCTTGGGCCGAAGCGTGACGAAGCATGTTGATCGCCCAGGCCGGTAGGCGCCTGAGCACAGATCCTCGTGCAGGTCACACAGTTTGCTCTCCAGGTGGGCCTCGAATGCGCGGGCACTTGCGCTGTTGCGCTTCGTACGCCGGCAGTCGAGATACGCCTGTACGAGCAGGGAGAACAGGTCGGAATCTGCGGACGGCGACGGCCGCGCCGTGCGCGCTCTTGTTGTTGTAGTTCTGGTTGCCGTTGTTGAAGTTGCAATTCCAGGCGTACGAGGCGCGCGTGTTGCGCTTTCCAGGCCGCCGTCCCGAAGGCTCACGCCGATCAGGTCGGTGGCTGCACCGGACAGAGCTGGACGTGCCAGCCGGTTCCCGTGTGTGTGCATGTCCGTGGCCTTGTGAGCCAGGGGCGCAACCAGATTCACATGGCGCACGGGCATGAGAGCCTTGACTGTCATGCTGCAGGCGCTCCTGCGGTTGTGGTTCGAGTTTTCTTCAGCCAGCCGCCGCCCTGCCTGCCGATGCTATTCAGCAGTTCGGTTGCCTGGGCCCAGAGCTTCACCGAGATGTGCTTCTCGTCGAGGCAGACGCGCAGAAGGATCTGCAGCGTGCGTTGCATTTCGAGCAGGTGCACGATGTGCGGTACGCGTCGCTCGGCCTTCATGCTGCCGTTGGCGCGCGCCATTGCAGTCAACATCTCGATGCAGAGATCCTTGACCTGATCGCCCAGCGCTTTTTTCACGGTGCGTGGCATCTGCACCTGCATGCGGATCGCCAGCGCCAACAACTTGCTAGCGGTCGCGTGAATTGGGAGATCGGTTTCAAGGGCCATGGCTGAAAAGGATCAAAGGATCAAGGAATCAACCTGCGGACGGCGACGGCCGCGCCGTGCGCGCTCTTGCTGCCGTAGCTCTGGTAGCCGCTGTCGAAGCCGCAACCCCAGGCGTACGAGGCGTTCGATTCGTGCGTCTCGCACGACCAATGCCACGCGGTGCCGATGTGCTTCTTGCAGTTCGCGACGATCAGCGAGAGTTCCTGCAGCGTCGGAATCGCGCCGCCGATGCTCGCGGCCCAGTCCAGCGCCTCCTGCCAGGTCACCGACGTCTTGCGCTCGGCCATCACGATCAGGTGGTGCTTGATCGTGCCGTCGTCGTTGAGCACTGCGCCGGCGTAGCGCTCGTCCTCGCGCAGGCCGATGCTGATCATCGCCACCTCGATGGAAGCGGCGATCTTGGTCTGTCGCATGAAGCGCTCGACCTTTGCGTGGAGTTGCTGCGTTTCAGCGTGCAGCGACTCGATGGTCATCTCCGACATGGAGCCTCCTCAGGATTGGGTTGAAAGGATCGAAGGATTCAGACTTCGAGGTGAATCAGGCGGACGGCGACGGCCGCGCCGTGCGCGCTCT
>FTCK01000398.1_pt1 | contig 28867 bp, 26 predicted proteins | sample 1639711 | NCBI WGS metagenome assembly FTCK01 (sample SAMEA3914869, study PRJEB12502) | metagenome | biome: forest; material: soil | place: USA | collected 2012-03-12 | depth 0.1 m | reverse complement strand
CAGCACCAGCGCACGCACCGGGTGGCGCGCGGGCGAGACGCTGGCCGTCTCGTGGCGCATCATCTTCTGCAGCAGCGGGATCGAGAACGCGGCGGTCTTGCCGGTGCCGGTCTGGGCGGCGCCCATCACGTCACGGTTCTGCAGCACCAGCGGAATCGCCTTGGCCTGGATCGGCGTCATGAAGGCATAGCCTTGGTCGGCGACGGCGCGGAGCAGCTTCGGGTCGAGCGGCAGGGTGTCGAAACGGGCCGGGGCCGGGGCTTGTTGCTCAGTGGAGGGGTCCGTTTGAGCCGGGACCTGGGCTTGGGGGGTTTCAATCATGAACCGCCATTATCGCTTGTATGGATCAAACGCGCGCTGCAGCGCATGCGATGCCTCAGGCCAGCCTCGGCGCCCGAGCTAGAATCCCATGCTTTCAGACTGCGCCCTTCTCGGCTGCAGTCGCCCCTTAGCCAGCCCGCCGCGCACCGCCACGCCATTCAATTAAATGCCGACTCACCGCCTGCCGGCCATCCTGCTTTCGAGCAGCGTACTCCTGGTCGCACTCGCCAGCTTGCTGGTTCCCGCCACGGCCTCGGCCCAGTTCGCGGGAGAGCCCGTCACTGATCTGACGCGCATCAATGATCCGGCCGCCGCTCAATCAGCCACAGGAGTCACCGGAACCACGCCGCAACTGCGACAAGTACCACTCGCAACGCGTCCGATCGGCGATCAACCGGAATCGCAAGGCCTGCCCTATCACCCGCAGGGCTACCAGCCCAGTGAGTTCGAGGCATATGTGCAGCAGCAGGCCGGCTCCACTTCGGCACAGCCGCAGGACGAACAGGGCGCGCCGCAGGGCGGCGGTCATCCGGTGCGCCGCTTCGGGTCGAACCTGGTCACGGACGACACCGCCGCCTCTGCCAGCCAGGATCCGCTGCCAAGCGTCCCCGGCGACTACATAGTGCGACCGGGCGACCAGATCAATCTCGTGATCTGGGGTTCCGTCGATGCTGACCTGCAGACCACGGTCGATCGCGCCGGGCGCATCGACGTACCGCGGGTCGGCGCCATCTCGGTCGCAGGTACGCGCAATGCCGAGCTTGCCGACGTCATTTCTCGCCGCGTCGGACGGACGTTTCGCGACTTCCAGCTCACGGCAACGCTGGGTCAGGTGCGTCCGATCCGCGTGTTCGTCGGCGGTTATGTTCAGCATCCAGGCTCGATCACGGTCAACGGTCTGTCTTCGGTGCTGCATACGCTGATGCGCGCCGGCGGCCCGTCTGCAGCTGGCAGTTTCCGCGACATCCACCTGCGCCGAGGTGGCAAGGAAGTCACGGTGTTCGATCTCTACGATCTGCTGCTCAAGGGTGACCGCGCCAGCGATCAGCTGGTGCAGCCGGACGACATCCTGTTCGTCGGCCCCATCGGAACGCAGGTGGCGGTGCTGGGCAGCGTCAATCAGCCGGCGATCTACGAGCTCAAACCCGACGAAACGCTGGACGACGTGCTGCGCATGGCCGGCGGCTTCACGGCGGTGGCCGATCGCGGCCGCGTCACGATAGAACGGCTGGCCGACCGTGCCACTGGCAAGGTGACGGAATTGAAGCTGCCCGACCACAAGCGCGACCCGCTCGCCACAGGCGATCTGATTCGCGCGTTCAGCGCGGTGGCCGTCGCACTGCCCCAGGACAAGCAGAACAAGCATGTGCGCGTCGAGGGCGAGGTCGTGCATCCTGGCGACTACATACTTCCCCCGAATAGTCATATCGCAGACGCGTTGCTCGTGGCCGGTGGCCTCACGCCCCAAGCCTATCTCTACGGTACGGAGTTCAAGCGAGAGAGCGTTCGCAAGGAGCAGGTCGCCAACTATGAACGTGCATTGCGCGATTTCGAGACGGATATCGCCAAGACGCAGGCCAACCAACGCGCGACATCCACCGACGAGCTCAATGCCCAGGCCGCGTCTGCCCAAGCCAATGCGCGCCTTCTGGAACGGTTGCGCCAGATACAGCCCAACGGCCGCGTGGTGCTACCGCTCGATTCCGACTCCACGACGTTGCCCAACATGATGCTCGAAGACGGGGACACGCTGACAATCCCGCAGCGTGGCAGCTCCGTGGGCATCTTCGGCAGCGTGTTCAACGCCGGCAGCTTCGTTTTCCAGCCTGGACACACCACCCTGCAGTATCTGGCGCTGTCGGGGGGACCGACACGCGGCGCAGACAAGGACAGCATCTTCATGATCCGCGCCAACGGCTCCGTCATCAGCGCTCAGCAAGGTGCCTCGTTCTGGCATTCGGGCAACGACTTCAACGGGGCCGTTGTCCAACCAGGCGACACGATCTTCGTGCCGGAGCAGTTGAACAAGTCGACCTTCGTGCAGGACGCCAAGGACTGGACGCAGATCCTGTATCAGTTCGGGCTGGGGTTGGCGGGTATCAACGCGTTGGGCCTGTGACGTGAGCGACGTGCACCACCCCCTCGAAGATCTCGACGGCGGCATGCCCGCCTTCGATTGGAGCACCTCCAGCCTGCGCGTCGGCGTCGTCTTGCGCCGCTGGCCCCTGCTGGTAGCCGCGCTATTTCTGGGCGGAGCCGCAGGCTACGGCGCGAGCTATGCCGTTCGTCCCACGTTCCTCTCCTCCACGCTGTTCATCCCGCCCGCGCAGCAAAGCGCGCTCTCGCCCACGGCGGCGTCTCTCGGCACCCTGTCGAGCCTGGTCGGCGGCCCCTCCGTCAAAAGTTCGACCGACCAGTTCATCTCGATGCTCCAGAGCGTCACAGTCAGCGACAACATCATTCGTCGTTTCGGCTTGATGAAGGAGTACGACGCCGAGTACCTCGAGCAGGCTCGCAAGAAGCTCGCGCAGCGCGTACAGGTCTCGGCGGGAAAGAAGGATGGGTTGATCCGCGTCGATGTCGAGGACACCGAACCTGACCGCGCGGCGGCCATGGCGAACCAGTATGTCGAGGAACTGCGCACGCTGGCTTCTCATCTGGCTGTGACCGAAGCCCAACAGCGACGCGTTTTCTTCGAGCGACTTCTCGGCGAAACCAAGGATCGCTTGACCGCTGCTCAGGTCGCCCTGGAAGCCAGTGGCTTCAACGAGGGTGCCTTGAAGGCCGAGCCTCGATCGGCCGCCGATAGCTACGCCAAATTGCGCGCCGACCTGACGACGGCCCGAATCCGACTGGACGTCATGCGCACGACGCTGGCGGATGGCGCGCCGGAAGTTCGCACGCAATCGGCTGCCGTAAGCGCACTGTCCGAGCAGTTGTCGCGTGCAGAGAAAAGCGACACGCCCGCCAAGGAGTCGCCCGACTACGTTGGCAATTACCGCGAATTCAAGTATCAGGAAACACTTTTCGACCTGTACTCGCGACAGTACGAACTCGCTCGCCTGGACGAGAGCCGTGAAGGCGGATTGGTTCAGGTGATCGATCCCGCGCAAAAAGCCGAGCGCAAGATCGCACCGCATCGAAGCACTTTTGCAGTCGTCGGCTCGGCGCTCGCTCTCTTGGCAATATTCATCTTCTTCTGGCGCCGCACGACCGCTGTTGCCGCTGGCGGCGTTTGACTTCCGACCGGAAGCGCTTCCGGTCCATTTCTTGTTCCAACGACATCATGATCTCCATGCACACCCCTCTCGAACAGCTCAAGCAAGGCATTGCCGATTCCCTCGCGGTGAAGACGTTGCTCGCCAAAGATGGCCCCACGCTTGACAAAATCGTGGAGGTTGGGGAATTGATGATCGCTGCGTTCAAGAACGGCAACCGCGTTCTCTTCGCCGGCAACGGCGGCAGTGCCGCGGACGCCCAGCACTTGGCAGCAGAGTTCGTCAGCCGCTTCGAGTTCGACCGTCCGGGCCTGCCCTCGATCGCACTGTCCACGGATACCTCGATGCTGACGGCCATCGGCAACGACTACGGCTACGAGAAACTTTTCCGCCGTCAATTGGAGGCCCAGGCGCGACCTGGAGACCTCTTCGTCGGAATCACGACATCGGGCCGCTCCAAGAACATCCTCGCGGCCTTCGAGGTCTGCAAGCAGCTCCAGGTCACGTCCGTGGCCCTAGGCGGTCAAGGTGGCGAATTGGCCGGCGTCGATCACGTGATTCGGGCACCGTCCGCGCATACGCCGCGAATCCAGGAATGCCACATCCTGATCGGCCACATGCTTTGCGCGCAGGTCGAACTCGCGCTTTTCGGCCACCTCGCACCGCAGTGATGCGCCCGATGCACCAGATCTGCGTGATCCTCGCCGGCGGACTCGGAACCCGTCTGCGCAGCGTCGTCTCTGACGTACCGAAATGCCTGGCCCCGGTCGGCGACAGGACGTTCCTCGACGTGCAGATCGCCCGCCTGGCTGCAGAAGGGGTACAGGAAGTGGTGCTGTCGCTGGGCTATCTGGCCGACACAGTGATCGCAGCTGTCCAACGCGTCGATCACGGTATTCCGGTGCGATGCGTGGTCGAGCCGCAATTGCTCGGCACCGGCGGAGCGATCGCGCACGTGCTGCAGACCTGCGATCTCGACGAGGTGTTGGTCGCCAACGGCGATACCTACCTCGACGGCGACCTGAGCAGCCTGCTTGCCCCGCTCGACCAAGCCGGCGGCGAATGCCTTCGCATGGCAGCAGTTCAGGTGCCGGATCGAGCGCGTTTCGGTGGCATAGAAATTGACCCGAACAGCCGAGTGACCGGCTTCGTCGAGAAAGGACACGCTGGCGCGGGCCTTATCAACGCCGGTCTGTACAGGCTGTCGCGCAAGGCGCTACCAACACGCCAAGCTGCGACGGTTTATTCGCTCGAAGCCGACGTTCTCCCCTCACTAGTCAAAGCGCGCGGAGTAAGGGCTCAAGTCATCGCGGCCGAATTCATCGATATCGGCGTGCCCGAGGACTATCGCCGTTTCTGCGATGCACATGGCAGCTGCTGAAGTCCTGCGCGCTGCGGCCTTCATCGACCGGGACGGCGTCATCAACGAGGAGCTCAACTACGTCCATCGCGTGGAAGACTTCCGTCTGGTCGCCGGGGCCGCCGAAGGCCTGCGGCGCTTGGCCGACGCAGGCTTCGAGTTGATCGTCGTCACCAATCAAGCTGGGATCGCCAAAGGTCTGTACACCGAGGAAGACTTCCGCGAACTCACGCGCCACATGCGCGCGATGCTGGCGCAGGATGGCGTCGAATTCCTCGACGTTCTGCATTGCCCCCATCACCCGCAGGCCACCGTTGCGCGCTGGCGCGTCGACTGCGATTGCCGCAAGCCCGCCCCTGGGATGATCCTGGAGGCCGCGCGGCGGCACCGGCTCGACTTGTCGCATTCGGTATTGGTAGGTGACAAGACATCCGACACGGATGCAGGTCGTGCGGCCGGGCTCGCGCGCACCGTCCTCGTCGAAACCGGCCACGTATTGCCAGCCGATGCGAACAACCACGCCGACCATTGCGCTGTAGACCTTCCCGCTGCGGCCGACTGGATCCTGCAAGAACTCTCACCTTCGCACCCATGAACCAAAAGATCTTCCGCGCGCGCGCGCCCCTGCGTCTCGGCCTGGCCGGCGGCGGCACCGACGTCAGCCCATTCAGCGATGAACACGGGGGATGCGTGCTGAACGCGACGATCGATCTCTACGCACACGCGATCCTGGAACCCAGGGAGGACGGACGCGTGATCTTCTCCGCCCAGGATCGCGAGGAAGAAGTCGATCTCGACGCACGCCCGCCACTGCCCGACGAGGAACCGTTGCGCTTGCATCGTGGCATCCATCGACGCATCGTGCAGCAGTTCAACGGGGGACGGCCGCTCTCCGTGAAGCTCACTACCTTCGCTGACGCGCCTGCCGGCTCCGGGCTGGGGACCTCGTCGACGATGGTGGTTTGCATCCTGCAAGCTTATTCCGAATGGCTCCAACTCGGGCTCGGCGAGTACGAGATCGCCCACCTTGCCTTCGAGATCGAGCGCCTCGATCTACATATGGCCGGCGGCAAGCAGGACCAGTACGCGGCCGCATTCGGCGGATTCAATTTCATCGAATTTTCCGCCGATGATCGAGTGCTGGTGAATCCGTTGCGCGTCAAGGACTGGGTGGTCAGCGAGCTCGAAGCGTCGACGATCCTGTACTACACAGGCCAGTCGCGCCAGTCGGCTCACATCATCCAGCAGCAGATCGACAACACGCGAGCCAAGAATGCGAAGTCGCTCGAGGCAATGCTGGCGCTGAAGCAGGATGCATTCGCCATGAAAGAGGCGATCCTGCGCGGTGATCTCGCCCGCTACGCGGCCATTCTCGGTCGATCCTGGATTGCAAAGAAACAGATAGCCGAAGGCATCACCAACGCTTCGATCGATGAAGTCTTCGAACGCGCGATCGCGGCCGGCGCTCTATCAGGAAAGATCTCCGGTGCTGGCGGTGGCGGCTTCATGATGTTCTTCGCACCAGCCGAACGCCGCATGGCGGTGCTGCGTGAACTCGCGCGCCATCCCGGTGAGGTGATGAATTTCCACTTCGTCAAACATGGCGTGCAGTCCTGGCCATTGCGCCGTGACGCGGTCTCAGGTCTACCGCAACAGGAATGACCACCAGCATGGACGCCATCGGGGCGAACCCCGCAAACACCGGGCCCCTGCCCACGCTGACCGTAGCGATCCCGACTTACCAGCGCTTGCGCTGGTTGCGCGAAGGACTGTCGCGCGTGCTCGAACAGGTCGATGCGCTGCCTGCCGGCAGCGTCGAGGTCATCGTCTCGGAAAACGCCGGAAGCGACGGCACCTGGGAGCATCTGCAGGACGAAGCGGCCACCCATCCGGCTTTGCGAATCCATCGCAACGCGCGCAACCTCGGCGCCGAGGGCAACTTCCACCAACTTCCGGGGATGGCGCGCGGCCGTTACCTGTGGATGCTCGGCGACGACGACTTCGTATTGCCGGGCGCGCTCGCAACAGTGTTGAAGCATGTCGCCAGCGATCCGGACTTCGTGGCGCTCAACGTACGACTGTCCGACGAAGACATGCGCGTCGAAGGCGCGCTCCACTGGCAGATCGACGAAGACGTGCGTACGTCATCTCTCGACGATGTGATGCGCGTGGTGCCTCACTTCGCGATGGGCTTCATCTCGGCGTGGGTGTGCCGCCGCGAGATGTTCAACATGGTGGACCGCGATATTTTCAACCGCTTCGAGCGATGGGGTCTGTCACTGATGGTCGACCGCTACACGACCATTGGCCGCCATAGCCGCGGGATCGTGGTGGCGGCTCCGCAGATGATGGCGCGCAAGCCGCCCGTCACCGAATATCGGCCTGATTTCGACTACTTCGACTGGTTCATCGAGGGCAGCGCGCAACTGCTGCAATTCCTGAGCGAACAGCGGCTCGTCAGCCAGCGAGCGATCAGTGCGCGCAAAGCCATGGTGCTGCGCGAGGCGGCCTTCAAACGCATCCTGTTCGAACGCGCAAGCCGGATCATCAAGCGCCCCCACGTGCATGACATCTTGCGACGCGGCTATCGTGATTGCTGGGAGTACTGGCTGATGTGCCTGCCGGCGCTTTACGTCCCTGGTCTGGGCGCGCTTGTTCGCCTCGTCAAACCTGTGTGACGTGGACGACATGCCATGACTTCGGCCCCGGCGCACACGACCGCGCAGTTGCGTTGGCACGCCGCGCATCGTTTCGCGTTCGCGCTGACGCCGGCAGTCATCCTGTGCATTCCCTTTCTCGATTTTCCGGGTGTCGGCGGTGGCGCCTACGTCAAGCCGCTTGCGCTTCCAGCCGTACTGATGGCATTTGTGCTGCTCTTCGCCCGCACGGGTTGGGCGCCTCCGCCGCTGCAGCGATTCGACAAAATGTGGCTGGCCGTGCTGGCCTGGGCGATCGCGGGTGACTGCATCCTGCCCTGGATGATTTCCATGCCGCACGAGATGAAGGGGCAGACGCTGTCCGGCCGGGTACTGCGCGACATGGGGGCGCTCGTGGCCGGCATGATGGTGTGGACATGGTTTCGCATCGCGCTGCGACAAGGCGTCGAAGTCGTGGCGGCCCTGCGGTGGGTGCTGCTTTCGTTTTTCGTGGTCATGCCTTTCGTCGCGGTGCAGAGCCTCGTCGTCGTCACGGACTCCTCGATTGCACACGCAGCCGATGCCGCGCTGGCGCTCCTGCGCAGCGCGACGCAGAGCGACCACTACCGCAAGATCTTCGGGACGGCGCCTGAGGCCTCGATGCTCGCCGATCAGGTCCTGTCGCTGTGGATGCCGTTTGCGCTCGCATCTGTTCTGCTCGGGACGACGCTTTTCCGCATCCGCCCGCTCGGTCTGCGGGTGGAAATCTGGGTCGTCGTGCTCGGCCTCGCGACACTGCTGTTCTCGCAGTCGCGCATAGGACTGGTCGCTCTGGTATTCCTGGCCGTGGTCGGATGGCTGATGGCCATGCGCGCGAATCGACGTCGTCGCCGCAGGGGCACCGCGCTGGCCATGCCACTGTTCGCGCTCGTTGTTGTCGCCGGCGTCGTCAGCGCGGGCGGCAACAAGTTGCAGAGTTTCGTCGGTAGTTTCGGCCTGGTCGATTCCTCCATCGACAACGGCGTCTGGTCCAATGTCACACGACTGGCAACGATGAGCGCGGGACTGGACATGGCCTGGCACCACCCTCTCGGCGTGGGCACCGGCGCGTATCCGTTTCTCTTCGAGCAGAGCGTCCCCGACTGGGCGCTGATCGACCCCGAGATCCAGGGCTTGCTCGGCGGCAGTTCGGAGTACGTCGAATTGCTGACCGGCTTCGAAGGCGACGATCTCGACACCCGGCTGCCTGATGCGAAGGCACTTCCTGTGCGCGCCATCGCGGAGCTGGGCATTCCCGGGTTTGCGGCGCTCCTGGCCATCTGGCTCGGCATGTTGCGCGGCTGTTGGCGCACTTTCGCGCAGACCGAACCTGGCGCGCCGGTGCGAACGGCGGCGTTCGGGGTGATGCTTTCGCTGATCGTGATGCTGCCGCTGTCGTTCAGCATCAACAGCTACGTGTGGGTGCACTGGATCCTGGTAGCGGCGATGGCCGCCGCGCTGTGGAAGCCGGGCCCACGACATGTCCGCCGCAAACGCCCCCGCGCACAAGCTCTCTCCCATTCCTCGCAACCGACATGAAACGAGCACTCCTCGTCCACTGCGACATCTACGGCTTCGGTGGCGCCGAATACACCGCCATCAAGATCCTGCGCATGCTCCAGGATCAGGGCGTCGACGTGACCGTGCTGCATGCGGGCGGCCCGCTGGACACCGCGCGCATCCGCGATCGTACGAGTATCGAGATCGACGAACGCTCGGCACGCTTCATCCAGGCGCCGATCTTCGCGCGGTTCCCGCGTCTGCTCCAGAATTCTCTGCTGCTGCGATATGCCTTCGTCGTCCGGGCCGCGCGCCGCATTGCGTCCGACTACGATTTCGTCGTGGCGACCTACGGCGAATTGCCGATATCAGATGGTCACATGGTGCAAGTCCTGCACATCCCGTTGTTCTTCCTGGACCGAGAGAGCCTGGTGTATCTCGGGGTGCGAGACCCGGGCGCCATCAAGCTCGCGATCCGCCGGGCCTACGTGCTGGCCGCGCGCACGATCGCCGGTTGGTCGACCAGCGCGGTCGAACAGCACCTGCTGCTGACCAACTCCCGCTGGACGGCAAAGCAATTCGCTCGTCACTATCCGAACGCCCGCATCGAAGCCGTCTACCACGGCGTCACCACCGAGATCGTGCAGGGCCGCCCCGAGTACCTCGACCACGACCAACGCGACAACACCATCGTCGTGATCGGCCGCGTCGTTCCGTTCAAGCGGGTGCATCTGGCCATCGAGATCGTCGATCGGCTGCGCGCGCGCGGTCATGACTTGCGCCTGCTGATCGTCGGAGGCGGCGATGGCGAATATGTCCGCGGACTCGAACACATGTGTTCGACCAGGCCGCACGTCGAATGGCGCCGCAACATGCCCCGCGATGACATGGAGCGCCTGATTGCGAGCAAACGCTGGGGGCTGCACGCCGCCGAGCACGAACACTACGGCCTCGCCCCGCTAGAACTGCAGCGGCTGGGATGCGTCACATTCGTCCACGACAGCGGCGGTCAGGTAGAAGTTGTGCAGGATCCGCTATTGAAATACGACAGCGTCGATGACGCCGTGGCCAAGATCGACGCCCTGTTGTGCAATCCAATGCGAGCCCGCGCGCTGTTCGAGCGCCTGCCAGAGGCGGTGTCCGACCACACGTCCGAAGGCTTCCGCAGCAAGCTGATCGCCCGTCTGCGCCAGGAAAGACTCCTCGATGCTTGACCGGCGGCGTCTCCGAGCCTATGCCACCAAGTGGCCGCTACGCGGAAGCGCGCTGCGCATCGTGCTTCGCTCGCTGGGCATGGTGCTCAACGCGATGACCTATGCACTGGCTGCCCGCCGCCTGTCGCCGCTCGACATGGGCATATGGGCACTGGCGACCGCGGTCACCACCATCACCTTGAGCCTGGATCTCGGTTTGGCCAGTACGCTGCGCAACCGCCTGGCCGAGCGACGGAGCGATGGCGATGCCCGCATCACATTCGAGGAGGGCTTCGACCTGTGTGTGGCAGTTGCGCTTTCCTATGGCTTGCTGTTGGTCGTCATGGCAGGGGTTGTCGCGCTGTCGGGGATGCCGCCGTCGGATTGGTGGACGCCGATCCGCCACACGATGGCAACCGCGTTGGGCCTGTGCGTCGGCCTCATCCTCGTGCGCATGCCGTTCAACCTCGCCACCAGCGCTTTCTACAGCTACAACGAGCCTGACATCCCGGTCTTCTGGGAGGTCTTCAACTTTTTTGCGTCGTTCGTGCTCGTGGCCGCGGTGCTGGCAGCGCACGGCAGCGCGACGCTCGCCGCCACAGCCTTCCTGGCCGGCGGCACCCTGACTGGCATGGCCTGCACGTGGCAATTCCTGCGCCGTCGCGGCTGGCGGTTGAGGTTACGCTGGCCGCGCCAAAGCGGTCGATGGCTGCGGACATCCGCTTCGTTCGGGCTACTGCAAGTCATCTCCCTGGGTCTGAGCGCTGCCCCCAGCTTCGTGGTCGGCAGCTTCGTTCGCGTCGAGGAGGTCACGCTCGCTCGCGCTAGCATGATCCTGTGCCAGGCAGTCCTCTCGCTGCATCTCGCACACGCGATGCCGCTATGGACGGAGTTCACCCAACTGCGCGCGAGCGACGACTGGGTCACGCGATTGGCCGCGTTGCAGCGGCGCCTCTGGCGCGAAAGCATTCTGCTGGTAGCGGGCTTCGTTGCCCTGGCGACGGTTCTTCCGCTGGGCGTCGCAGTGTGGCTGAATCGATCCGCGGATCCGCGCGTGACTACGGCTTTCTGCGCCTGGGGCGCGGCTTGCGGCCTGTGCAACCTGCATTCGCTGGTACTCAACGGGGCAGGCCGTCCCATGCTCACGGCATCGGCGGTGATTCCGGGCACGCTGCTGGCGGCTGCCCTCGCGTGGGTACTTGCGCCCCGGCTCGGCAGCCCCGGCGTCGCGCTGGGATTCGCAGTCGGCGGAGTGCTTTCCGCCAGTTTGATGGCTTGGCTGGCGCAGCGCGTGATCCGCGCCTTCCGGGAATCACGATCACAGCCTTTCACTCCCGCCTCGTCATGACTGAACAACCGGCGCGTCGTCCGACCGTCCTGATGATCTGCAGCCGTTCCATCGGCGCGTCGAACGCATCTGGACGGGAAAAGTCCATGCAGATGATCTTCGACGGCCTGGCCGAAGGTGGCGATGTCCGTGTCGAGACGATTCCGTCGTTCCTGCAGTCCAAGCGAGTCGGCACGGCCATGGGCATCGTCGCACGCTGGATTGGCGGCGGCGTCCTGGGACACCCTTGGCCACTCCAATCGCTGCTGTTCTGGGATCGCGCTCATTTGCGCCGCCTGGTGCGACTCATCGACGACACCCATCCGGATACGGTCTATTTCGACGGCGTTCGAACCGGTGCCTACCTGCCGATGTTGCGGCGGCACTTTCCCAAACTCCGTATCGTGTGCGATTTCGACGACCTGATGTCGCATCGAATGGCCAACCTCGCCAAGGAACGTCAGCCGGTTTCGCTCGGATATCTTGCCAAATACGTGCCGGCATGGATTGCGCGCACGTTCATCCAGCCGCTGGCCTCGACGACCATTCCTCGCTACGAAGCACGGGCGCTGCGACAACTCGAGCAGCGAATCATCGCGGATTCCCAGGCTTGCGTGCTGGTTTCAAGTGTCGAGTCCAAAATGCTTCGAGACGAGTCGTCTCCGGAGTTCGCAGCGCGCATACGCGCGATCGCCCCTGGCATTCCGGTGGGCAACGATCGCTCGCCGGATGGGCGCATCGACCGCTTCGTATTCATCGGCACCGACGGACTCCTGCAGAACCGCCGCACGATCGAATACCTCGTGGGGTTGTGGGCCCGTCTCAAGCCTGCTCGCGCGCTGCACCTGTACGGCAAGCAGAAGGGAGACTACGCCAAGACGCCGGGCGTGATCGTCCACGGCTTCGTCCAAGACGTCGCCGAGGCTTATGCGCCGGGCAGCTTCATGCTGGCGCCGTCGTTCGTGAGCGGAGGCGTCAAGACCAAGGTGCTGGAGGCTTTCGGTCATGGCGTCCCGGTGGTCGGAAACGAAACGACCTTTTGCGGAATCGACGCCGATACGACTGGACTCCTGCGGGACGAGCAAGGATTGGAGCGCCTGGTCACGCACCCCGAAGGCGAAGCCAGCGAACTTGCGCAGCTCGCTGCCGTGGCCATCGGACAAGCACGCCGATCCCATGCGGTGGATCGCCTCCAGGCCGCCTGGCGCGACGTCGTCTGGCCCGCGCGGGCGAGCTGAGGCCGCGCTGGAACGTCAGTTCGGCGAGGTCGGCAGGTGCGACACGGCAGGCATCCGTTCCCCCCGCGAGACGCAAGGGTCGCCGCCGTTGAGGGTATTTGCAGGAACATCCTTGCGAACCGTCGAACGTGCACCCACGACAGCTCCCTCGCCGATGTGCACACCGGGAAACACGAAAACGTCTGCGGCCAGCCAGGCCTGGTCTTCGACCCGGATGCGCCCGAGCTTCAAAGGAAAGCTGGGATCGCGCGGATCATGCGATCCGGTGCAGAGGAATGCGCGATAGCTGATCGAGACGTGCTCGCCGATGTCGATGCGATCCAGGCTGTAGAGAACGGCGTCGTCACCAACATAGCTGTGGTCGCCGATGGAAACATTCCACGGATATGTGATCTGACACGAGGGCCGCAGCTTGACTCCCTCCCCGATACGCGCGCCGAAGACTCGTGCCAGCCAACGGCGCCAACCGTAGAGGACGTGCGGACTCATCCGGAATAGCGTCGCATTGACGATGTACCATAGCTGGATGATGTATTTGGAGCGTCCCGGGAAACCCACAGGCGTCGGGGACAAGCGTAAGTCTTGGTATCGCATTTGGGGTTCGCGTGGCGTGCGCACCGCACGTTGAGACGCTGGCGCTTCCGAACGGCATCTCCCATTCTATTGCGGCAGTTGCAGCCATCCGACCTTGATCGTCGCGGGCGACGCGGCATGTCCGGCAACGAGCCATGAAACTGATCATCCAGATCCCCTGCTACAACGAGCGCGCCACGCTGGGCATCACCACCGCGGCACTGCCTCGTGTGCTACCCGGCTTCGACTCGATCGAGTGGCTGGTCATCGACGACGGCAGCGTCGATGGCACCGCGCAAGTCGCGCGCGAACTGGGCGTCGATCACATCGTGCGGCACCCGCGCAATCGAGGACTCGCTCGGGCGTTCATGTCCGGCCTCGAGACCTGCGTGAGGCTGGGTGCCGATGTCATCGTGAACCTGGACGCGGACAATCAGTATGACGCCCGGGACATTCCGTCGCTGGTCGCCCCCATCCTGGCTGGCGAGGCCGAAATCGTGATCGGTGCTCGGCCGATTGCAACGATCGAACACTTCTCTCCTGTCAAGAAGCTGCTGCAGGCCGTCGGCAGTTGGGCGGTCCGACATGCGAGCAACACAGACGTCGCAGATGCACCCAGCGGCTTCCGGGCCATCTCGCAGTCCGCCGCACAGCAACTGACGGTCTTCAGCGACTACACGTACACGCTCGAAACGATCATCCAGGCAGGCCAGAAGAACCTTGCCATCACGTCGGTGCCGGTGCGTGTCAATCCTGACCTGCGCCCGTCCCGCCTCGTGCGCAGCATTCCCTCGTACGTGAAACGCAGCGTCGGCACGATTGTCCGGATATTCGTCATCTACCGTCCGTTCGCATTCTTTGCCAACATCGGAATCATCCTGTTCACGCTCGGATTCCTCATCGGTGCGCGCTTCCTCTGGTTCTTTTTCAACGGACAGAGTTCGGGCCACGTCCAGTCGCTGATCCTCGCCGGCCTGATGATGGGCATGGGGTTCCAGACGCTGTTGATCGCGTTCGTCGCGGATCTCCTCGGCGCCAACCGCAAGCTGCTGGAGGACATCCGCGCGAAGCTGTTCCGGCTGGATGCCGGCCTCGCGGTCGAACGATCCAAGACACCGCCGTCACCCAATGACTGAAAGTCCCGTGCGCGGCAGCCTCGCCGTATGGGCGAGCGAGGCGCTGCGCCGCCTCGTGCAAGTATGCGTCGGAGGTGCCCTGCTGGACATGCCGCCCCTTCTCCAGCTTCGGGGATTGGCGTATCGCCTGATGTTTCCATGCGGTCGTGGCCTGGTGATCGGGGCGGGCTGTCTCTTCCTGGTGCCGCACGGTATCCGCGGCGGATCGCTGCGCATTGGACGCGACGCTCGCATCAACCGCCGCGTCGAGATCGACTACAGCGGTGGTGTTCACATCGGCGACGACGTCTGGATCAGCCAGAACGTCCTGATCGAAACCCATGATCACGTTCCCTCGCGAAAGCCGAAGCACGAATGGCGCATCGCGAGCGGCCCGCTGCGCATCGAAGACGGTGCCTGGCTCGGTGCGAATGTCGTGGTCCTCGGCGGCGTGCGACGCATCGGCCGCGGTGCCGTGGTCGCTGCCGGAGCCGTCGTGACGCGCGACGTCGGCGACTGGGAAATCGTGGGTGGCGTTCCCGCCAAGCTCATTGGATGCGTAGAGGCGGACACATCGTGAACATGCTGCGCCGCCACCCGCGCGTGGCCGCCACAGCCCTGACCTCTGTGCTCGTCTGGATCTGCCTGGCCATCCTGGTCGATCCGGGCCTCGTCTTCGCAAAACTGCAAAGCGATGCAGCCGTCTACCTGGCGCAAGCACGACACCTATGGCAGGAAGGGAGTGCCAACCACTTCACGGTCGGCGACGGTGTCGAGCCTGTCAACTACTCGCCGCTGTCAGCATTCCTGCGGGCGCCCCTGTTCGGTATCACGACCGATCCGGCGATCATCGTGCGCATGGTACAGGCGGAGAATGTGATCCTTCTCGCGCTGTTGGGGGCAGTGTCGAGCGCGTATCTTGCGAAGCGATTGCCGGCAGAGGCATCGCGGGGGTGGCTCGCGGCGCCATGGATCCTTTTGACGACAACCTACAACCCCTGGCTGCTGAACCTTGTGTTGCCGCTCGCGGATCACCTCTACGCTCTGGTGACCATCGGAGCGCTATTGACCGCCACTTCATTGGCACAGGCAACTGGCAAGCCAAAGCCGATGCGGGTCGCGTTGATGATCAGCCTCGTGGTGATCGGCGCATTGCAGAAGTTCACCAGCCTTGCGCTGGTACCGGCGATCGCGTGGCCTCTGATGGCTCGCCGGGCCAAGTCCGGCCGCGCTCTGGCCGCAGGAGCGCTGTGCATCGTCGTCGCGGTATCTGCCGCAGCCTGGATGGGCTGGGACCTGATCGCGTTCTACATCCGAGGCGCGCAGCAACGCTACCTTTCCCAGCCGATGGTGACCGTCGTCATCGACAGCCTCACCAACGTCGTCGTGGCAGCGCTTCCGAGCCAGGTCGTTCCGAATTTCGCCTACCTGTTCCATCGCGATTTCACGGCGACACATGCCGTGCTGTTCTCAGATCTGCGAGGCGCCAATGCGCTGGCGGCCATTCTCGGCGCGAGCATTTCCGCCACCATGGCCATTGGCGCCTGGCGCTGCCGACACTCCATGCGTCCGGAGCTGACTCTGATCCTGCTCGTGATCCCCGTCTACGCAATCGTCTCGAACTCGACCGGACGCTACCTTGCCTCGGTGCAGCCCGTCTTCATCGTGTTCGCGTTATCGGGACTGCGCAGGATCGCCGCCACGATGCCGAACGCATTGCGCCGAATCGAGCGCTTGCGGTGGCATGCCCTGGGCGGATCGGCTGCGGTTCTCGTGTTGGCAGTCGCAGCAGCAGTTCCCAATCTGATGCGATCGTTCACCAGCAGGCAGGAAGCCGCCCCCGGCGATCTCAAGAGCTTCTTCGGAGGGCTGTCGGCCGGTTTCGAGCGCGGGTACGTTTTCCTGGAGGGCGCGATGGCGACAAGCGACTCGCCCACCCTGCTCTACGAAGCCGGTGATCTGCGCTGGTATCCGATCGCCGGGGCACGCTACGTCGCCGCACCGCTGGCGCTCGACCGGGTGCGCGCGGGTCGTACCGTCATCGTCGTGTTCGCATGCGACATCCGGAACTGCTCACGCCTGTCGGCGGCCCGGAACGCAGACCGGGGAGCCGCCTCGCTGGCAGGCGTCCGGTTCGCACCGCTCTATCGGGACGCGGGTTCGTGGGGACAGTTTGAAATCGAGCGCCTGGAGGCCGTGTCGGCGGCGCCCACGCTCAAGCCGCTCAGCGCGCCGTGACGGTCACCTGATCGGGCCGCCAACGCTCGTTCAAACGTCGGGCCAGGCGAATCGCCGGCGCTTCGACGAGTTCCCACGAAGCCTTGGCGAGCAACAAGGTCAGCGCCAGCGACACCAGCACGACTGGCCAATAGCCCCAACGCGCGAAGAACAGATGCCCGAGCACAAGCACGGGCAGGATGTGGACCAGATAGATCCCGTATGACATCCGTCCAAGGGACTGTATCGAAGGAAAAAGCAATGCGCCGCCGAGCACGGTTCTCGATGCGCAGATCATGATGAGCACGGCAGCACCCGGCAACACGAATATTTTCTGGACGTAGAGCCAGTGAAGATTCTTGATCGCGGGAAAGCACCACCAATTGTACGTATAGGCCAGCAGGGCCAAGCTCCCTAGCGCCGCAACGCGCCGGTGTTCCATGGCAGTGAACAACGGCGTCCAGACAGCGCGGTAATGTGCGAGCAGAGCGCCCAGCAGGAAGTCAGGTGCATAGGTGAAGGTCTTGATGAACACGTGATCGCCGAAGACCTTGATGCCCACGCTCGCCAGAAGGGATGCAAGCAACGCGCCTGCAATCAAAGGCAATGGGCGGAAGCGACGCACCAGCCAAACCAGCAACGGAAAAGCAATGGAATAGTGAATCTCGAAGACAAGCGACCATGCCGGACTGACCGTGAGCTGTTGGTCGAATCCGAATACGAACAACCCCCAGAGGATCACGTCGCGGATGCCTGGAAGATGCGTCCAATGCTCGTTGAAGTACGAGCTCAAACCTGGAATCGGCACAGGTTGCAGCAGCCAGATGCAGAGGAACGCGAGCGCGCACGCCGTATAGAACGGGACATTGATTCGAAAGAAGCGCCGCACCAGGTAGCGACCGTAAGACTGCCAGTCCACCACGTCATAGGAGACGTACAGGACGAAGCCGCTGAGGATGAAGAAAAGGATGACGGCCTCGTTGCCTGCGAAAAGCAAATGCAGCGGTGAATACTTCAATGCATACAGCCAGCCGCCGCAGCTGGCTATCGAGGCCACGCAGCTGTCGGTGTAGACCGCGTTGATCGACAGATAGTGCAGGAAGACGACGCTCAGCGCGGCCAGGCCGCGCAGCGCATCAAGCTGATGGAAGCGTTCGCTCGCCACGTTCACCTCAGGATCGCAGGCAGCCGCGACGCAATGCCGGGCGAGTCATAAGTGAGTTCCCGCCACACGCAGCCAGCTTACGGTGCGCTGCAGGCTTTCGTCCAACGTCAAGCCGGGCCTCAGGCCGAGTTCCCGATGCGCTTTGCCGACATCCGGAACGTATCGATCCGACGCAAGCCCCGTCGCTGCAAGGCCACGCACTTCCACACCCGACTTCGAACCGGCAGCACTGGCCACCCGCCGCGCCAGCTCTGCGATGCTGACAGGATCTTCCCCGCCAACGTTGTAGGCCTGGCCGGGACAGCCCCTGAACATCAGCCGCCACAACCAACCCGTCATTTCGGCAGCATGCAAATAGCTGCGCAGAGGCGTACCGTCGCCTTGGATCACGATGGGCCGGTCCGCAATGGCGTCGCGCAGGAAACTCGCGACTGCAAACGGGCCATCCAAGGCAATGCCCGGGCCGACAAAGGCGAACAGACGAGCCGTGACGACACGCAAGCCGAACTCGGCTCCCCAGGCGGAGCACAACCATTCGGCAGCACGTTTGCCATGACCATAGCCAGCACGCGGATCCATGGTGGCCGGTGCACCGACGAAGTCCTCGGGAAACGCCGGCAAGGCTGGTGGTTGGCGGCCGTACACCGCCCCCGAGCTGACGAGCAGGAAGTCGCGCGCGCCGGCACGCACCGCCGCGTCCAGCACGCGACGCGTGCCGGTGACGCAGGTGTCGAAGGTCGCCAGCGGCGGAGCGCCAATCGCCACGTCCGTGGCCGCGTGCACAACGACGTCAAAACGCTCGGTCGGAAGCTCGAAATCGCGCACGTCGCCTTGCAGCATGCGCACACCCGGTGCGTCGGTTAGGTACTGCGACTGGAGCCTGAAGTTCGCGGGATTCCGGCTCAGCACCACAACCTCGCATTCGAAGTCGTGCAGGCGGCGCGCCTCGATCAGGGAGGCCAACAGCCATTTGCCCACGAAACCGGTGCCTCCTGTCAGGAAGACGCGTTTTCCCGCCAGACTGCGCCATTCGATCGACGTCGCCAGCGAAACGGCCAGCTCGAGATCAACCGCGGGAAAGGGGATCATCGTTGTCGCGGACACCGGCGTCAGACGGTCGCAGAGAACGTCGCAATCCGCTGCCTGACGGCCTCGGTGTCCAGGCCATGCTCATGCAAAAGATAGGAGTAGCTGCCGCAGTGCTCGGAAAACCGATCCGCGACCCCGATGCGCAACACCCGCGTCGGCTGCCGTTCCGACAGGATCTCGGCGACTGCGGAGCCCAGCCCCCCCGTCGTCGAGTGCTCCTCGAGAACGACGACACCTGAACGGCCGCGCGCCGCGGCGCACACGTCATCGCTTGAGAGCGGTTTGATCGACGGCGCGCTCCAGACCGCGGCACCGTCGACCGCCACATCGAGCGCCGTGCGCACCATTGATCCCGTTGCGATCAGGGCCAGCCCGCCGATGGAACCCGAACGAATCTGCAGCAGCCGCCCTGCCTCGATAGGCGCGACTGGTGCCTCGTGTACCGCGCCGCGATCCGATTTGCCCATGCGCAGATAGACCGGCGCCTTCATTGCGTAGGCCAGATCCATGCAGGCCGTCATCTCGAAGGCATCGGCCGGCGACAACACCGCAAGTTGCGGCACTGCGCGAGTGCACGCGATGTCTTCGGTGCTTTGATGGCTGGTACCCAAGTGGCTATATACGAAGCCGGCGCCATCGCCGAGAAGCACGACTGGCAAATCATCATGCGCGATGTCGAGTTTGATCTGCTCAAGGACGCGCACCGGAACAAAGGCGCTCAGTCCGTAGACAAACGGCCGGTAACCCACTCGAGCCAGGCCCGCCGCCATGCCCACCATGTTCTGCTCAGCGATGCCGGCATTGATGAAGCGTTCGGGACATTGCTTGCGAAAATCGTCGAACAGCGCGTAACCGTGGTCCCCGGTCAGCAACACCACTCGCGGATCCGCGAGCGCGAGGCGTACCAGAGCTTCGGAGAAGGCGCCTCTCATCGATCTACTCCCGTCCGCACCGCGGCTATCGCTTCAGCAAAGGTCTGTTCATTCAGACGCGTGTAGTGCCATTGGTTGTCGTTTTCCATGAACGGAACGCCATGGCCCTTCACTGTGCGTGCCACCAACGCCTTGGGCTGCCCCGACGAACTGGCCCACAGCGCACGGATCGCGGAATCTATCGCCCCTTCATCGTGCCCGTCGACGTTCAGCGTCTCGAAGCCGAAACTTTCAAGCTTGGCCTTCAGGTCACCCAGCGACAGTACCTCGTCGGTCGTGCCCATCGCCTGGAAGCGGTTCTCGTCAATGATGAGCATAAGGTTGTCGAGCTTGTGATGGGCCGCCACCAGTGCCCCCTCCCAGATCGGACCTTCGTTGAGCTCGCCGTCGCCAACCAACGCGTACACCTTCTGATCGGTTCGCGATCGGCGAAGTCCCATCGCAATGCCCACGCCAACCGAGAACCCGTGCCCGAGCGAGCCCGACGTGACCTCCAGGCCAGGGATACGCGAATCGGACAGTCCTTTCAGCATGCTGCCGTCGGCGAAATAGGAGCGGACGGTCGCATCGTCCAGCCAGCCCAGTTCGCGCATGCAGGCGTACTGCGCCATCACGCCATGGCCTTTGCTCAGCACAAGGTAGTCGCGGCCCTGAGAACGCGGATCGTTGCCAGGATAGCGGAGATGGTGGCGATAGAGCACCGCCAGAAGTTCGATGATCGAGAACGCGCAGCCGATGTGGACAGTCGAACCGGCGTAGGCCATTTCGAGCACCGTGCGCCGCAGTTGCGCCGGATGGAATCGGCGGCTGGTTTCAAGCGGAGCAGCGGTCATCAGAAGTTCAGCCCGAAGAACTCTTCCAGCTTCTCGACCACGTAATCGAGTTGCTCGCGCGTCAGGCCCGGCCACACGCCCAGCCAGAACGTCTGGTTCATCACGATGTCGGTGTTGGTCAGCTCGCCGCTGACGCGGAAGTTGCGGCCGATCATGTAGGGCTGGCGCGTGAGGTTGCCGGCGAACAGCAGGCGTGTGGCGATCTTGCTCTGGTCGAGGAAGTTGATCAGGTCGGCGCGTTTGACGCCGGCGTCTTCCTTGAGCACCAGCGGGAAGCCGAACCACGAAGGCTCGGAGTTCGGAGTGGCCTCGGGCAGGTGCAGGAACTGCGCGCAGTTCGCCAGACGTTCCTTCAGGTATTTGAAGTTGGCCTTGCGTGCGGCGATGAAGTCCTCCACGCGATCCATCTGGGCCAGCGCGCAGGCGGCCTGCATGTCGCTGATCTTCAGGTTGTAGCCGAGGTGGCTGTACGTGTACTTGTGGTCGTAGCCTTCCGGCAGGTCGCCCAGCTTCCAGCAGAAGCGCTTGTTGCAGGTGTTGTCCTTGCCGGGCGGGCAGTAGCAGTCACGGCCCCAGTCACGGAACGACTCGGCGATCAGCTTCAGCTCGGGGTCGTTGGTGAACACCGCACCTCCCTCGCCCATCGTGATGTGGTGCGCCGGGTAGAAGCTCAAGGTGCCGATGTCCCCGAACGTGCCCACGAGCTGGCCGTTGTACTTCGCGCCCAGTGCGTCGCAGCAGTCTTCCACGAGCCACAGGCCGTGCTTCTTGCAGATGGCGGTGACGACCTCGAGGTTGAACGGATTGCCCAGGCTGTGCGCCAGCATGATCGCCTTGGTCTTTGGCGAGATCGCGGCTTCGATCTTCGAGGCGTCGATGTTGTGCGTGGCGAGGTCGACGTCGACGAACACCGGCACCGCGCCGAACTGCAGGATCGGGTTGACAGTGGTCGGGAAACCAGCGGCCACGCCGATGACTTCGTCGCCCGGCTTGATCGCACGGTCGCCCAGACGCGACGAGGTCAGCGTGGAAAACGCGACCAGGTTGGCCGACGAGCCCGAGTTGACGGTGATCAGGTGCTTGACGCCAAGGAATTTCGCAAGGCGCTCCTCGAACATTGCGTTGAAGCGGCCCGTCGTGAGCCAGCCGTCGAGGCTCGCCTCGACCATCAGTTGCAGTTCCTTCGCGCCGATCACCTTGCCCGACACCGGCACCGCGCTCTCCCCCGCCACGAAGGGCTTGGCGGCATGCACGACATCGGAGAACTGCTGCACCAGCGCGGCGATCTCGGCACGCAGTTGGTCGGGCGTCTTCTTGACGAAATTGATGGGGGCTTCGGTCATGATGCGATGGTCTTAGAGTCGTGTGTGTATTGGGCGATCTGCTGCAGGCACAGGGCACGCACGTCCTGCTTGTCGAGCCAGGCCTGATGCCAGGTGACGATGTGCTGCAATGCGTCGGCGAGGCGCCAGCTTGGCTGCCAGCCGAGGCGGGTGCGTGCCTTGGAGATGTCGAGCTTCAGATAGTGCGCTTCGTGCGGGTGCGTGCCGCCGTCGAGCCGCCAGCAAGCGCCACTCCCCCAGAGCTCGACGAGACGCTCGACGATCCATTGCACCGGCCGCGCGTCCTCGTCACGCGGGCCCAGGTTCCAGCCCTCGGCGAAGACGGTGCCGTCTTCCCACAGTCGCTGGGCGAGCGTCAGGTAGCCGGACAACGGTTCCAGCACGTGTTGCCACGGACGCGTCGACAGCGGGTTGCGGATGATCACAGGCTCGTTGCGCTCGAACGCCCGCAGGATGTCGGGCACCAAGCGGTCGGTGGCCCAGTCGCCACCACCGATGACGTTGCCCGCGCGCGCCGTCGCCAGCGCCGGGCCGCCCTGCTGGAAGAACGAGCGGCGATACGCGCTCGACACCAGTTCGGCGCAGCCCTTGCTGTTGCTGTACGGATCGTGGCCGCCCATGGGCTCGTCTTCGCGATACCCCCAGGCCCATTCCTTGTTCTCGTAGCACTTGTCGGTGGTGATGTTGACCACCACGCGCACGCCCGGCGTCTGGCGCACCGCTTCCAGCAGGTGGACGGTGCCCATCACATTGGTCGCATAGGTCTCGACCGGTTCGGCATACGACAGTCGCACCAGCGGCTGGGCCGCCATGTGGATGACGATATCCGGACGGAACGCGACCATCGTGCGCTTGATGGTGTCGAGGTCGCGGATGTCACCGATCGCGCTTGCCATGCCTTGCGCGACGCGGGCCTGGTCGAACAGGCTGTGCGGGCCCGTCGGCTCGAGGGCCAGGCCCTGCACGTCGGCACCGAGCTGCTGCAGCCACAGGCTCAGCCAGCCGCCCTTGAAGCCGGTGTGACCAGTCAGGAAGACGCGCTTGCCGCGCCAGAAGGTCGGATCGACGCTCATGCCCTCAGTCCCACTTCTTCCACGGCGCGCGGCCCGAGGACCACAGTTCTTCGAGCAGGTGCTTGTCTCGCAGCGTATCCATGGGCTGCCAGAAGCCCGTGTGCTCGAAGGCCATCAGCTCGCCCCTGTCTGCGAGATTGACCAGCGGATCCTGTTCCCACACGGTGGCGTCGCTTTTTAGCTCCGACAGCACCTTCGGCGACAGCACGAAGAAGCCACCGTTGATCATGGCGCCGTCGCCCTTGGGCTTCTCGCGGAAGCTGTTCACGCGGCCAGCCTTCATGTCCAGCGCGCCGAAGCGTCCCGGCGGAAAGGTGGCGGTGAGGGTCGCCTGCTTGCCATGAGAGCGATGGAACGCGATCGAGGCCGTGATGTCTATATCGGCCACCCCGTCGCCGTATGTGAAGCAGAACGCCTCCTCGTTCTCGACGTAACTGGCGACGCGGCGCAGACGGCCGCCGGTCATCGACTCGTCGCCGGTGTCCACGAGCGTGACTTTCCACGGCTCGGCACGCTTGTGATGCACTTCCATGCCGTTGTTCGCCATGTCGAAGGTGACGTCCGACGTGTGCAGGAAGTAGTTCGCAAAGTACTCCTTGATCACGTAGCCCTTGTAGCCGCAGCAGATCACGAAGTCGTTGATGCCATGGTGCGAGTACATCTTCAGGATGTGCCACAGGATCGGCTTGCCGCCGATCTCCACCATCGGCTTTGGACGAGTCGCCGTCTCCTCGCTCAGACGAGTCCCGAGGCCGCCGGCCAGAATCACTGCCTTCATTTGAGTTGTTCCTGTTTCAAGATCCGGGACGTTGCCGCTCAGTTCGAGCTGACGAAGGCGTCGAAGAAGAACCGCCGTGGCGGCAAGCCCGCATCGGCAAGGAGGGTGCGCGCGCCGTGGATCATCGCCTCGGAGCCGCACGCGTATACCACCGCCTGCGCAAGTGCGGGCGCGTGGCCATGCGCAATCTCGTGCACGAGCACGTCCTGCACATGACCGCGTGCGCCAGCCCATGCAACGTCACCACGCGACATCACTGGCACATAACGCAAACTCGGCAACGTTGGCGACGGGTCGAGATAGTGGTCGTCCCGTTCGCGCCCTCCCCAATAGAGTGTCACCGATCGCGGCTGAGCTGCCGAAGGCGCTGCCGCCAATTGCTTGAGCATCGCCAAAATGGGTGCGATGCCGGTGCCGGTGGCCAGGAAAATCAAGTCCAGGCCAGCGACGGGTCGCAGGAAAAATGTACCGCGCGGACCGTTGAAGCGAAGCAGGTCGTTGACTTTGGCCTGCTCGAACCAGTAAGCGCTCAGTTGCCCTCCATCGACGCGGCGGATCTGGAGCTCCACCTTTTCAGGCATGGCAGCCGCGCTCGCGATCGAGTAGCTGCGCCTGACGCCCGCTGGACTCGTGACGTCCACATATTGGCCTGCCAGGAACTTGAATGGCGAGCGAGGCGGCAATCGCAGTTGGACACGCACTACATCGTCGGCCAAGCGTTCGATCGTGTCGATGCGTGCCGGCGTGACGCGTGCCTCGATGCCGACGAGCGCGCCCAGATCTTCAATGTCGAGATGGAGGTCCGCGGTCGCCTCATCCGTGCAAGTCAGCACCCAACCGTGTTTCGTCTCGTCATCGTCCAGCGCGGTCGGCACCCGCATCGAGGCGGTCGACCCCTGCGTGACACGCGCCTTGCAGCTGCCACAGCGGCCGGTACGGCAGCTGTGCTCGAGGACGATTCCCTTGCCCAGAGCCGCATCCAAGATGCTGGTACCCCGTTCCGCCTCGAATGCGGTCCCGTTGGAAAGTGTGACGACAGGCATGTGGATCGAGGCAGAAATATCAGACAGGGGCGTCGCCGGAATGACTACCGGCACCTTCGGCTTCAAGCGCCGCACGCAACTGCTCAATCTCCGACTTCAGAGAGACGAACTCCTGCTCCTTGATTTGCAGGAACCGACGCGTGAGCTGCAGCCGGTGTCTCACCCCCGCTGGCGTCAACGCGTAGACGTAGTGCAGCCTGGCGGCATTGCGAGTGAACTTGCCCGCCTTGACCAAGCCCTTCTCGAACAAGGCCTTGAGCAGGTAATGCGCCTTGCCAAGACTGACGCCCATCGCTTCGGCCAAGCGCCGTTGCGAATATTCAGGGTGTTGTTCGATCAGGGAAAGCAGACGCAGGTGCGCGTCCTGCGTCGCCGGCTCCGTCAGGTCGGGCGGCAAGTGTTCAATCATTGAACACCATTATAGGCATAGCCGACGGAATGTCAGCTTTCGGCGGCTTGCCGCCCCGGATCGGACTTCAGTAGGCCCCGCGCTTGACGACCATGACTTTGACTGTGCGCATCACGATGATGAAGTCGAAGAAGACATTCGAATTGTCGACATACCGTCGATCCAGTTCGACGCGCTGCGCATAGTCGAGATCGTTGCGACCACTGACCTGCCACAGTCCGGTCAAGCCCGGCGGCACAGCCAGGTAGTGCTCCCGCGCCCCACCATAGTACTGCTCGAATTCCGCCTGCACGACCGGCCGCGGGCCGACGATGCTCATCTCGCCCTTGATGACGTTCCAAAGTTGCGGCAGCTCGTCCAGGCTGGTCTTGCGGATGAAGCGGCCGATGCGGGTGATCCGCGGGTCATCCTTGAGCTTGAAGTCGCGTTCCCACTGGGCGCGTGCGTCGGGGTCGGTCTCCAGCAGGTTGCGCAGCACCTCGTCGGAGTTCGAGACCATCGAACGGAACTTGAGGCACTTGAACGGACGGCCATGGCGGCCGACGCGGGTGTGGCCGTAGATGATCTTCTTGCCGCCGCTCATGCGAACCAGGACGGCGATGATCAGCATCAGCCAGCCGAACAGCGCGAGGATGACGACGACGCTTGCCAGGTCGAAAACCCGCTTGAGCGCAAAAGCCGGCGCGCTCAGCCCAATGCGACTTGCCATTCTCGCCGCCGGTGCGGTTTCGTGGGGCGCGGTGCGCGCAACGGGTAGAGCGTCTGGCCGACCGGCGCCGATGACAGACGGCTCCTCAGTTCGGTACATGTCGTTCCTCTCGACGGGTTTTTGGCAGCAAAAGCAAGTTCCGCGCTGGAATGCGGCAACTGGGTCCGAGTCCCCATTATCCATGCTGCATCGCAACATTGAAAAGGGAAATAAGACCACCCAACGACTCGAAGTTCCGGTCAACCCCTCCCGATCGGCCTGGAAACAGCGTGGATAGCCTCCTGTGGAGAGCGTCTTCCTGGGTACATTGCCCAAAAAGAGTGCAGATGGTAGCGGAAAGGCAGCTACCAGGATAAGACTTCACGTTGCTTGACGCGAAGCGTTGTGCCGGCCAGACGGTCGCGTCGCGGCGGCGTCACGCAAGCTTGTATTCAGGCACGACCCGCATCAGTTGCTCACGCACCTCGGCATCGGACAGGCCATCGGGTTCGGCGACGCGCTTGAGCAGTTCGCCCACGGTGCTTTCGCGCGATTCCAGCCTGGCGACTCGCAATTGCCGTACCGAGGTGGGAATCGTCGCATCGGCGTCCGCCAGCAGTTCCTCGAACAGCTTTTCGCCCGGACGCAGCCCGGTGAAGACGATGCGGATGTCATCGACGCTGTGGCCGGACAGCTTGATCATGTCGCGCGCCAGGTCGACTATCTTCACGGGCTCGCCCATGTCCAGCACCAGCACCTGGCCCGACTCGCCGATCACCGCGGCCTGGATCACCAGGCGGGCGGCTTCGGGAATGGTCATGAAATAGCGAATGATGTCCGGATGCGTCACCGTGATCGGTCCGCCGCGCGCGATCTGCTCCTTGAACTTCGGGATCACGCTGCCGGACGAGCCCAGCACGTTGCCGAAGCGCACGGCCATGAAGCGCGTGCCGGGATGATCGGCAGCCAGCGCGGACACGACCATCTCGGCGGCGCGCTTGGTCGCGCCCATGACGTTGGTCGGATTGACGGCCTTGTCGGTACTGATCAGCACGAAGCGCTCGCAGCCTGCCTGCGCCGCGGCAAGCGCCGCGTGATGGGTGCCCATCGTGTTGTTGCGCAGGGCCGCCGCCGCGTTGTGCTCCTCCATCAGCGGCACATGCTTGTAGGCCGCGGCGTGGAAGGCGACCTGCGGCTTCCATTCCTGGAAGACGCGCTGCAGGCCGCGCTGATCCTTGACGTCGCAGATCAGCGGAACCAGCGGCAGATCCGGGAACAGCTGGCTGAATTCCTGCTCGATGGTGTAGAGATTGAATTCGGACAGCTCGACCAGCACCAGACGCGCGGGCCGGTATCGCGCGACCTGGCGGCACAGCTCCGAGCCGATGCTGCCGCCAGCGCCCGTGATGAGGACGGTCTTGCCGTGCAGCACCAGGTCGATGCCCTGCTCGTCGAGCTGCACGGGCTCGCGTCCCAAGAGGTCTTCCGGTTCGATGTCGCGCACGCCACGGGCCAGGTCCGGATCGCCGGGACGCAATTCGGCGGCCGAAGGCACCGTCAGCACGGGCAAGCCGGCAGCGCTGGCCAACTCGAAAGCGCGCCTGCGCTGCCGCGCAGCGGCGCCCGGCAGGGCGATGATCAGGTGCGTCGCCGCACCCAGCACCGCGCGATCGTTGACGGCTTCCAGCGGCCCGAGCACCGGCACGCCGGCGATGCGCGCACCCTGCTTGGCCGGATCGTCGTCCAGCATGCCCAGCACGATCCAGCCCTGCTGGTGGATGCCTGCCATCAGCCGCTTGGCGGCCTGGCCCGCGCCGAGGATCAGCGCGCGCCGCACTTCCTGGTCGCCGCCGGTGATCTGGGCACGCGAGTGCTCGTACAGCATGCGGTATCCGATGCGCACCATGCACACCGACATCAGGGTGACCAGCGGATGCAGCGCCAGCACGGAACGTGGCACGCCGTAGAGCTGCAGGCCCATGACCGCGGCCGCGCAGGCCATGCCGGCCCCCAGGCAGGCCCAGGTCAGCCGCTTGACCTCGCCAAAACCCGAGAAGCGCCACATGCTCTGCGGCACGCGCAGGATCGCGAACAGGATCAGGTAGACCGCGATGATGCCCAGCATCACCCAGAAGTCGTACCGGGGCCGCGCGTCGAACCAGCGGTCGAAGCCGATGCGAAACAGGTAGGTGACGTTCCACGCGAAGGCGATCAGCAGCGCGTCGACCAGCAGCGACAGCGGCTCGCGATGCGGACGCAGGCGCGCCAGGAAGTGATCCAGGCGATGCCAGACGGTGGGTGGCGGAGTCTTCGATGGCGGATTCACGGAACGGGCGATCTCAACGGAAAAGAAGGACGCCGACGCTGCGGCCGATGACGGCCAGGTCGGTCCAGAGCGAGGCATGGTCGGCGTAGTCGGCGGCCAGCGCCAGCTTGCGCGGCAGGATGACGTCCATGTATTCGCGCTCGGGGTCCGTGGCCTGCGCCAGCAGCGTGGCCTCGTCGCGGAATTTCAGCGACGCCGGGTCGGTGATGCCGGGCCGCACCGCAAGCACGCGCTCGCGCAGTGCCGGCGGCCACTGCTCGACATAGCGTGGCACGTCGGGTCGCGGGCCGACCAGGCTCATGTCGCCGGCCAGCACGTCGAGGAACTGCGGCAGTTCGTCGAGCCGGTTGGCGCGCAGCACGCGTCCCGCGCGCGTCACGCGCGCGTCCGCGCCCACCGTCAGCTGCGGGCCGCGACGTTCGGCGTCGACGGCCATCGTGCGGAACTTGTG
>FTCK01000339.1_pt1 | contig 30840 bp, 25 predicted proteins | sample 1639711 | NCBI WGS metagenome assembly FTCK01 (sample SAMEA3914869, study PRJEB12502) | metagenome | biome: forest; material: soil | place: USA | collected 2012-03-12 | depth 0.1 m | reverse complement strand
TGGTGGGTCGCACCTCAACCTTATCCGGGCTCTCGATGGCCACCCCTGCTTCAGGGCGCCTTGGCTCCTCTACTTACACCACTTGCTGGGACATCACCCACGAACGTCTATCGTCTGATCACGGACCGGTGCCTGCAGCCACATGAAGATGGCTCGCTGATGGGCTGGCGAGGTGCGCTCAAACACTTCAGAGTTCGCCCGTATCAGAGACGCACCGCGCCTAACATCGGCGTGACCGGTACCGGCGCCGTGGGCGCTCTGCAATGGCTCTTTGAGTCACCGGGTGGCGCGCAAATCGAGGCTGACTTTCGAAAGCAAATCATCGGGAAGCGGCCCCGATTGGCGTCCAACCGACGCCCAAAGCTTGATCTCTTCAAGTGGTTCATCGGCCGGCTGCGGGAGGCTGGCTTTGAGAGGCGTCAGCTCTGGCCTTTCAACGTGGCGCAGATGGGGCGCACCACCATCTACGGGTTCATCGACCGGGTCATGGATGAGAACCCGCGTCGAAAGCGGCAGTTGCTGGGCGGGCCCGACGCGCAGCGCAAGGCAGTCGCTGGAGATGGAACGGGCCGGCCCATACTCGGGCCGTTTGAGCGCGTCGAGTGTGACGCACACAAGAACGATGCGCGAATGATTGTCATGATTCCGTCGCCTCATGGCGGGCATGAACCTCGACTGATTCACCGGATTTGGGTGATCGTGATCATCTCCGTCGCGTCGCGCGCGGTGCTGGGCTATTTCCTCAGCATGCGGCACGAAGTCGACGCCACCGACGTGCTGCGAGCAATCAAGAGCGCGCTGACAAGGTGGAAAAAAAGAGACCTTCAGTTCAGCGATACCGCCTATGTCGACGGAGCCGGAATGCCGTCCGCACACAGTGACCTCTATCTCGGGGCCTGCTGGGATGAGTTCAGTGTCGATGGTGCGCTTGCCAACATCTGTGGTCGTGTGGAGCGCCAGCTTCGCGAGGTCGTGGGATCGACCATCCTGATGCCTCAGGACCCGACCAGCTACACCAGCCGACGCAGCAAGGACGACAGACCGTTCATCGAGAGATTCTTTGGAACGTTGGCGCGCGCCGGTGTGCACCGTCTTTCGACCACCACCGGTAGTAAGCCGGCGGACAAGCACGGCGCGGATCCTGATGAGGCGGCGATTAAGACGCAGTTCCAGATTGAGTACCTCGAGGAGCTGCTCGACACCATCATCGCCAACTACAACGCCACGCCACATTCAGGACTCGGTCATCGCAGTCCGTTGGCCCAACTGGACTTCTTGTGCAGCCGGCACCCGGAACAAGTCCGACAGGCCGATCCGTGGCAAGTCGCGCGATTGGCGGGGCTTCGCAAGCTCTGCACCCTGCATGGCGGCGCGCAGACGGGCCGTCGGCCGTACTTCAACTTCGCGAGTGCGACGTATTCAGCTGAATGGCTGATGACGCGGACCGATCTCCTCGGCAAAGAACTCTGGCTTCAGCTCGAAGACGACAACGACGCCCGTTGGGCGGCCGTGTCGACCAAAGACGGGCAATACCTGCCGTCAGTGCGGGCTGCCCCACCTTGGCACCTGACCCCGCACACGGTGTACGTTCGCCAATCGATTCGGGCGTTGGAGCGACGACGTCTTGTGTTTTTGAGCACGCAGTGCGACGCCGTGGAGGAACTGATCAAGTTCTGTGAGAGCTCTGAAGGCAAGAAGCTCCCGGTCCATCCGGCGTACCTTGAGACACGGCGCGTACTCCGAATGCACGCCGAGGCGCTGACTGAGCAGTCGATGGTAGGGCAGGCGAGAGCAACCGCGGCGCAGGCTGAAACCGACGAGCGCCCGGCCGTCACGGCGCGCCGAAAGGATGCCTCAGCCAATCAGCCGCGGGTCAATGCGCCACCTGCGGTGCCGGCGACCGAAAAGCCGGACTTCCCCAAAATGCAGATGGCAAAGACCTGGTGATGCAAAGCTTCACGTCAGTGCCGCTCGTGCCACCGCACATCGCGCCAGATCACCCGCTGGCGTCGGAGGACTACTCGCTCTTTACCGTGTCGATCAATGAGATGGCGACCACGGTAGGCGGGTGGCTGGACGATCGTGTCGATGGTGGCGTGATCTATGGCCCGTCCCGCTTTGGCAAGTCAAGCGGGGTCGACAATTGGCTGCGACCGCTTCTGTCGCAGCGCTTCGGCGGGTACGTCCCGCTCGTCATCTGGAGCCACATCGATTCTGGCGCGCAATCGGTGGGTCGCTTTCACTCGCACTTGCTGCTATCGAGTCGTCACGAACTCGCCAAGGCTACTCGAAGTCCTCTGGATCGACAGCACATGCTCGTCGAACGATGGGCCGAGCTCGCCCTGCAAGGAGGTGGCCGATTCCTCGTCCTTGTGATCGACGAAGCGCAGCACATGACCCAGCGCGAATGGCTTTGGATGGTCGAGCTGCATAGCCTGATGGACAAGGAACGCATTCGCCTGTGCGTCTTCGCCATCGCATCGCTGCAGTTCTTTGACGAGCCCGTGGGCATGGCGTTGTCGGGTGGTGCGCACGTGGCCTCCCGATTCATGCTGGTGTCGGAGCCATTCCATGGGGTCCGCAGCGTCGAAGAACTTCGCTATGTTTTGTCGGGCTATGACCTGGGCACCGAGTGGCCGCCGAAGTCGGGCATTTCGTACACGCAGGGCGTGGCGCCGCGTCATTGGGAGCAAGGCTTTCGGATGGAAGATCAGGCCGACAACCTGTGGCAGGCGTTGCAAGACGAATTGCCCGGGAAGTACGCGGGGCCCATTGAGTTTCCGATGAAGACCGTTGCGAAGTCGGCGCGCCACGTGCTCTTGCGCATCGCCGGCGGCGCGGATCCTGAGGACGTCGGTTCACTGCAGTCCTGGCGATCCATCGTGGCCGGGACAGGCCATCGAACGTTGATGGCCATCGTCACGGCCGCCGCGCCCCGCCTGTCTCGCCACGGCCTTTCCGCTTGACCGGAGGGAGCGCGCGGTGTCGGAAACAAGGCTGACCTGGCACCGAGGAAGCAGCCTTCCTTACGCGTCCCTGTGGCATACGCTTCAGCGCGTGGCAGCGCTCAATTCGCTGCGCGCGAACGAGTTGGTCGACCTGGTCGGTTTGCCGGTTCAACCGGGCGCCAGCGGACTTCCGCGCCTGGCCAACTTGCTCTACAACACCTCCGATACGCAGCCGCCGGTGCCTGCCGTACCGATCTTGGCGCTGGCAGCCTGCCTTGGCGAAGAGCCGCAAGCGTTTCAATGGTCCCACCTGGGTGACGTTCCTGTCGGATGGCGGCTTCTGGTGCACCCCGGATTTCGTGTCTGTCCGCAGTGTTTGGCCAACGGGTTCCACAGCGCGCTGCTGTCGATTCGACTGCTGCAAGCTTGCCCGATTCACGGCTGCGGCTTGTTCAGACACTGCGTCTGTGGTCGGCCGTTCGGCGCGCGCTTGACCCCGCGATTCCTCCGCAACGAGGGCTATTGCGAGTGCGGGCGGATGCGTCTGTTCACGAAGCAAACTTGTCGGCGACCGACCATGTCTGCCGTCGACACGCAGGCGCTACGGCCGGTTGCGAGTTGGATTGAATGCCTGAGCCAGATCGCGACTCCTGACATGTCGCCCAGGAGGGTTGATGCCAAGGGGCTGCCTGGGGCTGGCTGGCTGAACAATTTGGCTCGATGGAGCGTCGAGCTGGGCCTGGCCTACCCGGAGTGTTTCGTGAAGCCTCCAGCCGAGTCGCCCGGCCTGATCGCTTCGATCAGTCACGGCGGAGCAAGGCTGGATCCGCTGTCACGGCGCCGCAAAGAGCGTCCTGACCCGCGCGAACTGCGCGACGCCTACTGGTGGTCTGAACCCGCGACCGACGTCTACCGCGCATGGTGTCGCCACCTGCGCCGTCATGTGCTGATTGGAACCGATCGCATTGCCAGGCGGTTCATTGAAGAGCCTGACCCACTCCAAATGGCCACCGCGATGCGGTCCGACAGGCGGGCTGTGGGCGCCTTTGTTGACCTGGTTTTCACGCATTCGCTGGAGCCGGCGGTTGGGCGACGCCGATGGCCCTATCGGCCAGTTGACTACAGCGGCGGGCACTACCTTCCTGTGGTCAGCGTCCATGACTTGGGCTTGAGTCAACCGTTGAATCGGGAGCAAGACAATTGGCTTCGCTACCACGCGGCAGCTGCGCTGATTCTGTCGCGGTGGAAGAGCGCCCAGCGAGCTGCGGCGCAGGCAGAGGCGACCGGATTGGCAGACTGGTGCCTGAGCCAATGCGATGACGACAGGAGTTGGAGTGTCCGCTTCAAGGCCGACGAGCTGGAATTCTTGTCCCTGCAAGGGCGAGCGATGTACGACCTGGCCTTGCCGGTACGCGACAAGCAGCATCGACGCGCCGACGCGGTGCAGGCCGTCAAGGATCGATTCGCGAGGATTCGCGGACGATGCGAAGGGCCGTGTCTGACGTGGAAGGTCAATCGGGAATGGGTCGTCCAGCCTGGGGCGCTGCCTGAGCGTCTGCGTATTGCGCGCCATCGATTGCTAGGTATCGCGGAGGAGCGGCCGACTTTCTGGCTGTTTGAAAGCGGCGGTTTGTTCGTGGCTCGCGCATGCGAACTTCAGCTGCAAGCGCTCGGCGTGACCGCGCGCGATGCGATCGATGCACTGCGCAAAGCCATTCGGCGCTACCGAGTGCGCTATCCGCCGCCGGCGTCCTCTGGTGCTCGGCTCATGTTGCCGTTGACTCCAAGCGCTGACCCAGTGGCGGAGCGGTACAAGGCACTCGTTCGATCCACGGTGCACGACCAGGGTTTCTGGAGGGCAGGGTGGACGCTGCGTTGGCGGGCGCAGGAATTTGTTCAACAGCTGTCGCAGCGATTGGATGCGCAGGAGGTCGGAGAGCTATTCGAGCGCTGACACGGTGCTCTTGAAAGCACGCGCAAAGGACTGGGGGCGACTATCGTTGCGCGACCACCGTCTGCTGGCCAGGCGCGGTCGACTTCGACCGGCGACCTTCGGGCCGTTTGGTAGACCCGATAGCGGATGACCACCGCATCGCATTGGACGGCTTCGCTGTCCGCTGATCGTGTGGCTGGATCGGTGGACCTGTTCAGACCTTCGCTAGCGGTTGTCGACAGGCAGTTGCCTACGTCTCAGGACGTCACGTTGCCTGCGCCTTTAAACCCGAGACGAACAGGCGCACAGCGATCGAAATATCGTTGGCTTCTGCCGGAGTGAGCCGATTGTTCAATTCGATGGTCGCCATGCCTTGCACAAGTGATCGGCACGCCAAGGTCGCCGCCACTGCGTTGTTGGGGGCAAGCTAGCAACGCCAAGCGTGTTCCGCGCGCTCGAACCTGGTGGCTTGCGTAGCCCGCCATGTATTTCGGGGTCTTGGCGAGCGCAGGTCGCAACCGTGCCTCAGCCAGGGAGGGGGTCTGAGCCGCGCTCCCAATCGAGCTTGTGGTTGGCGCTGATGGCCTGATGGCGGTGATCGTCTTCGACGTGCAAGTACAGGCTCGAGGTCGTGATGGAGGCGTGGCCAAAGGTGTCGCGCACGTGGCGCAGATCGATGTCGTTTGCCAAGTGCGAGCCCATCGTGTGGCGCAGCCAATGTGCCGAAGCCGACTCAACGCGGTGGGCCAAAGCCTGTTTGCCCTGAATCGCGAGACGATCGGCGGTCATCGCAAACACGTCCTTGACGACGCCGTGCAACGCGGCGCGCGAGAGCGGGGCCGGCCAATCGATGGCGGCGGTCGCCGGCGGGGCGCGCCACCACACGGGAAAGACCAGCGGCGCAGGCTCGCCCTGCTGCGGCGTGGGGGTCAAGCCCAGGCTCGCGCGATAGAGCGCCAGTTCGGCCATCAGCTCGTCGATGGCGGGCACCAGACGGGGTTTGTTGCCCTTGCCCACAATCGGGAGCCACCATCGCATGACGCCAGCGGCATCAGGGCGACAGAAGAAGCCGTCCATGCCGTTGCCGACGACTTCGGAGATCCGCAGGCCGCACAGGTACAGCAGGCTCATCAGCCACCGCGCTCGCGCGGCGGTGGCGCGCTCCCGATCGCTGCCTCGGGGCATGGAGATGATCGTCAACCGCACTTGGCCCCACAGCTCGGCGTCCAGAAGCCGCGTCACCCGCGGCGCCGCGGCTTGCCGACGCTGGCGGCTGAGCGACAGCGGATTGCCGGCCAGGTAGCCCGCCTGGACGAGCCAGGCAAACAGCGAGTTCACGGTGACCATCGCCTGGCGCTGACTGGCTGGCGACAGCGGGCCGGCGAAAGGGCGCCAATCAGGATGCGAGCGCGGCAGCTTGCGACCAGGGGCCATTTGCCAGCGCTGCGCGGGTTGCGGATCGGTCAGGAAGCGCTGGTAGCGCAGCAGGTCTTCGTGCGTGAGGGAAGACAGGGGCTTGCCCAGCTCGGCCTGGGCCCAAAGCAACAATCGCTCGGCCTCCTTGCGGCTGTTGGCCAGGGTGTTGGGGCTGCCCAGGTAGCGCGCGAGCCAGGCCAGGACGGCGTCGCGGTCGTTCTCGGCCGCCAGTTGGGAGCGACCGGCGGTCGAGCGGTTCGTCCCAAACTTTCCCGACAGCCCGTCAACGGCCGGCGGCTGCTCCAGCGGAGCCAGTTTTTCGAGTCGAACGGCGAGGGGGTGATCCATTTCGGGGTTCTTGAGCCGCTAAAACGCGCCTGAGCGCCGGAGAGGGGGTGGATTTCGATATTTTGACACTATAGCGATAATGTCAAAAGTGAAATCGCAATGAAAATTTATTCAACGTTTTACGTTGTATTATTTGACTATGACGCTCGAATCACAGATCCAGGCTGACATCGACGCCCTGAAAGAGCGATTTCCCGAGACGAAATCGCTCTACCGCGAGGTGTGTGCGCTGCTGTTTTTCCGTCACGGCATCACGCCGACGGCCAGCAAGCTCTACCAGCTGGTCCGCAAGGGCTCGATGAGCGCACCAGCCGACGCGCTGGCCAAGTTCTGGGAGGAGCTGCGCGCCAAGGCGCGCATTGAAATTGACCACCCCGATCTTCCTGTCGAGCTTCGCGACACTGCGGCGGCCGCGATAGCCGGCATCTGGCAGCAAGCGACGGCCACGGCCCGCCAGGAGCTCGCGAGCCTTCGCCTTGAGGCCCAAGAGCAGGTCACCGTCGCTAGCAGTTCGCTCGCCGGCGCGCGCGCCCAAATCGAAGAGCTCGACAGCCGCCTAAAAGCGGCAGGCCGCGAGACCGCTGCTGCAGAAACGCGCGGCGGGCAGCTGCGCGACGAGCTCGAACTTGAGCGGCGCGACCATGCCGGCGCACGCGCCCGCATTGAGGAGCTGCAGCGACAGTTGGCCCAAGAGCATGCCGCCCAGGAAGCGGCTCACGCAGCATTCAGTGCCGATCTGACGAAGGCTCGTGATGCGGTCAACGTCGCTAATGAACGGGCGGACTCCTCAGATCGCCGGGCGCTGCTAGAAATCGACCAGGAGCGTCAAGCCCGCGCGCGGGCGGAAAAGCAGTCCGAGTCGTTGCGCAACCGACTGGCTGACTCTGAGACGCAGGCTCGAGACCAGGCGCAGTCTGCGACGGAGTCCTACGCTCGAATGGAGGCGCGCCTCAATGCGCTCGAGGTGGCGAACCGGGAGCTGACAACACAGAACGCGCAAGCACGTGCCGAACTTGACGCTACGGGGACGCAGCTGGACGCCGCGCACACAGACGCCACTCGCTTCAAAGCCGAAGCGGACATCCTTCGCGACGTCCTCAAGCAAATCAAGCCAGCCGAGCCGTCGCCTGCGCGAGCCACTCGTACGCGCCGCTGACGAGCTCAGCAATCGACCGAGAGGCGATCTCTGGCCTCCCAGAGCTCAAGCGTGACGCCAAGAGGCGGTGTGTTAGACTAGCGCTAAGCCTTCGTACCGGGCCGTCTCGACAACGCTTCAGAATCTTTTAGCGCTTGGACGAGCGTCAAGTGATGGATGGTATACGGGAAATACCCGGAGCCTCGGCTCAAGTGGTCACTCTCATATATTGCCGCAGCGGGTGGGATCAACGCGAAGAGCAACGCAAACAGCGGGAACGACGTGAGTCGGCTCCCGCTTTTCATTTGTGGAAGTCGTTCGTGAACATGTTGACGTGTGTTCGGTTGACGATGTTCACCGTCTGCCCATGGCAGTTTTCAAAAGCCGCGGTGATTCGATCGTCGTCGTTGGGGCCATCCGTCACGTTGAAGTGACGTTGTTCTTCGAGTCGCTTGCCGAAGCGGAACAGCCCATTCAGGTTGCACACGATCCCATGCGCACCGCCGGTTTCGTACCGAGAGTGCTCCTCGAATCCATACTTGAAGTGATGCCCGACGTCGTCCTTGAAGTACCGATCCGGATAGTTTGATCGCAGGCGCGGGCCACGCCGAGTCACGAGTTGACGAAGCAGCACCAGGGCGCGTCCACCAAACTCGCCGTCCGAGGCGCTATCGCGGCACAGTGCGGCCAACTGACGCAGTTCCTCGGCGTCAAAATTTCGCAGCGGCAGGATCGCAGCTTGAAAAAACGTCGAATCCTCCAGGTGGGTTAGCAAGAAGCCCAGATTGCGGAGCAGGCGCGCAGCCTGGCCGGACAGCAGATTCTGGACGTTCGGGACATAGGACGTGAAGTCGATCTGACCAATGAAGATGGCCGGGTGCAGTGTATGGGCCAGATGCGCCAAGGGCACGTCAAGCAGCAAAGCCACGGCATCAGCGTCCCCGCTGCGTGCGATCAGAAAGTCTTCAAGCGGGCCATTTTCGATCGCAGGGTCGTACACCCTCGCCACGAAAGTTACCCGGCCTTGCAGACCCTTGGGCAAAAAGTCGCCGTTGAGAATCTGTGCGCTGCGACTGACGAACAACCTGCCTGCCAGGCGACTTCTGGTCGCCAGGATGACGACAACTTTCATCTCACTGGATGGCGACGAGCTTGGCGACCACCGATGCAGGCAGCATGAGATCCGCGCCGTCTTCAGCGACGAAGGCCAGGACGCGGAAGAACGTCCTTACGTCGTCTGGCGTGATACCCGTCGCTGGCGCCGAGCGCACTTCGGCAGCGAAATCAAAGGGCACATCCAGCGGCACCAGCGCGAGCTTTGCGCGCAGGGTAGGGTGCTCCACGAGCTTGCAGCCAAACGTCGGCCCTGAATCCCTGATGAACTGCTTCAGGCTCTGAGTGCCAAGGATGTCCTTGTAGCTGTCAAGCCCCTTGTTCGCCAGCAGAGGCGGCAGCGAGCTGAGAAAGACCGGCTGGCGACGCTGCTGCCACTGTTCGTCGGCAATGCTTTTGAGTGCGGTTCCCAGGGTCTGGTGGTCCATGTCTTTGGCGCAAGGTTGTTCGATAGCGCATTCTCGCGCGCTATCGACCATGTTGCCAGCGCGGCGCAACGTGGCTGGAGCGCTACGACCGACCTCACGCGCCGATCGCCGGCGGCCATCATTCAGCTCAGAACGCTATACAGCCGAAAGCCAGCGGCATCGAGCATTGCTTCTGCTGCGCGACATCCTGTCTAACTTCCAGTTGCCACATTAAAGAAATCATTGCGATTTTGCCTCTCTGGGTGAGCGGCCCCATCTTCCTGATCCTGGCTCTGTTTTGCATCCAATGGACAAGTCGGGCGCTCATCGAGCACCACGCAGGCTACATCTACGCCATCTGGTACTTCTATTTCCTGCTGGTTTGCATCACTGTCGGAATCGGCGAACTCGGATCGAAATTCGGCGCCATCGATGACAAAGGCAATTTCCACGGGGAGGCCGGAAAATTGATGAGCGGCCTGCTCACCTTTGCCTTCGCGCTCAACGAGGATCTGCTCACCGCGCTTGTTTTGGTCGGGCTGATTTTGTTGCCTCAGGCCGCGACCTACCTCGTTGGCGGAGGCCTCTCTGGCGTGGCCACCGCGCCGCGATACGCGACGCCAGTCGTGCGATTTGCCTTGCTGAGTCTCGGAAAATCATTCGTCGTCGCGGGGGCCGTTTTCCTGGGGCTCGGCTTGGTCGGTTGGCTGGTGGGATGGCCAGGCTTGGAGGCTCGCAAGTTCGTCGGGCTCGCCATGATGTCGCTCACCCTCGTGATGATCGCGTTCTACACGTTCGCCGGTCACGCGTTGACCGACCCCGAGTACCCTCGAGATCCCCTCATCGTGCCGAGGTTCCTGCGGGCGATTCACGACAAGATGACTCGAAACAATCCGAAGCCTCCGATCAAGAAGCCTCAAGGCCCCGATGCAACGCTGGCGGCGCCTTCCAGCGCGAGAAAGGTGGTGCGTTCCAATGCAGCACCAGCGTCGCCGGCGGACCAGGCAACCTTTGGCTGACCACCGGCCGGTCTTTCCGGAGGCACAATCGGAACATGCCGAACATCGCAAACGTCTTCAAAGCGGAAATCACGAGGCTGACGCGCAAGGAGATTCGCAAGGAATCGGCCGCTCACAAGAAGGCCGCTACAGCCCATCGAGCGGAGATTGCAGCACTCAAGCGGCGCGTCGCGACGCTCGAAGCAGCGGTCAAAGCCTTGCTGAAACAGCAGGGCGCCAGGCCAGCAAAGCGCTCGCCCGTGGCCGACGACTCGACAGAGACGGCGAGCGCCGGACATCGCTTCAACGCCAAGGGGCTTGCCGCAAACCGCAAGCGACTTGGGCTGTCGGCCGCCGACTTTGGACTACTGGTTGGCACTACCGGACAGTCCATCTACGCTTGGGAGGCGGAGAAGTCCGTCCCCAGACCCAAGGCACTGGCAGCAATCGCGTCCCTGCGGGGCATCGGAAAGCGCGCGGTTGCAGAGCGCTTGGAGACCCTGAAGGCTTGAGGCCCAGCCAGGATTGACGCGGCCGCCGCAGGGCTACGGCGAGCTGACGCCTACCGTCTTCGCTTCAAGGGGCTGGCGATGGCGTGGATGGGATCGTCGATGATGGCCAGGAGGCCCAAGCTGCCCGCAAGCCCGAACAGCGTGATTGCATGCATCTGCAAGAACGCCACGACGCCAACGGCGGCACCCACGCAAAACGCCAGGCAGGTTGCCGCGCTGATCACGAGCCGCTCCCTGGTCGATGCGACCGATCCGTTGCTCATGGACAGGGTCGCCAGGTCGATCCCGATGTCCGTGAAGATGCCAGACAGGTGCGTTGAGCGTGCTCGCGCGGCAGACACCGTCGTGGCCAGGGCGTTTTGCCACCCCATCAGGAAACCAAGGCCAACGCACAGAATGCGCGGTTCCGGCTGCGCGATGCTGACCGCCAGCGCGCCCAGCAAAGCCATCGCCATGGCCTCAGCCATCAACCGGACCCGATGGATGCGCTTCCAGCGCCGAGCCTCGCCGAGGTAGCCCACGCTCGCGCACGCGAGCGCTCCGAAGACAAACGCGGCGATCATCGCGGCAAACAGCGACGCAGGGCCCCAGTCGCGCGCTACGGCGCGGTCGATGGTGAGCGATACGTTGCCCGTCATGTTCGCGGCGAACACGCCAGTGGATCTAAGGGCGATCGCGTTTGCTGCGCCGGCGATGGCGGCCAAGCAGGCGGCCAGAGAGACATCGGATCGCAGGCTGCGTCTGTCTGGGGGCGAGCTCAGCATGAGCCTGATGCTAGCCGATGCGCACCCGCTACGCGAGCGCCGGCGGCCCGCCGTTGCTGGCTTCCCAGGCTTGGACGTCCCGGCTGAACGTCTCGCGCGGATCCTCCCTGACGATCACGATCCGCTCTGGCGTCCCGAGCTGCACATACTTGAGCGCATCGGGAAGACCGCAATACTGCCGGATGGCAGTCACGACCTCCTGGCGATCGCGGCGCGTCGCTTTGGCGAGCTCATCCAAAAACACGTCGTGCCAGCTCGCGTCTCGCGCGTTGATGGCGGTGTTGGTCTTGAGCTGAATTCGGCCAAGGCGCAGCTCTGACAGCCCCAGTTTGCAAACAGTGTTCAGCTGGCGAGCGACTTCATTGACGTAGGCCATTCTCAGCATGCCAGAGACCACCTCTCGCCAGGTGACGTGCGACCTGGCTGTCACTGCGGCATCCAAGAACTGATCGAGTCGCAGCAGCATCCTGGCGCAGAAAATCGCTGCCGCAATCCCGTTTACCTTGAACAGCGTCCCCAGCACGGCACGCGCGCCGAGCGCAAAAGCCGCGGTGGCCACCGAGCTGTGGCTGCCGTCGATAGGTTGGGTGTCGCACGCGCTGAACATCACGATGGGCGGGAAGGTCAGGGTCTTCTTCAAATCCCAGACGTTCAAAGACTTTCCGCCCACGACCAGGGTACCCATGCCCAACTGGTCGTCGTAGCGCCCGTGGCCGTCGAAGATCAACACCGCGCCCTTGGCCGATTGCACGGCGGCCACAAACTCATCCTCGGTCTGGACGTCGACGAAACGGTAGCCCACTCGCCGGACGCGCCCGTGCTTGACCATTGACTGAAAGGACGTCTCCAGCAAATCGCGAAGCGGATCCGTTGCAGCGAACGAGCGGACGATCAAGACTTCATCGAACGCGCTCAGAGGGAGCATCATGGGCTGCGCCATGCACGCCTGCCAGAACAGATTTCCTGGGACGGGCGGCAGGCGCGAGACGTCATATCGCAACGCGAGTGGCATGCCGTTTGTCGGGAGCAGCTCGAGCGGGAGGTCGCTGACCAGCTTCATCCCCTCGATGAACCCCAGTGGCTCGACGGCGTCAATCCGCGCGAGAAATTCTGGGTCGATCAAGGTGCGCATCTTGTCGCCGAGCGCGGCCACCAGCCTCGAGGTCTTCCAGTCGAAGCGATGACTTGACTCCTCGCGCACGCAGTGGCCCAAGATCTTGAGCTCGCCGCGGATCTGGTTCAACCGTGGCTCCAGCCGAAGAACAGGGCACAGCGTCGCCGTTGACAGCATCGTGAGTGCGGCAGTGAATGCCGCCATGTCTCTGGCGTAGAGCGTTCGGATGAGCATGTACAGCGGGCCGGCGGATGGACGCCGGTTTTCGTCGACCTCGACCGAACCGAAGTAGGTCACGGCCTGTACGGTGTCGGCGAGCGCCTTCTTGAGTTGTTCGCGCGCATCAGGCGCATCCATCTCCTTGGGGAAGTTGCGCCAGTTCTTGAAGTATCCCCAGTACATACTGGCCACTGCGAGCACGTAGCGGCTATCCACCAAGCGGCTCGGCAGGCGCGCCGTCAGGGCCGCTCGGGCGTCGAACACCGCGTCTGCCGCCGCGCAAATCCTGGCGACGTAACGCTGTACTCGCCCCTCTTCGGGGTCAGTAATCGGTGCCGAGATCGCGTCCTGGCGTGTGAACTTCCAGCCGAATGCAGCCAGCGCGAACTCGTTGGGACTCGTCAGGTTGTGATGCCCCACCGCCAGCGGATGTTTCGTCAAGCGGCGAAGGGGCGAGCCGGAAATGGCGGTCCTGGCCTGGCGCACGAAATCGGCGTCGTTCGCCGATTCGGCCATCACGTCCAGAACTCGGCGAAAGTGCGCAGCCAGCAACGGAATGGTCTGGTTCGCGGTCAGGCTCTCGAATGGCGTGCGTCCCGCGCCCTTGACCGAGGACGCATGCAGTGTGGGAAAGGGCAACGCTCCCCTGACGGCGTCCACCTTGTCCGCGACCGCGGCGCTGGTTGAGAAGAAGATCTGAAACTGCGAGGGGAAGTACCGGACGACCTCGTCCAACGAGTCCGTTTGGATCGGAATGAGGGCCGGCCAGATAAAGCCCTTCTGGCGGAACCCAATGACCATCGGCAGGGGTGTGAAGATCTCTCGAATGTCGGCCGGGAAGGTGCTCGCAAGCAGCACGATGCGAGATGCTTCATGAATGCCCTGCGTGTACCAGCCCATCGGACTGGCCATCTGGAGATCCTGCTGCTCGTGCGGGAACCAGCACGCAATCTTGTACTGGGGCTCCATGGCTGAGACCGCAGCGTAGGCTCGGCGCGTCTCTTCGTCGAGAACGTCGAGAAGCGACTTTTGCTTTGAGGAGCGGTCTCGCTGTGAGGTCTTGCGCTTGTTCATCGGTCTGGGGCCAGCGCGCAAACGCCCGAGAGTCAATAGGCGTCGGCGGTCAACGCAGTGGAATGAGACTGCCCACAAAGTCGAGTCGTCATGAGGTTGCTTTGCCTGAACTAGTGCGCTTCGAAGCAGGCGCGGTCGCATCATTGGCAGCCGCCAGCTGCCGCTGGGCCTCCGCCTTGCGCAGGTGCTCCGACGAGCGGTACATGTACCAACGCTTCAAGCTGACGCACAGCGTCTCGGCGTTGACCTTCACATGAGCGAACGTCGCCGCATCGCCCGGATCGTCAGTACGCATGTCGAAACAGCACAGCATCCGCAGCAAGCTGTTCTTGTCGTTGCCGTAGGAGTTGGCTTGTTCGAGCCCCTTGGTCACCGCTTCGGTCGCGCCCGATGCAGGGTAGGCAGCGCCCATGTGCGAGAAGCTGCGGAGGACCTTTAGTTCGAGCAGCGCGTGGTGCGTGGAACTGCCGGCGTCGCCCGTTCGATCGTCGATGATCTCGAGGTCGGTACGCCCGACCTTACCCGCCTGCTCACTACGAATCGAGCACCAATTGAAGCGTCCAGCCAGGCCAGCGCGCAGCAAATCCTGAACCGTCCGCTCGGCTTCCTTGACGGGATGCCCGTTGCCGGCGTCTTTCCAGAATTTCGTTGTTCCCGAGTTATCAGGTGTGCACAGCGCGGTTCGGTAGACCGCGTCGATGACAGCGAGCACCTCCGCCTCGGTGACCGGGCCGTAGTTGACCTGAACATCCAAAATGCCGTCGTCGGTGTGCGTCCCGTGGGGGTAGTACGTCAACGTCGACCCGTCGGTGCTTGGCAGATAGATCAGGGCAGGCAACCGATCGCACTGAAGGTCTTTGATCCGCTTGAACAGACCGGTGTCGTCACCCGCATATTCTTCAAAAACGCTGGTGGCCGCTCGCGGGGTGACGAAGTGCAGGCGAGCTGCAAGCTGAACGCGACCGGTGTGGGCATTGCGATCGAGCGATCGGCCTTGCGCGAACTCTTCTTGCTGTTCGGACGTGCAGAGTATGAAGGCCGCCGCGCCGCTGGTCTCGGTGCCGGCACGTGCCTCGCGCTTGCGGATCATGCGCGAAACATACACCTGGAATCGCAGCTCAGCCGGCAGGTCATCGACGTCGCCGAAGCTCGAGCGCTGCGCCGTGGCCAGCTGCGCACTATCGCCTTTCCAGGCGCCCAGATCGGCCACTTGTGCGGTAGGTTGTGCTTTAGCCGCCATGGCCAGCCTTCCTTTGCACGTGCTCGATGTACATGAAGATGCGCTCGGCCGGCTCCAATGACTCACCAGGCCGGAACGCCATGGCCGCGTTTCGTGAAAAGTTCGTGCTGGCCGGCGCCCATTGACCGAAGTCGATCACCTCGTTGTTGTCCACGTCCTTGTCCGCGTAGCGTGCGTCGAACTGGAAGGCTTGCCCCAACTGCTGGTCGGAGAGCATGCCGTAGGCCGCGCACAGCTCGCCGATGAAGAACGGCTCGCCGGTGTCCGCGTAGATCTCGCGGTAGGCCGCCAACACCGGCCGAGCCAACCCGTAGTTCACGCGGTAGTTGGCCTGCAACCGATAGCGCTCTTCTTCCGGCACTTGCTCATATCGAATGCCCGTGGCCAGAACCATTCCGCGGCCTACCAGCGTGTCGATGGTCTCCTGCAGCTCCGGGTAGTACGGGCCGCCTTGCCGCTTGAGCAGGCTCGCGCTGAACGGCGCCAGCTCGAAGACCGGCGCCAGGACGTTCGACAGGTACGCCAGCTCGTGGACGACGCGCAATGACGCTTCGAACAGCGACGCCTCATGCAGCGCGTCCAGAAGCGCCAAGACGCGCACCGGGCGCTTCCTGGCCTCGATCGAAGCCAGCGAGTCAGGCGCGGCCGTCATGGTCTGGCGTCTCGAGGACTTCCGTGAACAGCTCGGTGCGCAGCTCCTCGTATTCCGTTCGAAGACTTGTCATGGCGCGCGTCGGAACGCCGGCATTGAACAAATCGACGATCCGCCGCAGGCGCGCGGGTGGACTGCTCTCTGCGGCCTTGAGCACCGCGGGGATCAGCTTGCCTGCGGCCAAGTTCGAAGTCACAACCAATCGGTTGGACGTGTTTGCATTGGCAAATGAAGCCAGTACCGTGGCGGCGCGATTGACGAAGACGGCGTCGAGTGACGACTCTGGTGCATCGATGATGATGGTCGAGGTCTGGCTCTGTGAGCCTACCCGGACGAGTGCCATGCGAAATGCCAGATCGATGAACTCACGCTGACTCTCCGAGACCTGCTCCGGGCTATCCCGGCGCACGACATCGGAGAAATTCGCGCCGGTCATCTCGATGCTGAACGACGGGTATTCAATCGGCGTCAAATCGATCCCGGCCTTGCCGGCCTGACCAAGTTGCGATCGCAGCGGTGTCCAGGTCAATGAAGCCGTCTCGATCAGGAAGCCACTGGCAATCTCGTCGAATGCGGCCTTGACGCGATCAGCAAATTCGCCGATGTAACGCCGATACAGAGTCAGCTTGTTGGCGAAGGCCTCACGCTTGACCTGGAGCTCGGCGCTCAGGACCTCGACCCGCTTCTTGAGCTTGGTCATGTCCTCAGACTGACCGCGCGCCTTTTGCTCGTCCGGCGGCAGTTGCCGAACGAGAGCGTCGACGTCGGCAGCCAACTCAGTGGCTTCGACGTTGACCTCGGCCAAACCCAAGGTGGCCGTCTTGTAGTCGGCTGTCGAAGTCTCGAGCGCCGCGCGCGCGGCACCATCGGTCACGGTCGCCTCTTCGACGCGGGCGCGAAGCGCGGCCACCCGCTCGTCCGTCAGATTGATCGGCTCGCCAACCTTTGCCTCAACGGCCGCGTCGCACAGAACGCAGTGTTTGGTGTCGATGGCATGCAGCATTTGCTGTTGCCTGTCGTGACGACCCGGGGTCTGGCAAACACCGCAGACGTCATCGGTCATCAACCTGGAGAGGATGTATCGCATCGACTCGTTGGCGTCCGGATAGCGCGCCTCCAGAGCAGACAGGCGCGCACGCTCAAGCTCGTGGACCGCAGCATGCGACGTCTCCGCGGCGCGCAGCGCATCCAAGCGATGACGTCGACGAGCCTCATCCAGCTCGTTGATGCTCTCGATGAGTTTGGCCTGCCGCTCCAACGCTCCTTGAAGAAGCGTCTCCTTGGACGCCAGCTGGGCGCGGACTTCCGGCGCGGCCTTGGACAGCCCCAGGTTCTTGCGCTCTTCCTGCTCCTCGCGGAAGAGCGTCGCGCTCAAGTTACGCATGCGCGAGTCCAGCTCCAGGATTTCCCGCTCGGCGTTCCACCAATCGCGCGACTGGGTTGGCTCCAGGAACAAGCATCGCAACAGTTGGCGCTGCGCCGTCGGATCCCACACGAGCATGCGGCGATCTTCGAAGAAGAACACCATAGTGCGCAGAACGAAAATCCACTCACCGTAGCTGTCGATGCTCGAGGCCGCGAGGATGGCGTTCTTGAGCTGTTCTTCCTCGGTGCGCGGGAGCTCCCCGTCGACGCTGAAAGAGATGAGGTCCAGCTTTTGAAGTGACCTCTTGATGGTGAACTTGCGGGCGCCGATCGAAAACACGATCGTCGCCTCGGCGCCGCGCGCCGCGTCATTGACGCGTGCGCTGAACGTCGAGCGCATCTTGCCAGTCAACGGGACCGCCTGGAGGTTGGCGGTGCCAAGAGTGCCATCGGGCAAGGTGACGTTCCAGGCGCCCGTGAGCATCCGGAACAAGATGTTGACCAACGTGCTTTTGCCCAGGCCGTTCGCCCCCAACACGACGGTCAGGCCGGGTGCCAGGGGCACGTCGAAGACGCCGTCTCTCTCCGCGCCCGGATACAGCCCGTAGTTGCGGATCTGCAGACTCTCGAGAACAGGCAGTTCCATCATGCTCGCACCCTGGCAACCGAGTACGCGGACGGCAAAGCCGGTGCGCGTCGTGCGCCGGCGGTGTGCTGCATCATGGTGGCTCTCCCTAGTCTCGTCGGCTGTTCGTCGTCAGCCTGGATGGCGGGACAGTATAGGGGAGCCTAACTGCGGCAACCAGCGTCGCTGGCCCTCACGCGAGCGGTCAAGACGGCAGGGCAAAACCGCAGCAGCCTTAAGCCTTGCGGGCCGTGGCTGCGCGAAGACGGGCGGCCCCGTCGAGGATCGCCTCCAACGCCTTGGCGCCCTCCGGGGTGCCGTCCCAGGCGCGCATCAGCCGCTCGGTCAACGATGACCTCAACACCGAGGCGTCGCTGGCTGGGGCTGTCCCGGCTACGCCCTCATGCTCCCTTGAATATTCAAATAGTCGCGCGGCATGCCCATCGACCTGCTTGAACTGTCCGTTGACGAGCTTGGAAAATTGGCTCTGATGGATCCCCAGATCCTGCTTCACCTGCTTCTGAGAAATGTCTCCGCGCAGCCAAGCACCTCTGATGACATCGGCCATTTCCGCGAGCGAGGGAGGAGGGGGGGATTTCGGCGACACTGGTGCTTGCTTGAATGAATATTCGATCGCATAATATTCAAATCAACGGCGTGCTGCAAGGGCAGCGGACAGATGCGCCGCCCAGCAGACCGGAGGAGTCAGGGACATGAACGCAGCCACGATCAGCTCATTCATCGAGCAAAATTGTCCCGACCTGGGCGTGACCGAACGCAGGAACCTGTCGTCATGGCTCAAAGGCCTGGTCGACGGCGCTCCGATGTCGTCGAACATGCCCAGCCACAACCTGCCGTTCCAACGGTGGTACCGCTTCAAGGAAGCGTTTTCGCCACTGATGGTGGCCGAGTCGCTGAGCTGCCTGGGCTTCTGGCCGTCGACCTGCCTTGATTGCTTCGGAGGATCCGGCACCACCGCACTGACCTGTCAGTTCCTGGGCATAGAGTCGACGTCGATCGAGGTGAATCCATTCCTGGCCGATCTCATCGAGGCCAAGCTCGCGAAGTACGACCACGCGGCGCTCGTGAGGGACTTCTCGGGCGTCGTCAAGAAGATGAGCACTCGCTCGGCCAGCCTGCGGTCGATTCGCTATGAGTCGTGGCCGGCCACCATGGTGGAGCCTGGCCTGAAGGACCGGTGGATCTTTCCTCGCGAAACCTTCCGCTGCATCTTGACGATTCGAGAGGCGATCGACGAAGTCAAGGATCCGGTCAACCAGCGTCTGCTGCGCGTCCTGCTCGGAAGCATCCTGGTGGACATGAGCAACGTCGTGATCAGCGGCAAAGGCCGCCGCTATCGCTCCAACTGGCAGGCGACGCAAAAGAGCCCGCGCGAGGTCAGCGAGGCATTCCAGGCCGCCTTCCAGGCCGCGCTGTTTGACATCAGCGCGCACGGCACGCGCGCGTGCCACGACTACACGCTGCTGCGCGGCGACTCGCGCGTGCAAGTCGAGAACGTCGGCATGGTCGACGTCGCGTTGTTCTCGCCGCCGTACCCCAACAGCTTTGACTACACGGACATCTACAACGTCGAACTCTGGGTGCTGGGCTACCTCAAGACTCGCGCCGACAACACTGAACTGCGCAGCGCAACATTGCGCTCGCACGTTCAGATTCATCGCGACATGAGCTGGGAAGGGCTCGAATCACCCAAACTGCACAAGACGGTCGCGGCCTTGAAGAAGAAGGGCGACCAGCTCTGGGATCCGCATCTGCCCAACATGATCGGCGCGTACTTCGCCGACCTCGTGCAGATCCTGACGACGGTGCGCGGGAAGATGAATCCAGAAGGTGCTGTGCTCATGACGGTGGGCGACAGCCGCTACGCCGATGTCCTGGTGGACGTCGGCGACATCCTGCGCGAACTGGCAGCAGGGGCCGGCTACGTCTGTGAGGCCGTCACGCCGATCCGTGCGATGAAGACCAGCGCGCAGCAGGGCTGGCAGGCCTCGCTGAGCGAAGACCTGGTGCGCCTGCGTCCCGCCTGACACTTGGCTCAGGGGGCTCGGCGCCGAGGGGCGAGGCGGCCGCCAACGCGATGGCCCTGACGTACGCCGGCCCCGAGCGGCTCACGCCGGCAAGCCGATCGTCTTATTGTCGAGTCCCTTGCCCGGGCTCATGGGCACACCCGACACTTGCCGCCAGATGACGTGCAGCGAGGAAACCTGACCCTGTCCTTCTTCATAGCCATCGAAGGGCGCATGGACGAGCCAGGGCCGCATCAGCTTGCCTTCTTGCGAACCTTCCAGCACCGAGCGAGGGGGAATTCCGGTGTTGTCTCGCGCGTATCGCTCGCACAGGTGACGTTCGACCGCATGAACGTTCGACAGCAAGTGCGAATCGTCGCCTGGCAGCGCCACCGCGGCCAAGCCGTTGGCCTTGGCGATGTCAATCGCGATGGCCAAGAACGAATCCACGATGGACGCCACGTCGTGCTTGCTCGCCAACGTGTCCCTGGGGTTGATGGCACGAATGATGAGCGTCTGACGTTGGTCGTCGATCTGCACGACCGGCTGCACGTAAAGCATGGCCATACCAGCCAAGCGACGCTTGACCGGATCGAAGACCACCAGGTGGCTGTGGCGCGCCTCGTTCCACATGTCCGTGTTGTGGCGCGTACAAAGACCAGTGGCGTCTTTGGCGAAGAACGCGGCCGGCGTCTTGGAGACCACGCCGACGAATTCGCTCTGCGCCTGCGCATCCTTGGTGGATGAGAATTTGTCGTCCTGCTTCTTGGCCCATGCACCGAAGACGCTCTTGAGCTTGGCGCTCACGGCGATCACGCTGGCGGTGAGATGCTTGCCAGCCGGCATGGCCATGAGAGACTCGCTGCTGGAGGTCAGCCGTTCTGCCAGTTGCCGTGCCGCCCTCTCATTCATGCGTTCCAGTCTTGCGGGCAGGTGCGCCTCAATCGCGTCAGCCAGGGTCGTCGCGAAAAACGATCGCATCTGTTCCAGCAACGACAGCGCCACCGGGCCGCCACCGATCGCGCCCTGCGCGACCTCCCACCGATCGAGCGCGGCCGCCACGTTCGGGTCGGCCGCCAGCAGCCCGCACACCACCGCTAAGTGCAAGGCGAGCCCCTGTACATCGGCCGCGACGTCGTCGATTCTGCTCGGGCGCAAGCCCTTGCGCGCGGCCTCCATGTCAACAGCGGCGAGCTCGTTGAACTCGCGCGCCAGGCCGGCGATCTTGGACAGAACGACGAGCCCGCGGTCGTCGAGCTTGGCGTCAGGCTGCAGCTCGCGTCGAGCCTGCTGCCAGCGCATCGGATAGCCGCGAGCCAACCTCAGTCCTGCGATGTCCCCCTCGCGACCGACCAACTGCGGCCAATGCAGCAAGACGTTAGTCGGGGCGGTGGCATAGACGAGGGCGACGGCCTCGACTTCAACTTGGCTCGGGGCGCCGCTGCTCGGACCTCCTCCGGCAACCAATTGGTCGATGAGTGGTGAAATGGATGCCAAGCGGCGCTCGAAGGCAGCTCCGTCAGCATCGATCTCGGCCAAGAAGCTGGCAAAGAGCACGCCCGACGTGCACTCCAGCAGTCGACGTACATCGCTCAGAAGCTCGGGGAGCTGGGCTGCGCGAGTCGCTCCATGCTTGGCGTCATAGAGGCTGCAAGCTTGCGTGTCGTCAAAGCGGGGTCGCGCGCCCAGCTTGGCGGTCGCACGCTGATGTGATGCAGTGATCGCGCAACTGACGTTGTGGGCCACGCTGATGAAAGTTTCGCGCTCGAATGCGTCGTCAAGAAGCAGTCGTTCGACCTCGCCGATCGTCCCGTACAGCTTCATGTCCAGAATGCCTCGCGCGCCGTTTCGAAACCACTTCAGTAGTTTGGAGAGGCTGCTGAGCGACTTGTGTTCAACGAGGTAGCCAAGAATGTTGGCGCCGATAGGCACCAGCATGAGCGCGCGCTCCAAGTCCGCCAGGCTCGGAACATCCACCAAGTTGACGAGCGTCTCCAGAGCGATCACGCTGCCCGTCGCATTGGCCCGTCGCACCCAGTCTGCGACCGCCGCCAAGGGCTCCTGGCCGAGGCGTGGCATGGCCACGTCAAGCCATCGCCCCAAGGACTGGCCCTCCATGGACGCGATGCAGGGGTCGAAGGCCAGCACATCCTTCGCGTTCACCAATCGATGCCGGGCGAGCTCTTGCAAGAAGCCTGGCAGGCGCGCAGGCTTGCTCAGGTACTCGCGAACCTTGGCGAAGTCCGCCGCGGTGAACGAAAAGGGCGGCTGAATCAGGAGCTCCCAGACTTGGGCAGCTTCGTCAGGCTCTCTCAGCGCGCCGGCGGCAAGCAAGACCGATTGGCAGGCCGCCAGATCGACAACAGGCACTTGACGGGCCACAAGTGCACAACCCAACGCGACCGGCAGGCCGCCGCGTCCTCGAAGTAGATCCTTGAACAAAGCGATGTCCGCGGGCACCCGAACCAGCAGGTCGTCAAGGAGAAATTGCCAGCGGGCCGGAGACGCCGTCCACAGCAGGTTGCCGATCTCGGCCAGTACCTGCGCCGGGTCAATGCCGTGCCGGCGCAGCTGCGCCACGTTGGACTCAAGCTGCTTTGGCGCAAAGCCGCCTTCGGCGGTGCATGCCGCAAGGATCACGGGCCCGTCGACGCGCAGTTCAACGAGCTGGCGAACCACCATCTGGGCGTTGAGCAAAAACCTTGGCTTCGATTCCTGGATCCCGTTGTAGAGAGGCAGCTGATCGTTCTTCAGACCTGGCCAGTTCTCAAGCTCTTGGATCGACACAATGACGCCTGCGCTGCAAAGCAACGATGCCAACCCACGAACTTCAGGCTTGACCTGGCGCCGCGTGTGCTGCGCCAGATCGGTGACGCTCGAGCAGCCAAGGCGGTGGAGTGTCGATAGCCAGCGTACGGACTGTGACGTCAAGTCTTTCAGAAGCTCACTCGGGACAGGCCCACGGACGTGCCTGACAAGGAAGTCGAGCGCCGGCGTGTATTCGCGAAAGAGCAGGGCGCGCAGCGAACCCCGCATCAGCAGCTGTCTTCCCTCGTAGCAATTCACGCTGCTCAAGCGGCCCTTCAGCCATCTGAATATGAACTGATTGGGCACGAATTCGCCGATGACAAAACAGCCGGCCGTTTTCCACCAAGCCGGCGGTGAATCAAGCGCGCTGGGAATGGCCAGCAGGCGCAGTGCGTGCGCGCGTGTATGGGCGAATCGCTCCGGGTGGTACGTCAGATCCCCAAGAAGCGACTCGCGAGCCTTGCGCAGGCCCGTCCTGGCGATCGCCAGCGGATGTGGTCGCGGCGCTTCCTCATCCCAGCCGTAGGTGGACTGCAGGTCTCGCTCATTGGCAACGGCGGCGGCGAAGTAGCGCCGTCGAAAATCGTCGTAGCCGATCTCTCGGAGAGGATCGTCGGGTGTGGCCGACGACTCGAATGCGATGGAGTTGCCGAGGTTCATGAGCAGGTGGGCGGCGCTGGAGTTGTCAGGCTAGCTCGGTGGATGGATCTTCTGGGATCGTCAGCGGCAATTCGTATTGAAGTTGGCCTCCGAAGCGCTCGGTGACCTTGCTTTCGTAGTCAAGTTTGGCTTTCGACGACTCAGCCATCTCCGTCAGCCGGCCAATGTGTAGCCGCAGTGCGCGAGTGCCGATATCAGTCAAGAATTGATGGAGCTTTTTGCGTCGTTCGCCTTCGTCCTTGGACTGTGCGTCGCGAAGAAGCTCCAGGATCTTGCCGCGGCTCTTGGCCAACGGGATGTAGACATGCTTGAGCGTCAATTCCTTGAACAGCCAAGGCCGACCGCGAGAAAAGACCGGGATCTTGTACAGCCTGTGCCAGGCGGCGTAGAGCTCGGGCGGAAACTCTTGCTCGTACTTCTTGGCCTCCTGCTTGACGTAGGCCTTGAACGCATGGATGACCTCTTCGGTCGTCGGGCTGTACCCGGCCAGGGCGTAGACGAGCGAGCGGATGCCTGACTTGGCCGATGCGCCGGTGATGATCGCGGCCTGCTGCACCACCTTCTCGTAGCGCTTGCCCAACTTGCCCGCCGCGTTGGCCACGGCGATCGCGTTGCACAGGTCAATCAAGAGAGCGGCGTCGAACCCTTTGCCCAACGCCGGCGGCACGACCTTGGTTGTCCCAGAAGGCGTCTCGGCCAGTGCGCTATCCCATTGAAATGAAAGAGGATTTCGCAGTTTGTCGGCGAGTTCGGCCACCACGAAGTCCGCCATCGCCCTGGTGCTGATAAAACGCTCAAGGACGTTGCCGCGCATGGTCAGGCCCAGCGCCTCCGCCATCCCCGTTTGACTGATCACGGCCGTCCTGCCGGGGTCGTTGAGAACGTAGCACTCGATATCGATGCCCAGTTGCGCTTTGAAGTTGCCCTTGTGCGTGGCAGCCAATTGCTTCTTCCACCTGGCGGCCGCCCCCTTGGACGCACGCACCCGACGCTCTTCAGGCGTCAGCTTTTCTGCCAGTGCAATCGCGCCGCGCGCGCGGCCCATGGGTTCGTCTTTGGCGACCATGCAAGCAACCTTTGAATTTCAGATGCTTGCATTGTGATGCAAGCATCGAATCGATGCAAGCATTCTAAATCTGCGGAATGCTCAGGTCGGCGCTCCGAAGAGCGCCCGCTCCAACGCCTCTTTGCTCGGCACGTTGCCCTGGTCGATCATCTTGCGCAGCACCGTGCCCAGCAGGTTGATCGACTCCAGCAGATGCTCGTCGTCGTGCGTCGGCTTGCCATGGGCGGCAGCTGAGCGCTTGTCGTAGAGCTTGGCGATCCGCCTTTGCAGCATCAAGCGGTCCTCGCCCGGTGGCTCAAGAAACGCGGCGATGAGTGCCGACACTCGAAATTTCAGCTCAGACGTCGACGGGGAGAACAGTGCCTCGAGCGCCGCCCAGACAGACACCAGCGTCAGTTCAGTGCTTTGAACGAACTGTGCTCTGTCCAGCGCTTCGCGCGCCAACAAGAATGAGGCGTCTCGCTCGCTCAGGCGCAGCACCGTTTGCCACCGCTCGGCGACCCAAGTGGCGCGGGCTTGGTCGAACTTCTCGATCTGGCTATCGAGCGGGAAGTACCTGGCTTCGAAATCGAACGGGCGCAGCCACGAGAGGTGGTCGGGCACGTTCGCCATTTCGGAGAACGAGTGGTTCGCAAACGCTGGCAGTCGCACGGACACGTCCACGCCGAGTCGAATCAGGAAGAGCACGGCGCGCCCGATCTCCATTTGGGCGTGCTTGCCTTGCGTGAGCGCGGCAGGGATATTGAGCTCCGCCTCGATGTCATACGCAAAACCGCCGCCCATCGACTTCCACAGCCCTGGATGCGGGCGGTCGTATTCGGCGGGACGCTTGAACGCCATCGTGAATGGCGCCATCACGTGGCCGTACGTCTTGGCAATGCGCAAGCCCTCGCCGAGGTCGTAGGCGTCTGCCTCGAGCTCCAAGCTGGTCAGCCCGCCGAACATGTCAAAGGCCGGCATCGTCGTGTCCAGCACGCTTGGTCTTTTGGGGATCTTCATTCAGGAATTCCTGTGCAGTGTGCCGGCGCTTGGTCGCGCGCATAGGAAGGGCGCGTCAGCACTTGCGTGGCGCCACCGCGCAACCCAACCTGGCCGTCGAGCGAGCGCTGCCGGAATCCCGGACCGCCGGGAGGCCATGGCGCGCTTGGCGCCCCAAGCGCATGGCCTTTCGACGATGTGTCCACCCGGTGGAAAGTTTTGAGAGACGACGCCCTTTCCTCGAAAACAAACAAGACCACCGATCTGCCGGTCACGGGGAGGGCGGTCGGGTGGCACATCCGGTCGCCAGGTCGCCGATGCGGCTCGCGTCCTTCATATTGCGTTCGAAGTGTTCTTGATCAACGGACATACCTTCCGCGGATCGTGCCCAACTAGTGCGCTTGCTGCTCGTAGTAGTACGTGTAGTGCTCCGTCACGGGATCGCCGTCCCATTTTCTCTGCCATTGAAACGACCGGCCATTCGCAGCGATCTGAGTCGACTTGCCATATCCACCGCCGGGGTTGTAGCTCCAGCCACAGGCGTACTCGGAGCAAGAATATTCGACGTTGTAGATCCTGGCTGAAGGATCTGCATCGTTTGGCAACGCGCATTCGCCTGAAGCGACGATGTCACCTCGTCCATGTCGATTCTCGGTTCGAGCGGAACAGCTCGCGACGAGCAGCGCGCCCGTGCCCGCGACGCGGCGAGTCCAGCCCGCTGGAGCTCCATCAGTCTTGGCCTGCACCGCGATGGCCAACTCTTGAGGCTTATCGCAGAAGCTCGTTTGAACGCCGAGGGCGGCATAGTTCTGCTCAAAAAAGTCCGTCCCCGCCTGAACTCTCAACAGTGCCCGCATCCGGCAGCGCTGGATCGGGTCGTCTGAAAATATCTTGGCTTCGTTTTCGGTGACGCTCTTGAACCACATGGCGGTGCGCTGTTCGTAGGCTTGCTGGCTCTTGAGGTCGATCTCGAGTTTGCGACGCCCGTCTTCAGCCGTCTTCAGCTTTGCCTCGTCTGCTTTTCGCGCATCGTCGTTTTCTGCAAGTTTCAGCTGGGTGCAACTGACGACGGCCGCCGCGACGCCAACCATCGCCGTGGCGACCAGGCTGATCCAGCTGAGTCTGCGAGTGCGCTTGGCCTCGCTTTGCTCGAACTCAAACTTCCTGACATCGAGTAAGTACGACGCCCTTGTTAGATCAAGTTCACTTTCCAATGCTTCGGGCATGAAAGGCTCCAAACAGTAGTCGAACTTTTTACGCGTCGAGCCAGGAACCGACGAGGGGCCAACAATCTAAAGTTGAACTCCATCAAGGGCGTCGAAGCCACCCGCTGCCTGCAGTCGTTGCATGGCAATCGACGTCAGGTCGGCGGGAAGCACCGGCCACGCCGGCGACATCGCACTGCGGGGAAACAGGATGAAGACCACCTTGCCCGGGGGCGTCCCTTTGCCTGTGCGTGCATTAGGATTGGTGCCACCGAGGGCGGCAGCCAGGGCGATCGACATCTCGCCAAGAGGCGCCGAGGGCTGCCCCACGTCGGCGACGATGAAAGGCACGATCGCGCCCGAAGTCAGGCTCTTGGCGACGCCGAAGTCACCCATGCCTCCGGTCCCAACCCAGGCCAAAAACTTTCCCGGGAACACGAAGTAGGGGACCTGCGTCGCATCGACGTACCGATGGGTGTCAAGGACAGATTTGGTGTGGTCGCTCAGCGATGTCTGCGCGACAAAAAAGCCTGGGCATGCCGATGTCACGGGCTGCAAATAGCCCGTGGTTTTGTCGTCGGGGTCGGCAACGATGACGCCTGGCCAGTTCTTTTTGTCTTTGGGGTAGCCGGCGTTTGAAGGGTTGTCCAGTCCCTTGTAGACGCCGTTCGGGCTGCTCCCCTTGCCGACATCGTCGGGGTGATAGGCGTTCGGGGCGCCGTCCGCATCGACGGCGAATGCGTCCAGCTGGAACGCATAGGCGCTGCCGTCGCCGTTGCGAACGATCGTCGTGTCCCCATACGGATTCCACGGACTGTAGTCGCTTGCCGTAGAGGAGGTCGCGCCTTGGAGGCCGGAATTCTGAATTGTCATTTGAAGCCCCTAGTCGAGCCGCCGTCTACATGACCGACAGCGTGGGGCCAGAACTTGGCGTCGAATTGACTTTGGTGGCGCCGGGAACGCTTCCGACACTCGAGGCCCACCGCGCCGCCAATGGATCACCTTTGACCGCCAGCTTCAAAAAGGTGGGGGACAGCTTTGACGACAGCGTGTCGGCGTTGCCCCCGCCAGCGCCAGCGATCGCTGACGAGACGGTTGCCGTTCCGTTTGCGATCTGGGATCTATTTCCTGGTTGGATGTACCAGGCATATAGGGCGATTGCATCGCCTTCGGTCACTGGCGTCGAAAGCGTCTGGTTCAACGCGCCCAGAACCGTCATCAGCTCGGTTTGCGCAGCTTGCGTGTCCGGACTCTGCGCGACCACCTTGGCTGCGCTCAATGATTCATTGATCAGGCGCCTGATCTCGCCGGGCGAACACAGTAGCCCGTACTTCGAAAGCGCGCCAACGGACTGCTGGTAGTCGTAGGCATTGAGATCGTCCTTGATGTAGTCCATGTAGGCTTGCTGGGCCCCTTGCACCAGCTTTGCAATGCCCGTCGTCGAGTCTGAAAACAAGTACGCCGTGGCATGCGCGTCCATGCTGGCGCCCGAAAAAGAGAACGCCGCGCCCGTGCCCCCGGACACCGCGGCGTTTGCGCCACTCAACCCCAGGATCGTGGACGCCAAGCCGCCTACCAAGCCCACTTGTTGTCTGTTGTTCGATTCGCGCTGCAGCGCCTGGCCGAGTTCGCTCAGATACTTGTTGCAGTTGAGGTCAAGCCAAACTTTGCCCTCAATGAACATTTCCTGGGCGGAGCCGTGATCTTTCGGCGCCTTCGCCGAGGCCTGAAGCTTCCACGCGAACATGGCCTCTTGGTGCGCAAGGACGGTCTCGTCCTTGACGACCGATGGCTCTGTGGTGCCTCCAAACTTGGCCGAATCGATCGTGCCCGAATTCGGACTAGGCGCCGCACAGCCTGCTATGAGGCTCGAGAGCGACGCACAAAACAATCCTGCGATGAGCAGCCTTCGCATCGTGGTTCCTCCCTGCGAGATTCCAGTCCCGCAGCCCCTTGCAAGTTTCTTGATGAGCTTCAAGCCAAGATAAGCTGCGCACCTGAACTGGGGAAGCCTAAGACTAGGGGGGCGATCTCTGCGAGGGCCCATGCAGCACAAGTTCAGAAGGGTGGACTTGGCAGCCTCGGACGCGGCGCTCGCAGCGCCATGAGCGCGCCTTCCAGTAGTTCTTCCAGGGTACCCTGACGCAGTCAAGAAAACGTCAATGTCCCTCGCGAAGGCGGCTTGGCACGCATCCGCTGACATCGCGAACTCTCGAGGAGCCACGATGAATATCATTCCTGACCCGCCAGAAGGCTACGCTTCCTGGTTGGATTTTGCAGTCGAGACCTTCGACACACGTGCTCCTTGGCTGGAAGGTCTGTTTACTGACGATGCCGATGCCGCCGTACCCGATCGCGACGCAATCCGCGAAGCCGCACGAGTTGAGCTTTGCAACCTGCGCGCTCGCCTCGGTCAAGCGAGCGAGCCAGACTGAGGCGAATCGGATCGCTACCCGGCATCCGTGATCGCCGGTGATTTTCCACTGTTCGCTTCAGCGAATGAGGTGCCGGCCGCTGCTTGACGAGGAGGGAGGTCGGCCGCAGGATACGGCGACCATGAATGGATTCTGGATGAACCTGATCGACGCGGCGCTCGTTCTTCTGGGTGTAGCAGCCGCCGTCTGGATCACAGGCGAACTCGACGCGGACTAGGCAGCAAGCTGTTGCCGAATTGAATCACCGTCGTTCGTTGCGCGGCCGCCGCGCAGCCATCAACCTAAGATGAGCGCTCCCACGAAGACGATGAAGTCAAGATGATTCCCAAGGGCCTCGAGCAGATCAACGAGTCCGACCTGATCGCATTGATCGGCACGGAAGAGACGGCGCGCATCGATTTCAAGGGCGAATTGCCGAAGACCGATCGTGACGGATCGCGAGACTTTCTCAGCGACATCTGCGCGTTTGCCAACACCGAGGGCGGCGACCTGGTCTATGGCCTCGAGCAAGACAGTCGTGGCGTTGCCACGCGGCTCGTTGGCCAAGTCATCAACGCCGACGCCGAAGTGATGCGCTGGCAGAACATGGTGGCCGATTCGATCGAGCCCCGCCTGCACGGCGTGCGCTTCCAAAGCGTCCCGCTACAAGCCGGCGGCGTCGTGGTCGTGGCCCGCGTGCCGCGCTCGAACTCCGGCATCCATCGCCTTCGGCGCGGCGGCCACTTCATGGTGCGCGAGTCGCGGTCCAACAAGGAACTCGACGTCCCCGGCATCGTCAACCGCATCTCGGATCTGCTGGGCCGCGAGGATCGCGTGCGTGACTTTTTCGCGCGCCGGTACGCCGACATCCTGACCAACCAGTATCCAATTCCTCTGCGCTCAGGCCCTAAGCTGGTCGTCCACCTGGTGCCTACCCGCGACTTTCTCGTCGGCGACCAGGTCGACGTCTTCCAGTTCAAGCTCAACGACGTGCCGTACCTGCATCAGCCCACGTCGCTGTCCTACCATCCTTGTGCCGACGGCCGCGCGTTCTGGATGGACTTCGAAAACGGGGCGGCGCTTTCGACGCTTCTGATGCACTCGGGCGTCATCGAAGGCATCTTGGACGCCGATATGGGCGGCGTAGGCTCGATCGACCTATCATTCCTGGAGGAATCCGTGGTCGACTTTGTGCGCTCCGCGCGCTCCAACGCGCGCGTCGCGGCGCTCCTCGGCCCGTCCTTTACTGTCAGGGTCGCGTTGGTGGGCACGCAAGGCATGCCGCTTGGGACGAACGACGTGTACCAGCGAAGCCGACCCCGACCTGTGCGGCAGCTCTTGCCGGTGATGACGCTGCCTGACACGCTAATCGAGGAGGACACGGCGCACGTTGATGCGGCGCTGCACCTTGCCCTCAAGCGTGCCTGGAATGCTTGGGGATTCGAGAGCAGCCCAAACTACGGGCTGGACGACGACACCAACCAGTGGCGCCGCCGGCAGCGGAGGTAGGCGTACGGAACAGCGTCCAGCGCCAGTGGCTGGCGCTCGTCAGGCGACCGGCCGCCGCTGCGCATGCGCCAGAATCGGCTTTCCGGTGTGTCGCCGGTGGACGAAGGGTTCTTAGCGTCAACTTTAGTTGCAGGGTGACGTCAACTTTAGTTTTGTAGACGGACCAGACATCGACCTCGGTCAACCAGGCGCAGTCACTAACGGCGCATAATGTGCGTTATGTAAACTAAAGTATAGAGGCGAAATAACCATCGCCTTTTCCCTCGTACACCAACTCAGCACCCCACCGGCCGACACCCAGACCGAATGC
>FTCK01000427.1_pt1 | contig 35809 bp, 43 predicted proteins | sample 1639711 | NCBI WGS metagenome assembly FTCK01 (sample SAMEA3914869, study PRJEB12502) | metagenome | biome: forest; material: soil | place: USA | collected 2012-03-12 | depth 0.1 m | reverse complement strand
GAAGAGATGGTCGACCTGCCGTGAGCAAGACGCCCTCCGTACCGAATCTGCCGGAGTTGCCCACCGGGGCAACGCTTGACCAAGTCGTCTCTTGGTTGCAGACGCTTCGCACGCAGAACCTGGCGCGGGAGCCGGCTTCGGTCGGCAGCCCACTGATGAAGTTCGTCACGCGCGGCGAACTGGTCGGGACAAACCTTCTGCAGTACTCGAATGGCGTCGTCAGCGCCGGCAGCGCAGCCGGTGGCACGACGATCATCGGCGGCGGTGGGAACGGGGGCGGTGGCGCGATTCCCGACCTGACTCCGCCATCACCCATTACCAGCCTGACCGTCACCGCCGGCCTGACGAACTTCTTCGTGGAGTTCGACGCGCCGACGTACTCGCAGGGACACGGCAACGCGTACACCTCGATCTACGCTGCGAACTACTCCGGCACCGGCGCGCTGCCGACGTTCTCAGATGCCGTCGAGGTCTACCAGGTCACCGGCTCCGCGACGATCGCGATCATCCCAGCGCAGATCGGCACGACGACCTGCTTCTGGGCTGGCGCGGTCACGAATGACGGGGTGCGTCAGGTCGACGGCGTCGGCCCGACTGGCGGACTTCACGGAGCCGATGGAACGACGGGGGTCATCGGCACTACCGATCTCGGCCCGCTGATCGTCGAAGCAGGCAACCTCGCCAACGGCGCGGTCACGGCTTCGAAGCTCGCCGCGGCAGCGGTCACGGCCACCAGCTTCGCTTCGAGCATCCAGCCGATCACGATCGTCTCGACGATTCCCGGCAGCTTCGTGACCAGCACCGTCTTCGACACGACAGACGGAAAGCTCTATCGATGGGATGGCTCGGTCTACACGAAATCGGTGCCGACGACCGACCTGTCGGGTCAGATCACGACGACGCAGATCACGCCGAACTCGATCACGACGGCACTCCTGGCTGCCGGGTCGGTCACCACGGCGGTGCTCGCCGCCGGTGCGGTGACGGCCGGCAACATCGCTGCGAATTCAATCACCGCTGGCCAGATCGCAGCCGGTGCGATCGGCGCGGCGGAGATCTCTGCGGGTGCGATCACGACCTCGAAGCTCGCGGTTGCGGACTTCACGAACTTCATCGCGAACCCGAAGGGCGATTCTGCTGAAGGGTGGCAAGGCCTGCCAGTCAGTCCCACCTCAATGTCAGGCGTCACATTTTGGCCAGCCGCTTCTGCCTCAACCACCTGCATTGTTTTCGACAGCCGAGATGGCTTCTTTGGCCCCAAATTCTCTTGCGCTCAGGGCGATGAGTTTTTTTGCTCGATGGACAGCGAGTCCAGTGGCGGCGGCGCGTCGATCTATGACCATGCGATCGGCGTAGCATTCGTGGATGTCAACGGGGCGTTTCTTGCCTTCATTGCCGGCGGCGTTCGTTCCGCAGGAACATCAGGTGTCGTCACGGTAAGTGGATCCGTCACTGCACCCGCGAACACGGCGTCGGCATTGGTATGGGTTCAAGTCAATGGGCCGAATGGGACGAGCTTCGCCGGCCTAGCTGGCAAGGAACACTACGCGACGAACATGCAGGTTCGTCGCATGAACAGCGCCAGCCTGATCGTCGATGGTGCCATCACCGCCAACAAGATCGCGGCCAACGCCATTGCCGTTGGGACAGCCGCCATCGAGAACGGCGCGATCGTCAACGCGATGATCGGCAATGCCGAGATCGACAACGCGAAGATCGCCGACTTGTCCGCCGGCAAGTTGACGAGCGGATCTATCGCGGTGGGCGAGACGATCGCCAGCACGGGCTACGTTCCCGGTTCGGCCGGATGGGCCATCGCCGGCAACGGCAATGCCGAGTTCTCGTTCGCGATGGTGCGGGGCACGCTGCTGTCGTCCCAGGTCTCTGCAAACTCGATCACTTCGACGATGATCAACGGCAGCGGCCTGATCATCCGCGACAACAGTGGGACGCCAATTCTGGGTGTCGGCAATTCTCTGCCGCTCAGCTATACCAACGCGGGCGCGATCAACAGCAACATCACAGTCGATGGCTCCGGCCTATTGCAGGGCATCGGAACGGGCGCGGGAACTGCTGTCGCCAATTCGCTCTTGACCTCCTCGATCTCCGACAAGTTGTCGAAGTCTGCGCCCAGCGTCCTGTCGTCCACGGTCAGCATCAACGCGACTGCCGGCGCCGGCTTCGTGGCAGGCACTCTGTCCTGGGACTCGTCTGGCAATCGCACGGGCGGTTCGGGTGTTGCGATGACGCCGGGCGGCATCGTCGCCTACAACGGCTCGACGGCGACCTTCACGTTGAACGCCTCGACCGGTGACGCATTCTTTGCAGGCAAGCTCCAATCAGGCGTCGCGACAAAGAGTTCTAGCAGCACGACGCTGCATTCCGTCACAACCATCACCGGGGCTGCTACCTCGATCAGCAGCGGGACGATCAACGGCATCGTCACGACGACGTCTGGTGGCGATCTACTGCTGATCTGCAATCTCAACGTCTACCTCAACACCAACACGAACACGCCATACGACTTCGTTCTTGACCTGCGTTGCGACGGCACGAGCCTGTTCGGCTCTTCCAATCCGCAGCCGCTGATCATCGGCACGATGAGCAACGTTCGGATCGGCGGTGCGACGTACAACTGGGCCGTCGCGAACAACTTCGACCTGTCGATCGAGATTCCGGCCGGGACGTTGACGGCCGGCTCGCACACGTTCTCCTACAACGTCAACGCTATTTATTTCACGGCCACCGGCAGCCCCAACACGATCACAGGCAGTTCGCTGGCGTGCGACGGCCAGATGATGCTCACTGAGAAGCTCGCATGAACTACGTCGTCTATGACCTCCAGGGCGAGATCGTGGTGTACGGCAACGTTCCAGATGGCAACGTCCCCGACGACCAGGGCCTTGGGACGTTGATCCAGAACGTCGATGGCAACACCTGGACGCACTACGTTGCCAGTGGCGTTCTCATCGCCTACACGCCTGAGCAGGTCGCTGCTAAGGCGGTGATCCCAGACTTCCCTGCCGTGTGGAGCAATGCCGCGATGGCTTGGGAAGACCAGCGTTCAGTCGATGTCGCGCGCCAGCAGGTACTGGACGCGCTGGACTCGGCGTACGCCACCGCGATCGCTGCGGGCGTCACGTTCACTACGGTCGCTGGCGACACGCGCGCTTATCAGTCCGACCCGGACAGCGTGAATCGGCTCCAGAACTGCATCCTTGGATGGATCGCAGTTCAGTCGGTGCCTCCTGGCTTCTACTGGGTGGCGACGGACAACACGCAGGTGCCGTTCACGTGGGCCGATCTGGTGGGACTCGGTGCCGCTTTCCTGAATCCAGGGCATGCCGCCTTCGAGACGTTGCAGGACTTGAAAGCTGCGGCGCGTGGCGCGACGACACTCGAATCTGTCAAGGCGGTGAGCTGGCCAGCGTCCTGAGGCATTGCGCGCCGGTCGTCGGTCATCCATATTGGGGCAGGCGATGCACACACTCAACGCCCAATCGCCGGCACTGTTCCTGCACGCCAGCGAGAAGCTGGGCGGCCACTACCGGCACGAGCGCGGCGACAAGGTCTTGACCGCCGCGAACTCAGACGGCATCCACGGTCAGGCCGTGTTCACCGACATCGCCCCCGGCATCAAGGCCGAGGTGTCGATCTGGTTCGATCGCCGATACGCCGGCGGCGGCCGTACGTTTCTGAGGAACGTCTTCCACGTCGTTTTTCGCGAATGGAAGTGCCGGCGCCTCTACGCCGTCACCCGGGAATCGAACCTCGACGCGCAGCGCGCGCTCGTGAAATTGGGCTTCGTCTTCGAAGCACCCCTTGAGGCTTGGTTCGGGGACGAACCAGGCTGGATGTATCGAATGCTCGCGGCCGAATGCCGCTGGCTGAAAGAGAGGTAGACCATGTCTTCGCCTTCCGCTCCCGCACCCGATCCAGCAGTTGGCCAGGCGTCGCTCGATCAGATCGCGCTCGCCACCAAGGAATACAACGACCAGGAGGCGCTGACCCAGCAGTACGCGCCGCTGTACGCGTCCGAGATCTCCGCCAACACCGCGGCGCAACAGCAGGAGACGAACGAGGCGGCGGACACCTACGCCAACTACCAGAAGTACTTTCAGCCGGTGCAAGACCAGTTCGCGACGGACGCCGCGGACTACAACACCGAAGGTCGTCGCGATCAGGCTGCACAGACCGCCGAGGGTCAGGTCGGCACCGCGTATGACACTGCGCGCGCGCAACAGGCCGACCAACTCCAAGCCGGCGGCGTCCAGGCCGGAAGCGGCAAGGCGCTCGCGCTGAACAACGCGCTCAACCTGCAGGAGGCCACGGCCAAGGCAGGTGCGGCGAACACCGCGCGCACCAACGTCGAGAACACGGGGCTGCAACTCGAACAGAACGCGTCGAGTCTCGGTGCAGGTCTGCCTGCAACCAGCCTGCAGCAGGCTGGTGCGGCGCAGAGTTCTGGCGCAGCAGCTCAAGGCAGCGTCGCGGGCCTGTCGGGGCTGACGGCCACGCCGCTCGCTACCTCGACGCCGGCGACGACGGCTGGGATCAACGGCCTGTTGGGCTACAACCAGGCGCAGACGAACGCGACGAACAGCTCGAACGGGTTCTTCGGTGATCTGCTCGGTGCGGGGGCGACCGCCTACGGCATGTACAAGTCGTCGAAGGGCTTGAAGTCGAAGATCTCGCGCGTGGACGGCAAGGCAGCAGTCGCTGGCCTTGTCGCTGGCGGGGGTGGCGCGGCGCAGAAACAGAGCGTCCCGGCTGGCGTCGGCTCGTCGCCGATCGTCATCAGCGGCAAAAAGGCGCTGGTCGGACTGACGAATGGCAAGATGCCCATTGACGGTTGGAAGTATCACCCGGGTGTCGAGGACTCGGGCGATCACGTTGGCCCCTACGCAGAGGACGTGCACGCCGCCTTCGGTGATCGCGTTGCGCCGGGCGGCAGGGCCATCGACATGGGCGCGATGACCCAAGTCAACGGCGCTGCGCTGGCGCAGCTCGCGAAGAAGGTCGTTTCGATGCAGCGCGAACTCAAGGCGCTCGAGGCCACGGCATGAGCTTCCTCGGCGATGTCCTCGACTTCGAGAAGTTCAACGGCAAAGGGATCGTCAAGGGGATCATCAAGAAGCCCACGCGATTGCTTACTGGCGTCGATCCGGCGTCGACAAGTCTGTGGAACGGCCTGACCGGCTCGAAGGACAAGGCGCTCGTCGACCAGATGGGTGGCGCAACCGGATCGACGTACAAGGCCGCGAGCGCCGCCGGCATCAACACGGGGCCTGGCCGCACGATGCAGAACATCGCGCACGTCATCGCTGCGGGCTACGCGACTGCGGGCCTGGCGGGTGCTGGTGGCGCTGCCGCCGACGGAGACGGGCTGGTCGCGGCCGATGGCAGTACGGCGATGGGGCCATCAGCCGGTACGCTGGGCGCGGCCGACTCCGCAGGTGCCTATCCCTCGGTCGGCCTAGCTGGCGGAGATGCGACAGCGATGGGGCCTGCCGCGGGCGAGCTCGGTGCGGTCGATTCGTCGAGCGCGTCGTCTGGGCTGGGCCTGACTGCTGGTGACGTCTCACCGGCCGAATCGTTCACCTTCAATGGCGCGCAGGACTCGCAGCTCGCCAACCAGCAACTCGGCCTGCAACCGGTTACGACGGACGATACCCTCAATGCGGGGTCATCCAGCGGCTCGCAATCGCAGCAGCAACAGCAGCAGTTCCGCCAGCAAAAGCAGAAGCAGCAGCAGGCACAGCCGTACTCGCCCATCAGCGGCTTGTCGGAAGACCAATACCAGGCGCTCGTGAATCAGGCAACGAGTCAGATCGCGCAGTCCTCTCGAAAGGTCAAGACGCGCGGCGCAACGCAGGCGGCACTGCAGCGGGGCCTCGCGGGCTCGCACCCGGTCGACACGAACGGCGTGCATATCGCCGCGATACAGGAACTGAACAAGCAGATCGAGCAACTTGGCGCGCAGATCGCTGCGGTCAAGGCGCGTCGGGCTGCGTCGAAAGGAGCATGACATGGCAGGACTCGGGCTCACGGCGGCACTGCAGGACTACCAGCAGGGTGTCGCCTGGAATAACCAGCAGAAGCAGCAGGCGGTCGACAACCAGAACCTGCAGACGGTGCAAGCCGCCAACAAGGCAGCGGCAGACGCGATTGCGGCGGCGCAGGCGCCCCAGATCGCCCAGCAGCAGCAAGCTTGGGCGGACGCCGGCAACGACCCTTCGACATTCCAGCCGCAGCCCATTCCGTTGACGCCCGACGTCGTGCTGGCTGGGATGCATGCGCGCAGCGACGCGCTGGCGCAGAGCGGCAACCTGGATCTCTGGACGCGCAACGAGGCGGCGACGCTGCCGATTCGCAACCAGATCCGCCAGCAGGTGATCGGCAAGGCGCTGGCTGACTATGACGCGACCGGCGATGGCGCGGCGCTGGCGAAGGCAGCCTATCCGACGGTGCACGATGGCGTCGACATCACCAACGTGACGACCGATCCCACAGGCGGTCTGGGGATGCAGGGCGCGAGCGCCGCTGTCGCCGCTGGTCAGACGGTCAAGCCGGTCTACAACATCACACTGTCCAACGGTCAGACGCAGTCGCTGACTGGCGACCAGATCGCCTCGATGGCGCACGACGCCATCATGGATCCGTCGAAGATGGCAGACATCGAATTCCAGGCGCGCATCCAGGCCGCTAAGACCGCCAGCGAAATGGCCGTCAACAAGGCGAAGGCTGCAGCCGAGGGTGATCAAGCGCGCCAGACCGAAGGCGTCAAGGGCCAGAACGCGCTGCAGGTCGAAGGGCTGCGCAGCAACACGGCGCTCCAGGTCGGTCAGGGCAACAACCAGGCGACCCTGGGCGCTGCGGGTCTTCGCGCCAATGCCGAGACGACGGCCGCGGGGATTTCTGCCGGCGGTCGTGTCCAGGCCGCGCAGGTTCGCGCAGGTGCTGGTGGTGATGGTGCAAAGAAGGTACAGCGAACGGGTGTCGATTCGGACGGCTACGTCGTGAACTACTTCAAGGACGGCAGCGCCGCGAGGGTAGTCGACAACAACGGGCAGCCGATTCGATCCGGTGACTACGCCAAGCGCGTCGACACGATGATGCGAGTTCTCGCCCAACAACCCGGCAACATGAGCAAAAGCGCCAGTGACCTGCGCGCCATGGCCGCGCAAGCCCTGTCCGGCGCTCCGGCTCCGGCTCCGGCCCCAGGCCTCGTTCCCGCCCCCGCGTCCGCTGCTTCCGGCGTGTCGGTCTCGAACTGGTAAGCCATGGCACGCAACATCACCGTCACCTTCTCGGATGGGACATCGCACGTCTATCAGAACGCGCCGGACACAATCTCGCCTGCCGATGTCCAAGCGCGAGCTTCCAGCGAGTTCGCCGGCAAGACGCTGACGAACATTGATGGAGGCGCGCAGCCGGCCACAGCACCAGTCGCGGTGGCTGCTCCCGCGCCGAGCCTGGCGGACACGATCTCGAATGGCATCGCGTCCGCAGCGTCGACAGTGTCCGATGTGGCATCGTCCGTCTACCAGGGCGCGAAGTCGATGATGGCATCGGCGTTGCCTGCTCTGGCCTCATCGAGTGAGGGTGCCGATGGCATTCCAGATGCTGGTCGGGTAGTTGCGCCGCCGGCTCCAGAGCCGGGCCCCAATGATCGACTCGACGCGCTCTCCGCCAGCGCGCCCCCGACAGATTGGGTGAAAGCCGCCGCTGCTCAGCCGGGAGTCATGTTCGACAACGAGAAGTCGCCGACGCGTCTTGCTGCTGAGCAGGCTGCTGCCACAGCTCCACAAGCACGCGCGATGACGGACGCTGAGATTCAGCAGAGTCGCGACACGATCCCGGAAAATCCAGTCAAGGCCGGCTTCGGCATCGCCGCGAGCGCGAACGCTAAGACCATCGGCTACCTCGCATCCGCTGCCGGCAATGCGCTCGACTCCTGGACGCTGAAGGATGTTGGCAGCGAGTTTCAGACCGCAGCCAACGCACGACTGAATCACGCGCTGGCCAACGGCAATGCCGACTCCAATGTCGTTAAGACTGCGGCAGGTGTCTTCGGTTTGGCCCCGTTGCTCGCTGGCGGTCCTGGCGTAGCCTCGATGGTCACACAAGCCGGCGTCAACGGCTATGGGGAAGCGATCCAGGCAGGCGACACGCCCGTGGACGCGATCAACCGCGGCACCGCGATGGCGCTGGCCAACTACATCGGCATGCGCGTCCAGGTTCCCGGTCTGACCGGGGCACTTTCGACGGCCGTGAAGGGGGCGCCGGCAGCCGATGCGCTCTCCGCGCTGGGGCACGCATTGGCGACCAATGTGGGTGGCATGGAAGCAAACACCGTCGTATCGGATCTCTACGACAAGGTGGCGCCTGGCGGCCTGAAGCCGAACATGACGGTCGCAGACATGCTGGGCGACATCGGCGATACCGCGAAGTCGGCAACGTTGCTCACGCTGGCGATGCCCGGGTTGCCACTGGCAGGATCGCACCTGTATTCGACCGCGCATGCACTTGCGAATGGCGGCTCTGGCGCTGCCGAGGCAGCGCGTGCTATCGACGCTGCGAATCCACCGCCAGCCGCGACACCAATCGCGTCGACCGACAACGCTGCAGCCGCTCCGCCCGCGCCGAGCCTTGCGCTCCCGGTCGGTCTGGATACGCTCCATGACTCGATCGATGACGCGGCCCGCGCCGTGGGACTCACACCCAAGGCTGCAGCCGCGCTTCGCGATGCTGCAGCGAATCAGGATCCTCAGGACGCGGCTGCGTTCGTCGCGCGCGCGTTCCATCGCTTCGAGGCGAACGGCCTGACGACCAAGGCGGGGGCGCCAGGTGCATTCCGCGACGCGCTCGCGCAGCGCGTCGCCGACCAACAGCCGGACGAGCCGCCTGCGACCGCACCAGCAGCACCAGCACCCGGCGGCGCGCCGAGCGTCGCCGACCAACTCGCGGCGATCCGGCCACTGGGCGCCGCGCCTGCGCCGGATGCGGCTTCAGATGCAGCGCCAGTCGCCGACCAGCAGGATACGGCGCAGCCTGCGCCGATCACGCCGACCGCGATGGCCCAGGCCAACGACATCGCCGCGGCCGCGCACGGCGCCGCGACCTCGCCGTTCAACAACACCCCCGAGCCGACCGACGCGCAGAAGGCGGCCGGCAACTACCAGATGGGCCACGTGCAACTGCACGGTCTGGACATCACCATCGAGAACCCGCAGGGTTCCGTGCGGTCCGGCGTCAGCCCCGACGGCACGGCGTGGCAGAACGAAATGGCCGCGCACTACGGCTACATCAAAGGCACGCACGCCGCGGACGGTGATCACGTCGACACGTTTATCGGCCCGAACCCGGAATCGAAGACCGCCTACGTCATCGACCAGGTCGACCCGACGACCGGCAAGTTTGACGAGCCCAAGACCATCCTCGGCGCGGACAGCGAGGCGCAAGCGCGCCAGCTCTACGCCGCGAACTACGCCGACGGCTGGAACGGTCTGGGTGCCATCACGCCGCTGCCGATGGATGCCTTCAAGGCCTGGGTGCGCGACGGCGTCAAGAACAAGCCGCTGGGAGACATCACGCAATGGAAGCCGACCGATGAGCGCGCACAGCCTGACGTGGCAAAGCCTGCCGGAGTACCTGCTGGAGCCGGTGATGGCGGAGGTGGTCCTGCTGTCGCAGGCGGCGGAGATCTACGACCGGATGCTGATGTCACCCCCATGGGAGGAGTCGGTGGAGATGCCGCCGCACCTGCAGGGGGCGCTGGAGCGGCTGCTGCTGTGGACGCTGGAGGTAAGCCCGAGCCTGCATTGACCAGCCAAGCGGCGCCGTTCTATTCCCAACTGCACCGTGCGCTCAGCGGATTGAACATGCGGGCTGGCGATGCGGGCGCGTGGCGGCAGGCGTTGAAGGGCGCAATGGCAAAGGGCGTCAAGGCCGAGGAGATCTCGCACTCAGGCATTGAGGACTGGTTGAAGCTGCAGGACGGCAAGGTCACGAAGCAGCAGGTGCTCGACTACCTCGACGGAAATGGCGTCAGGGTGACGGAGATGATGCTCGGTGGCGACCAGCACTTCCGCGATGCGAACGGCAATCGCGTGCTGGACGAGAACACGGGTGGATTCGTACCTTCAGCGACTGCACCGAAGTTTGAGGGCTACACGCTGCCGGGTGGCAAGAACTATCGCGAACTGCTGCTGACGCTGCCGTCGAAGGAGAAGGGTCGACGAGAGAATATTGAGGCGATCCAGAGCCGCTACGAACGCGGCGAAGCGCGGCCGGGCGATCAGGAGGAATTCGATCGCCTGACCGCCGAACCTGCGTCGCTCAAGGAAGACTTCCATTCGGGGCATTGGGATCAGCCGAACGTCCTCGCTCATGTTCGATTCAACGACCGCACCGACGCCAACGGCAAGAAGGTGCTTTTCGTCGAGGAAATGCAGAGCGACTGGGGCCAGTCGATGAAAAAGCTGCTCGACGCAGCCGATCCAGGCACGCCTCGCGATGTTGCCTTGCGGCTCGCGGCGAAAGAAGGAACGCCGAACGGCCCCTTTATCGGCAAGACTGATGCGTGGCTGTCGCTCGCGATGAAGCGCATCGTGAAGTACGCCGTCGACCATGGCTACGACCGTGTCGCATTCACCAACGGTGAGCAGAATGCGGCCCGCTACGACCTGTCGAAACAGATCTCGAGTCTTCGGTTGCACGACAACCAAAGCGGCGGCGTTGGGCGCCCCAGCATGAAAGGGCCATTCGAGAGGGGATACCTTCGTGCGTATGGGAGCGGCGACCGGCCGGTCATTGATCGCTACATCCATTCGCCGGAAGATCTTGAGCAAACGATCGGTAAAGAGACTGCGGCGAAGCTGCTGGCAAGCGAGCCGCGTGAGTCGCGGGCGGCAGGCATCGGTGTGCGCGAACGCACGCTTGAGGGGCTTGACCTGAAAGTTGGCGGCGACGGCATGCGCGCCTTCTACGACAAGATCGTGCCGAGTGTTGCAAAGGATGTTGTGCGCAAGCTTGGTGGGGACGGCATCGTCCCAATTCGAATGCATGCGGCGGCGGGGAGATTCTCCGTTGATCCTGGCCCAGGCGAAGAAGTGAGGCACTTTGACACACGCGCGGAGGCAGAGGCGTTCGCGAGGACACAGGGCGAAGGGCCAGACTTCGTGATCGATCAGTCGCGCCGCGCGTCGCAGTACGTGGGTGAGCAACCCGGCTTCGACATCACGGACAAGATGCGCGCCGCCGCCGCCGACGGCATGCCGCTGTTCAAGCAGTCGGGCGACAAAGCGCCCGCTAAGGGCGTCGACCCCGTGGCGCTTCGCGCTGAGGTCACCCGCATCCAGGCCGGCTGGAAGGACGCGCCTCCCGTGCACGTGGTCGACGACGTCAGCGGCCTGCCGAAGTACATCCAGGACTCGCTGCAGTCGATGGGCGCCACCGGCAAGACGCGCGCGCTCCTGATGCCGGGCCGTGGGAGCGATCCCGGCGACGTCTACCTGATCGCCAACCGGCTGCACGACGTGCCCATGGCGCAGTTCGCGCTGTTCCACGAGGTACTGGGACACTACGGCATCCGCAAGGTGCTGGGTTCAGATGCGACCTACTCGGCGGAGATGTACAAGCTTCGGCAGGCGAACCCGGCGCTGGCCAGCGAAGCCGAGGCCTGGTTCCAGGCTCACGGGCGCGGCGCGATCGCTGCGCGTGTCAGTCGCGGAATGTCGATGGAATCCGCGATGAAGACCGTGCGTGCGCTGTCGACCGAAGAGGCGCTGGCTGATCGTGCTGGTCGCGGCGAGCCGATCCGCAACCTGCAGAGCCTGATGGCGAAGATCCAGCAGTGGCTTCGAAGCGTCGGGCTGCACAGCGTTGCCGACAGACTCGAGTCGATGACCCAGGCCGAGACGGCTTCGCTCCTGGCGCGCGCGCGCAGCACCGTAGAGGCCACCGAGCCGAGCACGTACCACGGGGACGAACTGGCTCCGGCGCTCAGCGAAGATGACACGCCGGCGCTAAGTCAGCGCGCCGACGAGCCCGTTGATCTGCCGGACGCCATCGTGGCGCACAGCCTTTCTGACCTCAATAAGCATCCCGACTACGCAGCAGCGAAGGCTGGCGATGTCGCAGCCGCTCACCAGGTTGCCGAAGACGTCGTGACGCCGAAGATGGTCGACGCCGTTCGCGCCGCCGCGGGCACCCACGATTTGATCGTCCAACCAGTGAACTCCGTCGAGGCCTCCGGTCGGAACAAGATCCCGCTCGCTGCGGCCGAGGTGCTGGCCGATCGCCTGGGCGCCGAAGCAGCGCACGACATCGTCCAGTCCAGTTCACCCAAGCGCAGCGCGATGGACGGCATGGATCGACTGCTCCACTCGCCGGAGTTCGACGGCCCGGTGCGCACCGACAAGCCGTACGTCCTGCTCGACGACGCGCTGACCCAAGGCGGCACGGTGGCGGCGCTGGCCAGCCACATCCGTCAGGCGGGCGGCAAAGTCGCCGGTGTGGTGGCCCTGGCAGGAAAGCAGTACAGTCGTGTCCTCAAGCCTTCCCCCGAACTCCTGGGCCATGTCCGTGACCGATTCGCCTCCGTCGAACCCGATTTCCGTGCCGCCACCGGCCACGGCTTCGACGCGCTCACCGAATCCGAAGCTCGGTATCTCGCCAAGCACGACTCGCCTGAATCCGTCCGAGATCGAATCGCTGCGGCAGGAGAGCAAGCACGCCGCGGCGCAGGTCAAGGCGATGATCGCGGCACGCAAACGCCCCTCCTGAGTCAGCACACTGACGACGGGTCGGAAGTTCCCGCTGCGGCGGGGCATGCCGCTGCGGCGCTCGCCAAGGTTCGCGAAGCCGCCAGCAAGTTCGGAGAAGCCGCGCGCGCTGTCCGCGATGACGCCCTCCTCAAGACCGTACCGATGGCGCTCGGCACCACCGAGACGCGCACCATTGCCAAGGACTTCGCCAATGCCGATCGCCTCGCGCGCTGGCAGTGGGGCAAGTTCGACGACGTCTTGAAGAAGAACTACGACGAGGCCCAGCGTAAGGAAATGTGGGAGGCGGCCGACCAAGAGAACGTCCTGCGCCAGCAGGACAAGACGCCGGGCCCGAACGAGGGCTTGAATCGCCTGACGCCCGACCAGCGAGCGACGATGGACACGCTGCACACCTACGGCGAGCAGTTGCTTCAGCGCGCCAAGGACGTCGGCATGTTCGAAGGTGAAGGCCTGCCCTACTGGACGCCGCGCATGGCGGTCATGATCGACGGCAACGGCGAGTACACGCGGCCGAAAGGCGCGGGCGCCGAGACGGGCGCAGCCCAGGGTCGCAACATCGTCACCTCGGCCAGCAGCCTGAAGGGCCGCAAGCACCTGACCTCGGAAGAGACCGAGGCTGCCATGAAGGGCAAGCTCGGTGACGGCGCGCAGCTCGTGCGCGACATCCGCACGATGCCGCTGGCCATGGCGCGGCTCGAGCGCGCGATCGCCGGGCGCGAGCTCGTGAACAACATCAAGGCCATGGGTCAGCGCGCCGGCCTTGAGACGGTGTCCACCAAGGAACAGCCGGGCTTCTTCACGGTCGACCATCCGGCATTCAAGACGTGGCAGGCGACGACGTCCGACGACGGTACGAAGTCCTGGGAGGCGAAGCCGCTCTACGTGAACAAGGCATTCCAGGGACCGCTCAAGGCCGTGATGTCCGAGACGCCGGGCCCGATCTATTCGGCGCTGATGGCGCTCAAGGCGAAGTCGATGGGGCTGATCATGTACAGCCCGCTGATCCACAACGCGGTTGAGTGGGGCCGCGCGCTGCCGGCGATGCCCGGCAAGGTCGCGACGTTCCAGATCTACTTCGAGGGCAACCGGATCAAGAACGACCCGGCGCAGATGCGCCAGGCGATCAAGGACGGTCTGGTTCCGATCGGGCGCCGCGGCGGTATCCAGGACATCACCGGCATCATGGAGGACCCGACCCTCAAGCCGGGCCGGAGCTGGACCGCCAAGCTGATCGGCGGCGCGCTGGGTCTGGCGAACGAGAAGGCTGGCACCGCGGCGAAGAAGGGCATCGATGCCGCCGGCGACTTCTGGCACAACACGCTGCTGTGGGATCGCGTTGGCGACCTGCAGGCCGGGCTCTACGGAGCGCTGCGGGAGAAGGAAATCGAGAAGGGCACCGATCCGGCCGCTGCCGGCAAACTCGCTGCGCACTTCGCCAACCGCTTCGCCGGCGCACTGCCGAACGAGGCCATGTCCGCCGGCGCGCGCAAGGTCGCCAACATCCTGTTGTTCTCGCGCACGTTCACGCTCGGCAACCTGGGCCTGATGAAGGACATGGTCACTGGACTACCGCGAGACATCCAGTCGCAGATCCGAACTGCCTCCGGCGATCTGGCCGCGGCCGCTGCGACCTCGCGCGCGCGCCGCATCGCCATCGCCTCTTTCATCGTCGACATCGGCCTGATGTACGTCGGCAACTCGCTCATGCAGAACGTCTTCCAGAAGATGAAGGGCGACAAGACGCTCGGCGAGATCGGTCAGGGCTACGTCGACCGATTGCACAAGCTGATGCAGCGCACCGGCGACCATCCTCTCGACACGCTCAGCAACCCATTCGACGCGGCCAACTCGCTGTCGGCGACGTCGGAGAACGAGCCTGGCAAGGAAGACCGCGTGCGCGTGGGCACCCAGAGTGACGGCACCGCTATCTACATGCGCCTGCCCACCGGCAAGGTCGGCGAGGACTTCAAGAACTGGATCACCAAGCCACTGATCACCGCCAAGGCCAAGGAAAGCCAGCTCGTGCGTCCCCTCCAAGCAGTCTGGACGAACGACAACGGCATCGGTCAGCGCATCTACGATCCCGACGCCAAGGGCCTGGGCGGCGTGCTGACCAACGCCGGCCGTATCGCAAAGCTCTTCGCCACGCAAGCGATCCCGACCGACGCCATCCAGGGCGCCCTGGACTGGAAGAACGGCAAAGCCAGCGATGTCGACAAGCTCAAGGTCGCGGGCCCGCTGGCCGGACTGACGTTCAGCAAGGGCGCGCCTGGTGGCCCAGAGGTGGGCGCGATGTACGACGCCGATCGCAAGTTTGAAGGCGCCAAGATGGACGTCATGCCGGCAGTCAAGCAGGCGATCAAGGACGGCGACGACGAGAAGGCGATCGCCTTGCTCGAGGGCATCAAGATGACCAACGCCGAGATCAACAGCACATTGCGCCGCCTGAAGGTTCCGGAGTCGCGGATGAGCGCGGGAGCGTTCCGCCGGTTCAGCCAGCATGCGAGCGACGACGACATGGCGCGCATGCAGCAACTGTTGCAGGGCGAGCAGCCGGCGCAGGCCCCCTCGCCAGCACCAGCGCAGTGAGTCAGCGCTCGTAACTCGGCGGTGGCGGGGCGAGCGGCAACGCCTCGTCGCCAGAAGTCACGCAGTTCAGCGAAGCCGTTCGAAACTCAAGGTCGCGCCACACGTAGCACCGCTGTGTCTCCACGAGCGGTGCATCCGGCGTGACAGGCGTTGGCACGGCGAGCACGAGCAGTTCGTTTGATCCGACCTTCAGTGTGCCGGCGAGCGCTGGCTGCTGTTGCGCCAGGCGCGCGGGATGCACTCTTGGTGACGCTGCTGCGTCGGCGGCGTCATCGGCCGCAGCGTGGCGTGCTGCAAACCAGATCCCTGCGAGAACGAAAGCGGCGGCAAAAATTGAGGGCAGGCGGCTTGACGGCATGCGACCCAATATAGACGCGCTCGGCCGCACATGCGTGGTTGGAACGTGGGCGGTCCGCGCGGCGTTCGGCTTCGATGAGGAGGTCGAGGTGTGGAAAGAGGGGATGCGTCATGTCGTCATAGTTGAGCTATGCAAGCTCACCAGGTGCGCCTGTTCACAATCGGCCGCCAAGCTATTGATTCATATTGCAAAGGAATGCCATGTTTTGGCATCACATGTGAATCGGGAAATAACAGCTAAGCCGTTGATCTACAAAGAGAAACCTACACTCTAAGTCAACAACGTCTCGCAGTTGTTCCGCTGCCTATGAGCGTTCACTTGTTGTTCACTTCGTGTTCACTCGAACGCGAATCGGCGCACCGTCGCGGGTGTCCTTGTAGAGCTTCGACATCGCGTCGGTCATGTGCCCGAGAAGCACCTTCGTGTCGACGTCGCCCTGCGCGTCATAGAGTCGCTTCGACAGCGAGCGGATCTCGTGGAAGGTCGGCGCACCGTTGCCGTCGATCTCGTCGGGAATTCCTGCCAACCGCCGCGCCGCGGTGAAGGCGTTGGTCATCAGCTTGGTGCCGACGGCATCTCCCGGCTTGGCGCGTCCCTGGCGCTCGGTGTGGTGGATGATGAACTGCGACAGGACGCCAGTGCGCTCTCGCAGCACTTCGTCGAGCGACAGGCCGATCACGTTCAGGCGGATCGCCAGCGGGATTGCCAGCGGTGGCGCCTTGTCGGCCGTCTTCGACCGATGGCAGATCAGATGTTCGTCGACGATGTGCTTTCGGCGAGCCGCAGCGACTGTGCTTCGGTCCTGGCCGGTGATCAGCGCGAGGTTCATCGCGCGCGCGAGCCACGGCCACGGCGCCGCAACGTCTCGGATCGCGATGAACTGCTCGAGCGATAGTCGGCCGCGCCCGACGGGCGTCTTCGGCTTGGCGGTGATGTCGGCGAGGTTCGACGCAATCCACCCCTTGCGCATGCCGTGCACGCACATTGCCACCATGCGTGTGCGCACGGCTGCGGCTTGATGCCCGCGCCCCGCCTTCACCATGACGTCCAGCAAGTCGGCGAAGTGCTTGACCGTCAGGTCGCTGCAGAGCACATTCCCCAAGCCTTTGATGCGCTTTTTCTCGGGCCCGTCGTCCACGAGCGCGCCGTCGGTGATGATCTTGTCGGTACCGCGAAATGTCTTGAGAGTGCTGCGCTTTTCCGGCTTCGGCATGTCGGCGGCGAGCGCGCCCAGCGTCTGACCAGCCGTACCAGAGATCATCGCAACCAGGTCGGGAAGTGTTTGCTCGGCCACGACCTTGTTCGCGCGCATCGCTTCGTTCTTCGCGTAGGCCAACGCGATGCGGCCAAGGATGTGCGTCTCGTGCGTCACGGGGTGGCGCCACACGTAGTAGCCGGTGCGAGGCTCGTACAGATTGGATGGCCAGTCGCGCCGGCGCGCATTGCGCTTCGCGGCGTTCATGCCGTCTCGCGCAGCTTGTCGGCGAGATTCGGCAGCGCGTCGCCGACCACGCGCACGGCGTTCTCAGGAACGAACCACTGGCGTCCGACTCGTTCCGGTGGCGGATAGATTTGCCCGTTCCGACGCCACTTGCCTAGCACCCACGACGAGATCTCGATCCCCAGATACGTTCGCTTCGCCCATTCCTCGACGGTGATTTTCATTTGCTGTCACCCTTCTTCAAGTCCAGTTGCGGCCTCAACATCCGCGCCATGTCACCGACGATGAACGTCAGCATGTGATCCAGTTCAGCGGCTAGCCAGACGGCGTGCCGGTTGAATCGGTCACCCAAATCAGGGATCGGCCGCTTGCCGCCGCCGGCGCAGGCCTTGCAGTAGTTCGCCGACAGGTGCGGCGTGCCTGGGATCGGCTCCATGAGGCGCCCGGTACAGACCTCGCAATTGTCGTTCGACCACCAGTTGACGACCGTCTGCACCACAACACGCGCATTCGGCCGATTGATCTTGGGCAGCGTGCGCCGGCGCAGCACTTCGAAGTTCATGTGGTCGACCAGCGCCTCGACGATTTCCGACTTCGACGCGCGGTCGCCGGTGATCTTCATTCGATAGGCCATGAGGGCGACCATGCCGTTGCGGTTCTTCTGGGCGGCGTATCCAGCGGCCAGCAGGATGTCAGCATCGGTGCGGTACTCGCTCGAGGCTGACAGGTCGGCGCTGCGCGTTGCGCGCGCGTAGGTCTCGTCGAGCTTGGGGCGATCGTCGATGGCGGTCACGAGGCGTTCTCCAGGGTGAGCGTATCGATGCCGTTCCCGCAGGTGGAGTTCAACTCGCAAGCGAGCGCCACCGCTTCGGCGGCTGACCTGCCGCAGTGCATCGCGGCGAGCGCGATGTCACCGCCTGCGCCCACTACGTAGAAGCGCCCCTGCATCTCGCTCGGGAACGGGCCAGTGCCGAACTGCAGGACACGGCGATCCGGCGTGATGACGATAAGGTTGCCGCCGTCGTCGCCACGCGCTGAAGCTGGAAATTTCCCTGCATCCGCTCCGGCGATCCACCACGCCTGGATCTCCAATGCGACGGATCCTTTGCCGGAGGTTGCCAGCAAGTTCCCCTCGTGACGAGAGATCTTGGTCACGGTGTCGTGCACACCCCAACTCGTGTTGCTGCGGCGATCGGCCGCCAGCGTCTTCCCGTCCCAAGCGATGACAGTCATGCTTCGATTCCTTCCTTGAATTCAGGGCGTCCAGCAGCGCGTGCGATCGCCTGCATTCGGTCGACGTACTCTGCTTCCTTCGCGCGCCGCTCATCGCGAGTCATGCCGCGCGACTGGTCGAAGTCAGAGTGGCACCGGAAGCACAGGGGAAACGTGCGGCGGTCGCAGACCTTCATCGCCATTCCCTTGCCCTCGTTGGCATGCGCGCATTGACTGGAGCCGGCGAGGCCGCACCAGAAGCACGGGAAACTCGCCACGAATCGCCGGTACTGCTCGCTGCGCAGCGGAACCATCTTCGCGATCGGCGTGAACACGCGCGGCGCGCTCGGCGCCGGCACTCGTATCGGCTGCAGCGGTACGCGCGTTCGCTCCTCGCGAGGCAGCCACGCCGGCGGCTTGGCCTTAAAGGGTGTCCGCTTGAGCGGTGTGCGACGCATCACGACAGGGATTCCTTCAACATGAGACCAATCCCGTAGGCCAGGACGAGCATTTCCAGGTAGATCGCCACGCCAAGGATCACCATCCACGCCTTGAAGAGCGGCGGCGACATGTCTTTCATTGCCCCCTCCAGTCTTCCCAGCGCGTCTCGCTGAAGCGCACGCCGAGATCAGTGACCGCGAAAGCCATCAGTTCGTCCAGGTACTTGCTCATGCGCTTGACCGACTGCTTCGTTGTCGACCGCAGTTGGCGGCTCACGGCCTTGCGCTTGCGACCGGCGATGACGATGCGCTTGATCTCATAGCCGAGATAGGTGCGCTTGCCGTACTCGTGCCAGGCCTCGGCGGTCCATCGCGCTCCGTCGATCACTGCCTGCTCCGCGATCTCCTTCAGTACGACGCCCCAATAGAACCGGTTCTGCTGCAGCGACCGTTCGTCCTCGGCTTCCTCGGCACGTATGCGAACTTCCTTGCCGTCCGCGATCAGCGCAACCGCGCGCTGGTAGGCGAGGGTGGCCACCTTATGCGCGCCCTCCCGGGTGCAGACGACGACGTCGAGTACTTCGCTCAAGATGCACCTCCATGGGAGCGCGAATTGCCGCGATTTCCGAGCTTCAATGCTGGGACACGCACCATGGGACAAGCCACCGACTGGACGATTGCCGACGAACGCGCATTCAGGCGCGATGTGCTCCTGAATGCGCCGTCGCGCGCGGCCGACCTGGCGCCCTGGCCGGCGGCCGACTGGCTCGCAGCGATGTCGATCCGCGAGCTGGCGCCGCCGGCACGAGAGCCGTACACAGGGCCGTTGAGAAGGGCGAGCGACGCAGTCATGCAGTCACTCCCGTTGCCTTCTCGGACTTGATGCGTTGAGAGGCTTCTTTCGCTGCGGCGACGCCCTCGGCGGTCTTTGCAGGATCCTGGGCGGCGTGGCGCTCAGCCTCAGCCGCAAGGCGTGCGCTGGTCTGCTCCGCCGACTCGTACTGACCTCCGCTTGGTGTGGCCTTGATGGCCTTGCATGTCGCGATGAGCCAGCCCTTGGGATCGATCGGCTTGGGGTCGGCTGCGGCTGCAGCCGAGACGGCCTTGAAGGCGACAGCCTCCGTCCAGTCCTTCACGAGCGCCCCCATGAATTCCCGAGCCGATTGCTCAGAGGTGCCAGCTTCGACAAGGATTGCCTTCGCCGTTTCCCAAAGCCATCGGCGATCGACGGCCGGAGGTTCGGGGTTCGTGGACTTGTCCACAGCAGCCGAGGCGCCAGCCGCGGCCGAAGCTTTAGCTTCGGAACCCGAAGGGGAAGAGGAAGTTGAAGGGCCGTCTCCAAAGCCATCACCAATGCCCCCCTTCGGTGATCGGCTAGGCTGGTTGTCTGCCGAGTCGAAACGGGTGCTTTCGCCGCGTCTCTGGCGCACATATTCGTCGCGAACCATGCGGCTGGAGTACCAGACCGGGCCATCATCGGCCGTCACCAGAATCACCGGCTCGCCCAGCTTTCCGGCGTGCTTCGGTCGGTAGACGTAGGCTGGCGCGTCTCGGTCGGCACCCTTTAGGACGCCTTTCTCGACGAGCTCGCGAACGTGGGTCATTGAAGCGCCGGCCGCGTTGGCGATGTCCTTCAGTGGCCAGCGCAGTACGCCGTATTCGGCCTCGGCGTCATGGAACAGGCAAAGCACGTCTACCCACACGCCGCGCGCCGCCGGCGTGCAGCGGCGCAACTTGGCGTTCTTGCGCCAGTCGCCCGGATAGAACTGGAACGAGGGGCGCTTCACGACTCGTCGCCCTCCGCGCGTTCGTAGTCTTGCACCCAGTTGACTTGCGATGTCAGCCTCGCGCGCTCCGGGGCCCGCATCGCCTTGATCTTGTCCTTTGCGTCGTAGACCGGCAGGACACCATCGCTGTCGCGCGGGGCGAGCAGCAAAGCGGCGATGCACAGCCGGTCGGCGCGGTCAGCGTCCCGCATTGGTGTCCCCCACGAATGCGAAGCGCACAGGCGACAACCAGCGAAAGCGCTTCTTGCCGGGCCCAGTTCGGCGCACGAAGTGGACGAGTTCGCCGCGGCGCCGCAGCTTGCGAGCGCGTCGCTCGCAGATCTCGCGGCCGAACGACATCACGATCATCTTGTCGCACATCGTGCGAAATTCCTTGTCGAGTGCAGCTCGGACCGGTGCCATCCGTGCATCGACATCGGCCATGCGCGCCAGGATCTCAGTAGCGGTGCTCATGCCGCGATCTCGGCGAAGAGTTCGCCCTGTGGGCCCGCGTCGGCGGGTTGCCTGGCGCCCATTGCGCCGACGCGCGGGCTGCGGTATGCCGAGATCTCGCGGGCGGTAGCGTCGGCGCTCGCGCGCTCTGCCTTCAGAACCTGTTGCGAGTTCGGCTCGGGGTGTTTGATATCGCGGAGGCCGGCTGGCAATCGCATCGAGCGGCACAGTCCAAACGCGCACCCGTGCTCGTTGGCGACGCACTCGCTGGAGTGCATCCAGTGGATCTGTGGCGACGGCGCGAAGTGCGGCCACGGATCGTCGGGGAAGCGTTCGCGCTGTCCGATCTTGAGGTCGCAAGAGAACAGGCCCGGCAACATCCGGCCGGCGAGGTGCGGGGCGAAGGTGATGATCTTCACGAGACACCTCGCCAGACGTAGTCGCCCTTGTCCTCCCGGATCGCCGGCTCTTCGTCGACACATTTGCATTCGATGCCGGACAGCGGATCGGCGACCGGCCGCCAGAAATTGAGCACCCGGCCGCTGGGCACGTGGTTGTCTTCCTTCGCGTCGACTAGGTCGAACTGGCCCAGAACCCATTGCGCATCAGCCGAGGTGCAGCGCTCGCCGCTCAGGCTGACGCTCAGGTGCCACTCAGGCCCCAGCGACGGCTGACCAGGATCGACAGCGACCTCGAGCGCGCTGATGACGTTCAGGCCCGAGGCACGGTGAAACCAGATCTCGTAGGGGTAGGCGAGCTCCTCGAGCGGCAGGCGCATGCCCGTGACGCGCGACCAGCCAGGAGCCACGGGGCGACGTGGTGCGACTGCGGATTGAACAGTGGTTCTCATCGCACGAACCTCGGCCGCAACCAGTACGTCCAGAAGCCCCGTCCCCACGACCAGGTGTAGAGCGCCGTGAGCGCGAGGATTCCCCACTGCTGGTGCGTGTAGGTCTCGACGATCCAGAACGGTTGCCCGCACAGGCCGAAGATGCTTGACCAGCGGCGCAGACGCTCGCGTCGATCCTGACTCAAGGCGACGGCAGTCACCCCGCAGAGCGCGATGCCCAATTGGGTAGCAATCACGTCCGCTCCTTAACAATGCGCTCATCACCCGCACGCGACATGCCGAACAACGACCTCGCACCGCGGCGACGATCCTCGGCATCGGCCGAGTCGAGTAGGGCGCGACGACGCGAGCTGACTGCTGCGAACTTAGCGGCGACCTCGGCGGACTGGCGAAGCATGTCGGGAAGGCGAGCGACGAAGCCAGGCGGCCAGGTTGGCTCAAGTTGGAAAGTGGTGCGCTGCTTCTTCATGCGTGCGCCTCCGGATACCCGTCATGCTGAACACCATCGAGCATTCGGCCGGCAAGTTTTTTGCCGACGCGGCGCACGGTGCGGCCATCGCCGAATGTGTGGTGCGGCCCTTCGCCGGCCACCTCGCTGACACTGACCCACTCGCCCCATTGCTTGAACAGGTAGGGGATCCGCAGCTCAGCGCATTCGTCGCGGAGGTCGCGCGCCCACTGCGGGTTCATCGGCCTGGCGCGGGCAGCGGGACGGCTGCTCTCGCCGCCGACCACAACCCAGTCCAGCCGCGTGACGCCGTTCGGGTGCATGAGCGCTGCGATCCGCACGGCATTGAGCAGCGGCTCGGCCGACAACCATCGCACGCTGGCGGGCGTGTGCATCAGGTCGACGATGCGCTCGTCCGCGCGCTCCTGATCCTCGGCGCTTACACCCAGCCACACGTGCGAATAGACCGCGAAGCCTCGCTCGACGCGGCGCTCCATGTAGGCTCGCATCCGGTCGGAGCGCTTCGTGAGCACCTGGAATACGTGCCAATGCGCGCGCCCCATGATCTCGAACACGCGATCGATCCATTTATCAGGCACGTGCTCGTGGAAGAGATCGGAGTGCGCGCAGACGAAGATCGATCGCGGCCGCGACCACAGCAGCGGCTGGTCGAGCCACTGCTCGTTGAAGCGCACCTCGCCGTTCCACACCGGGCCGGCCGCTGACATGATCGTCAAGCCGGCGCGCGACGGATGAGACTTCATGCGCGTGCCCGCGAGATTCATCGCGTAGCAGTTCTTGCAGCCAGGACTTTTGACGCTGCAACCGGTGATCGGATTCCAGGTCGCATCAGTCCATTCGATCTTAGTGTTGTCGCTCATCGGGTAGCCTCATTCCTTGCGCGGGCGAGCGCGATCTGCGCGGCGATCCAGGCGCCGTGCTCGGGGTTGCTGATGGGAAAAGGCCAGTCCAGCGGCTTCTCTTCTGCTTGCCTCGCGCGCAGCGGCTGCCACTCGTCCGGCGAAAGGCCGCGACCGCGAGGTTTCGCCCAGGATCCGTTGCGGAAGCTGACGGGCTCGTAGACGGCGCCGGTGTCGTATCGCACGCGGATTGGCTGATCGAGCGGCGCGTTCGACATCGGATCCCAGCGGCCAGCGCGCCAGGTGACAAGGTCTGACCAGTGGCTCATGCGGTGCCCCTCGCGGTCTTCTCCGCGGCGATCGCGGAGGCGTGAATCCGATCGATGTCGCACTCGACGACCGGTAGCGAGAGTTCAACGGCTATGACCGTGACGTTCTTGGCATCGTCGGAATGGACGTCGGCGATGTGGGCGGCGAGCGGGCAGTCAGAACGCAGCACGGCAACGCAGATGGGGCAGTGCTTCATGCGACTGCCTCGACCGCAATGCCGGTCACCTGCTCCAGCGACAGCCGCCCATGCCTTTTCGACGGCATAAGCATTACCTGCCCCGTAGACCGTTCCAGTTCCACGTAGCGGCGGTACAGCGTCGGGTTCAGGCGCGCGGCCGTCGTGAGATCCGCCTTGCTGGCCATGATGCAGAAGCAACAGGACAGCCGGGTCATGCCCGCGGCGTAGGCCCAGTGGGGCTGCTGACCAGCGGCGGCGATGCGCGCGAAGACGTCGGCCACCTTCCAGTCGTGGATCGGCAGCCAGTCGTACCACTCGCGCCCGGCGACGCTGTTGCCCTTGTTCAGCTTGAACGTCTGCAGCTTCGAGCGGCCTGGCGATTCCTCGGCGCGCATGCCCATGCAGTTCACGACGATCTCAGCGCCGCGCTCGCCGGCGGCGCGGCGCGCCTTGACGATTCCGCGGATCGTGCGCTCGATGGGGCCGCGCTTCAGGTCACTGGTGCACTGGCGCTGCTCCGGAGACGGGAACTTGCCGCGGCGCTCGATCATCTGCAGGAGGGTCTTGTTCTCGTTGCGGCAGACGCTCAGCGGCGCGCGGCCGATGGTGGCGCGGATGTGCGTCTGGACGCCCTCCCACTCGACGTCGGGCAGATCAGCGTGGACGACATGGATCTGCGCGGCCGGCACGTGCTCGCACAGGAAGTCGAACATCGCCTGGGAGTCCTTCCCGCCACTGTGATTCGCGAAGAACATCGCGCCGCGCTCGATCAGCTCCTGAATGGTCTGGGGGATCATCACGCCGCCTTTCGGAACTGCTGCTCGTTTGACGGCCGGCGCGCATCCCACTGCGCCGCGATCACCGCGCGCCCGAGCGGCGGCGGGACGCTGTTGCCGATCATCCAGACCTGCGTGGCCTGCGAGAACTTGCGGCCGTCGTGGCCCTGGTCGAGGATGTAGTCGTCCGGGAAGCCCTGCGCGCGCGCCAGCTCGCGCGGCGTGAGCATGCGCAGGCAGATGTCGACGATGACCCAGGGTTCGCCACGGAACCAGACGGTGATCAGCGCCAGGCGATCCTTCGTGGTGATCGTCGTCGCCGGATCGTTGAGATCGGCCCACTGGCCGCCGCTGGTGTGGTAGCGCATGAGGAACGCGGCGCAGCGCAGCGCGCCCTCCTCGTTCTCCTTGCTCAGGTGGTACTCAACGACGCCGTGGTGCTCGCCGCCGGCGCTGATCGCGCGCAGCGGCTCGTTTGCGTCCCGGCCGTCGCAGTTGTTGCGTAGCTGGACGAGGTTCGCGACGACTGGTTGCTGCGCGGCGCCCTTCGTGCTGATCGTGGTTGCGGGCCGCCTCAAGTCGTGGCCAGCAGAGCCTCGCTCGTCATTGAAGCCGCCGTTGGCTTGCAGCATGAACGCCGTGTCGACGCGAGCGGGGTGTTCGTTGCCGCCGCCGTCAGTGACGCGAACGCCGGTCACCTGGTGATCTTCGCCGTTAACCTTCACCAGCACGGCGCTGGCGACGGATTGGCCGCCACCGCTTGCGGTCACCGTGCCGACTGGCCCAGCGATGTCGTTCACTCCATGGCTGCGACGCTTCGTCTTGCCTTTGCCTTCTCCGTGGCCAGCCTGAACGATGAACGCGGACAGCGCGGCCATCCCATGGCCCTTAGCGGTGATGGTGTCCAGCGGGTCGGCTGCGTCCGTGCCCGGGCTCTCGCCCTTGAACTTCACGATCGTGGCGGCTGCCATCGCGAACTCGCCGCCCTTCGCCGTCGTGATCACCGGCAGCGGTTGCTGCCCGTCATGCACGCGGTTGTCGCTGTGCGTGACGGGAACGATCATGGGCGAGACGATCGCCTTGTGGCCGCCTGTCAGGATGGGCGCCACCGGCTCGTCGACGGAGCGCGGCACGTTGTTCGTCAGGTTGTTGACGATGAACGGCTTCGCGTCGGGGCCCAGCACGAACTTCCACATGCCGCGCGCGATGCGTTGCATGGTGGCGTCCGCGAGATCCTTCTTGCGGCCGAAGATGCTCCGCGCCGGGATCGACCAGTCGATGCACTCAGCCGCGGCGCGCCACTTCTGCTGGCCCGGCTGCGGGTTCTTGAAGTGCGTCGGCTGCGGCCGGATCGGCGCAATGCCGTCGCACGTGGCGACCATGAACAGGCGCGTGCGCGTCGTCGGCGTGCCGAAGTCGGCCGCGTTCAGCGCCCACCAGTCGACGGTGTAGCCGAGGGCGCGTAGCGCGCCGACGAACCGCTCCCAGGTCTGGCCCATGCGCTTCGGATCGGGGATCAGGTACTGCTCTCGGCGCGGCACGCGCTCGCCCTTGGCTGCCACCGATCCGTCCAGCCTCACGACACGGCCGGTCTTCGGGCAGCGCTTGGCGATCAGGGCGCCCCACTTGAGCACCTCCTTCACGTTCTCGAGCGTGATGACCTTCGGCCGGCGCCACGCGGGCAGCGCCGCCCAGCGAACGCCGATCCACGCGAGGCCGCGTCGCTTCACCGAGCGCGGCTGGCCGCCCTTGGCCTGGCTGTGGTCCGTGCAGTCTGGGCTGAGGTGCAAATGGTCGATCGGACGATCGGGCTCGATCGACGCCGGCGACACCTCGCGGCCGAAGACGTCCGCGCAGTGGTGGATCGTCTGCGGGTGGTTCGCCTGGTGCATGCTGCAGGCGTCGTCGTCGTGGTTGACCGAGTGGTCGACGTGCCGGCCCATGGCCTGCTCGATGGCCTCCGACATGCCGCCGCCGCAGGCGAACTCGTCGATGATCATCCCGTCGTCGAGGCCGAGGATGAACTGGCGCGTCGCCTTGGCGACCGATGTCGGGCGCGAGCGCGGGCGCGAGCGCGGGCGCGAAATTGGTGGCTTCATGCGCGCGGGCCTCGGCGGTAGACGGGCTTCGGCGAGCCGTTGCTGCTCGCTGCCGAGAAGAACTCTCCACGCACACGCTCGATGTAGCCGCGCGACGCAGCCATGCGCGTTACCTGGCCCCAGGTGCGCAGGTCGTGAGGCGGTGGAAGATCCTTCGCGAAGGCCATGCGCGCCAGCTCGATCGTGAAGACGCCGCTTTGACCTCGGGCGAACGCGCGCAAGCGCTCGGCGGCCTTCTCGCACCAGCCTGCCTCGGTTCGTTCGGTGGCATCGGCCGAGCGTTGGATGCCGGCATCGGCGCGCGCGCGGGCTGCGGGGAACATCACGCGGTCGGGGAAGGAAAGTTGAGCGGTCACGACGCGTCCCCTTTTCCCACCACCTGAAGAGGTCGCTGTCCAGCGAGACTGGCGACATGCTCAAAGGCCTTCTCGGCGTCTTGCCCCACAACCTCTCGCAGGCGCCGCTTCTTCAGGGTCACGACCTCTTCAAAGCCGTGGGCGTGGACGTCGAGAAGGGTGCGGATGTACTCCGCCAGCGTCAGGTGAGCCTCGGCTGCCTTGCGCTGCAAGGCGACCAGCGTCTCCAGGCTGATGCGCTGCTTGGGCAATTCCGCATCGAGCTTGCCCCATAGGCCGCTCGTACCCGTTCGTGATTCGAGAGGAACGTCGTCGCTCATGACAACTCCAGAAAAGAAATCAGTCGATCAACTGGCGCGCGAAGACCTGCGCCGCTTCATCGCGCGAGCGGTGCTCGCGCAGTCGAACGAGTTGCGGAGGCAGGCCGATTTGCTTTGCGTGGCGCACTTGCAGTACGACCGGCCTGCGTTGCCGGATCGGTGAGTGAGGACGTCGAAACGAGGTCGGGCCAGTTCAGCGCCCAGTCATTCGGGCGAAGTTCCTGGCGCGTCACCTCGCCGCTGGATTCGCGCTCGATCGCAACCGCCAGCGCCGGAGAGCACGAGCGGGTGCCGTATGCGATGTTGCGCAGATGCTTGCGAGAAGTGCCGCAGCGCTGTGCGAAACCGTCACGGTCAGCGACGGACTTTCGCGCCAGGAATGGTTTGAGGTGCATGACACCAATTACACCAGACGGTTTAACAACCTGTCAACCACAGACGGAGTACGCGAGGTGTTCCAGTGGGCGAATGGAACTCGATGACGAAACGAGGGCGCGAATCGATGCGCTGCGGCAGTGGTGTCGCGGCCGCGCCGACTTGCGTGACGAGGATGGCAACCCATCGCCATCAAAGCTCGCGGAGCGCACCGGGAAGACGCCCCAGTACTGGAGCGACGTCCTCCGGGAGGTGAAATCCTTTGGCTCGAAAGCGGCGCGAAATGCTGAGATCGCTCTCGGCATGGAGCGCTTCGGCCTCGAGTCGCCCTACGACCTCATCTTGGTCGACAGCGATCTCAGGGGTTCCGTCGTTGAGTCAAAGTTGGTTCACCCGTCGGCTGCTCGGAGGAAAGCGGCCATGGATAGAGCCGCTGGCCTCGGAGACATGGTCATCCGGCAATTCGATGCCGGCGGAGCCATGGGTCACGGAGTTCACCTACCTGATCAGCCTGGCGTCATCCACAGTTGGAAGGTCAGTCCTGAGTGGGTGCAAAAGAACGTCCGCGGCTATACATCCGTTTCGAATCTCTGCATCGTCACTGGATTCGGCGACTCAATGCGCCCGCTCTACAACCCAGGTGATCCGCTGCTCGTGGACAGGGGCGCGCGGAACGTCGACATTGACGCTGTCTTCTTCTTTCGTGTTGGTGCGGACGGCTTCATAAAGCGGCTGCAGCGTATCCCCGGCCAGGGCCTCATCGCAATCTCGGAGAACCCTCGCTATCGCGAGTGGACGATCAACCAAGACATGGACTTTGAGGTCTTCGGCCGCGTGCTGAAGGTGTGGTGCAGTTCAGACTTTTGACGGAGTGATCATGGCAAGTGCGCAAGCGATCGAGCACAACAGAAACCAGACTCTCGTCTGGATGGGGGCAACGTTCGTGTTCCTAATCGTGGCAGGATTCGCGCGAATTTGGGTCTTCGACATTCCCGCCATCGTCGCCATGTTCGTCTACGTGGTTTACATGTTCACGCTGCAGCGCCAACTCGGCGACGGCCTTGTCACGTGTTGGCTTATGGTGCTTCTGAACGTCCTGATGTTCCCGCTCGGTGCAATCGCCGTAGGCATCATGTGTTGGAGCGCGACGAAGAAGATCAGAGCCTCGGCTTCAGCCTAATGATCGCGTTAGCCAAGCCGCCTGCAAGGCGGCTTTTTTCCGCCCAGCCCCAACACCAAAACTCCAAACAGTTGACACGACGACACCAAACGGTTTACTCTTCGTCCCGTCGCCTCAACCGAGGCATCAACGGGAGAGAGCAGTGTCCAAGAGTCAACCCAAGAGCATCGCCACGGCGATCCCGACGCTGATCGGCGTCACCCGCGATGTCCTCGAAGCCGCGCTGAAGTCGCTCAATGCGCCGGGCGGCAAGCCGATCAAGACCGGCGACGACTTCATGGAGTTGTTCGCTCAGGTCGGCGCACAGTCGCTCTTCACCCCGCCGGCGATCGGTGAGTACTGGGCAGGGCAGGGCGGCATCTACGACGGTCAAGTCCGTGAGGAAGACGGCACGATCTACCACCAGATCCACGCCGACGTGAAGGCCGCTGGTCGTCTCGACCACGCTGCCGCGATGAAGTGGGCCTCCTCGCTTTCCATCGACGGCCACAGCGACTTCACGCTGCCCACGCGTCGCGGCCTGTCGCTGATCTTCGCGAACCTGGTCGATCGCTTCGAACGCACCTGGTACTGGTCGTCCGAGATCTATAGCGCCTCGTACGCCTGGGGTTGCTACTTCAGCCACGGCTACCAGGACTGCAACAGCAAGAGCGCGCACGGCGCGGCCGTCGCCGTCCGCAGGTTCAAAGCTTAGTCCTTCAGTCCTTCTGAAGTCCTGACTAGCAACGAACCTACGGAGGGCGAATGGCCCAATCGAATCATCTGGGATTCGAGCACCGCGAACTGGTGCTCAGCGGAGCGATCCGCGCGCTCGAGGGCTGCACGCTGCCCTGGGTTGTCGCCATCGACTTCCGCTTCGATCGTCTCGCCGAAGACAAATCGAACTTCGAAGTCGCGCACGAGCGAGTGATCGCGGTGCAAGCGTCCCCGTTGGCCGAAATGCCCGACATCGAAGAACTGATGCCGGTCGGCGCGACGTTCCTTAAGGCCGACGTCTTCCCGGCGGCGCGCTTCGATCGCATGCCCGTCGACGTCCGCGACCGCTACGCGTCGCACTACCGGGCGTACCTGATGTGGCGCAAGGCGGCTGCCGCAGAGAAGGGCGTCGACGACCTGATCGACGGCATCGACTACAGCTCGCGACTCGTCGACGAGGTTGTGGCGCGCTGGGTGTCCTACGGCTACGCCGAGGTGGACGCATGAGTGCGATCACGCCGCTACAAGCGCTCGAAGTGCTGCTCGCCGAGTGCGAGTTGACGCTCGACCACCGTCCGTCCTTTCGCGCCGCAATGTCGAACGCGCACACCGCGATCATCGCGGCACGCGATTCCATCGCTGCACCTTCCTTGAACGCTATCGAGACGAGCGAAGACGACTGCGAGTTGTCCTTCCGCGATCTCTTCGGCGAACCCGATCCGTCGGCCTTCAATCCGCAGGTACTCGCGATCGCGCGCAGCCTGGGGCAAGCGAACGAGGTGGTCCATGGCTGACCTTGAGATGGATTGCGCTGTGGGCCTCGATCCCACGCGCACCTTCGGCCCTGCGCCTGCACCGAAGCGCGATCGCTTCTGGCTCGGGCTCGCCGCCGCGGTGACGCTGATTGCCATCGGCAGCGCGCTCTATCTCGGCGCCTTTCGCTGATGCGGCCGCGCTTCCTCTGGCGCGCGCCGCATGGCTACGCCGTGACCCACTTCCCGCGCCGCGGCCGTCTGTCGCGCCTGGCGCGGTTCCTCATCGACTGGTTTTCCTGGAACTGAACATGCAACAAGCCAAGATCGCGGATGCCGCCGAGGTGTTCGGCGCCGATGGCCTCGCGCTGGAGCCGCTGCCCGCGCACCCCGTTGTCCCCGCTGCCCCACCGGCGCCCGCCGCACAGGTGATGAGCCCGCACCAGATGGTGCAGATGGCCGTCGAGAAGGGCATGTCGCTCGAGACGATCGACAAGCTGCTCGGCATGGCCGAGCGCGTCGACGCGATGCGTGAAGCCGAGCGCAAGCGCCTCGCGGAGTCGGCGTACATGCGCGCGATCGCGGGCCTGAAGGCCGACGTCGTCACCGTCGCAAAGACGAAGCTCGTGCACTACGACACGAAGGACAAGGACGGCCGCAAGAACGGGTCGGTCAACTTCAAGCACGCCGAGCTGTCCGACATCATGAAGGCCATCGCTGGCCCGGCGAAGCGCGAGGGGCTGACCTGGAACTATCCGGCGATCGATCAGGGCGACGACTGGGTGCGCGTCACTTGCAAGCTGCGACACGTCGACGGGCACTTCGAGGAGTTGACGCTTGGCTGCCCGGTCGACAAGTCGGGCAAGAAGAACGACATGCAGGCCATCGCGGCAGCGATCACCTACATGCAGCGCTACACGTTGAAGGCGATCCTCGGCATCGCGGAGGAGGGCGACGACACCGCGGACGCTCGCGCCGCGGCCGCCGCACACGGCGATGCGGATGGCGCGGTGCAGTCCGTGTCGGTCGCCGGCACGCCGCAGTTCGAGAACCTCATGCACGCGGGCAGCGCGCGCGCCGGCGAGGGCCTCAAGTCGCTGACCGACTGGTGGGGCAAGCTATCGAAGGACGAGCGCGACCTGGTCGGCGCCAAGTTCGGCGAGCTCAAGAAGGCGGCGCAGGCGGTGAAGCCATGACGCGCAAGACCGATCCGGCTCCGCGCTTCTGGGCGAAGGTCGACATGCGCGGCGAAGACGAGTGCTGGCCGTGGCGGGCCGCCGTCCGTCGCAGCGACCAGGGCTATGGCGCATTCTGGCTCGACGGTCGCCACCAGCCGGCGAACCGCGTTGCTCTCATCCTGTCAGGTGTCGATATGTCAGATGGCATGGAGGCCTGCCACCGCTGCGACAACCCGGCTTGCTGTAATCCGAAACACCTCTTCCCCGGTACGCGCAAGACGAACAACGACGACAAGGTCGCCAAGGGTCGGCACGTCCATGGCGAGCGCGTGCACACCGCGAAGCTCACCGAGGAACAGGTCGCGTTCATCCGCGCGCAACGGCCGGCCGGCGGTAAGTTGCCCAACGGGCGCGGGCAGGAGCTCGCCAAGCAGTTCGGTGTCCGCGTCTCGCACGTGTCGGACATCCTCGCTGGCCGCTGCTGGAGGTAACGATGGAATACGTCGAATGCATCCAGGGGAGCCAGGAATGGTTAGACGTCAGGACGGGCGTCATCACTGCCTCGCGCTTCCGCGACGCGCGCGAGCGGATCGGCGGCCTTGATGAGCGCCAGCAACTGTTCGTCAATCTCGTGTGCGACGGCATGCCGAAAGCTGAGGCCGCCAAGGCGGCTGGCTACAGCGGCGCGCCCACCTCGGACGCGGTGAAGCGCGCGATCGCTGGTGAGGTCGTCAAGCCGACGCTCGGTGCCAAGGCGCTGAACTACGCGTGGTTGATCGCGGTCGAGCGCATTGCGCAGCGTCCTCTCGACGAGACGTTCGTGACTTGGCAGATGCGTCGTGGACACGACGAGGAACCGTACGCGCGCCGCGCCTACGAGGTGCAGACGGGCCTGCTGGTGCTGGAGGCGGGGATCTGCCTCAGTGACGATCGCATCTACGGATATTCGAGCGATGGCCTCGTCGGCGACGACGGCATGGTGGAAATCAAGACTCCCGCCGCGGCGGAAAAAGTCGGCATGACATGGACCGCCCCGTCGACGGTCGTCGAGGAATACATCGACCAGATCCAGGGCGGCCTGTGGCTGACGGGTCGCCAGTGGTGCGACCTCGTCATCTGGACACCGTGGCTGAGGTCGGTTGGCAAGTCGCTCTACGTCCAGCGCTTCGAGCGCGACGAGAACTACATCGAAGACCTTGAGGCCGACCTTGTCGAGTTCGCGCGCAAGGCCCGCGGCTTCGAGCTCGACCTCCGGCGTCCGATGACTGATCCGCCGCCGCGTATCGACGGCGTGCCAGCCGAGGCCGCATCCCCTGTGCTGTCGGCGGTGATGTCGCCGCCCGGCACGCTCAACACGAAGCCGGCGCTCGACCTGTCGACGCTGCTGCCTGAAGACATCTTCTGAGGAGCTCTGCATGACCGATACCCTCGAATTCCCGACGATCGACGACGCCGCGCTGGCACGCGTGAGCGCCGCGCCGACGGCGCCGAAGACCGAACTCGCCACCGCGGCCGCCGGCGCGCTCGACCTCGACAAGATCGACCTGAGCACGCTGGCCCTGTCCAAGTTTGCCCCGGTGCGCAAGCAACTGGCGGACGCCACCAGGACGCTCACCGGTGCTGTGCACGACCTGAGCACGCAAGCCAAGGTAGACGACGCGAAGTCGCTGCGCCAGCGCCTGCTCAACTCGCCGCTGGCCGACGCCCGCAAGATCTCCAAGGGGCTGAAGTCCAAGCTCAAGTCGACCAGCGAGGTTGTCGGCGTGGAGTTGGAGAAGATCGAAGCCGACTTCGCAGAAGCCGCCAAGCTCATCACGCCGCAGATCGAGGCGCGCGAGAAGGAGCTCGCCGAGGAAAAGGCTGCGCGCGAGGCGAAGGAAGCGGCGCGCCGCCAGGAATTCGAGGACAAGGTCGCGGGCATCCGCAACTATCTCGCGCTGGCCCAGGGCCTGCCGTCGCCGCGCATCGAGAAGGGCATCACGTTCCTGACTGCGATGGTGATCGGTGACGAATGGGCCGAATTCAAGCCTATTGCGCAGAAGGCGCTCGACGAGACGCTGGCCAGCCTGCGCGAGCTGCTGGTCAAGACACAGGCCGCGGAAGTCGAGGCGGCGGAGCGTGAGCGTCGGCGCGTTGAGGCCGAGCAGCGCGAGCGCGATCTCGCTGCGGAGCGCCAGCGCTTGGCCGACGAGCGAGCTGAGCTGGAGCGAGAGCGCGCCGAGTTGTCGGCCGCGCGCGCTGCCATCGAGCGGAAGGACGAGCAGACGAAGGAAGAGCCGCGCGACGCCGATCCCGAGAAGGTCGCACCGCCGCCGGCCGAACCCGCGCCCATCAGCACGGCGGTCGAGGCCATACACGCGGCGCTCGCTGCCAATCCTGAACTCGAGGACAAGGTGATGGCCGACCGCCTTATCACCGGAACCGGCTGGGTGCGCGTCGCGGCAGATCCTGCGGCGCCCAGTGGCGTGTCCGTCGAGCACGTTCCGATGGCTGACGTTCTCGCGTCCGGCGACGATGGCATTGCGCGGACGCCCGATCGCACCGGCGCGCTGCCACTGCTGCTCGCGCACATCGCCAAGGCCTTCGAGACGAAGTTCCCGAGCCAACCGAAGCCCGGCATCGAATGGTGGGCGGAGCTGAAGCGCCTGGCAACCGAGGTGCAATCGTGAGCCACAAGCCTGGAGCTGATCTCGGTGGCGTGCGAACCCTCGAAGACCTGCGCGTACGGTGTTTCATCGAGCCTGAGACGAATTGCTGGCGCTGGCGCATGGCGCTGAAGGAAAAGGTCGCGCGAGTCTGGGTCGCATTCGGCGGCGGGATTCGTCGACACATGGTTGGGCGGCGCGCTGCGTTGCTTCTTCAAACCGGCCGCGATCTGTCACGCGATCGTGTCGTTTTCGCGAAGGTCTGTTGTCCGAACCGCGACTGCGTGAATCCAGGGCACTCGCGCGTCGGTAGCCGCAAGGAGGCGATGGCTGCGGCGATCGCGCGCGGCGACTTCGACACCGAAGCTCGGCGCCGCGCCACCGAGATCGCGCTCCGCGCTCACCGCAAGTTGTCGCCCGAGCAACACCGCGAGATCGCTGTCTCCGATACCCCGACCCCCATTCTGTCCAAGCGACTCGGCGTTTCCGCAGGCCGCATCAACGCGATCAAGCGCGGCGAATTCGCCGGCAGCAAGAGCAGCGTCTTCAACTTCCAACCATAAGGATCCCGCTCATGACCATCGTCCACATGCAGCCCGTCGACAGCAGCAGCGTTGCTTCCATCGGCTACGACCAGACCACGCAGACGCTCGCCGTGCATTTCAAGGCCAACGGCAAGACGTATCACTACCAGGACGTCCCGAGCGATGTCTACGACCGTTTGAAGAGCTCGCAGTCCATCGGCCAGTTCATTGGCCAGCACGTTCGCGGCAAGTTCCCCCACCAGGCGCACGAGACGGCCTGATCGCTTTCGGGCGCCGTACCGGCGGTCGCTGCGCGGGTGGCGAGTCCTCCCTGAAAGCCACAACCGCAGCGTTTCCCGAGTGCTCCACACACACGCGGCGCCCACCCCATCAACCACGAGAGGAGATCCTATGTACACAAACTCGAACTCGACGCCGCAGCAGGCTATCGGCGCCATCGGCGGCACTGCGCCGGCAGCAGCACCCTCCGAAGTCGAGACGGCGCTGAACCGTCTGTCGAATTCGCTCGATGCCCTGGTGAACGCCCAAGCGCAACTCGCCAGCCGCCTTCACCCCGTGTCGCGCCCGCAATCGCCCGACGCTGCGGGGCAGGGCGTCCGCGAGGCGATGAGCTGCCCCGTGTCCGAAGCCCTGCAGGCGGCGCGTGAGGTCGTCGACCAGGTCACCGCGCGCATCGGCAACAGCATTGGACTGCTGGCCATCTAGTTTTCCGGGCGGCGGCAAGCGCCGTGAAGCCAGCAGGCAAGTGCTCCTCTCTCCCGAGGTTCTGACGCTGGCCATAACCCGGGGTTGCGACCGGGCCGCCCACCTCCACGACCTTTCACCAAGGAATCTCATGACCACGACTACCGAGACGAAGTCTCTCAAGCTCGCTATCGTCGCCGCGCTCGCGCTCGGCACCCCTCTCGAAGGCGGTACGTACCACGGCATCTACACGCAGAAGGATGGCACTCAGGTCGCCATCGTGCGCTTGGCGGACAAGCCCAGCGGCCGCATGACGCATGCCGAGGCGACGGCCTGGGCCGAGAGCGTTGGCGGCGTGCTGCCCTCGCGCGTCGCCGGCGCGATCCTCTACGCCAACGCGAAGGATCAGTTCGAGCCGACCTGGTACTGGACGTGCGAATCGCTCGATGCCGACACCGGCGACGAAGACGACGCCTCGTACGCCTGG
>FTCK01000203.1_pt1 | contig 42446 bp, 59 predicted proteins | sample 1639711 | NCBI WGS metagenome assembly FTCK01 (sample SAMEA3914869, study PRJEB12502) | metagenome | biome: forest; material: soil | place: USA | collected 2012-03-12 | depth 0.1 m | reverse complement strand
GACCGGCTTGTCGGTGTAGTCGAGGTTGATCGCCTGGACTTCGTTGAGCAGGTTGTCGTGCTGCGTCGCGGTGATGCCGCAGTACAGCTGCTCGGTGTCGAGGTCGATTTCCGCGGCCATCAGCAGCTTCTTGGCGGCGCGCAGCTTGGCGACGTTCAGGCCGGTGTTGCCGGTCGAGCCGACCGTCGCGGCCACGATCTGGCCGGCGGGCAGCGCCACCGTGGTCGTGCCGTTCTCGCCCGTCTGGTTGTTGCCGAAGATGCCGTTGACGATCTCGTCGTCCATCGCACGGCCCAGGGCGTAGACGCCGGCCATGGTGTACGGACCCGACGGGTCGATCAGCATGCGCAGGCGGTCCTGGCTGTCGATCAGGTCGGCCCAGTCGTAGTCGGTCGGGTAGATCCAGCGCTTGTCCTGGGGGGTCGAGATCAGCGGCGTGTCGGAGTGACGGCCCTGGTTCTTGACCGGCGTGACCGAACCGAACTGTTCGACCATCGAGGCGGCCTTGCCATGGAAGGCGTTCTCGGTGACGCAGCTGCGGAGGCGGGAGCCTTGCTGCTGGAGCAGCATGGCGATGTTCGTGCTGTACTGCTGTACGAACGCGGCATTGACGAAATTGGACATGAGTGCTCCGGGTGTGGATCAAACTGAAAGCGGTGGGCTTAGGCGCCACGTCTCCCGGCTTGTCCTCACACGGAGGGGCCAAACTTCATCGCCCGCTGGGCGCAGGGATCACCCGAAAATTTCGGGGGTCTTGTCCGCGTCCTTCTTGGACTTGCGCTCCGGTGCCTGGTTGGGCTTCGGCGCGCTCACAATGCGATCATAGAACCATGTTTGGATTTCCGCAACACGGTTGAGGTCCTGCGACTTGCTTTCGACCTTGGCTTGGGCCAGAGCAAGCTCAAGGCAGCGCAGCCGAATCTCGGCGTCGGTCACGTGCTGCTCGCCGCTTCGGCCGCCACCGTGAGGTCGCTCGGCGCCGACATATCGACAGCAACCGGGTCAGCCGGATCGACGCTCGACGTCGCGGTCTTGTCGGCAATGTCGCGCAGGTAGAAGGTGACGAACCCGGTCGAAGCGTCCAGCTTGTCCTCGACGTAGTAGTTCGCGACGTTGGCCAGGTTGCCGGTGCGGCGGCACCAGTCCCAGAGGTAGTTCTGCGTGATGTTGCCGAACGTGTCGCCGCGGCTGGTTTCTTGGATGGCCATGCTGGATCACTCCTTCGTTTCGGGGAACGCGTACTCGTGCAGCCGCTTCATCTCGGCGACCGCGCCGGCATCCTTGCCGATGTACCTGGCGACGAACGCCTTGTCGGCGCGCAGCTCAGCGATCTTGGCCTTGGCCTCGCCCGGGGTCAGCGCGTCGCCGAACTTCGTGGCCGTCTGGCCGTTCTCGAACGTCGCTTCGCCCATGCGCGAGCCGATGCTCTGCAGGAACTCCATCGTGGCCTTGTGGCCCATCGCGGCCGACAGCTTGTCGACCATCTCGGGGCCGCCGATCGCGCGCATGCCCACCTGGGCCTGCGCCACGTTCTGCGCGAACGCCTGGCCCCACGACGTCTTGAGCGCCGCGTCATCGGCGGCGAACGCCGCTTGCTGAGCCGCCTGCGATGCGGTCGTCAGGCCCCCCACGTGCTCGTTCCACTTCGTGGCCAGGGCTTCGCCCTGCTTCTGGGTCAGGCCCAGCTCGTGAAACCAGCTGGCCGCCTGCTTGGAGAACTCGGGGTCGCTGCCCTTGATCGCGTCGAGCTTGTAGCCGCTGGCGTCCGCCGGCCGGCCCAGGCGGTTGAAGAACGCGGCTTGTTCCTCGGGCGTCGCGTCGGGCTTGGGCAGGATCACGGCGTTGCCGGCCTTGTCGGCGCCCATCAACTTCTCGAGGTTGCGGTAGCTGTCCAGGACCTGCTTGGGTTCGCTCCAGCCCTTGTTCTGGACGTAGCCCACCGTCACTTCGTCGGCGCCAGTCAGCCAGGGGATGGCCGCAGGAGGCGTACCACCAGCGGGCGGGGCCGGGGGCGTGCCGCCGGCAGGGGGAGTTTCGCCGCCAGCGGGGGGCGCGCCGCTGAGAAGTTCGGAAGTGCTCATTCGTCAGTCCTTGTCTTGGCGGGCGCGTGCAGCGCCCAGAGTTGCTCGTCGGTCAGCTGCAGGTGCCGCGCGATGCGCAGGAACACCTCGCGCCGGCCCTCGAGCGCCGCGTGGACCCGCGGGTCCGGGTGAAACGCCGTCTCGGTGGCCCGGCAGAACTTGGCCAAGTCAGCCAGCACCTCGTCGCCGAACGGCCCGGCGAAGACCTTCACGTAGGCCGTGCGCCGGCGCGAGATGTAGTCGCGGACGATCTTGGCGACGTTCATGCGGCCGCCGGCTGACCTTGATTCGGATTCGTGCCCTGGGGCGACGCCGCCTTGGCAACCGCGGCCATGCCGGGCAGCGCCTGCGTGACCTGGGCCGCTTGCTTGTCTTGCTCGCGCCCTTGGCGCAGCTGAGCCACGGCGTCGGGATCGCGCATGTAGCGGAACGGCATGCCGTTGATGTCACTGAGCTCAGGCACGATCGTGTCCCAGTCGAACCAGTCAAGAGGGCTCGGGTCTTGGGTCTGGCCGACGATCTCGGCAGTCCACTGCACCGTGCGCATCGTGCCGGCCGCTTCTTCGGACCGCATCATGCGGTTCAGCGGCGCGTCGTATTCGACCTTGTACTGGCCGCCGGCCTCGAGCACCGAGCGCGGGGGCGGCGGCACCAGGCCCTGGTACATGAGCAGATCGACCTCGCGCTCGACCATCGGGCCGATGCCTTCGGACTGGTGACGGCCCATCGTGGGCGACAGCAGTGCGCCCTTCTCCCGAGCGCGCTCGAGCACCTCGGTGGCCGTCATCTGCGGCGTGTCGATCAGGATCTGAAACAGCGTGACCAGGAACGCGTCGTTGATGGCCATGCGCTCGTCGTCCATCAGGTCCTTGCCGATGGAGATGTTGCCGGTCTGCAGGGTGTGCACGAGCGGACGGCCGTCGGCGTTGACCGCGCCGTAGTTGACCGCACCTGGCTTCAGGCTCATGCCGTCCATGATCCCGTCGTCGTGGGCCAGCAGGATCGGGTCCACCGCGCGGTGGCCCTGCTTGAGGATGGTCTTCTTTTCCTCGTTCAGGACGTTGATGCCGGGCAGCACGTTCATGGCCGGCCCGCGGCCGTAGACCTCGCCTGGCGCGGTCAGGTAGCGCGGGATGCTGTAGGGCATGCAGCGGTAGCCGCCCTCGGCCAGCAGCGTCTTGTCTTGCCGCAGGATGTAGTGCGACGAGAAACGCTTGGACTTCCACGAGAAGACCATCGACGGGTCGAACTCGTTGTTGGGCTGGACGAAGTGGATGACCACCACCTCGTCGTCAGGCGCCACATTGAGTCGGCTCTTGAGCGCCTCGGACAGCTTGCCCGGCCACTTCTGCTGGATCTGGCGCAGCGTCATCTTGAAGCGGCGCCCCACCTTGTCGACCTGGCCCTGGTGGTTGAGCGAAAAGAACAGCTCGCCCAGGAACACCTGCTTGTAGCGCAGGCCCTTGGCCCACGGCTGTGTCGGATCCTGGAACGCGTCGGTGAACATGCACGACGTGCCGAACGCGCCCACCGAGACGTACCCGTCGTGCGCCTGCGACTGGAAGCCCGAGTGCGGACTGTAGCGATACCGGAACAGCGCGTCGTTGAGGGTGTCGTACCAGATCCGCGCTTCGCGGTCCTTCATCAACGCCGCGTCCAGTGGGCGCATCCGGTGCCACTTGCTGTTGGCCGGCGTGATCATCGACTCCATCGCCGCGGCAAACTTCCACAGCGCGGCGTTGGCCGTCACGTCGTACTGGTCCTGGCTGCGCTTGGCGCCAGGCACCACGTTGCCGCGGCTGTAGAACGACGTCGAGTAGTAGGGCAGCACCTTGAGCGCCACCTGCTCCCAGTGCTGCTCCCAGATGCCGCGCTTGGACTCCATCGCGTCGAAGTCGCGCAGGATCGCGTTGACGGACTCGGCCGTCTTGTCGCGCGCCTGGGCCGGCGTCATGTCAGCCACCGAGCAGCACCTTCGAAGTCGTGCCGGTGTAGGCCAGGCCGGCGCCACCCGTCAGCATCGTGGACGTCAGACCGCGCTGGATGCCCATCTGCTGCATCCGCGCGGCCACGTCGAGCTCGCTCTGGCTGTTGCCCAGGGTCGGCGCGGGAGGAACCGCGCCCGGCGCCTTGGGCGCACCCGGGTTCAGCAACGTCCCCGGCTTGGGGTCGACCAGGCTGCTCAGGCCCGGACCCATGAGCGCACCTTTCCAGGTCTTACCCGGATCGGTAAACGTTCTGTTCATGGTGCCGATCATGGAACCCATCGGGGGCTTTCCTGGGTGAGGTCGCGAATGATGTTGCGATCCTACCACCGTGTTGTCGTAACCACAACGCCTCAGCCAAAGAGGTCGTAGTCGACGTCGCGGGCCTGCGCGCTGCGCCGACTGTTCTGCCTGGACGTGCGCAGGTCGTTGCGCGCGATCGGCTTGGCGAACGTCATGGCCAGCGCTTCTCCGCTGTCCGGGCTGGCCACACCGCGGCTTTGCATGTGCTCCTTGCTCTCGAGGATGATCTTGTTGGTCACCGGGTGGTACTGGTACTCGGGGGCGACCAGGTCGGCCGACAGCTCGACGTCATCTGGGATCGAGCCGATAGTCAGCCATTCCTTCATCAGCCCCCACATCTCGGCGCGCTTGTTGACGTAGACCTCGGCGTCGTTGGGCGCGGCGCCGGCCTGCACCTCGATCACGTTGAACTTCCACGCGGCCAGGTTGTCGACCACGCCGCCACCCACGCCATTGCCGTCCACGAAGATCGCGTCGACCTTGAACTTGACGGCCAACTCTGCGATCGCGCTGGCCAGCTGCACGGTGCTCGCCCCCTTGAACTTCTTCCACGGGTAGGTCTTGGCATCGCGCCCCTTGCGAAAGCAGATGACGCTCTTGGCATTGCCGAACCGCGCCACGTCCACGCCCATGAGCAGCGGCGCCCCCGGGTCCGGGATCACGTCGCGCGCCGCGGCCTCGGACACCGCGTCGTTGCCGATGAACTGGTTGGTCGCCTGGTTGGGGAACTGGCCGTAGACCTCCATGCGGGCCTCGTCCGAGTCCGCACCGTGGGACTTGATGATGGCGTCGTAGGCATCGGTAGCCACGCCCTCGACCGTGCGGCTGTCGATCTTCCAGCGATGCCAGCGGTCGCGGTCCTTGTTGAAGCATTCGAAGAACGCGCCGTCGTTGCGCCGCGGGTTGGAGAACGCCAGCCAGTAGCGGTCCACGATCTGCTCAGTGAACACCCCCTGAGCCACCGTCCAGATGGGCCTGGGGATGCCGCTGGCCTCGTCAAACAGGTACATCTCGCCGTAGCCGTTGTGGGCGCCGGCGAAAGCGTCGGGGTTCTCTTCACTCCACAGCTGCGCCGCGATGTACCAGTACTTCGGATCGATCTTGAGGTCACGCTGGACGAGCTCGGTCAGCCACTGGGCCGGCACGATGGACGTGGCGTTGACGTCGAACCAGTGGGCGTTGATGCCCAGGTTGACCCACTTGGAGATCTCGGGAAAGGTCTTGGTCTTGAGCTGGGGCTCGCCGTTGGCCGTGACCCAGACGCTGCCGCCGATGCGGGTCGACACGAGCCAGTGGGCCAGCCAGGAGAAGCAGGCCGACTTTCCGATACCGCGGCCAGAAGCGACGGCCGCGCGGTACATCTCGGGGACGGCCTGGTGGACGCGCTTGTGGTTCCTGGCCTGGGCGATGTAGTCGGACATGTCCTTGAGGATCACGTCTTGCCAGTTGCGCGGGCCTTGCTGGTCAGCCAGGGGCGTGTTGGCCTTGCCCCAGGGGTAGGAGAAGCGTACGAAGTTGCGCAGGTCGTCGGCGATCTCGGGGGACCACAAGTCCGCCATCAGCTGCTGTTCGGACTTGGCGTCATAGATCGGTGTCGACTTGGGCATTAGGCGTCCGTGAAGGTGTATCCCTTGTGAGTCTTGAGCTTGCCGGTCAACACCATCGAGATACCTGCGTCAGAAAACCCCATGCGGACGGCGTCTGAGACGCTTGCAAAACGTACGACGTGCCGCGTCACAGGGTGCTCTGCAACGACAGCCCGCGCCGCCGTGCTGCGCTCGGACTTCGGGACCCATCCGGGCTCCACATGCCGCTGAAACGCGTGGTTGTTCTGTTGCGCCGTGACGTACTCGAGGTTGGCGGGCGCGTTGTTCGCCTTGTCGTGGTCGATGTGGTTGACCTGCGCGCCGGCCGGTCGAGGGCCAAGGAACGTCGCTGCAACGAGTCCGTGAACCGAACGCGTTTCACCCACGTTACCCTTGGTCAGCTTCAACTGGTGGTAGCCGTTCTTCCGCACGTAGGTCTTGAGCACACGGCCCGACCTGACGCGGATGATGGCGCCCGTGTCGTCGGCGTCGTAGAGACCTTCGTAGCCAGGGACAGGTTTTCTGATCGGTCCATTCATTTGCACATCATAAATAAAAATTTGCAAAATCGCAACGGAATGCGTTTTTATAATTTCAGCGCACGGAAGTTCGGCTGCGCGCAGACCGGGGAATTCAGCGCGGCGCGCGTTCTTGGGGTGCCCCCACCCCACGCCCCCGTCAACGCGCGCGATATGGGACCCGTTTCCTAGCTGAAGATGTCGGGCTGATCAGGCGTCTGTGATGCCTCGTCACTCGGTGTGGGGAGCGCAACGGGTTGCGAATCAACCACTTGCGCGTCCTCGACCACTTGCTGGTCGCTCACTGGTCGAATCAGCCTGGCTCGAGCCTCAGCCAGCGCATCGCCGACGCTGATCGTTTGGGTCACTGCGATGTCCAGGCGATCACCATAGGTCTTTGGCGCAAGCTTGGATGCGCGCCATTGCCTGGCCAGGATGCGATTGCGAGCCACGCCAGCGTCTTTGTCCGTGTCTGCGATGGTCAGCGCCTCATCGGCCAGGATGTCAGCACGGACAGTCTGTGCGTGCGCGTAAGCGGCGGACAGGTTTCGCAGACTTGAGATCACCAAAGCGAACGTGCTTGGGTGCATGCCGACAGTCGCGCAAGCGTCTTTCAGCATCGCGCCTTCGCCGACCAAGGCAATGGCTCGCTCAGTCTTTACGACAGTCTCTGCGCTATGAGGAATGACATCGTTCATGCCTCGCACACTAGCGCACGGATTCGGGTGTTGCGATTTTTCTTCAACAACGTGTTGCGATTTCCGTAACACTGTGGCATGATGCGATCACACCAACCCAAACGGAGTCGCACATGTCCCGCTCTGAATTCACTGCCAATCAAGCCCTCGCGCGCGTCGCGCCCGCGAGCTGGACTCGTCCCGCACCGATCCGCAACACCAAGCCCGCGCCCAGCCTGCTGCAGCGCCTGGCGCGCGCTTTCACGTCCTGATCGTTGCCACAACCTCAACACATACCGGAGTTCGCAACCATGTCTCAATCCATCACGACCAAGACCCTCAAGCCCACGGACAGAAGGGGCGCGCGGATCAAAGCCACGTCAGCGTCAGGTGAATCGATCACCGTCGCGCACGGATACGGCGACGAGTTCGCCGAGCACTCGGCCGCCTGCAAGGCGCTGGCCGAGAAACTCCAATGGCACGGCGAGTGGTTCGGCGGGTCGACCAAGGACGGCTACGCGTTCGTCCAGGTCGACGCAGGCTGCCCGCCGGTTATCGTCGCTCGCGCGGAGGGGTGCTGATCATGGCTGCTGTCCTCACCTCTGCGCGGGAAGATTTCGTGGCCAAGAAGATCGCCAACATGAAGGCGCGCGATCGTCGGCGCTTGTCGCAAGTCCACACGGACGGCGAGTTCCCCAAGTGGAAGCCCGGCATGACGACCGCGGAGTACATCCAGCGGTTTGGCATCCACTGTCGTGGAACGCTCCTGGACTTCGGCCCGCGGGTGCTCGACAAGCGGCTCGGCTGGAAAAACGACCTGTCGCACCTGGATCGTCCGGCGCCCTACCTTACGCCCGAGCAGGACGCGGTGATCTTCGAAGAGGCGGCCGAATGACCACGACCGTCAGCCCCTACTACCTCGAGGGCATCCAAGAGGGTCGCGCGGCGCTCACCAAGCACGGCATGGCGATCGCCCGGGACGAGCTGCGCAACCTGGAGTCGACGATTCGCCGCGGCTTTGACGCACAGAGCCCTGTCGGCCAGATGCTGCGCGGAGAGCGCGACTTCTGGCGCAACCAGCTGAAGCGGGAGGCCCGCAAGGAATGACCCTCTGGCACCTCAACCGTCGAGCCCTGCTCAGACACCAAGCCCGCCCCGAGCGGGCTTTTTCACGCCCAGCGTTTCGCAATGCTTGTGATTAGCACATTTGATTGCTATTATATAAACACCTAAACTGTACGAGAAACTCATGGAAGCACCCCGCTATCGTGTTGTGAACGGGCGACATTTCTGCCAAGAGACGCAGGGCTACCTGGTCGAGTACGAACTCTGGCGCGCAGGCCCTACCAGGCTGTGCGACCTGACTGCCAAGGTCAACGCCGAGCACGGCCTCGCCATGGGCGACTCGAATGTTGTCCTGAAGCTCACTCAGTTGATCGCCAAGGGGCGGATAGAAAGGCTGGCTCGGGGGGTGTACGCCCACAGGGACAGCCCTTTCGCTTAGCCGGCGTTTCGCAAGCCTGTTCCTGGCATGCACCTCCCTCAAAAGATCAGCCAGGAACAGTTTTTCATAGGAGGTTACCCCCTCTCCTACCTTACCCCCCTAATCAAATAGCTCTGTAGCACTGTATTAGCGTGCCAACGCGCCATCTGTAACCACCGTGGCTGCGCATTCACACATTGTGTGGTCGCGTGGCCGGCGACCGGCGCGGACTCTAGAACAAGGAACAGAACCCCAGAACCCTAGTATCCATGCGGGTTGCAGCCCGATTTTCGACTCTAGAACAAGGGGGTCGAGCCAGGCACAAAACCCGGTGCCCCGGCAGCGTTTCGCACACCACAACGCAAAAAGGCCTAAATTTAGCTCTCCCGAACTAAATTTAGGCCTTCACATTCGCGCCCCGTGGGCGTCAATTGTGTAAATCGTAACTAGTTGCTGTTAAAACAAGCCCTCCACAATCGGCTAAACGACTTAAATTTAGCTTTTCTTCGAACCATCCACTGCAGCGGCGACAAGTTGACCCACATACGCCGCGGCCAACTCCCACTCCTTGGGTGTCAGCCCTGGCGGGATCTCGAGCTTCACGACCTTGCCGCTCGGCGTGGGCACGCTGATGGAGGGCCTGGCCACGCCGCGCATGTCCACCCCAGCGTGCGACAGCACGTCGGCAAGCGACACGTTCAGGTGCAGCGCCATGGCTGCCGCTTCGTCGTTCTTCAAGCGCCGGCCGCCCGACAGCACCAGGGACAGCGCCGACGGATCGATCCCCATCTTCTTGGCCAGCTGCCTGGCCGACGTCTGCTGGACGCGGATCTGGTCTTCGAACCAGGCTTTGTCGACGCCGGTGGATACGGGCTGTTGATGCTGGGTTGCGATTTTGGTAGGCATGGGGGTATTCCTAGAGCTCTTGCGTTGCTGAATGGCCGCGAGTGTAGCGGTTTTCGTAACACAGGCAAACTCCACACCTAGGGGCGTGGCGCACGAAACGCGCAATTTATTCCGCCCCACCCGTTGCTATTGTGTTGCGATTACCGTAATATCTTCACAACACCTCCCCAAGGACATCGAAGTGTCTTCCCCTCTCAGAACCCGAGTCCCGCGCCCTCCTAATGGCTCGGGCAAGCACGGCAAGCCCACCTATGGCCAGGCCGCGCGCATCACCGCACTGTTCAACGGCCCGTCAGCTCTCGCGCGCGCCTTGAACATCTCGAGGGTGACGGTCTACAGATGGAACTACGCCAAGCCCTTGGGAACCGACGGCCTGATCCCTGCTGCCATGGTCGAGCGCGTGCAGCTGGCTGCCAGGCTCGAGGGCATCGTGCTGACTCCCAAGGACTGGGAGCCCAACAGGGTGTCGTACGACACGGACGCCTGACCCTCTCCCACAAGAGCCCATCCCGATAGAGGAAAGGAAATGAATATGAGCGAGGAAGCGCAAATCGCTGCTCTGTACGTCGAGAAGGACGGCGCCTACTTCGGCCTGCCTGGCGTCGACCCGTGGGACGAGGTGCGGGATGCGCGCAAGTACGCCGGCCCGCATCCTGTCGTCGCTCATCCGCCTTGCCAACGCTGGGGCAGGTTCTGGCATGGAAGCACGCGCAAGCCTCACCAATTCAAGCTGGGCGACGACGGCGGATGCTTCGTTGCGGCGCTCAATGCCCTGACGATCTCGGGCGGTGTGCTGGAACACCCGGCCGACTCGCATGCTTGGCAGGCCCACGGCTTTGCCAAGCCGCCGCGCGCTGGCGGATGGGTGGTTGCCGCATGTGACCCGTTCGGGCTTCCGTGGTTTACCTGCTGCGTCTACCAGGGCCAATACGGGCATCTAGCCGGCAAACCGACATGGCTCCTGGCCCGGGGGATGGACCGTAAATCGCTCCCCGAACTGCGCTGGGGCAAGACCGAGCAGCGCATCCACCCGACCGCGCTCGCCAAGCACGGCTACGAGAAGGCCAGGCGAATCGGAATGATGGCCATGGTCGGCGGCAAGGACAAGACCCGAATCCGCAATGCCACGCCTCCCGAATTCAGGGACGTGCTATTGAGCATCGCGCGTTTGGCGGGAGGTCAATCGTGACTCGTCGCCGTCAAGACTTCTGGCTGCTTGTCGCGGTAGCGGCCTACGTCGCAAACATTCTTGGTTGGGCGACCTATTTCATCTTGATTGCCATCCACCATGGCTGAGTCAAAAGACTACCTCGAAAAGATCGGAAAACTGGCGGTCGCCGAGCACCTGCGCTGGAAGAGTCGAAATCTCGCCTGTGACACGCTGCGCGAGGCGAGGCGAGGCGCTGGAATTGAAAGAGGCGAACCGATCACAGAAGAAATGTTCGAGGCCGAAGACCTCGCCGAGTGGCGAGCCATGGAGCATGAAGTGCAACGCGCTCAGCGGCGACTTGACACGGCCCGCGCCGCGACCCGTCGGGCCATCGCCCTCGCCACCAACCCGGAGCAATCCGCATGACCACCGACAACGCCAGCGGGGCGGGGATGGAGACGGTGGCGTGGCAATGGCGCAAGCGTCACACCTGGTTTGCCGGACAAGCCGACGAGTGCCACTTCTGGTCGGAATGGGAGGCGTTGCAGCCGCCGTACATGGACGCGCGCGACCTCGCTACGGCCGATCCGGAGAACTACGAGATTCGCCCGCTAGTTCTCCGCACCGACGCCACTCGCCTCCTTGCCGAATCGCAGGCACACAACGCCAAGCTGGAGGCGGACTGGCGGGCCGCCTACGAAGAGAAGCAGCGAGACCTCCTGACTGAAATCGAGAACGGTCGAAAGCTGGAGGCGCAAGTGGAGCGGTTGCGTGGCGACTTGAAGCTCATCGCCGAATCCATCTATGAGAACGAGGATTGGCTGCGCGCTGTTGCTGCGCGTGCCGCCCTTGAGAACTGAAGGACACACCATGGACGACAACATCGAACTGACCGTCGACCAACTCTTCACCGTGTGGGACGAGCACTACGCCGATGTCGTCTCGTGCGACCGGCCGCCGCTCGACTATGAACTCTTCCGCGCCATCATCGCGGCCGACCGCGCCCTGATCGCGACGGGTGCTGGAGGCGCATCGTGAGCGCGGGATGCGGCTGGGAAGGCCGTGCCTTCGGTGCCCACTACCCCGATGCGACGTGCATCGACGGCGTGCTCTGGGACATGGACAGCATCGACGACGACGGGATGCTCCACGGCGGCGATCGCCCGTGCCCGCACTGCTGTCCGCACGAGGTGGCCGACAACGCTGCCCTGAGCGGCAACGCCCGCCAGCGTCGGGTCCAGCGCCGCGCGCTGGCGCGCAAGGTGAAGGCCCGCGCGATCGCCGAGGCGGCACGCTGGAACGTCAAGCTGGGAGGCTCGCGCCATGCCTGACCTGCTCGATCTTCGATCGCTCATCGCCGAGGCCGTCGCGCTGGGCGGCGGCAACCTGTGCGCCGCCGGCCACGACTGGGACAGCGAAGGTGGCCGCACGTGCCCGCGCGCCGGAACGGAGCACGCATGTCTCCACGCCAGCCAGGCCGTCTATCGCTGCCGGCGCTGCGGCACCTACGACTACGGCGAGCCCGGCGGCCCTGGACACGCCGACTGCGCAAGCCGTCCATGCAGCCGCATCACGTTCGACGACCGCGACCTGCCCGAAGAACAACCCGCCGAGGAAAAACCCGAATGACCAAGAACTACGACTGCCAACGCGACGGCGTGCCGAAGTCCGACCGCCGCCGCCACGATCGCGGCCCCGCCGACCCGTCGGAGCCGTGCCCAATGCCAGACCTCGACGAGTGCATTCAGCGAGAAGACGACGGTGTAGGCCGCAGCGATCCCGCAGTCGAGGCCAAGCCTACGGCCGCAGAGGTGACGGGAGAGGCGGTCGGAAAGTGGGAAGGCGCCGAAGAGTGGATGCCGCTGGCATGGGAGTTGTGCGCTGAAGAGAACGGCGAGGACTCCTGCGAAGAACTCGTTTGGGAGGGCGGCCCAATTCCAGAACCCTGGGGCGATCGCTGGCTGAAGTACGAGGACGAGGCAAAGCGCCTGATTGCGCTAGTGCGCAGATGCGTCCCGCTCACCACTCCCAGCGCATCCCCCAGCGAGGCGCAGAAGGCGGTAGCGACGGTTCAGGTCTGGAACAAGGGCGGCTCCGGGGAGTTCGTCACGGCAACTGGCATTGAGAAGTTGCCAGACGGCACGCTGCTCTACACCCACCCATCTGCTGGTGCAGGGGTGCCGCAGGAGGTGGCGATGCTGCCACTGGATGCAGTGCTGCTGGCCGGGAAGTTTGCGAAGGATGAATGGTTGAAGACGCTGAGCCCGCGGCCCGATGTCGCTTTCGACCTCGTGCCGACTTGGCGGGATGCTTTCGCCACCGCCATCCAGCGTGCTGCGGCTGCTGCCTGGGGTATCCGGCTGAAGGGGGACAAGTCTTGACCTTCACCACCATCGCGGTCGACCCGGGCCTGACTGGCGCGATCGCGTTCTACAACCCTGCGACGCCCCAGGACGCCGAAGTGTTCGACTTGACGCAGCACGCCCACACGCTGCACCGCTTGATCGTCAGCCGCACGAACGGCCTGGAGCGCGCGGTGGTAGAGCTCGTGAACGGAAGACCCGGGCAGCGCGGCGTCTTCAACTTCGGGTTTGGCACCGGCGTAGTCCACGGCGTGCTCGGCTGTCTGGGCTACGAGGTCGAGACAATCAGCCCCGCCAAGTGGAAGCCCGCGATGGGGCTGACGGGCGCCGACAAGAACGTCAGCCGCGCCCTGGCCGCGCAGCTGTTTCCCCACCTCAAATCCCAGCTTGCGCGCGTCAAGGACGACGGCCGCGCGGAGGCCCTGCTCATCGCCATCTACGCATCGTCACGTCCCAAGTGATGTGATTTTCACAACACCAGCACAAAGGAACAACATGAGAGCTGACAAATCCGAGATCGCCGCCTACGAAGCGAAGCTCCCGCGGATCCTGAACATCCCCGCCGCAGCAATCGAGCTGCGCGCGGGCGAGCACTACGGCGGCGAGATCCTGAACGCCGACGGCACGCTGAACTACCGGATCGCGCTGGTGGCGGTGAACAGCGCCGGCCACGCCTGGGCCGCGGCCGGCGATCTCGCCGAGAGCCTCGGCGGCAAGCGGCCCAACCGCGCCGAGGCCGCGCTCCTGATCGCCAACTGCAAGCCGCACATGCCGGACTCCGGCTGGTTCTGGCTCGACGACGAATGTGAAGGCGACGCCTCCTTCGCCTGGATCTGCTACTTCGGCTACGGCTACACGAGCGACGACCACAAGAGCGTCGAGCGCCAGGCCGTCGTCGTCCGCCTGATTCCCTTGACGGCTTGATCCTTCGATCCTTTCGTACCGATCGCTGACTCACCACAACCAAGGATCCTCATGTCCAACCCGATGAAGACTCTCGCGCTGGCCGACGTCGCCGCGCTCACGCTCGGCGCGCAGCTCGGAGGCGGCGCCTACCGCGGCATCCTCACGCTGCCCGATGGCACGCACGTCGCCGTCGTGCAGCTCGCCGACGACCCGGGCAAGCGCCTCAATCACGCCGCCGCCACCGCGTGGGCCGACGGCGTCGGTGGCGTGCTGCCGCCGCGCCTGGGCGCCGCACTCCTGTACGCCAATGCGAAGGCCCAGTTCGAGCCGGACTGGTACTGGACGAGCGACACGCTCGACGCCGACACCGGCGACAAGGATGACGCCTCCTACGCCTGGCGCTGCAGCTTCGGCATCGGCTTCCAGTACTACTTCCACAAGAGCTACGAAGGCCTCGCCCGAGCCGTCCGCTTGATTCCCTTGACGGCTTGATCCTTCGATCCTTTTCTCTCAAACCGAGGAGACCTGATGTCCGAGATCACCCTGGACGCATTGAAGTCCGACTACCACGCGCTGGGCGCGCGCATCGCCGCCTGGGCCGTGGTCGCCATCTGCATGGTGGTCATGGCGATCGGCACCTCCATCGCCGCGGTGGCCGCCTTCGACTGGGCGATGCGGTGAGCCAGATCCTCATCGACACCAAGCCCATGGCCGACAGCCTGGTGGACGCGATGTCGCGCGTCAGCGGCCACGTTGACGACATCTCGACCATCGAGACGTTCTTTGCGATCGCGCTGCAGATCATCGCCCGCACCAATCCGACCAAGGTCCGCGAAGCAGCGCGCCTGGTCGAAATCCAGTCCCGTATCCAACCCGGAGTGACCAAGCAATGAACATCACCGACGACATCTACGCGCCGGCCCCGGCGTCCGAACGGTCCCACGTGTGGGCCACCCGCGTCTACGCCCTGATCCTCGTGGCCACGATCGCGCTGACGATCCTGGTGGGAGTGCCGACGTGAGCCGCCCCGACGACTTCAAGTTCGACCCCTACACCGGCGCGTCGTGGAGCTCGAGCATCCCCATCCAGTACGACACGTACAGAACGCTGCACCCCAAGCGCGTGTTCTGGCGCAACCCGTGGACTGGCGTGGCGCGCGACATGGGCGACGTCAACGACAACCCCTACATGGAGAACGTGGCAGCGCCGCCGCCGGTCGACGAGTCGTGCGCGCAGGAGGGGCTGCGGCCGACAACGCGGCGGCACGACGCCGTCAGCCACCCCAAGCACTACACCGCGCATCCGAGCGGCGTCGAGTGCATCCAGATCACCGAGCACATGGGGTTCAACCTGGGCAACGCGATCAAGTACCTCTGGCGTGCCGATCTGAAGGCCGACGCGATCGAGGACATGCGCAAGGCCGCTTGGTACATCCAGCGCGAGATCGAGAAGCGGGGGCGCAAGTGATCGAGAACGCGCTCTCCTACGACCCCGACACAGGCGCCTTCACTTGGCGATCGGGTCGGAGGTTCGCAGGGCTGCGCGCTGGTTGCCTACACAACGGATACGTGGTCATCCGCGTAGACCGCGTCGCCTATCGAGCGCACCGTTTGGCGTGGGAGTTCACCAATGGAGCCATCCCCGCGGGCTTCGACATCGACCACGTCAACCGAAACCGCGCCGACAACAGGCTCGCCAATTTGAGGCTGGCGACTCGCAGCCAAAACCAAGCGAATCGCACGCCCAACGCGGCCCGCGCTTTGCCAAAAGGCGTGTCGTTCTGCAAGCAGACCGGGCGCTTCACAGCCCACATCAGCGCGAGAGGCGTGCAGAAGAACCTCGGCAGGTTCGACACGGCCGAACTAGCCGCACTCGCTTATGGGGATGCCGCCCGCCTGTTGCACGGAGAGTTCGCTTGTCTGACGAACTGATGCAGGCATTCCCGTACCAGCAGGTGGGCGCCCGGTTCCTGGCCGCGCACGACCAGGCGCTGCTGGCCGACGAGATGGGCCTGGGCAAGTCGTGCCAGTCCGTGCTCGGCTGTGATCTGGTGGGCGCAAAAAAAATTCTGGTGATCTGCCCCGGCGTCGCGCGCATCAACTGGTCACGGGAGTTCGAACGGTTCAGTCCGTTCGACCATTCGTGTCAGGTGATCTTGACAGGTAAGGACTCGGTCCAAGTAACTGGACCGACGGTCACTATCATCTCGTTCGATTTGGTGGCCGCCCATTCAAAGACACTGGCTGCCGTCGCCTGGGACGTACTGATCATCGACGAAGCCCACTACTTGAAAGAGCGATCGACCAAGAGGACGAAGCTCATCTACGGAGCTAGTGGACTGGCCAAATCAACGAAGCGGGTGTGGAGATTGACGGGTACCCCGGCCCCGAACGACTTCTCCGAGCTCTTCACTCACCTGAAAAGCGCGGGGCTGCTGCCCGACAGCACGTACTGGGACTTCGTGTTCCGCTACTGCACCGGCTTCAACGCCGGGTTCGGCTTCAAGATTACCGGATCCAAAAACGTGGACGAGCTGCGCGCCCTGCTCGACCGCTTCATGTTGCGACGCAAAAAGAAGGACGTCATGACCGAACTACCCCCGCTCACTTTCCAGGAAGTCGTCGTCGACAAGTCCAACGTCGACCTCGACCCGTACTTCATCGACCAGACGCGCGGCAAGACCGCCACGGACTTCTTCAACGAGTTGAAGGTCGCTGATCAGACGCTCAGGCAAGCGCTCAAGGCCGTGGCCAACTCGGGCGCCAAGGTGGACGTGCTAACTGCACTGTCGGGCGGGTCCATGATTACCCTGCGGCGCTTCATCGGCTTGGCCAAGTTGCCGAAGATCATGGAGATGCTTACGGAAGAGCTGGCCAGTGGCGCGCTTGAGAAGGTCGTGCTCTTCGCAGTCCACAAGGACGTGATCGAGGGCGCGCGGGTGGCCCTGCAGAAGTTCGGTCCCGTGACGCTGTACGGCGGCACGCCCCAGGCCAAGCGCCAGGCCAACATCGACAGGTTCCAGAACGATGCCAAGTGCCGCGTCTTCATCGGCAACGTGGAGGCGGCGGGCACCGCCATCACGCTGACCCGCGCGCACGAGGTGGGGTTTCTGGAGATGGACTGGACGCCAGCGCGCAATGCGCAGGCCGCGATGCGGTGCCACCGCATCGGACAAGAGAACGCGGTGCGCGTGAGGGCCTTCAGCCTCGCGGGCAGTGTGGACGAGGAGGTGATGAAGACGCTGCTTCGCAAGACCCGCGAACTGGCAAAAATATTTTGAACAACGTGTTGCGATTATCGCAACGGCAGAGCACAATCAAAGCGCCAAACCCAAAGGGAACCACATGAGATTCGAATTCGACACCAACACCGTCAACGGACGTGACCTGATGATCCTCAACGCGATCGTCCTCGTCCTGAACGGCCCGAGCAACGAGCAGCCCCAGGCCACCGTGGGCGACAACGGAGCCAGTGGCACGACGGAATCCTTGCCGTCCGACGCCACCGGACCGGGGGAGTCGGAAGATTCCCCCGCTTCCGTCAAGCCGGCGCGCATCCGTCGCACCAAGGCCCAGATCCTGGCCGACCAGGTCGCTGCCGAAAAGGCGTTCGCCGACAAGCAGTTGCCGATCGTCCTGACGCAGGGCCAGCAGGACGCGATGGACGACACGGCCGGCATCCTGACAGCAACGCAGACCGCCGCGATCGCCGGCGCCGTGGACGGCACCGCCGACGCCACCGTCACCCTGACGACCGAGCAGGTCGCCAAGATCGTGGACCTGGACGCGCTGCGCACGGCCTTGCAGGGCTACACCGCCAAGCACGACTTGGCCGCCGGTATTACTCTCCTGGGCGCGTTCGACTGCAAGCGCATTTCCGACGTGCTGAACATCCCGGCCGAACGGCAGCAGGCTTTCCTGCTGGCCTGCAATGTCTGACGCCGGCCACGCCTCCCTTGGCCCATCCTCGGCCGAACGCTGGATGAACTGCCCAGGCTCCGTCGTCCTGTCCGAGGGCATGCCGAGCAAGTCGAGCGCGCATGCCGACGAGGGCACGCGTGCTCACGAGGTGGCCGAGGCACTGCTGCGCGGTGGCACGCCCGACGGCTCCGTCTCCGTCGAGATGATGGAGCACGTCATGGTCTACGTCGACCACGTGCTGGAGCTCGGCGACTTCCGAGGCGCCGTGCAGCACGTCGAGGTCCGCGTCAAGGCCACCGAGCAGATTTGGGGCACGGCCGACGCGATCGTCTGGGCACCCGAGACGTCGACGCTGTTCGTGCGCGACCTGAAGTACGGCGCCGGCGAAAGCGTCGAGGTCGTCGGCAACCTGCAGCTCAAGATCTACGCCCTGGCCGCGCTGCTGACGATGGGCTACCCGGCCCGGACCGTGGACGTGGGCATCGTGCAGCCGCGCAAGCCGCACAGCGACGGCCCGGTGCGCACGATCTCGTTCGACGCGGTGGACCTGCTGGACTTCCACGCCGACCTGCTCGACGCCGAGGCGCGCGTGCTGAAGGCGCGCGGCGAGTTCGCCGGCACGAACCTGGACGCATGGGCGCCCAAGCACCTGAACCCCACCGAGAAGGGCTGCCACTGGTGCAAGGCCCCGCCGAAGTGCCCGGCGATCCATCGGCGTGCCCAGGCTGTTGCGAAAATCGCATTTGCCCCATCACTGCCGTACGACCCGCTCGAGCTGTCCAAGGTGCTGGACTTCCTCCCCATCCTCGAGGGCTGGATCAAGAACACCCGCGAGTTCGCGTACTCGGAAGCCGAGCGCGGCCACGTCCCGCCCGACTACAAGCTGGTCGACAAGGTCGCTTCGCGCAAGTGGAACGTGACGCCTGGCGTCGTGGCTACCGCGCTCGGTGTCCCCGTCGACAAGGTGACCAAGCCCCTCGAGCTCTTGCCCGTGGGCGAGGTCGAGAAACTGGCGCCCGGCAAGAACAAGGAGGCCCGCGCGCAGTTCCTGAGCTCCATGGTCGTCAAGGAATCCAGCGGCCACACGCTGGTGCACGTGTCCGACAAGCGCGACGCCGTGCGCGTCGACGCGAAGGCGGCATTCTCATGAGCACGTTCAACCCCGTGCGCCAAGCGCTCGCCGACAACGCGTTCGTGCGCCGCGTCAACAAGGGCAAATTTCTGACGCGCTTGTGTTGGAAGTGCGGCAAGGACAAGCCGCGGCAGGGCGGCGAAGCCAAGGGACAGCTGTTTGTCTCCGGCGGTCGCACCAGGTTCACCTGCGCCGACTGCATCGCGGAGCGCGCGGCTCGTCGCGATGTCGCGCCGTGATCAAGCTGATCGCTGGCATCGCACTGCTCGCCTTCATCGGCGTCTGTCTCCTGATCCTCATCGTTCGACTCTTGCTGGCCGGCATCCGGCGCGGTATCTGAAAGGCACCCCATGAAAGTCTCCATCGCTGACCTCAAGTCCCACGTCCTGGCGTTCGTCCAGCACGTCGGCCACACCATCGACGGCGCCGAGCACCGCGCCGTCGCCAACTTCGCGCAGTTCGTCGAGGGCAAGCAGGCGGAAGTCGACGCCGCCGAGTACCTGCAGAAGCTGGGCTACACCGTCACCCCTCCCGCGGCCGACAAGGCCGCCTGATCTCCCGCAACCACTGAAAGCTGAAACCATGGCAAATCGAATCCTCACCCCCGAGTTCCGCGCCGGCTACATCTCCGTCTTCAAGGCCACGGCCCAGAAGCAGGAGGACGGCACGATGGGCAAGGCCAAGTTCACGGTCCGCGCCTGCTTCCCGCCCACCGCCGACCTGTCCGAACTGAAGGCCGAGGCTGGCGCCGCGGCCAGCGCCAAGTGGGGCGCCAGCGTCCCCAAAACCGTGCGTTCGCCGTTCCGCAAGAACGAAGAGCTCGACAACCCCGTGGCCGGCCTGGGCGACGACTGGGTCATCATGACGTTCAGCGCGAACGAGGACAGCCGCCCGGGCATCGTCGACGAGAACGTGACCGACATCATCGATCCGGCCCAGGTCTACAACGGCGCCTGGTACCGCGCGCAGATCCACGCCTACGCCTACGACATGAAGGGCAACAAGGGAGTGACTTTCGGCCTGGACAACGTCCAGAAGATGCGCGAGGACGACCCGCTGGGCAACGGCAAGCCCCCGGCCAACAAGGCGTTCGCCGCCGTCGGCGGTGCCACTGGCACGAAGAAGGCTGCCAGCGACATCTTCGGCTGAGTCACGTCTACAGCGTTGCTGAAATGGCAACGCGATCTCAACACGGCGTCCCAGGTGGGGCGCCTTTCTTCCGCCTCAGTAGCCACAGTGCCAGTAGCGCGTGTACCCGATCGCGACCCACGCCAGCACCAACGGCGTCACGACGCCCCACAGGAACCACGCCGCGCGGCGCAACCAAACTTCAACCATGACGATCCTCCACTGCGATTTTGAGACGGCGTCCAATTGTGACCTGAAGGCCGAGGGCTTGGCGCGCTACGCCGAGGACATGTCCACGACATGGCACTGCCTGGCCTGGGCGTTCGACGACGAAGAGCCGCAGCTGGTGACACCGGCGCAGTGGTGTGTCGACCCCGCGTTCCAGCGAGTCCTCGATCACGTCCAGGGCGGCGGCCTCGTCTACGCCCACAACGCGGCGTTCGAGCTGGCCATCTGGAACAAGGTCTGCGTGCCCACGCTGGACTGGCCGCGGCTTGCGCCCGAGCAGGTCCGTTGCACGATGGCGATGGCCTACGCGATGGCGCTGCCCGGCACGCTGGAGAACGCGGCCCCAGCCCTCGGCATCGAACAACGCAAGGACGCTGCCGGCAAGCGCGCGATGATGCAGCTGTGCAAGCCGCGAGATGACGGCCGGCTGTGGCAGCCCAGCGATGACCCAGCCAAGTTCAAGATCCTCTACGACTACTGCAAGCAGGACGTGGTGGTCGAGCGCGCCCTGCACGACCGCATGCTCGAGATCTCCCCCTACGAGCAGCGCATCTGGACCCTGGATCAGGAGATCAACAACCGCGGTGTGGCCGTCGATCTCGCCGGTGTCGACAAGGCGATCGCGTTGGTCGAGTCAGAGAAGGCCAGGCTCAACGCCGAGATGCTCAAGGCAACGACCGGCGCCGTCGGCTCGTGCACCGAGGTCCAGCTCCTGGTCAAGTGGATCCGTCTGCAGGGCGTCGAGATGAAGGGCTTGGCCAAGGCCGACGTCATCGACGCCCTGGCCGACAAGATCGACACCGTGCCGGCCAACGTGCGCCGCGTGCTGGAAATCAGACAAGAGGCCGCCAAGTCGTCGACGGCCAAGATCTCCGCGATGAAGGAGCGCGCCAACGCCGACGGCCGCGTGCGCGGCATCCACCAGTACCACGGCGCCAACACGGGGCGCTGGGCTGGTCGCGGCATCCAGACCCAGAACCTGCCGCGGCCGCGCGGAACGATGGGTCCGGTCGACATCGAGGACGCGATCGCCCACATGGGCGACCTGGCCTACGTCGACATGATGTACGGTCCGGTCATGGACGCGATCGCCGACTGCGTCCGCGGCCTGATCATCGCGCCGCCCGGCAAGGAGCTGGTGGCCATCGACTTCAGCGCGATCGAGGCGCGCGTCCTGGCTTGGCTGGCTGGCGAAGAGAAGGTGCTCGACATCTTCCGCACCCACGGCAAGATCTACGAGCACGCGGCGGCCGGCATCTACCACGTGGCGATGGAGACTGTGACCAAGGCGATGCGCCAGATCGGCAAGGTCGCCGTGCTCGCGCTCGGCTACGGCGGTGGCGTGGGTGCCTTCCAGTCCATGGCCAAGAACTACGGCGTGAAGGTGCCGGACGCCGAGGCCGACGAGATCAAGAAGGCGTGGCGCGAAGCGCACCCGGCGATCGTTCGGTACTGGTTCGACCTGGAGGACGCCGCGCTGGCCGCGGTGCGCGAGGGCGGTGTGCACAGCGCCGGCCCCGAGGGGCGCGAGATCCGCTACAAGGTCGACGGCTCGTTCCTGTGGTGCAGGCTGCCCAGCGGCCGGATGCTCTGCTACCCGTATCCCGAGATCCGCACGGTGACAACTCCGTGGGGCGCGGAGAGGGACGCCCTCACCTACATGACGGTCATCGAAGGCAAGAAGACCAAGTGCCTGGAGGATCCGGCGTCCAAGGGAAGCTGGCAGCGGATCTCCACGTACGGCGGGTCGCTGGCCGAGAACGTCACCCAGGCGGTGGCGCGCGATCTACTCGCGGATGCCATGTTGCGCTTTTCGCACCATGGTGCGAACATCGTGATGCATGTACACGACGAAATAGTCATCGAGGTCCCGGCCGGCGTTGATGTCGTCAAGCAGTACGAGCAGCTGATGTCCGTCCTGCCCCCCTGGGCTGGCGGGCTTCCTGTCTCTGCAGAAGGTTGGCAGGCTTCGAGGTACCGTAAATGAGTGTCGAAATGTGGAAAGCCGTCGTTGGATTCGAGGGCGCATACGAGGTCAGCGACGCCGGTCGTGTGCGCTCGATAGACCGTGAGACGACGTTCCGCGGCGTGCGTCGCGCTGTCAAGGGACGCGTCTTGGCTCCGCTGCGGCACACCGGCGGCTACCTGCGCGTCTCGCTCTGGCGCGATGGCGCGCACTACAACCGCTTCATCCACGCGCTCGTCTTGGAGGCATTCGTTGGCCCGCGACCGCCCCGCATGGAGGGAGCGCACGGCCCTGGCGGACAGGCCGACAACTCCCTCACCAACCTGCGCTGGGCGACCCCGAAGGAAAACCAAGCCGATCGCGAACTGCACGGTGTCGGTCGTCGCGGCGTCAAGCGCCGCACTCGTGACGTCGGCGCTCGCATGGCCGAAGCGATCCGGGCAGCTCACGCGCGCACCGGCCTCAACACAACACAACTCGCGAAGCAGCTTTGCCTGCCGCGCACGACGGTGGCTGACGTGCTCAACCGTCGCACCTGGAGCTGACATGGCTGACATCATCGACGATGCAAACGAACAGGCCGAGCTCTCGCTGGCCATGTCGCTGCGGGCGCGCAAGCCCGTCCTTGCCCCGATCTGCTTTTGCTACAACTGCTTGGCAGAACTACCCGCGGACAGACGGTTGTTCTGCGACGCCTACTGCGCGCAGGACTACGAGCGTCGGGAGAACGCAAGGGCGCGCAATGGCCGGTGACCTGTGGATGTTCCCGCTGCGCCGCGGCTCCAAGCTCCCGGCGTCCAAGGGCTGGCAGGACCAGGCCACGAGAGACGAAGTTCAGATCGCCAAGTGGCGCGCCCAGGGGCGGCAGCTGGGCATCTTCACGTCCAAGTTGGGCGCCGGCGCGGCGCTCGTCGTGGTCGACGTGGACATGAAGCACGGCAAGAACGGCGAGGCGCAGATCCTGCGCCTGGACATGGAGGGTAGCGAGCTGCCCGCCACGCTCGAGCAACGCACGCCATCGGGCGGCCGGCACCTGGTCTACAGCCACCCCGTCGCGCTCAAGCAGGGCGTGGACGTCCTCGGCCCCGGCCTGGACATCCGCAGCCGCGGCGGCTACGTGGTCGAGTACGCGCTGGACGACCAGCCGATCGCGCCCTGCCCCCAGTGGCTGGTCGATCGCCTGGGCGCGGCGCCCGACACGCAGCCCCAGGCCCACGTGGTCCTGGCTGGCGTGGACGCCGCCCGCGCGCTGCGCCGCGCCACCGAGTGGCTGGCCACGGCGCCCACGTCCGTCGAGGGCGAGGCCGGCGACCTGACCGCGTTCCGCACGGCCGCCAGGCTGAAAGACTTCGGGATCTCCGACGTCGACTGCCTGGACCTGTTGCTGGGCGGCTGGAACGAAGCCTGCGAGCCTCCGTGGGAGGCCGAGGAACTGGCGGCCAAGGTGTCCAACGCCTATGCCTACAGCCGCGACCCCCAGGGCGTGGCCGATCCGGGCACCGCGTTCGAACCCGTGGAGCGCGCTGCGCCGGCGGATGACGAGCCTGAGCCCCGCGGACACCCCTTCGACGTCCTGAACCGCGAGTTCGCGTTCATCAAGAAGGGCGCGTTCGTCCTGCAGGAAACGACCGACGAGGACGACAAGTTCGTCACCGAGCACCTGAACATGGCCGAGTTCCACGGTTGGCACGCCAACGTGCCGTTCGCGGCCGGCAACTCGCGCCCCCGGCCGATCAGCGAGTGCTGGATGGAGTGGTCGGGCCGGCGCCAATTCGAGGCCGTGGTCTTCGCGCCGCAGCAGGCCGTCGACGCCCGGTTCTACAACATGTGGCGCGGCTTCAGCGTCGAGCCGGCGACCACCGGCGACCACCCCGCGGTGCAGGCGTTCTGCGAGCATGCGCTCAAGAACGTGTGCGGCGGCAAGGTCGACCTCTACCAGTGGCTCATGGGCTACTTCGCCCACATGATCCAGCGGCCCTACGAGAAGCCGCTCGTGGCACTCGTGTTCAAGGGCGCCAAGGGCACGGGCAAGAACGCCCTGGTCGAACGTGTCGGCACCCTGCTGGGCAACCACTTCATGGTGGCCGACGATGACCGCTACCTCATGGGCAACTTCAACAGCCACCTGGAGGCGAATCTTTTCTTCGCCCTGGACGAGGCGGCCTGGGCCGGCGACAAGCGGGCCGAGGGCCGACTCAAGGGCTTGATCACCGGCCAGCACCACAACATCGAGCGCAAGGGCAAGGAAGTCTACCGGGTCAAGAACCTGTCGCGCGTGGCCATCATCGGCAACGAGCGCTGGCTGGTGCCGGCCACCCAGGACGAACGGCGCTTCGCCGTCTTCAACGTGGGCGACGGCCGCAAGCAGGACCGGGCCTTCTTCGAATCGATGCGCCTGGGCATGGAAGCTGGGGGCTACGCCCACCTGCTCAAGTTCCTGCAGGACTTCCCCATGTCCGACGTCAATGCGGCGCCTGAGACTGCCGGCTTGGTCGAGCAGAAGCTGGCCACGCTCGAGCCGCAGGCGGCCTGGTGGTACGAGTGCCTGACCAGCGGCACGATCGCCGGCGGCGACTGGGCCGGCCAGTGGCCCGAGAGGATCCCCACCAACCGCCTGCGCGACGCCTTCTCTCGGTGGGCCAGACAACAGAACGTGCGAAGTCGGTTGCCCACCGAGCAGCCGTTCGGCGAGGACCTCAAGAAGCTCGCGCCGTCGTTCGTCAAGAAGAAGACGCGGCCGCTCGAGCCCAAGGACACCACCTACAGCTACGCCACGCCGGGCCTGGACGTCCTGCGCGCCGAGTTCGACAAGTTCATCGGTGGCGACACCGACTGGGGAACCCATGAACCTCCTACCCTCTGAAGCCGCCGAGCGCTTGCGCACCACGGTCGGGACCCTGGCCTACCTGCGCTGCACGGGCGGCGGTCCGCCGTACATCAAGTTCGGCCACCGGGTCCTGTACCCTCTGGCCGAGATCGAAAAGTTCGAACAGGCGAACATGCGGACTGCGACCAGTGTGCGACCAGCATCCGCGGCAACCCCCTAGTTCTCATAGGTAACCGTGGCTAAAAACCGACTGATGTTCTACCATCACTGTTGCGATTAGAGAAACGCAGGCACAATACGCGCTCCTAGGTAAACCGTTAGATCGGATGGAGCCAGTTGTGAACAATGCAGAGATTATCGCGACCAGTGCGCGACCAGCGAGCGCCGAGCTCAACGAGAAGAACATCAAGGCGGCCGCGCCCGGGGACGTCCTGCGCGACGCCACGATCCGCGGGCTGCAGCTGCGCTGCTTTGCCGGCCGCAAGTCCTTCTACCTGTACTTCCGCACCAAGGCCGGCGTCGAACGCAAGCCCAAGCTGGGCGACTACGGCTCGATCACCCTGGCCCAGGCGCGCGAGGCGGCCAGGCAGCTGCTGGGCAAGGTGGCGCTCGGCGAGGATCCGTCGGCGCAGCGCCAGGTCGACCGTGCCGAGCTGACGCTGGATGGCCTGTGGGAGATCTTCAAGCCGCGCCACGCCGACAAGAAGAAGACGGCGCGCACGTTCGAGCTGATATACACCCGCCTGCTCAAGCCCCGCTTTGGCTCGCGCCGGCTGTCCGACATCCACTACGAGGACGTCTGCGACATGATGGAGGCGATCGGGGAGGACCAGGGCCACCCCATCATGGCCAACCGCACCCGGGTGCAGCTGAACACCATGTTCGTGTTCGCCATCCACAAGCTTCGGTGGGTGGGCGCCAACCCGTGCACCGGCGTCGACATGTTCCCGGAAGGCAAGCGCCGACGCTACCTGTCGCGCGACGAAGCCAAGCGCCTGGCCGCCGCTCTCGAGGTCGAGATGATCGCCGCGCCGGCCAGCGTCGCCTTCATCTACCTGCTGATCTACACTGGCGCGCGCCGCGGGGAGATCGCGGCCGCGCGGTGGGACTGGTTGGACGGCGCCGCCCTGCGCCTTCCCGACTCCAAGACCGGAGCGCGCACGGTCTACCTGCCCCAGGCAGCGCTCGACGTCATCAACAAGCTGCCGCGCACCAGCGACACGATCACGGGGATCAGCAACCCAGACCGAATCTGGAAGCGTGCGCGAGAGGCGGCAGGCATCGAGGACCTCACGATGCACGACCTGCGCCACAGCTTCGCGTCCGTGGCCATCGGCGCCGGCTACACTCTGGCCGAGATCGGCGAGCTGCTGGGGCACGCGACCCCCAACACCACGCAGCGCTACGCCCACTTGATGGAAGAAGCCGCCCACGCGGCTGCAGGAAAGACCGGCGAGCTGATCGCCCAGCGGATGGCCGGCTAGTCCGTGATCTGGCGGTACGTGGGCGCCAAGCCCTTGACTCTGGCCGAGTCGCGAAACCAGTGGCCGCAGCCGTTGCACTGGAACCGCCGGAACTTGGTCGCCTTGCTGACCAGATAACCGCGGGCGTGGACCTTGTCGTGTCCGCAGTTGGGGCACACCAAACCCTCGCCGTAGACACTGCGGTTCGGGTGCGCGTTGATCCACGGGCGCACCTTCTCATACAGCGACTCGAGCAGCGTAACGTCGTGGCGGTTGTACTCTTCCATCCGCTTCCACGCGTCACGGTCGCCGGCCATGCACTGGACCCACAGCTCGAAACCTTCGTGCTTGACCTTCTTGCCCAGCCCCAGCGCGCGGGCCACGTAGTCGAGCTTGTTGGATTCGAACCGGAATATCCGCCGGCAGTGCAGCAGCAAGTCGATGTGCTTGTAGGGTGCCGGTGGTTGGAGTTCGGCCTTGATGAACTCCTTGTTCAGTGTCGGGATGTCGAACTTGACGCCGTTGTAGTGGACGACGGCGTCGGCTTCGCCCAGCAGCTTGTGGATGCGCTTGAGCATGCGGTCGTTGCCCGACTTCTTGAGCGAGTCGAACATCATCGTCTCGTCGCCTAGCCACTTGGCTGCCCAGCACAGAACGTAGCCGGCCTGCTCGATCTGGTTGATCCCCACGTTTTGCTGCCACAGGCCCCAGACGTAGGCCATGTTCGGAGCCGTCTCGATGTCGAGCAGAAGGATCTTCATGCCGGCGCCTTGACGTGTTCGTCCAAGTGCACGCAGCGGCGCACCATGCCCATCGGGATTCTGGTGCGCGGCGCCATGTGGTCGACGCTGTAGGCCTCGGTCAGCACCACGGCGTCCAGATCGATGTCGACCACGAACCCGACTTGCCGGAAGATGACGGGCCGCGCGCAGACGGCGCCGTCGCGCTCCACCCACCCAGTCGTCGCGTCGACGCCGCTGGCGTCCTCCCACTCGAGGTAGACGAGCTCCATGTCAGGCCGCGCCCTTGATGCGCTCGGCAACGTGCAGGCCGCCCAGGCCCAGCATGCCCAGCGTCAGCGTGGCCAGCGGCTCGATGGCCAGCTGCGGCAGCGCCAGGATCTGGCCGTGCCACATCGCGTAGAGCGCGACGGCGAGCGGCTGGATCACGAAGTTGTAGGCGTAGGCGAAGGCGCACACCCAGCCCAGGCCGCCGCGCCAGTGCTGCAGCGGATCGGACGACTGCGCCTCGGCCTTGTCGATGTCGGTCTGCGCGCTCACCAGCGCCAGCGCCGCGGCAAGCTGCGCCTTTTCTTCCTCGGTCTTGTTCGGGAAGATCATCCCCAGGATGTCCTTGGCCGCCGTTGCGACCGAGCCGATGCCAGTCAGGTCCATTGCGTCTCTCCAGTTTCAATTGCGCGTGCCGCGCGCTCGGTGCGCGCATGCGCCTGGCGATAAAGGGCCGAATCGCGAAGCTCGCCGGCGGCCGCATTCCAGCGCTGGTCGCGCATCGCGCCCAGGAAGTGCACGAAGCCCAGCAGCCGCGGCAGTCCGAGTTGGAAGGCCAGCGACTGCATGACGGCGTAGCGCACCGGGTCGAGCGCGGCGAACCAGGGGAAGTGCGCCAAGCAACCGTTGGTCGCGTGCGCGATGTCGGCCGCCTTGGCGGCGTCGATCTGCGCGTCATCCCACACGTCGTCGGGCTTGATGCCTCCCGTGTGCCCCTCGCCGATCGTGTACGGCTCGCCGTGCGTCAGTGGATCGGGATAGGCGTGGTATTTGCGGTCCTCTTCCTGACGGATGACGAGGTCGATCAGCGCAGTCATTGCGGCGGCTCCGGTTGACGCAGCTTCGCCGCAAGCGCGGCCAGGCGTTCCTCTCGGCGATCTCGACGAATGGCCATGACGATGTTCAGTCCGGTGAAGATGATCGTGAGCAGGATCGCGATCGGCGTCAGGAAGCCGGCCAGCAGGCCCAGCCACGCGAGGACGACGGCGAGGTGCGAATGGTCGTTGTTCATCAGTCGCCCTCGACCTTGCCTTCGTAGTTGAACGTCTGCGCACTGGCCGAAGCGTTGTCGACCCGGAAAGCGGAATGCGTTTCATCAGCCGGAAGCAGTCCGGTGATGAGACTGCGCGAGGTGTAGTCCAACGAAGCGCCCGTGAGCCACACGTCGGTACGCCGGCCGGAGACGGCGATGTTGTCTGGCAGCAGAGCAGCCACGTCCAAGGTGCTTGAGCCAGCGACGCTCGCCGTCGTTCCACTGAAGGTCAGGCGCCGCGAGAATCCCGTGCGCTTACCACTTGTGCTGTCGATTACACGCGCCGACGTTCCGGTGTTGCGGATCTCATTGAGACCGATGTAGGCGGGCGCCGACGTGACCTCGTCGTAGATACCGGCGCAGTTATTACCCAGGCAGTTGATTTGGTTGTCGTAGAAGAAACCCGAATGCGTCGACCCGTTGGTGCCGCTCGTGCGCGAGGCGATAGCCGAGAACGTCGCATAGGCGTCGATTCGATTGCGCGCGACGGTCGTCGAATCGCCGTTCTGGATGTTGATGACATCGGAGCCGAGGAACTGGCCCGTGATGTTGCCGTCAACGATCTTGTTTCCGAACGGATAGCCGTTGACGGAACTGCCCTGCACCGTGGCGGCGTAGTAAGCGACACCGTTGCCCTGCACGTCGAGAGTGATCGTGTTGTACTTGACCAGGTTGAACAAGCAGACGGCAGCGCTGTTGCCCGCCACGTTCTGTTGCAGGTTGCGCGCCTTGATGCGAACGGTGTTGTATGCCGTAGCGTCCTGCGCGCCCTGGTTGCTGGCGAGCTGGCAGGCATAGTTGTAGACCGTGTCAACGTCGAGATCGACGGTGCAGTTGTTCGTCCCAGCGCTCAAGTACAACGCGTGTCGCGGGATGTTCTTCGCCAGTACGTCGAACTTGCAGTCCCAGGCCGGCGACAGCAGCAGCCCGTAGCCCTCCGAAACGCCAACGGCTCCCACCAGGTCATGCGCCCAAATGCGCCCGCTCCAGCGCCTGGGATAGTTCGCCGACGTGTAGGTGCCCAGATTCTGGGCATGTACGCCGTAGGTCAGGTTCGTCACCTCGACATCGAGATAAACGTCTGTCACGCCATCTGCCGCCGGGTAGAAGCCGCGTTCGGGCATGTTGGTCGTGCCGGTGCCCGTGACCTTCACCCTGACAGCACGGGAGCCGGTGTTGAGCAGGACGCCGTTCATCCCAGCCGTGCCATGGACCAGGTTGATGTTGCGCAGTTCGACGCCGGCCGGGATCGTGATCGAGGAATTGATCTTGCAGGTGAGTCCAAGACCTTCGATCACCTTCTTTCCCGAGGTGAGGACGGCATTGAGTTTGGCCGCGTCATCGGTTGAGCCATCGGCGGCGACGCCTGCGTCGTTGACGGTTGCGGTGTCGCTGAGCCGGGAGAACAGCGTACGCAGGACGGCACCAGGCCAAGCGGCCAGATGGGATACGAGCGTCGAGCCGGCATTCGACAACAGACTCAGGGCGAGTGCCGTCGCCGACTGCGCAGCGGCCGCCACCAAGGTGAACGCGCCCGACCCGTCGAAGCCCAACAGGAAGCCCGCTCGCGCCGGTGCCGGCGGCAGCTGCACCACCGTGCCGTTCTCGCCAGGGGGCACCTGGACGGCGCGGCCGACTTGTTCCGCCGTCTGCTTGGCCAGCAGGGTCAGGTAGTCGAGCGCGGCCTCGTGGCTGGCGGCCGGAAAGGGGTCGTTCGGAACGTAGTGCGTCTGTTGAACGTAGGCCACGTTCAGCAGCACCGACAGCTTGATCCCGGCGGCCACTGGCACCGACGTCGTCACGGTGCCACCGCCCGATACGCCCGCACCTGCAACGGTGTAGTCCGAATTCAGCACCAGGGTCGTGCTGACGCCCGTGGCGAGGACCGTCGACAACACCTTCAGGTTCGTCGGGTCGGGGAAATAGAACGGAACCGCGAACGCCGTGGTGACGTTGTTCCCGAGGTAGTCGGCGCGGTTTGCAGAGGTCGAGACAGTCATGCTTGGCCCAGGGTGGCTGCACGGCTTGTCCGACTGGCGGGGCCTACGCGATGGTCACATTATCGCTACGTCTTGCGAATACCACAACACTACGGCTGCCAGGCCTTGGAAAGGTCGGGCGCGGACGGGGAGGTCGAGCCCGGCCCCCAAAAGTAACTGGCGCCGCGCTGCTCGGCCTGGCGTTCCTGTTTGGCGTTCGTGCCGGGGGCCAGGTACTCGGCCATCTGGTCGTACACCAACCGGTTGAACGCGCTCTTGAGATACCAGATGTTGGCCAAGGGCGCCGCGTTGTGACGGACCCAGCGCAGCGCCGCGAGCGAGTAGTTGTGGCGGGACGGTCCTTCCGTCTCCGCGTCCTTCTTGGCTTGGGCGAACTCCTTGTACAGATCGACGGCAGCGCCGACGCCCGGCCCCATGAAGGCTTCCGCGCCACGGTTGGCCGCGTTCTGGCCGAACAGAACGTCCCCGTAGAAGCCCAGGCCGCCGCCCTTGGCCATGGCCTCGGCCCAGAACTTCATGCCGTCCTTGCCCGCCGGATTCATGTTGCCCGGATTCTGGCCGGCGATGAGATTGCTGATCTGCGCGGCCACCGCCCCCATGAGCGTGGAGTACGCCACGAAGCGCGCGGCGTGGCTCGCCTTGGCGCCCCACTTGTAGTCGGAGTTTCCCAGCGCCCGGTAGTGGGCAGCGAAGATGCCCAGGGGCACGGCCTTGAACTGCAGCGCGAAGCGCGCCAGCTCGCCCATGACGGTGCCGGCAGGCAGCTTGTCCAGCCCGAAGGCCACGTGGTCCTGGATGGACGAGCCGGACGCGCCCCGCGCGCCGAACTGCATCTGGCTGTACGCCACCTGCAGGAGCTTCCGCTGTGCGTCGTCTTTGGCCTTGGCCCGTTCTTCCTCGAGCACCTTCGCGAATTTCGCGCGGAAGGCGTCGGCGTACTCTTGGTTTTTCTCCGTGGGTGCAGCGTCGCGCTTGGCGATCTCTTTGGCGAAGATCTCGCTGCGCGCGGCGATGCGCTGCTCGATCACCGGGTCCAGCTTCGCGTTGGGGATGGCGTCGATCGCCGCCGGCGTCAGCAGCGTGTGCTGGCCCTGCGGCCCGCGGTCAAGCTCGGCCAGGCGCCAGACGTTCCAGTGATCCTGCGTCACGCCGGCGTCGTGCAGCAGGCGCGACTCGCCGTCGGCTTTGGCCAGGTCGGCGTGCGCCCGGGTGACGTGCCCGAGCATGTTCATCGCGGCGCTGCCGTTGCCCGCGCGCAAGCCCCGGTCGAACGCATTCAGTCCCATGGCGCGGTGGGTCGCTTCGTTCAGGAACGTGCCGATCCCCGAGCCGATGTTCTCTTCGGCCATGCGGCGCTGCGCGTGCTGGAAGTCTTCGAACCACAGGCCCAGGTTGTGCAGTGTGCGCAGGTTGGCGGCCGTCGGCGGAAGCGCCCCCAGCGAGTCCCGAAACCCCCGCACCTGCGGCAGGCCGTTGAACTCCATGGCCATCTTGGATCCGGCCAGGTCGGGCAGCGCGGTAAAGAGCTTGCCCAGCTGGGTGGCCGCGATGATGCCGCGCACCTGCGCGCCCACGTTGGCCCACGCGGCGTTGCCGGGCTTTTGCGGGTGGACGTAGGCGTCGTAGATCCGCTGGGTCTGGTCGGCCAAGCGCGCGACCTTGGCGCGATCGTCCTTGCCCGACGTGGCCAGCGTGTCGGCCACCTTGGCGCGCGCCAGCGCCTGGCGGATCGTGCCGTCGGCATCCTGACCGAAGTGCTCGGCCATGACCATGTCCTTGGTCATCTTGTGCACGTGGCTGTTGACGATGTCGTACAGGTTCGTGCTCGACCCGTACTTTTCCATCGCCGTCTTCCAGGAGGCGAAGTCCTTGTAGTGCACCTGGCGCGGCGCGTTGGTGCTCGAGCCCACCATCGCCTTGCCGCTGCCCGTGCCCTCGGCGCGCTTGTTGGCGCCGTCCGTGGCCTTCGTCAACCACACCTGCCCCAGGAAGTGACGCAGCTGCTCGTCCGTCATGTGCGAGCCGTCGGCGTTCAGGTACTTGGACTTGTCGACCAGCTGCATGTGGTCGTCGACGAACGCCTGTTCCGAAGCGGCGACCTTGGCCACGTCGTGCGGCTGCGGCACGGCCCAGTCGTCGAGCTTGTGCAGAGGCAGGCCGGCGCGCCGGTAGGCGTCGGCCAGCGGATCCAGAAGCTGGTTTTTCAGGCTGTCGCCGGCGGCCTGCGCTTTCGGGTCGGACGCCTTCTCGCCGAACAACACCCGGGCCACGTCATCCTGGCGCGCCTTGTCCTGCAGCATGCCGAAGAGCTTGCCGCCGTCGGCCTCGTGCAAGCCGGTGATCCGGCGCAGGTAGTTGCCCACCCCGCCCTCGACCTCGCGCTGCAGGCTGACGATCAGGTTCTTGACGTGCATCGTCTGGCCCTTCAGGCCGGGCTTGACGCTGTCGATGTCGGCGAAGGTCTTGGCCTTGCGGCCCGCGTTGGTGATCGTGCGCTCATGCGCGTCGACCACGTCGGCCAGCATGCGTTCCTTGGCCAGCTTGGCGGCGCCCGCGGCGCGCTGGCTCGGCGACATCTTGCTGAAGGCGGCCGGATCCTTGGCGCGCAGTTCCAACATGGAGGACTTCAGGCGCTGCTCGATGCCGTCGTACTCCGCCTTCGACAGCTGCCGGCCGGCGGCCGCGTTGATCGCTTGTTCGCACTCGGGTTTCATCACGTCCTCAAGAAGCAGGCCATGGCCACGTCGTGCAGCTTGGCGTCGTTGTTGGCACTGGCCATCTCCTGGGCCAGCACCTTGGGCAGGTCGGCCGCGCGGACCTGGACGCCGTTGCCCAAGTCCACGGGCAGGTCGGGATGGGCGCCCGCGATTTGGTGCATCGACTCGGCGGCCAGAGGGTCGATGCCGGCGGCGCCCTCCGCAGCCGGCGGCGCGGCGCTCTCTTCGCGCGACGTGGGCGGTTCGGCCGCCTTGGGCGGAACGCGCTCGGGCTCGCTGAAGTCGGCCAGCAAGCCGTGCTCAGCCTCGGCGGCCGCCAGATACTCGTCGTTGACCACGGCGCGCGCCGGGTCGGGGAGCGCGCCCTCGACGATCGACTTGGCATTGTCGGGCGAGACGCTGACCTCGCGACCGCGAAGCAGGTCCGACAGCGCGCCGTCCTGCAGGCTGGTGTCCAGGTTTGCATGCGCCGGATCGATCGGAACGCCCACGCCATTGCGGGCCAGCATCTCCTGGCGTCGGCTCGCCAGCGCGGCCTCGACCATCGACGGCGGCGGCTTGGCAGCCGGATCCACTTCGGTACGCGCCGGCGCGCCGTGGCCGGCGAACTCCGCGTGGCCGCCGAACGCCAGGCCCATGACGAAATCTGCAGTCAGCGCCTCGGCGTCCAGGGGCGCGTACTGCGCGGCCATGTCCTTGTAGCCGGCGTTCTCGAGCACGGCACTTGTAGCAAATCGGTTGGCCACGCCGAACCCGGTGTTGACCGCGGCGGCCGTGCCCAGGCGGCCGACGACCGTGCTGCTGACCGTGGCCGCGGCGCGCGCTGCGCCGAACAGTGACGTGGCCAGAGCACCGTTGCCGGCGACCTCTGCCCGCATGCCCAGGCCAGCCAAGCTCGTCGCCGCGCTGCTGCCCAGCTTCAGCGGCAGGAACGCGCCCAGGCCGGCGGCCGCGGCCGTCAGACCACCCATCTTCAGCGCGGTGGCCTGGTCGACCGGGTTCGGTCCTTGCTGGACATCGCGGTAGGTGTTGTACCCTTCGACGGTCGCGAGCGTGCCCGCGCCCGCCACGGGGCCGCCGAACAGCGAGCCCCCGCCCAGGATGGTGATACCGCGCGCCGTGGACCCCAGGACGCGCGCACCCGAGCCCTGCGCGCTGGGGTCCGCCTTGGCCCAGTCCTGCACGGCCTGGATCTGGTCGTCGAACGCAGGCTTCATCGCCGGCGCGTTGAAAAGCTGTTCGGCCTGCCCGCTCGTGGGGTCGGCCTCGGCCGCTTCTTGCACGCCGGCCACCCGGCCAAGGAAGTTCACGGCATTGGCCGCGGTGCGCGCGACGGCCGCGCCGCCCCCTACCACGCCGGTGCCCACGGCCGAACCCGTCCCCTGGAACATGGAGGGATCGGTGGGGGTCTGCGGACCTTGCGCCGCCTCGGAGTCGAGACGGTACTGGCGATCGGGAACGCTGAGGGTGAAGCCCATTACTTCGGCGTCCCGTAGAACTTGCTGTAGTCGACGACCACAGGCTTGCCATCTTTGCCTGACAGCATGACGTTGCCGAACATCAGCCCGTACTTGCCCTCGTCCAGGTTGATCAGCTTGTACTGGTCGGCCGGGTGCGCGGTGATACCCGCGTGGCGGATCGCGTCTTCGGTGCGCATCGGTAGCTCGTCCTTGAACTGACTGGGTGGGATCCCCCAGGGCACGAACAAGCGCGAGCCGTTCTGGGCGTCGACCACGCCACCTGTCACGGCGGTGACTGCGCTGGCCACGGCCTTCGGGTCGACCTGGGTCGGGTCCAGGCCACGGTGCAGCGCATCGGCCGCGTAGTAGTTCTTGACGGCCTGCATGACATCGGTCGATGCGCTGTTGGCCAGGGTCGAATCCGGCCGCTGGAAGGCGTTCGCGCCCACGGCGTTCCAGAACGCTTGGCCGAACAGCTTGTCGTCGATCTTCAGCGCGCGGCCGTTCGACGTCTTTTCGTCCAGGTCCTTGCCCTGCAGGATGTGCGCGCCCTCCAGGATGTACTGGCCCACCGTATTGCCGTCCTGCGGGCCGGCGTCGGTCTGCACCGTGCCGCTGTGCGTCGAGACGGCTGCGGCCGTCTGGATCGTCGTATTCTTGGGCGCGAGCTGATGGATCGCATCGCTGAACCACTCGTCGTTGCCGGCCAAGCCATTGCGCATCGCCTTGATGTAGGCCATCTGCGTGGACGGGCTGCTGGTGTCGAGCATGTTGCCGATCGAATCGACGTCGGCCTTGGACAGCAAGTGGGCATCCGCCTGGTAGTCGGTGCGGCCAGCGATCGCCACGGGCAGCCGCGCGCGAATCGAAGCCGACAGGTTCACCGGCGACGACATGTCCAAGGGCTGCACGTTGCTGACACCGTTGTTCTGCGCCCACTGCATGTAGTCGTCGTCGCGCATCTTGCCCAGGCGCTGGAACGCTTCGACCGCCTGGTGGTACAGCGGCTGTTCCTCGGCCATGCCGTGGCCGCCCTGCGGTTCGAGATTCTGCAGCATGCTCGCGGCCTGGGCCACGGGCATCGTGCTCATTTGCGAGATGAAGCCGCCCACCTGCTTGACGTAGTTGAGCTGTTCGAACCGACGCTGGCCCTCTTCCTGGCCGTACAGCCGCGTCATGTTGGGCAGGCTGAAGCGCGGTCCGTCCAGCCCGTCGAACGACTTGCCAGCCATGAGGCTGACCTGCGCATCGCGAAGATCGCGATCCATCGTGCCGCGGTCGGTGGCCAGCGTGCCGCCGACGTTGGCTTCGGCCTTGCGCACGGCGGCCACACGTTCCGGCCAGGTGAGCTCGTTCCAGCCGTGGATCGGCGGCGCGGCCGCGGCCACGTCGGAGTCGCTGAGCGGCTGCACCTGCGGCAGCGGCGCTCCAGGGGGCGTCGTCACGGACGCGGCCAGGTTCTTGTCGAGCTCCTGCTGCAGGATCTCGCGCTGCGCCGGCGTCGTGCCCGGTCTGGCCAACTCGCTGCGCAGCGCCGCGATGTCGTTCTGCACGCGAAGCGCGCCGGCGGCCGCGCTCGTGTCCGGCGTCACGCCATCGGGCTGCGGCACGCTGCTCGTGTCGGTGGAGACGGCCGGCTGAGCAGCCGTGGTCGTGGTCGCGTCGGGATTAGCCACGCCCGGCACGGCCCCGTGCAGGAACCCGCGCTGGGTGGTGCGGCCGCCGCCGGCGTTGATCGACGCGAGGAACGCCTGCGGGTTGGTCGCCGCCAGGACGTCGATCTGCGTCATCGCCAAGCCATGCTTGACTTGCTGTTGGAACTTCAGCTTCTGCTCGGGGCTGATCGATTCCAGCGCGCCGATGCTGGCCACGCGGTTCTGCACCAGCGTGTCGTAGTTCTCGTTGCTCGGGTCGGATGCGACCGCGGTCTGGTCTTGCTCGAGCCCCTGCTGCGTCTCGTAGGACGTCTTCGTTGCAAAGACCTGGGCCTGCTGCTCCGCGGCGCGCGACATCAGGCGCTCGCGGGTCGACGCCATGTGGGACGCCAGCACGCGCGCGGCCATCCGGTTGGGGGCTTGCTCCATGAGCGACGACGTGGTGTCGTCGATGCTTTGCTGCAGCTCGGGCTGCAACGCCTTGAACTTGTCGTTGAACTGCGGATCCGCGGGGTCGAGCGAATTGGCCTTGTCCGTGAAATTCTGCAGCAAGTCGGTGTGCGCCTTGGAGGCGGCGTTGTACGCCCAGAGCCGGCCCTGGTCGTTCTCCACGCGGCGGACTTGCTCGCCGGCGGCCTCGGTTGCGGCGCCCACGTTCTGCAGGGCGTCGCCGATCTGGGCGCCGAAGTCGTTGCCGTTGGCCTGGACACCGATCCCGCCTTGCGGCTGGATGTGGTCTTCGTAGGTCGGGATTTGTGGCATGCGTCAGCCCATGTTCATGCCGGTGCCCGCGCCGGCACCGTACATCTTGCCCATCGCGCCGACGACCGACGAGGCGGCGTTGAGGTAGCCGGACGTCGTGTCATTGCTCGCCTCGGTCGAATAAAGGTTGGCCTGGTCCTTGTACGCGGTGCCGCGCAAGGTGGCGTTGTAGCGCACCGTCAGGTTGTCCAGCATCGCGGACCGCGCGCTGTCGGCCAGGACGTCCGTGGCCGAGCCGCTGTCAGCCGACACGCCACTGGCGCCGTAGGCCGCCATGCCACGTCCGATCTGGCGCTCCGCGTCGCGCTGCTGGGCCTGGGCTGCAGCCTCGCCCTGCGATGTCGCGATCGCGGCATTCTGCTCGGCGATCTGGCCGTTGTACCTGTCGGCGCTCGCCTTGGCGCTGGCGCTACGAAGCGCACCCACCGCAGCGATCGCTGCCCCGGCGACGAGAAGGGGAACGGCCATTACTTGACCCTCGCGTACAGGGCGCTGTCGCCACCCGTGGGCAGGTGCGCACGCATGCGCGGCGCCTCGAGCTCAAACCCGAGCATCTTCAACCAGCGGTGGCCGGCGGCAAAGTCCACGGCGACGTCGGCTTCGACCCGCCGGAAGTTGGCGACCTCGAGCAGCGCGAGCGCCGCGCGGTGGATCCCGACGAAGTGCCGGCCGGCCCGGCGATCGAGATACGCCCACATCGTGGCCCTGTTCGGCCACAGCTCGACCAAGCCGCCCACGCCCAGGACGATCCCGTCCGCCATGTAGGTGAACGCGAGGGTCGGTTCCAGCGACAGGGCGTGCTCGTAGGTCATGAAGGGGCTGACGTTGCTTTGTGCGTCCTGCACCTCGATCAGGGCCAGGTGCTCAGCACGAAATGGGATGAGGCTCACTGGTCGTCACTCGTCTCGAGTTGCGCCATCAACATCGTGATGTTACTCGGCAAAGGGTCGGTGTGGGTCCACGAAATTTGACCCTCGGTGCCCCAGGTGCCCTCCCATGACCACCGCTTGTCGCCGCTGAAGAGCGCCGGCGCGCTGCCCATGGGGTCCGCGCTGGTGCGAAACGGCTCGTCGTAGGCACCGACGCCGGCGTAGTCCGATACGGCGTTGAACCCGAGCGACTGGAAGAAGCGGAACACCGTGCGGAAGACGCGTTTGAGCTTGCCCTGGGCCGGCCCATCCGCACCGCCCGCTTCGATCCGCAGGGTCGTGCCGGCCGCGGTGTACTTGAGACCCACCTGGACAAGCGACGCGGTTCGGGTCAGCGCGATCGTGCCGGCGTTGCTCACCACGCAGTCAGGGTGCGTCGCGCCGTCGGCGAGCACGCCCACGGTCTGCCCGACGAGCCACGTCAGGCCGGTGATCGTCGACGTCGGGGAGCCGCTGTACTGGGCGCTCGAGTCCAGGAACGATGCCGAGCCCACGCTGTCGCCGTCTTCCCACAGCTTGGTCATCACCTCGACGTAGCGCGCCGTCACGCCGTTGATCGTGCGGGAAACGGCGACCCAGACCTCGTCGCGCTGGATGCCAGGCGCGGGGATGCAGCAGACGCTCTCGACGACCACGTTGGTGCCGCCGAGCGTGTGCTGGCTCCATCCGCAGACGTCCTGGTCCTTGTCGTAGACCACGCCCACCAGGCTGCCGTCGTTGCGCGCGGCCCAGACGGTTTGCTGGGGGGCCAGCTGGATGTCCATCTGCTTGATGCCGCCCTTGGTCAGGTGCTCGGCCAGCTGGCTGACGTCGGGCGCCTGGAACGTGCCGCCGATGTACTGGTACATCATCTCGCGCACCTTGCGGCCCGTGCGCTGCAGGAACAGCAGCGCCTTGCCCACACGCACCGGCGTGACAGCAGAGCAGCCGTAGGTCGACACCTGGCGCGCGCTGACGTTGCTTGGCGTCGTGGCCTGCTGCAGTGTGCCGGGCGAGACGACCCATTCCGAACTCGCGGTGCCCACGATCAGGCCCCACTCGTCCGACACCATCCATTGAACTGCGGCCGCGGCGCGAGCGTTGAGCGTGAACGAAATCGCGCTGGAATCGATGACGGTGCCGTCGATCAGCGTGGGCGCGTAGTTCTCGTAGTCCGCAGTGTTGGAGCCGTCGATGCGGCTGGGGTAGCCGATCGTGCCGCCCCAGACGAGCCGGTCCTGGTGGAACGTGACGGCGGAAGGATAGCCGTCGGTCGTGTTCCACAGGCCCATGCGCCAGAAGGTCGTGCTGCTGGCGACCACGGCGGCCGGCGCCGACATCGTGATCGGCACGCTGCCGGTGCCGTATCCGCTGCCGGTGGCCGTCATCGTGATGCCGGTGACCACGCCCAGGGTGAGCGTGGCGTAGCCCGCCGCGCCGGTGCCCGTGCCACCGAACGTCAGCGTCGGCGGCGACGTGCCGTAGCCGCTGCCTCCGTTGTCGACGGCGGACGTCAGGATGTTGCCGCCCGACGCCGTTCCGTGACCGGTAGCCGTGACGGGCAGCTGGGATCCCGTGAGCGCGGCCCATGTGAACTGCACATGGGTGGTGTCGGTCACCGAGGCGATCGTTCCCCATTGCCAGATGCCGCCGCTGCACTTGATGCGCAGCAGCCGGCCAACATCGCTCGCCCGAAAGCCCGCGCCGCCGTTGATGCCGGTGGTGCTGCTGGCAGTCACGGTCACAGTGCCGGTGGCGCCCGACGGCGTCAAGGTGGTGGTCGTGGCGTTGACGGGCAGGTATGGACCGTCGAGCGGCGTCACGGTGTTGACGGACCAGTTGGTCGCGCCGGCGCGCTGCAGCTTGCGCGGCGCGTAGTTCGGGTGCGCGATGTAGAGGGTGTCGGCCGACTGCGTGAACGTCAGCGCCGGGATGTCCGCCAGGGCGTACGGCGACGCGATCTCATAGGGCACGCCTGCGTTGAGTAGCTGGCCGTCGTTCAGGTAGAACCGGATGTAGAGATCGCCGAACTCAAGCACGTACGCCTGGGTGATGCTGAACTCGAAACGGACCAGGCGCACGGCCTTCGTGCTGTCCTTGACGGCCGCCACGTAGCGCGTGCCGGACCGCTTGGTCAGGCCGCCCTGCACGGTCGGCAGGTAGTTCGAGCATTTCGCCAGCGCCGTCTTGTAGCGGGCGACGTCGAAGCGACCGTAGACAAGGGGCGACCACTCGCCCCCGTTGAAACTCGTCTGGGTCCAGGTTGCGCGCGGCACGTCAGTACCTCACCAGCCACCAGTCGTCGTCGGGCGGGTCCTGCGGCAGCGACTCGAATGCATCGGCCACGCGCGCTTCGGCCATCGCGTCCTTGTACTCGGCCTGGATCGCCTGCTTCTTCGACGTCGAGTTGGTCAGCACCTCGCAGATGTCGCCGGCCAGGGACAGCGAAAGTACGCTGTAGAACGAGGCATCCCACTGCGTCACGTCCGTGATGTCGGCGATGTAGCGCAGCGCCAGGGTGACAGACGGCGTACTCGTGGTGGACACGGTCGGCGTGGTCACGCCGAACGGCGACGTGGACGAGTTGGTCAGGATCTTGCGGCCTTCGACCGACCAGTCCAGGTTCGCGTCGTTGGGCATGATCACGCGCAGACAATCCGTCGGCAGCGAGAACTGGTAGGCGAAGTCGGATGCCGGCGCGTCCGCGTCAGGCGCCAGAACCACGCGCTTGATCGCGAACTTCCAGAAGTGGCGACGGAGCTCGTCGCGCCGGTTGGAGTCGTAGGCGACCGCACAAGCACGAGCCTCGCGGGTGTTGTCCGCGAGGTTCATGATCGTGGCCGCGCCAACGCGCTGGAGCGCGCTGTTGCAGACGTCGACGACGCTCTGCCCGGCCATTTAGCCCACGCCGCAGATGTACGCGAAGACGCCGGACGGCGGGCCGCCCGTGATGGAGACACGGACGAAGCACGGGGGCAGGTAGATCTGCGTGGCCATGAACGGGAGCGTCGTCGCGCTGATGGCCGACGAGGCGCCCACCGCGTTGACGTTCACCCACGTTCCGTTCGCGGTCTGCATCTGCAGGGCCACGGTCGCACCGCCGGCGGTGCCCTCCGCGGTGAAGATGTACATCCCGCCGAAGATCTGGACAGGCGAGCCAGTGGCCGCACCGTTCTGCAGCAGCGTGTAGCTGCCTTGGTCTGCGCGCGACATGACTTAGACCGGGGGCCAGGTGCCCGTTGCGATCGCCAGGTAGAGCTTCTCCATCGCGATCAGCGCCGTTTCTTTGTCGACGATGTTGGTCGCGTTGAATTGCACCTCGGCGTCCTTGGACTGCGTGGACGTCGCGATGCTGGGCGGCTGGTCGACCACGCCCTGGGTGTTGTTCACGCCGATGAAATAGGCCATGCGTTTCTCCTACGGAACGCGGGGGCCGAAGCCCCCGCTTGGCCGATCAGGTCGGGGTGGAGAAGTACAGGTCGACCACGAGGGTGCCGGCCGCCGGGAGATTGGCGATGAGCACCTGCATGAGGATCTGTTCTTCGGCCGTCAGCGCGCTCTGCGAGATCGTCGCGGTCTTGCCGAACATCGTCGGCGTGTCCGTGGCGGTCTGCACCGCGGCGGCCTTGTACTTGGCGACGGATGCTGCCGTGCCCACCGAGATCGTCGACGTGCCCAGCGACGTGTCGGTGGTGACGATGCCGTAGGCGAACGTCAGGCCGGCCGGCACGTAGGCCAGGTAGATCTCGTTGCCGGCGCCGAAGGTCTGGGACGCCAGGGTGATCGTGGCGCGGTAGCGGCGCAGGCGCGCGCCGTAGCCCGACACGGCCGAGGCCTTGACGACCGGCGTGCTGCCGATGCCGGCAAGTTCATTGGAGAGAGTGGTTGCCATGTGGGCCTCCGGTTACGCGCAGTTGATCTGGACGACGCGCTTTTCTTCGATGCGCGAGCCGCCGAAGGTGCCGGTCACGTAGACCTGCCACGAGTTGCGCTTGTCCGCGCGCTTGTCGACCGATGCCGACACGTCGTTCCACATGCCGAGCGCGACGCCCGACTTGGCCCAGACCGGCACGTAGTACAGGCCGCCGGTGTTGATCGATCCGGCGTAGCTCGCGCCGCCCGGGATCCGCTCCGTGTGCACGAAGTTGAAGCCCATGAACGAGCGGATGCGACCTTCGACCAGGACCGGCTTGTCGGTGTAGTCGAGGTTGATCGCCTGGACTTCGTTGAGCAGGTTGTCGTGCTGCGTCGCGGTGATGCCGCAGTACAGCTGCTCGGTGTC
>FTCK01000387.1_pt1 | contig 99990 bp, 79 predicted proteins | sample 1639711 | NCBI WGS metagenome assembly FTCK01 (sample SAMEA3914869, study PRJEB12502) | metagenome | biome: forest; material: soil | place: USA | collected 2012-03-12 | depth 0.1 m | reverse complement strand
GGCGGCATAGGGCGAGGCCATCGAGGACGTGGTGGACAGGGACATCGGTGTCACCTTTGAAAATGTGTCACCAATGCTATAGGGCGGCTCGCTTGTCCAAGCGGAGAACAGGCCGGCAAACCAGGCCAGATCTCGCGCTTGCCGCAGCCTGGGCCCGTCGCCGCGTCCACCCTCCGTACAATCGCCGGCTCGTGGGCCGTTAGCTCAGTTGGTTAGAGCAGAGGACTCATAATCCTTTGGTCGTTGGTTCAAGTCCAACACGGCCTACCAAAGATTCACGCGAACTTGTGAGCGATTCAGTGTTAAATCCGGCAATTGAGGCTCGAACGAGGGCCTTATGCCGGATTATTCGCTTTCGTGGAATTGCCAGACGCGCGGAGTTCGCGCAACGCGAGGTCGAGTCGCAGAGACGTCGTCCGCGTGACGACATGACCGAACGCGGTCATGTTGTTGTGTAACGCGCGCCGCGTCAGGCGTTCGTTTTGTGCAAGTAGGCGATCAATGGCGGCCCTCATCGCATTTTCAAAGATCGCTGCTCTGTCCCTTTTGGTCCGAGCGCTGGCTTCGCGCCGCTTTTGGTCTATCTGCCCCAGTGCGAGGCGGTACGCAACAGGCATCCGATTTCGCAAAGTGTGAACTGCTGACCCGGCAGCGATGCTCAGTTGCTCGGCGTTTGTGATTTCCGGGCGAAGGCCATTGATGAACTCGGTGAGCACGATATTCGCTCGATGCTGGTCGAACGCCGGCTTCTTTGCGTACTTCTGCCTCCTTTTGATTGGAAGGGTGCGAAGTGCTGCTGATGAAGATGACCCGAAGGAGTTGCAAATGATCCGCGTCGCGGCAAGTCCCGTGATGTACGAGATGTCTATCAATCGACCTGCCGTAATCGGGCACCCTCCCTTGAGCCAACCAGTAATGGTCGGCTTGGAACACCCAAGGTAGTCCGCGAGCTTCTTGTTGCTGCCATCAAATCTTGCTTCGATCAATCTCGCGAGAGCTTCTACAAGATCCTGCTTTCCGAGTGCCGTTGGTTGCTCGTTCGCCAGAGCGCTGATCTGAGCCGAGGTCCAAAATTGGTAGTCGTCTTCATCGACCTCGGTCGAGTCAAGATCGGCACCCAACCATGCGTTGCAGCGCGGGCAGAAGCCCGAGCAATCGAGCGCTGTCATGATTGGAATTTTCTCCGCTCGACACTTTGGGCAAGTGCTACAGAGCGGTGATTGATGACGTGTGCAGTATTTGACGGCCTCGAGCCGCCATTCGAGCCTGTCATAGGGGCCGTGCTTTCTAGTAGCGTCTAGCTGATAGCACTGCGCGCACCACTTCCGGTGCTTGCACAATGGCAGATACAGTCCAAGTCCCCAACGAGCCTTCAATGACGCTGTGGTGAGGTGGCTCAAGTTGCTGGCGCCTGAGATCGCTTCGAGGACGCGCGTGAATGCTTCGCCGCCAGCTCCAGTGATGATTGGACGTGGGTCCGCGTAATACGCCCAAGTTCGACCAAGCGCTGCTGGTAGCAATACCTTGGCCATGAGCGTCACCAGCGGGATTTGATTTCGCTCTGCGAGTCTGCGGCTACGAGAGAGAATGCATTCAGTTCCAGTCTGACGCTCTGGGATCGCTGCTACGGGGAAGAAGTAAGTCACGCTTGCTTTCCTCCAGAGTTCCAGTTGGCGGCAGCGTTGCTGTTGTGAGACGGCGTTGCCTCAACTCGCCGGCGTCTTTTTGCTCGACGTTTCTTGCTACCACCGGCTTGGGGCTCCTCACCCCCTGACGAGCCGGTCGCGCCACCCGTTGGTGAACCAGATGAGGCTCTGGAGCTCGGCTTGCCCATCTTTTCTTCCTGGTCGGAGCTCCAAAAGCACTTTTCGAGCAGCTTTATGTCGAAGACGTCGCCTTGCGTCAAATGCAGATGTAGCGCGGACTCCAAGAGGTCGTGAGTCCTTCCGATGACTCGTCCTGTTCGCTCGAAGATCACAGGAAAATCGTCAGGAGTGATGTAGTGCTTTTCGATGGGAAGATGGGATAGGAGGCCTAGAACGCCCTTGATGTATCCGCCGATCGCTTCGGGTTCGTAAGCCTTGAAGGGAATCACGCGTGCTCTCCGACTGATCTGATCTGTGATGTAGCTGATCTCGTCAAGGTCCGATGCGCCCACGAGAAGCAGCGTGCACTTTCCCTCTTCGATCAGCAGCTTGAGGCGAGTCGCTTGATAGTCGAGCGCCTCCACCTTCGCAACTCGAGATTTGGACTTGCCGGTCATGAAGATGGTGAGCGCCTCTTCGACGATCCAAAGGCGAACCTTGTGCCGTTGAAGCGCGTTCACAAAGCGATTTCTAAGTCCGGGAATGTCCTTGCGAATGGTTGCATTCAAGATCAGTCGCTGCACAATGAGGTCCGGGGCGACCTCAACGTTCTCCTGTGCCCGTGAGGCTTCAGGCAGCGGCACATCCATGGTCGAAAGTCCGCTCTCGTAGAGCGATTCGAAACGAAAGTCTCCTTTTTCTGGGGGCTCCGGAGAGAACGCTATTGCCGAGATTTGGGGGATCCCGCCAGGCAAAGTTCCGTTGTTCTTGTTAAGCTTTTCCAGCAATGTCCTGCAGACCGCTGACTTGCCAACTCCTGTAGGGCCAATCAACAGAAAGATCCTGCGATTGGAGTACGGCGTGAGTCGATTCAGAACTTCCTTGACGACTGCGTCAAAGAGATCGTGTTCGACTAAGACATTGTGAAAGTACGCCTCGCGCTCTTCGACGGTGTCAGACAATAGCTTGCGAGGGAATTTCGACGCAATCGCTGGCGATGCAGGTTGGGCATCTTTGGGCTTAGTCATGTCGGAGCTGACCGATCACGCGGTTGCGCCGTATTGATCGGAGACGAGGATCGCTTGGGTCTTGCTATGAATCAATGCGAGGAAGGCGGCTGCCGCATTCGACTCGGCGGCCTGCTGTGGATCGCTTTCATCCGCTGTTGCCTGTGGGGGTGGTGCGTCGTGCGCAAGGGGGAACGCGTCCGCGAGTTCTGGGTCCTCCCAGTAGGCACGGTTCTGCTTTGCTGCTTCGTTGAGCCGATCCATCAACTTCTTAACTTCCTTCCGCGCTTCCTCCTTGGAAGCGCGAACAAGCAAGACTTCGATCAGCCATTCCTCGAAGATGCAAGCGCGTGCGTATTCGGGGAGTTGATGCATGTCAGTGGTCCAGTCTGAACGGCAGGTAACCCACTCGCCGTAGTTGAAGCAGAGGATCACGGACGGATCCCACGGCACCACCTTCACGTCCAGTTCCGATCCGTCGAGAGACAGCTTGGCCAGGGAAGGGTGTCCGTACCATCTGTAGTTGACGTAGAGACCGCGCGCGGAGTCGACACTGCGCGTCTTGAACTTTGCGGTCGGAGCAAGCAGCGGGAGGATGTCGTCGCGACGCCGCACGCGGAACGTCCTGAAGCCGCCCTGTGCCAACGATTCGTCGTAGTGTTCATCAGGCTTTCTGAGCGTCTTGGGATGCTTGCGCGCGTTATATTGGTTGAAGAAGTCGTCGAGTCCAGCGTAGAGATCCATCAGGGTGAGGCCGCTATGCGTAGAGGGATCGACCTGGGCTGTCATGGAGCGGACACGCTTTCTCGCTTTGGTATTGCCGGCGATGCCCGAAAGAAGTTCCTTGGTGACGATGCCGAACATGCGCTCAAGGATCGCGCCGAAGCGCGCGGCACTCTTGGGACGAACGTGAAGATCTATCACGAGCGAAATCAGCATCTGACGGAACTCGATCGCCTTGAACTCGCTGCCGTGATCAACACAGATGCTTTCGGGCAAGCGGCCGCATCGCTTGACGATGTCCGCTATGACACCCATGCTGCTGACGTAGCTTGGCGGCCTAAAGCTAAGGACGAATCCGATAACTCGCCTCGTGTGCGCGCACATCGCAAGGGTCAACCACGGCTTACCCAATTCATCGCCGCTCAAGCTCGATCGAACTTCAATGTCGAGATGCGTGCTGTCGATGTGGACAAGCTCGAATGCCCTCTGGCAATGCACAGGTGTGTCCAGATCGAGCATCCAATACACAGGGCTGTGCTGATACGCGACCTTATGTCCTTCCGACTTGGCGACATTGCTTAGTTCTCTAAGGCGATGCGCGCGCTCGTAGAAGCTCGAGCGCGCGATCATCTTTCGAGGGCGATCTCCGCTCTCAATCACGTCTCGGATATCGCCGAATAGCTTAGCGATCGTCGGTTGCATGTTGTCGTCCAGCGCCTTGCGGATCAGGGCGTTGATGTCGAGGCTCAATTCGTGGTCGATGTGGCTCCCGCGGTAGCCTTTGCCGTCCTCCGAATCCAAAAGGGCCTCGACCGGTCCGATCCCCGCTAGTTCCCCTTCTCGGATCGTCCGACGCCAAGCTCTGAAGGTCGATGGCGAGTGTTGATCCTCTTTGCTGAGCGTCTCCCCGGCGTCAATTTTTCCGAGGATCACAACTTTATTGATCGCTCTATCGACCGCGCCGCCACTGGACTGCCAAAGACAGCGAGGTGCGGGCGAGGGGGATCTGGCCGACGGGAGGACGAGCTTTTCCCACGCGTTGGGCTGCAGCAAGATGTCAAAGGGCAGTTGCACATAGACGCCGGCCCGCGTGAGGGCATGCAGGGCGGTTCCTCCTGGCACCTTGACGGTGTACTTGACGCCATCGAACTCGAACTCGTCTCCGACCTCGAGTTCTGTCAGCGCGGATCTATCTGACGGCCGGGCACGCTGGTCGTTGCCGCGCGAAGTGTGACGCCATGCCTGCACGTGCGCCTGGTCACGAAAGATCATGACGTTGTGCGCTTCGCGCAGGATCTCGGCATAGCTGAGATCGCAATGCAAATGACCAACGGCCAGCGCATAGAAGATCGTATCGCGGGCGTAGCCTGCCTTGAGCAGGTCACCGAACTCCCACGCGTTGACGTCAGTCCCTAGCTTCGCCAGCATGTCTCTGAGCGCGGGGAGGTTCTCCTCGGCTTCAGGGTAGAGATAAGCTCTGAGGCACTTCCTGTTCGCGTCCGCGATCTCATCGAAATCGTCGGTGAAACGGACGCGGTGCTTGATTCCAAGTGGCGCAAGTGCCGCCTCCATGGGCGGTGAGCGATAGATGCCGTTATCAGCGCGCTCATAGCGACCCGGCGACGTCTCTTGTAGAGTCTCGCGATCCTTTGCGGGGAGCCAGTCCTCCAGGACGGTGCCGTCTACCGCGTCGAACACGAGGCAGGATGGCTGGTGATGCGTGCGCACCCTTGCACCGTTCTTTCCCTGATAGATCAGTTCGACGCTGGGCGGGCGAGTCAGATAGCCAAGGCAGCGCTCAGAAAAGATCAGTTCCCTGATCAGCGGCTGGAACGAAGCCTGGTTGGACTGCATGCCCATGTGCATCTTTGGGCATGTGAGGTCGCTTTTCTGGATCTTGATGCCGCCCTGTGCATTGCCAGTCGGAGCGTCGAGCACTCGATTGACGTAGCGACGACCCATGTCCGTTAATGGGTGCAAAGTCAAATGACTTGCCAATCGCTGACTAGAGAACGGCTCGAACATCTTTGATCCGAACGTCGTTGCAGGCAGGTTTGCCAGCGGCGATATTAAAGGACCAAAAAATATACGGCTACACTGTTAATTATGACAGCGGCAGCAAGCCACGGATGCCCCCAGGGTCGCGCAGTCAGTCGACGTCCATATCAGGTGGAGAGACGGAGCTCGGTGCGCCGCTTGCGACAAGGCGCGGCTGTTGCGGTGGGCATCTCAGGGGCCTGTTATTCACACCTTGATTAGCAGGTCTTCCGGCGTCTTACCCGACCGCAGAGCTTCTTGAAACCACCGCGGCTGCTTCCCGCGTCCCGTCCAAGTTTCCCCCTGGGCGCTCTGATACTTCGGGAGAGCGCCCCCCCGGCGCCTGACCAGACGGGTGCCCTGTGCAGTCTCTTCCTTCTCGAGCATCGCCGAGCGCAACGGCCCGAAGATCTGCTCCACGGTGAGTTTGTACTTCAGAACGTCGTCCTGGATGCGCCTGACCGTCGCGTCGATCTCTCGCCGACGCAAAGCGTTGGCGTGACGCCGGAGTTCAACGGTCTTGCGCTCCAGCCCTGCTAGCTCGGCTTCGATCTCAGGTAGTGACTGACTCAAGGTACTCTCCAGGACAAGGCCGCAACCGAGTTCCGAGTCCAAATTATATCGCGTCCGCTCAGCTCATGGTGACGTTGTCTAACTGGAAAAATTTTCAATAATAGTGTTATATAAACATTATTATAATAATAGCAGGACGGGCCAAAAGAGTTGAGGGCCAGGGTTAAGCACCGTAGAGAAAAACAAGGCGAGTTCCTCGCGCCCCAATCGAGCATCTGAGATTTCGAAGTCCCGATGTCCGTGCGTCGCACGCTTTTCACAATGCGGAGTGCGGTGCGGAACGTCATGCGGAACGCGCCTTCGACACATGAAGGGCGTCCGCAAAGGAAGGGCGCCAAGCCCCTCATCCACTATTGGACTATCTCCCGCAGAGTGGTCGACGACAGAATCCAAAAGGCAAATGAATTGAGCTTCGACAAGCCGTAGCGTCGTCCGTCTGGTGATGGCCGCGCGAAACGCTTCGGCCGCATTGCCTCGCTGAATTTGCAGGTACTTATACTAAAGGCAGTGGCCTCTAGAGTAATAGTGTTCTGATCTCGCCAAGAAATCCGAATAGGACTTTGCAGAACAAAATCGGAGAGGTCACACGGGCCTGCGCCGTGGCGATCTGCCGGCTTCCACGGTGGGCCTCGTCGTGCGCAACTTGGTGGTGGCCATCGAATTCAACGAGGGGCAGAAGTGCGGCTCCAGGGTGTTCACCGAACCCCTCGACCATCTCGAGGAAGGCAAGGCGGCAGTGGCCGTCAAGAACGGCGCCGACTGGCGCCTGGAGCCTGACGAGGCAGAGAAGCGATCACCCCAAGGGGCGGTCAACTGACCCTCCGCCAGGGTGGCCTGAATTGTGGGTCTGCAAATTTTTTCGCACGGAGTGTCGGGTCGTACCGAGCAATTTCGCTGTAGTTCATATGCCCTTCTAGATCCACGGCAGGCGTGGGCCTGCCGCTTTCGGTCGGGGCCAGACATCCGGCTCGCTTCGGAGTCCAAGGCCGGACGAGTGACAACCAGTGATTCCGGTACGAGAGCTACCTTCCTGTGGCCCATCAAGGGCGGGCATTTGAGAACCTACGGAGACCAAGATGTTCAACTTCAAGAACCTGACCTCGGCAAGCAAGTCTGAGGCGCCGGCCACACTGAAAGGCCTGTTCGACCAACTCGATCGACGTACTAGCCACAGTACGCTACGCCTGGTTCAACTCTCAGCCTTCCAGGCGCTCGATGCGCAAAGAGATGAGCGCGATATCGTCTTGAAACTCAGCACGGGCTCCGGCAAGACAGTGATCGGCTTGGTGTACGCCGAAATGATGCGCCGCCGCTGCCCTGGCGAGCCCTCGATCTTTCTGTGTCCGACCAACCAACTGGTCGACCAGGTCGTGGAGAGCGGAAAGGAGATCGGCGTGAAGGTCACGACCTTCAAGGAAGGTACGCCGCACAACGCGTTTGCCGGTGCGGCGTTCTGAAATGTCCAACCAGACGCCCGCCGCTTCGGGTGCTCGCCATGGGTTGCTGAATAAGCTCCTAGTCTCTTCTGAGCCGCATTGCGATTCGAATGACGCGGAGCTGCAGTCTTTGATGCAGAATTCGCGCTATGCCAAACATCGCTGCACTGCTTAAAGAAGAGATTTCTCGCGTCGCTCGCAAAGAAATTCGCCCCACTGCGGAAGCCTTCAAGAAGGCGGTTGCTTCCCAGCGTAGCGAGATCGCTGCCCTGAAGCGTCGGATACACGAGTTGGAGGCACAGCTCAAGCGTCAAGCCCGCGCGTCGACAAAGCCAGTATCGACCGCCACTCGTGGCGATGGTGGGAGCGCCGACGAAGAAGCCAGCGGCCTGCGCTTTCGCGCTGCAGGCATGGCTGCTAACCGCAAACGTCTGGGGTTGTCAGCGCAAGATTTCGGTCTGCTGATTGGTGCGTCCGGGCAGTCGGTCTATGCTTGGGAGCTAGGTAAGTCCAAGCCACGGGCCGGCAGTCTGGCTGCCATTGCGTCGCTTCGTGGTGTCGGCAAACGTGAGATCGAGACTCGCCTCGCGGCCCTGAAGCAGACGGCCTGATTTGGGCCGCTTTCGCGGCGTTGCTGCGACCTAACGCCGTATCGTACCCCGCCTGTACTCGACGTGCGGCTTGCATCGCCAAGCGGGTATCAAGGCGCTTTTGCCAATCGGCCACTCATGTGGTGTCGTGCGACGCGCCCACAATTCGTATGGGACGCGGCGGAGGCTTGGGCGTATTGACCTCAGGCGCTCGGACTGCCGTCCCAGGCCCCTCATGCTGCGAGCTTGCACCTACCCCCTGAAAGGTCACTCGCGGCCAATGTAAGCTAGGCTCGCCCAAGTGTTGGAACGAGCAGATGCTTCCGTACACCAGTAGATCCGGCGGATCACCGCTCTGGGGTTGGCTCAGGGGAGTTGAACCGTGTCAGAAGCCGTTGGCCTGGTGCCATACGACCGATGCTTTCCGACTACGGGAAATGATCCGCAAAGGCGAATTCGCGCCGAGTCGATGTAGCGTCTTCGACGAAGATCTCATTTACTTTTTCTATGGCCGGCCGGCATTCAGGCGCAACGAGGAGACTCAACTGCGCCAAACAGCCAAGGCTCCCATCGTTGTCATTCTTTCTGAAGATCTTCCGACCTATGGGTGTCGGATGTTCCCGTTCGACACAGGCGCCTTCAAGGAGCGTTACAAGGACTGGGTTCATCGCGACATGCAGCTGGCAGATTTTGAATTGGAGTGCTCCAGCGAAGCCGCTCGGCGTCACGTTTCCGCCTTCTTCGCTACGAACGAGCACTACCTGAACCTGACGCCGTCGATTCCGAACACCCCTTTCGTCGGCGATTTCGAAGTCGAGTCGATTGTCAATCTGCTGACAGATCCGAGCGCCAACAATGCAGACGACCGTCGTCTCGCGATCGAGCTTCAGGTCGGAAGGGAAATCCCATTTGTCAGCCCCTTCGTTCTGGGGCTCATCGTTCCCGATGAACTGCTGCAGGCTACGTGGTTCGATTCGTTCGTTGCCGCTCATCCTCAGATCGAAGTACTCACTTACGGGCTGGTGTCACTGAGGACGGCTGGGCACTATCAGGCGCTCATGGAGGAGCGGGCGGTGTCGTTGCAAGTCGGAAAGGGTTGGATATGAGCTACGCCGAGCTCGTCGGAATTTCCAGAGCAGTTCCTGGCATAGAGAGCTTCGTGACGCCGGTATTCGCGGACTCGTCGGGGACGTATGTCGTGCAGCGGGGAGAGCGCAACAGGATCGAGTCCTTTGACGGCATCTCGCTTGATGACGAATTTCAGCCGCTCTCTGTCGGCATCAAGAGTTCGATCGGTGACGATTGCCTCCACTGTTTCGAGATAGCACAGGGAGCGTTCGCTTTCGCTCCTGCCCGAAGATTGGCCAACTTCCTGTCTGCCAATGAGAATTCATGGCGGCATCGCGCTCAGACCGCGCGCGCGGTGCAACGATTCATTGCCGATGTGGAGCGATCGCCTGGGTCGGACCCAGATCGTGCCACCGTGATCCAGGCATTTTCGGCCGAGCGCAGGCCCGCGAAACATCCAGAGATCGAGATCGATCTAAGTCAAGCTAGTGATCTCCAACCGGACTCGACAAAGCGAATCCTTCGGGGAGCTGGGCTGCTTGACGCGTTCGATGCTGGATCGCGAGCGGAACTTCGTTTGGCCGTTGCTCGGTTTGCACGAGAGCTGACCTTTGATGCCGCTTCGCTGATTGTGATCGTTGACGACGGAGCGACTGGCGGCGAATTCGTCTTGCTTGATGATCGACCGATGGGTTTTATCGAAGCCTACAGGCATCGCTGGACCAGCCACCATGATCCTGTGATGGAGCATCTCAAAAGGCAGTCCGTCCCATTGATTTGGGATCAAGAAACCTACGACCGGTGTGGCCAGGTCAAACTGTGGCAACAACAGGCGAAAGAGGGCCACTCTAACGGTGTGTCCTTGGCACTCCATCTGCCGGGGGCGCGTAGCTTCCTGTTTGGCGTTGACCGCGAAGCACCAATGCCTAAGGACTCCGGTGAGCTAACGCGACTTGTCGCGGCAGTGCAATTCTTTGCGGTGCACGTACAAGAAGCCGCGTTTCGGCTTCTGCGACCCACGCCACTGTCAGCTCAGGCAGTACAGCTGACGCCTCGAGAGCTTGAGGCATTGCGGTGGACCATGGAGGGAAAAACCGCGTGGGAGGTCGGCGCAATAATGAACATCAGCGAACGCACGGCAGTTTTGCATCTGCAAAATTTGATGCGCAAGCTTGGTTCTGTGAATAAGCATCAAGCAGTGCTCAAGGCGGTAAGGCTCGGGCTGCTTTGACGATGTCGTGAAGCCGACGCTCTGACTTGCCCAGGTGCATGGGCCCGTATTCCACCTCCTGATGACGATGAAGAGCCGCGAGACCCCTACCCGGCCACCTGCCCGGCGTACGGTTCAAACTACACGGAGCTTAAGGGCACGTGCGCGACCTTCAGCCGCCGAGCGGCTTTCGCAGCAGTCGATCCAAAAGTCTGGCTCTTCGAGGACGAAGATCGCATACGGTGGGGATTCGCCAACTTCTGATTGCTCTCGCACTCCAACAGCAACTCGTCTTTCAAGATAGCGAGACATGTGGGCGCGGCACTCAGGAAAGACTTGAGCAACATGCGCCCGTTGGAGAGGATTCAGTAGTTGCGTTCCCATGAGAGGCGAGCATACAGGCTCCGAGCTGAACGCGTGCGGCGAAAACCTACGCCGTCGTGGTCACCTCCATCACGGGGCAACCATCTTCCATGTCATCGTCTTGCAGAGGGCAACGGCCTGAGTCCGTGTGTCAAATGCGTCCATCCAGAAGTCCGGCTTCTCCTCGACACAGATGGCCCATTGCCGGTACCCGTTTTCGTCGGTGGGACGAATGAACACGCGCAGGCCGGGCTGCTGTGCGAACTCGATTGCCTGCTTGTAACTAGTCGGTGCATCGATGAGAAAAGCTTGTGCCCACGGCGTGGCCTCCAACGCTGCCGGCGTTGGCGTGGGCTGGCCCGCACGTGCGACCCGAGGTGAAGCGGCATTCATGGCTAGACTGCATCTGGTCACGATGAAGTAAGCGTACCGGCGACTCTCACTGCTCTCAAGGCGTGGGGATCAGACGCTTGCGATCGCCTGAGCACTCCGCCGCAAACTCGTAAGCCCGACGCGGCCGTTGATCGACGGGAACTCGGGCCCTGTGCGGCACGCGCGGGTGAGACCGGTTGCCGAGGCATTCGATTTATCGATGCCAGGCCTTCACCAAATTGACTTCTCCAAACCGCTGCATTTGCCTAGTCTTCGCTTCGACTGCACAACAATGACGAAGACTGGAGACAACGAATGGTGAATGCTTCGCGCGACCCGATCGCTGCGAATTGTCCTCGCGCGCGTTTCGTGTCGAATGAGTCGGGCGAGGTGTGCCCATGACGGCGCCGATTTCGCGCACAGGGACGTTTGCGCTGATGGTGGCGCACTGCGCCGGCATGGTCGATCTTGTAGCACTGCCAGTGTGGATTGGCACTTTGGTGCAGCGCTATCGCTTCGACGTGCAGCAGGCCGGCGGGGTCGTGACTTTGTTCCTCTTAGGAGCTGTCGTCGCAAGCATCATCGTCGCGACTCGAGCCGGAGCTCGGCGGCGACGCGTGATCGCCGCCTGTGGCTATGGGATATCGGCGATTGCGTTTGGAATCATGGCGGCGGCCGACCAAGCGAGCATCCTTCCGGCGCTTCACCTCGTCGCCGGACTCTCCGCTGGCGCGGCTTTGAGCGTTACTCATGGCACGATCGGACAGTCAGCGAATCCGCATCGGTTGTTTGCGCTGGTGGGAGTGGCGCTTGGCGTTTTCGCGATCGCATTCATGGGCGGAGTGGCACCACTGGCGACCAAGACTGACGGACTGTCATTGTTCAACGTGCTTTCTGCAGTGATGGCTGTCGCTGCGATCGCCAGCGGGCTGGCATTTCCGCGCACAAGTGAGGGCGCATCTTCAAAGATCGCCCAAGAGCCGGCATTGCCGATTCCTCGCGCTGCCTGGTTTGCCGTGGCAGGCATCAGCATCATGGCGCTGGTGCAAGCGATGACATTCAGCTTTCTTGAGCGGGCGGGGCACGCACGTGGCTTCAGCGTGGCCGCCATCACTGGGCTGTTCATTGCGATCGGCGTGGTGAACCTATTTCCTGCGGCGATCGCCGCAATGCTTGAGCGCCGGCTGCGAGCCCAGGTCGTTCTGTTGGGGGGGCCGGTCGTACAGGCGTTGTTGGCTGCGACCATCATGATGAGCGCTGAATTTGGACCGTTCGCGATGGCCGCGTCGGTGTTGTCCGCCGTGATGATCTTCACACACACCTTTGCGTTCGGATTGGTTGGCAGGTTGGATCGAGGCGGCCGTTCGCTGTCCGCTACTCCGGCGATGCTGATGACCGGTGCCGCCATCGGGCCCATCTTGGGTGGAACCTTGGTCAAGATGTCTGGCTACGAGAGCATCGCTGTGGCTGCCTGCTGCTTGGCTGCCGCCGCCCTGTTTTGTTTCTCTCGCGTCGGATCCTCGCTTGGTCAACTCGCCAAGACGGAAGCTGATCGCTAGACAGCTAAAGACTCGACAGGACGCCGCCCGTCGCTATGCAGCGACTGCTCGGCCCGGGCCTGCGCGACATACCCAATCACGAAAGCTCTCAAGATGCGTTTTGCCACCCTCGACGATGGCTCGTTGGACGGCCACCTTCATGTTGTTTCCCGCGACGCGATGTTCGCGCTGTCAGCACGCGCGGTGGCATCCAGCTTGGCAGACGCCCTGCAGCGTTGGGATGATGTCGTCGCCGAACTGATGCAAATCTCGGAACGAGTTGAACAGGGCGCTGTCGCTGGCGCAGTCGCGTTCGATGCGAGCCGATGTGCCGCTCCGTTACCTCGCTCCCCCCAGTGGTGCGACGCATCCGCGTTCCTGAATCACGGACGTCTGATGGAGCGTGCCTTCAACACGCCACCGATCCCGGACTTCGACACGATTCCCGTCATGTATCAGGGAGCCAGCGACGATTTTCTTGGGTGCCGCGTGGACGTACCGCTGCCTTCGGAGGCGGACGGCATCGATTTCGAAGGCGAATTCGGGGTCGTTGTGGGCCCGGTTCGAATGGGTGCAACGCCTGAAGAAGCCTTGGACGCAGTCAAGCTGATCGTACAGATCAACGACTGGAGTCTTCGGCTTCTTGGGCCCAGGGAGATTCGTACAGGGTTCGGCTTTCTTCAGTGCAAGCCGTCCACGAGCTTTGCTCCTTTTGCCGTCACACCCGACGAACTAGGTCACGCTTGGCGAAATGGTCGGGTGAACATGCGGCTGCACCTCGAATGGAACGGGAAGCGATTCGGCGAACCACACGGTAGTGAGATGAATTTCGACTTCGGCCAGCTCGTCGCTCATGCTGCGCGAACGCGGCGACTGACAGCCGGCACGATCATTGGGTCGGGTACCGTTTCCAACGTGGATCGAAGTGCGGGGTCGGCTTGCATCTCCGAGCGTCGAGTGATCGAGTTGATCGATGGCGGCGCGTCCACGACGCCGTTCATGCGGTTCGGAGATCGCATTCGGATGCAGGCTTGTTTCGACAATGGGTCGCCCGGTCCATTCGGCGTGATCGATCAGCGCGTCGTTGCAGGGTAACTCCGACTCGTCCGAACCTGCTCATGTCTCGCATTCGACCCGGTCGTGGACCGTCAACGGCGGCACCCATACTGCCAGCAGATTTGTGGGAGCTGAAGACGTCGACCCTTGACGCCATCCCGTCGAGTGCTGTGGTCCGCTATGGCATCTCAGTCGACGAGTGGCGCATCCTGCGCGCGTTGGCGGGTGCGGGGACCGTCACGACTTCGGAGATCGCCCATGCTTCGGGCCTCGAGAAGTCCCGACTGTGTCGCATGCTGTGGCGACTGGAAGAGGCGGGCCACGTCTGGCGGCAATACGATGCAAACGATCGGCGCGTGAAGGTCGTTGCACTTTCGGATCGCGGCGCGACCCTGACAAGAACCATTGCTGCTTCGTTCTCGATTCAGCCGGAGGGCGTTCCCGGCACCGTTGCCAGCCTCTAGCGACCTGGGTACGGAGCAGCTCAAGCACGATGTGTGTGCGAACACGTGTGCCGTCAAAGGTGTGCGTCTGAATGAATTTGCCGCTGACGCGGCGGGTTTACCCGCAATCCATCGTTCCCATCGATTCCTCGTATCCACGCAAGTGTTTTCTCGTCCAAGGCATGCACTTCTATGCTGCGTGGCGCGCCTCGATCGAGGCCGCTTCTATTAGACGAGGAGACATGAATGGCAAGCAATCGAGGGGTCGTCTACGCAGGCCCGGGACTCGTTGAAGTGCAATCGATCGCCGCTCCGGCGCTCGTCGATCCGCGTGGCCGCAAGGCGGAACATGGGGTCATCTTGAAAGTCATTTCGACCAACATTTGCGGCTCCGACCAGCACATGGTGCGCGGACGCACCACGGCGCCGGCCGGCCTGGTACTCGGACATGAGATCACCGGCGAGGTGATCGAGGCCGGACGTGACGTCGAAACACTTCGCGTTGGCGACTGGGTCTCCGTACCGTTCAACGTGGCCTGCGGGCGCTGCCGCACCTGCAAGGAGCAAAACACCGGCGTCTGCCTGAGCGTGAACCCCGCGCGTGCAGGTGGCGCCTATGGCTACGTGGACATGGGCGGTTGGGTCGGCGGCCAGGCCGAATACGTCATGGTGCCCTACGCGGACTTCAATCTGCTCAAGTTCCCCGATCGTGACCAGGCGCGCGCAAAGATCCGGGATCTGACCTGCCTCACTGACATCCTGCCCACCGGCTACCACGGCGCAGTCACTGCGGGCGTCGGGCCTGGCAGCACGGTTTACGTCGCCGGTGCAGGGCCGGTCGGCCTGGCTGCCGCAGCCTCTGCGCGACTGCTCGGCGCCGCTGTCGTCATCGTCGGTGACCTCAATGCGGCTCGACTCGAGCATGCGCGCAAGGTCGGATTCCAGACCGTTGATGTGTCGCTGGATGCATCGCTGGCTGAGCAGATCGCGCAGGTGCTCGGCTCGCCGGAAGTTGATTGTGCGATCGATGCCGTGGGCTTCGAAGCGCGTGGCCACGGGCATGTTGGTGCGCAGCACGAAGCGCCCGCTACCGTTCTCAACTCGCTCATGGAAATCACCCGTGCGGCCGGGAAGATTGGCATTCCGGGCCTGTACGTGACAGACGATCCGGGTGCCAAGGATAGCAACGCCAAGCACGGGTCGTTGAGCATCCGTCTTGGCCTGGGATGGGCCAAGTCCCACAGCTTCTTCACGGGCCAGACGCCTGTCATGAAGTACAACCGCGCGCTGATGCAGGCGATTCTCTGGGATCGCATCAACATTGCCGAAATCGTTGGCGTGGAGGTCATCTCGCTGGACGAGGCGCCTCGCGGCTATGCCGAGTTCGATGCTGGTGCGCCTCGCAAGTTCGTGATCGACCCGCATCACGTGCTTCGCAAGGCGGCCTGAACGGACTTGCCGCAGCTGGCTCGCTCAACAGGTGCGCGCTGGAATCTCGCGTCTAACCGAGCGCGGCGCGGTCCATCCGGGCCGCCGCTTCGACAAGCGCCCCTCGAAGCCAATCCAGACCGGGATCCTGTGACCTGTAACGAGGCCATTGGATTGCCTGTTCCATTGCAGGCATTGGCACGGGAGGATCGAGCATGACCAGCGGCGCGGAGCGCGCCGCCAGTGCAGCCAATCGCCGGTGCACGGTTGCGACACGCTCGGTGTTGAGCACGAGGCACGGGGTGGTCGAGAAGTTGTAAGTCGTGACTTCAACACGCCTGGAGATGCCGTAGCGCTGCATGAACCAAGCCTCAAACGACGGTTGGCCGCCGGCCGGCTGCATGACGACGTGGCCCGCACCGGTGTAGGCCTCGAAACTCATCTGGCCGGCCTTGGCGTACGCGCTCTCGGCCCAGACCAGGCAACAGAAAGTTTCCTCGAAGAGTGTCTGACTCGGGTGCTCCGGGGCGCAGTAGCTGCTCGGAATGATGAGCAGGTCCACCTCACCCAAGTCAAGCGAGCGCTGGGGCTGGTCGACTTGAGGAAGGAACTCAAACCGGACCGTTGCCCCCTGTTCGGCTGTGAGTGCCATCAGGTGCGGCATCAGGACGTTCAGGGAGTAGTCCGAAACGAATAGCCGGAACTCCCGATCCGATTGGGTTGGATCGAAATCCGGCTGGATCGCGATCGTCGAATCGACCCGAAGCAGCACGTCACGAACCGCACTTCGGAGTGCGCGGGCTCGAGGGGTCGGCTCCATGCGGCGGCCAACCTGCATCAGCAACTCATCGCCGAAGTACTCCCGCAGTCGCGAGAGCGCGTTGCTCATGGCTGACTGGCTCATGTGAAGCCGCTCTGCCGCGCGACTGATGCTCTCGTCGAGCAGCAGCGCGTCCAGGGCGACGAGCAGATTGAGGTCGAGCTTCTTAAAGCGCATATCGCGTTGTCTCTTCGGCGTACGGGAACGCTGACCTATCGGTCGCGTCGATTTGTCGGATTCAGCGAAACCATTTTCCTCATCTTTCAGGGGTTTGTAATCTGCCAGCCACATACAAACAAGATTTTGGAGACAACGAATGGCCCAGCGCCACTCGGAGGGTGAACTCGCGCCTACGATTCGTCGAGGCCGGGTTCTCGGACGCCCATGAGCTCGACGCAACGCTTCCAGGTTTGCGTCATTGGCGGTGGCATCACTGGACTGGCGTGCGCGCTCGCCGCGGCGCGTGCCGGAGCCCGAGTCGATATCCACGAAGCCGCTGCCGAGCGTCGTCCATTGCCGGCGCACGTGAACGTGGCGCCGAATCTTGTGCGAGACCTGGTGGCGTTGGGCGTCGGCGAACGCGTCGCCGTCGAGGGCTTCCCCTACCGGCGAATGGTGGTGCGCGACCTCAGCGGACGCCAATGCTTCGAGATGCCGTGGGAGCAGCTGGCGGGGCCACGACACCCCGCTGCGGTAGGCATTGCCTACGATAAGTTGGTTGCGATTCTCGCGGAGGCTGCGTCGGCAGCTGGCGCGCAGATGCATCTTGGCTCGAAGATTGATCACATCGAGATGTCTGGTCATCGCGCGGTGATGAGGCGGGCCGGCAACGATGCGTTCACGCCTGATCTGGTTGTACTCGCGACAGGCCCAGATTGCTCGCTGCGAGATCGCCTGTTCTCCAATGCTGGGCCGCCGGCCGTATGGCCGCAGCGGTGGGTGCACACGCTGATCTCCCGCCCCGCGGGCCTGGATGAGATGTCGGTGACGATGGCTCCCGGCGGCGGTCCAAAGATGACGGTGGCACCCGTCGATGGACGCACCGCCGGATTGACGTTTTCTCACCACGGCTCGGGCGGCAGTTCGGTCCACGTTGGATCTCTTCCCACGCTGCTCGTCCATTGGCTGAATCGCACCTCCGATTGGACGCGTGCCATCGCCGCTCAGCTCGGAGGCGGCGCGATCGCGGTTGAGCGACCGCTCAGATCGGGCCTAGTCAATGGCGATTGGCATTGCGGCAACGTGCTGCTCGCCGGCGATTGCGCGCACGTTCTTGCGCCGCAGTTCGGGCAATCCGTCGCTCAGGGCGTCGAGGACGCCGTTGTCATCGGGCACCTCGTGAATGCCGCCCGGCAGCTCAATGGATCGTCATTGGGTGATTTGTATTCCGCAAGACGCCGGCCGCGCGCCGCGAGGGTTCACGCCCTCGTCGAGCTGGCAGCGCGCTGGGACTTGTCGCCCGATGCAACGACTGACCTGACCTCGGTTGCACGAGGCCTGCTTGACGCCGTCGCATTGCCGCCATGAGCGATGCCGCGAATTCCCCTTTTACAACGACACAGATTGAGGAGACTTATGAACCGGACTTTCGACCAACGGCGCGCCAACGACGCGCGCCCCGCAATGGCGCTGCTCGCCATGGCTGCATTGAGTTTCATGTGTGGCGCAAGTCGCGCCGCTCAGATCGACACTGATTCGCAGGATTTGAGCCTTCGCTGGGACAACACCGTCAAGTTGAGCACCCTGTACAGGTTGAAAGACGCGGATCCGGCGCTGGTCGATTCCGTGCGCTTGCTGGTGCCGAACGTTCCGGCCAGCGCCTTCCCGCAAGCGCTCAATTTCAACGCGGGCGACGACAATTTCCGCAAGCAGGGATTCGTTTCCGAACGAGTCGATGTGTTGTCCGAGTTTGACGCTGTCTGGCAGCATCAATTCGGTCTACGAGTGAGCGCCGCGGGTTGGTACGACGCGGCATATCACCGGCACAGCGATGCAACGGACCCTGCGAACGGCCAAGCCGTCGTGAACGAATTTCCGTCCCGCACGCGGCGGCAGGAGGGCGGACAAGCCGAATTCCTCGACGCGTTCGTATTTGGCGGCGTCGACTTCGACGATGGCATGAAGCTCACGGGGCGTCTTGGCCGCCATGCGCTTCAGTGGGGCGAGAGTTTGTTCTTTGGCGACAACGGCATCGCTCGCGCGCAAGGCCCGATCGACATCGACAAGCTTCTGGCCTCGCCGAACGCGCAGTTCAAGGAAATCATCCGGCCGGTGCCCCAGCTGTCGACGCAGCTGCAGCTTTCGTCTGACGTGTCGCTCGGGGCGTACTACCAATTCCGCTGGGAGGCTGACCGACTGCCCGCCGCCGGCAGCTACTTCTCGACGGCAAACACTGCCTGGGGATCCGAGCAGCCTGAATTCGTGAACATTCCGTCGGGCCCCATCGCGGGGTCTTACGTCCTGTCCGCGGGTGGTGATCATTCAGCTCGAAATTCAGGCCAGTTCGGCCTGCAGATGAAATGGCGTGTCGCCGAGACCGATGTTGGCCTCTATGCCGCTCGCTACCACGACAAGGACGGTCAGCTGTACGGCAACCTCAACGTGCAGACGCCTGATGCCAGCCAGTGGTACTACGTCTTCCCGCAGGGCATCAATGTTTTCGGTGCGAGCGCCTCGCAATCCCTGGGGGATTTCAACATCGCCATGGAGGGCTCGGTGCGCGATCACATGCCGCTGCGAAGCCAGAACATGACCTATCCGTCGGCATTCGCACCCGCACCGCAGTTCGCCACCGGCCGAACCGCGCACTTCAACCTGTCGACACTGGCCACCTTCGGACCGACCTTCCTTTCGCAGGAATCGTCCTTGGTCGCGGAACTGGCGTGGAACCGCGTGCTCAAGACCACCGATCCGGACTCGGAACTCGATGCTGGTCGAACCCGCGATGCGACGGCCCTCCAGGCCATCTTCACTCCCACGTACCGCCAGGTTCTCCCGGGGCTCGATCTGGACGTTCCGGTCGGTCTGCGCTACACGCTCAACGGCAACTCGTCGGTGACCAACTGGGATGCGAAGCACACCGGCAGCGCCACGTTCGGCTTGGCAGGCAACTACCTGGGCGTCTGGCAGCTATCGCTCGGCTACACGCATTACCTGGGCAAGGCCGTTCCCTACATCGACTACTCGCCGCTGCTTGCGGGCGGCTCGCCGATCTACTCCCACGGCAATCCTTTGGCTGATCGCGACTCGGTTGCGTTCTCGGTCCGTCGTACTTTCTGAATGCGCCCACGAGTCGCAAACCCTGGAGACATGTCCATGACAACCATTCGAACTACCGCAGCAGCGATCCTCGCGGCATTGGGCCTTGCCAACGCAAGCTATGCCGCAGTCTCGCAAGATGAAGCGGCGCACTTGAAATCTGATCTCACCCCGATGGGTGCTGAGCGCGCCGCCAACAAGGACGGGAGCATTCCTGCGTGGACTGGTGGCCTGACGACGCCGGTGGCCGGCGACAAGGCCGGTGGTCGGCGCGGCGATCCGTTCAAGGACGAAAAGCCGGTGGTGTCGATCACAGCAAAAAATGCGGATGCCTATGGCGACAAGCTGACCGATGGGGTCAAGGCGTTGCTCAAGAAGTATCCGGACTTCCGTGTCGATGTGTACCCCACGCACCGCACCGGCGGCGCGCCGCAATGGGTCTACGAAAACACCCTTCGCAACGCGACGCGCGCCAAGCTTGCCAATGACGTTGTGCAAGGCGCGTACGGCGGGGTGCCGTTCCCGATCCCGAAGTCGGGAGAAGAAGTCATGTGGAACCACGTGCTTCGGTGGCGCGGCACGTCGTGGCAACTGCAACTGACGCAGTATCAGCTGACCGCTGACGGCAAGGCCGTCATGACGACGGAGGGCACCGCTGAGCAGCAGATGCCTTACTACCTTCAGGACGGATCGCTCGAGAAGTTCGAGAAGAGCAAGGACTACTGGCTGCTCCGGCTGGTGAACTCCGGCCCGCCGATTCGGGCTGGCGAAGCGATCGTCGGCCGCAACAACATTGAGATCGGCAAGGATCAGGCGTGGGTCTATCTGACCGGGCAACGTCGCGTACGGAAGCTGCCCAATCCCTGCTGCGACACGCCGACGCCGGCAACGGCCGGTCTCATGAGCTTCGATGAGATCGAAACGTGGACCGGTCGCCTCGATCGCTTCGACTGGAAGCTCGTTGGCAAGAAGGAGATGTACATCCCCTACAACACCAATCGACTCCTCCAGCCCAAGACCGACGCCGAGGTGATGGGCCCGCACTTCATCAAGCCGGATTTCATGAGGTGGGAACTGCACCGTGTGTGGGTGGTCGACGCTACTTTGCGACAGGGCCAACGCCATCAGGCGCCGAAGGGCCGCTACTACTGCGACGAGGACACCTGGGATTGCGTGCTCGGCGACCGCTGGGACGCCAATGGTCAGTTGTGGAAGACGGTGTGGTCTGCGCCGTTCGTTGCGCCTGACATTCCTGCAGTGGTGATTGGTCAGTTCGGGTTCAACGATCTGCTGTCAGGAACGGCATTCATCGGCAATCTCTACAACTCCAAGCCCGCCCAGTATCCCGTCAAGCCGCTCTACCAGGACAGCGTCTTCACGCCGGATGCCATGGCAGGTGAAAGTGCGCGCTGAGGCGCCAGGACGCTCGATGAACGCGATCAGATGGCTGCTAGGACATCGCCCGTCCTTGGCATTGTCCGCGCTCGTGGTGTTGACGGCAGGAGGAGCAGCGGCGGCAGCCACGCAGGACGATATCCGCGTTGGCCAGGCGCTGACACGTCCTGCAGTGTTGGTCAGCAACCCGACGCGGACGGTGATGCTCGGGGCGGCGCGTGCCGGCAACCGTTTGATCGCGGTCGGTGAGCGAGGGGTCATTCTCCTTTCCGACGATGATGGCCAGCACTGGCGTCAGGCCGATGTCCCCGTGTCGGTCACTTTGACTGCGGTGCGCTTTATCGACGCCTCCCATGGCATGGCGACCGGCCATGGCGGTGTCGTCCTTGCCACTTCGGATGGCGGCGCGACCTGGTCCAAGGTTCTTGACGGTGTCATGGCGGCTTCCATCGTCAAGACGGCGGCTGGCTCGGACGAGCATGCGATTCGGGATGCTGAGCGCCTTGTGGCCGACGGCGCCGACAAACCTTTCCTCGACCTGGCCGTGTTCGACGCTCGCAAGGCGGTGGTCGTTGGCGCATATGGACTGGCGTTTGAAACGCAGGACGGCGGTCAGTCGTGGGATTCGATCGGCAATCGACTTCCGAATCCGAAGGGCCTGCATCTGTACGCCATCCGCGCCTATGGGGCAAGTCTTTGGATCGTCGGGGAACAGGGGCTGGTGCTTCATTCGGCAGATGGCGGAACGAGCTTTCAAGCCGTCGATGCTGGCTATGCCGGCAGCTGGTTCACCGTTGAGCTTCCGAGCGAACACGAGGTGCTGATTGCCGGCCTGAAGGGCCATGTACGGCGCTCCGTCGACGACGGGGCAAATTGGACACCGGTTGAATTGCCTGTTCCCTCCACGGTCACCGCGTCCTGGCTGGACTCCAACGGCCAGGTACTTCTGGCCTCACAAGCTGGAACCGCGTTTTCGGAAAGAGCAGGTCGTGCTACTGCGACCAGCCTCCAACTGCCGCCTCTGAACGCGATTGCCCCTATCGGACAGGGTCGCGTCCTCGCTCTGACGATGCAAGGCTTGACGGTACAGCCGCTCGTCACCGTTCCCGACGGAATTTCCCGATGATCTCAGCTTCGTCACCCAATACGCCGCACCTCAATTCGCTAGAACAGTTCGACCGCCGCTCTGGATCACGTATTGAACGTGCCTTGTTCAACCATCGTCTGCTGGTCGCGCTCCTGTGCATCGTTGTGACGGCATTCCTGGGATGGCAGGCGGGCAGGCTGCGCCTTGCCGCGAGCTTCGAGAAGACCATCCCGTCCCATCATCCTTGGATTGTCAATTTCATCGCCCATGAGCGCGAACTGACCGGCCTGGGCAACGCGGTACGCATTGCGGTGGAGAACCCGCGAGGAACGATCTACGACCCGGCCTATCTGGACGCGCTGCGGAGGTTGAACGACGAGGTGTTCTTGCTGCCAGGCGTCAATCGCGTCCAGATGAAGTCCTTGTGGACGCCAACAACGCGATGGGTCGGGGTGACGGAGGAGGGGCTCGAAGGCGGTCCGGTCATCCCCGACGGATACGACGGTGGTCCGGAGAGCTTGCGATTGCTCGCAGCCAACATCGCACGCTCCGGGGAGATCGGTCAGATCGTCGCGTTGGATGCGCGCTCGTCGGTGATCTACGTGCCGTTGCTGGCTACGGACTCCGATGGCAAGCCCCTGGACTATGCAGCGCTGTCAAACGAGCTCGAGACGCTGCGGACGAAGTACGAGACCAAAGGGGTGGTACTTCACATCACGGGCTTTGCGAAGATCGTGGGCGACCTGATCGATGGCGTTCGCGCCGTGCTGATGTTCTTTGCGGCAGCCGTTGCGATTGCAGCGTTGACTGTCTATCTGTACACGCGTTGTTTGCGTTCGACCGTCCTGGTCGTGACGACGTCGCTGATTGCGGTGGTCTGGCAATTGGGCTTGTTGCCTTTGCTGGGGTTCTCGCTCGATCCCTATTCCATCCTCGTTCCGTTCCTGGTGTTCGCCATCGGGATGAGCCACGGGGCTCAGAAGATGAACGGCATCATGCAGGACATCGGACGGGGCATCCCGAAGCTGGTTGCCGCGCGCTACACGTTCCGTCGCCTGTTCATGGCCGGCCTGACCGCTCTTTTGGCAGACGCGGTCGGTTTCGCCGTTCTGTTGATGATCGACATTCCGGCCATTCGCGAGCTGGCCGTTGCGGCTTCGCTCGGCGTGGGTGCGCTGATTTTCACGAATCTCATCCTGCTGCCGATCCTGCTGAGCTGGACCGGTGTCAGCGACGCGGCAGCGCGGCGTAGCCTGCGCGCCGAACGTAGCGATGCAGGAGGCCGTTGGCGATTCTTCGTCCAATTCACACAGGCAAAGCCAGCGGCGATCGCCATCGGCACAGCGATTCTCCTGGCCGCTGGGGCGCTTGTCGTGGGACATCACCTCAAGATTGGTGACCTCGATCCAGGAGCGCCTGAACTTCGCGCCAATAGCCGCTACAACCACGACGTTGCCTTCATGACGGCCTCCTATGGCGCTTCCAGCGATGTGCTGGCGGTCATGGTGACGACTCCGGAGGGGCAGTGTTCGCAGTTGGAAACGCTCAACAAGGTAGATGCGCTCGAATGGCGATTGCGTCAGATTCCGGGCGTCGACTCTACGAACACGTTGGCACTGCTCAATCGCCGTGTTCTGACTGGCCTGAACGAAGGCAATCCAAAGTGGTATGAACTGATCCGCAACCAGGACATGCTCAACACGGTGACCGCGGGGGCACCGCGTGGCTTGTACAACGATAGCTGCAGCATGCTCACGGTCTACGCGTACCTGGCCGATCACAGAGCCGATACGTTGACTCGAGTGACCGACGAAGTGCAGGCCTTCGCTCTGGCCAACGACACCAAAGAGGTCAGATTCCTGCTCGCAGCGGGCTCCTCAGGCATCGAAGCGGCCACCAACGCGGTCGTCAAGCAGGCTTGGTACCGGATGCTCTTCCTGGTCTACGGCGCCGTCATCGTCTTTTGCTTCATCACGTTCAGGTCGTGGCGCGCCGTGCTCGTTGCTGTGCTTCCCTTGATGCTGACCTCGGCGCTTGCAGAGGCGCTGATGGTGGCCTTGGGCATGGGCGTCAAGGTCGCCACACTGCCGGTCATCGCACTTGGCGTTGGAATCGGGGTCGACTACGCCCTGTACATCCTGAGCGTTGTGCTCGGGCGCATGCGAGAGGGCGACGACTTAGGTGCGGCCTATGGTCACGCACTCGCCTTCACGGGCAAGGTGGTGATGCTCACAGGGGCCACGCTTGCGATCGGCGTAGCGACCTGGGTGGCCAGTCCCATCAAGTTCCAGGCCGACATGGGGTTGCTCCTGGCTTTCATGTTCCTCTGGAACATGCTGGGGGCGCTCGTGCTGGTACCGGCGCTGGCTCGTTACCTGCTGCCGCGCAGCGCCTTGCGCATCACCGCGGCCCCGCCAATGGTCCAAGAGATGCGGCCAGCGAAGACTTCTTGAGTCATTCGCCGGATCGATGGCTCGGATTCAGCGAAACCATTTTTCCGATGCCGTGCGGCTGCGTACTCTGACGGCGACACCTCGAAACAAGCATAACGGAGACAAAGGCATGGCGTCGCACCCAGTGTGCGACCCGGTTGCGACCTGCGTCTCCGCTCAACCACCATGTTCAAGTACTTTCCAACCAACTACCCCTGGAACCTCTCGGTCGATCTGGCGATCGAGATGGGCGCCCGAATCGGCGAGATCGAGGCCATGTGCGCGCCGCTTCAGGAGGCAGCCAAAGCGCCCGACGCTGCTGGGACACAGGCGTTCCGAGAGACCTGGGTCAAGATGGCCGACAAGCTCAGCGGCTTGGCGGAAGAAGACGAGTCGCGTGGCCGCTTCATATCCGCGGGCGACAAGTACGGCCGGGCGTCGACCTACTACCTGACGGCCGAGCGGCTTCAGGCGCATGGATCACAGGGTCGCGCTGCTCTCTACCAGCGCGTGCTGACCACCTTCAACCAAGGTACCAAGCTCGCGAACGAAAACTGCGAGCGCGTCGAGATACCTTACGAGGGCAAGGTCATCAGCGGACTCTACACACGAGCCGAGGGTGTCAGCGGGCGCGCCCCGATTCTCGTGCAAGTAAACGGTCTGGACTCCACCAAGGAGATGAAGTACAGGGTAGGGCTGCCGCGCTGGCTGAGTGCCCGTGGCGTCGCGTCGCTCGTGATCGACCAGCCAGGTACCGGAGAAGCGCTGCGAGTGCACGGCCTGACCGCACGCTATGACAGCGAACACTGGGCCAGTCGCGTCGTCGACTGGCTCGAGACGCGCGACGACATCGATCCCAAGCGTATCGGCCTCGAAGGCGTTTCGCTTGGCGGCTACTACTGCCCTCGTGCCGTCGCATTCGAGCCGCGATTTGCCTGCGGCGTGGTCTGGGGCGCAAATCACGATTGGCGCGATGTCCAGAAGAAGCGGCTGGCCAAGGAGGGCAGTTTCCCCGTGCCGCATTACTGGGAGCACGTCCGGTGGGTGTGGGGTGCAAAGGACATGGAGCAGTTCATGACCATCGCCGAGAAGGTTCACTTGGACGGTGTCCTGGACCGCATCCGCGTGCCCTTCCTGGTTACGCATGGGGAAAAGGACTCCCAGATCCCTTTGCATTGGGCGCAACGCACCTACGACCAGCTCGTGAACAGCCCCAAACGTGAATTGAAGGTGTTCACGGAACGGGAAGGCGGGGTCCAGCACTCGAGCTTCGACAACTCGGCCAACGCAGGCGCTTACATCGCCGACTGGGTCGCCGAATGCCTGGGCGGACATACCGCCTGAACACAGAATTTTTGAAAGACGACATGAACATCATTGGTTTGGACTCGCTCGTGTTCGGCGTCGACGACGTCGAGGCTTGCGCGCGCTATCTTTCTGACTACGGCTTGGACGCAGTCGACGTCGATGCGACAGGCGCTGGCCGCTACGAGGCACTTGACGGAACGTCCGTGGTCATCGCGAGCAAGCACGATTCGTCGCTGCCGCCGCCGATGGAGACCGCAAGCCAACTTCGTAAGACGATCTGGGGCGTCCAGGACGCCGAGACGCTTGATCGCATCGGTGCCGAGCTGTCTCGCGATCGCACGGTGCGTCACCTCGACGACGGATCGATTGAAGCGGTCGACGACATGGGCTTCACGCTGGGTTTCCGCGTGACGGTGCGTCGCCCGATCGAGATTCCCGGCGAGCGTTCGAACGCGCCGGGAGATGCGAACCGACGCCCGATCAATGACGTTGCCGTCTCTTTCGGGCTGGCGGCTAAGCCTCGGACGCTGTCGCACGTCGTGTACTTCGTCCCGGACGTAGTAAAGGCCGAGGCCTTCTACAAGAGACTGGGCTTCCGTTGCACGGATCGATTCACGGGCGTTGGCCCGTTCATGCAGCCAGCGGGAATGCTCGACCACCACGCGCTCTTCATGATCCAGACTCCGCCATTCATGAAGGGGATCGAGCACTTCACCTTCCACCTCGGAGGACCCACCGAGGTGCTGCACGCGGGGACACGCTTCGTAAACATGGGGTATGAGTCGTTCTGGGGCCCGGGACGGCACCGCTTTGGATCGAACTGGTTCTGGTACTTCAACAGCCCTCTGGGTTGCCATGTCGAATATGACGCGGACATGGACCTGCATGACGAAGCATGGTCGGCACGCGAGGTTCCGATGGGTGCGGACGCTTCCCAGCTGTTTCTGTTCCAGCACAAGCAGAAATGGGCTCCCGGCGGCCCCCCTCCCCAGGGCGCTGCTGCGCACTAGTCATGACGCACGAGTTCGCGTTCCTGAAGCCCAGAGCCATGAGCGTCAATCTGCGCGACCACGGTCTTTTCGACCTGCGTGACGGTCAAGCACGTGGCGTCGATCCCACGCATCAGGGTCGCGACACCGTCTTTGTCGTGCGCCGGTGCGGGCGGTACTACGCCTACGAGGATCGTTGTCCCCACTACGGCGATACGCCGATGGCCTGGCGCAAAGACGCTTACCTCAACCGTGACGGCACGCGCATCGTCTGCTCGGCCCACGGAGCCGAATTCGACATCGAGACCGGCGAGTGCCTGATCGGGCCTTGCATCGGCCAACCTTTGAAACGCGTCGCCATCGAGACCGATCAGGACGATGGCGGCCTCTTGACGTTGGCTGCAGCTTTGCAGATCTGCATACCGACTTGACGATCTGATCGCTTACGAACAAACACGAGATTCTTGGAGACACCATGACCAAACCCTGCGTTCAACGCGTCCTCGTCATTGGGGGCGGCTTCTCGGGCATGTCTGCCTGCATTCAGCTGCGCAAGCAGGGAATCGACGTCGAACTCGTCGAGATAGATGCGGGTTGGCGTTCATATGGCGCGGGGATCAGCCTTGGCGGTGCAACGCTTCGGGCCTTTGACACCCTCGGGATCCTGGACGAATTCCTTGCGCGTGGATCGGCCACAGATGGCGTGGAGATCGCGCTGCCTCACGGGCCCGTCGTGGCAACGATACCAACGCCACGCATCGCCAGATCTGACGTGCCTGGCGGCGGCGCGATCATGCGCCCCGTGCTCGCCGACATTCTTGCCAAGGCAACTCGCGCGTCGGGCACTGAGGTTCGACTGGGCTGCACCTTCACAGAATTCGAGCACGACGGTGATGGCCATGGGGTGACTGTCGGATTCATTGACGGGCAGCGCAAGCACTACGACCTTGTTATCGCTGCAGATGGCGTGTATTCGAAGGTGCGCGAAACGTTGTTCCCCAGCGCGCCCAAGCCAAAGTACAGCGGCCAGGCCGTGTGGCGAGCAGTGCTTCCTCGACCAGAGGACGTGAAGACGACCCGGATGTGGGTCGGCCCGAAGATCAAGGTGGGCGTCAATCCCGTGTCGGCGACCGAGATGTACTTGTTCGTCACGGAGGATCGCGAGACGAATGACTTCGTCGAGCCGAGCACCTTCGTCGATACGCTGGATGCGCTTCTCGCACCTTTCCCCGCGCCGACCATCCAGTGGTGCCGTGCGCGCCTGAAAGACGATGCCAAGATCGTCTTCCGCCCGCTGGAAGGGTTGCTCGTGCCGCAGCCCTGGCACCTCGGACGTGTAGTGATGATCGGTGACACGGTCCACGCCACCACGCCGCACATGGCCTCGGGGGCCTGCATTGGCATTGAGGACGCGATCGTTCTGGCGGAAGAACTCGGCAGAGCTCCCACCGCAGAAGAAGCGATTGCGAAATTTGAGTCACGCCGTTGGGAGCGCTGCCGAATGGTTGTCGAGAACTCGGGAAGGCTCGGTGAGATCGAGATTGCGGGTGGTGACAAGGACGAACACGCTCGCATCATGCGCGAAACGATGGGCGCGCTTCTTCAACCGATCTGAACAAGGAATCGCGCCATGAATGCAGTCGTTCAACCTGTCGCCCAGACCAAGCGTCGCTTCGTCGACTTGTCCATCTTTCTCGAAAACGACGTGCTTTCGGATCCGCCGCCGCTCGCGCCAAAGATCACCTATCAAAAGCACAAAGAGACGGTCGCCGAGTTCGTGCAGATGCTGCCGGGCACCAAGCCAGAAGACTTCCCCGACGGAGAAGCGGCAGCGGCTGAATGGGTAACCCTGACCACGCACAGCGGAACCCATTTGGACGCTCCGTGGCATTTCCATTCGACGATGGACGCCGCTTCGGGCGAGCCGCGCAAGTCCTGGACGATCGACGAGGTACCGCTCGAATGGTGCTTCCAACGTGGCGTGAAGCTCGATTTCCGTCACTTCGCGGACGGCTATGTTGTCACGGCTGCCAATGTGGAGGCTGAACTGGCTCGCATAGGGGTCGAACTTCAGCCGCTGGATATCGTTGTCGTCAACACGCGGGCAGGCTCTCGCTACGGACAGTCCGACTACGTGCGCTCTGGCTGTGGCATGGGACGCGAAGCAACTCTCTACCTGCTGGAACGCGGCGTGCGATTGACCGGCACCGATGCGTGGAGCTGGGATGCCCCCTTTCTCTATACCGCTCAGAAGGTCAAGGAGACCGGTGATGTCTCGTTGATCTGGGAGGGGCACAAGGCGGGCCGCGAGATTGGCTATTGCCATCTCGAGAAGCTGCACAATCTCGAGAGCGTTCCATCGCACGGCTTCATGATCAGCTGCTTCCCGCACAAGATCCGAGGCGCTTCGGCGGGTTGGACGCGCGCGGTCGCGATCTTTGACGACCAGCTCACCAAGTGAGCAGTGCCGTGCAAGGCCTGCCCGACATCCATCGAGTCGTCACTGGACACGACGCAGATGGCCGCGCTGTCGTTCTGATTGATGGAGCGCTGCCGACGGTCGTCGAGATCGCCGCGATTCCCGGCACCGTGTTCCATGAGGTCTGGAGCACCTCTGGTAGCCCCGCCCGGGTGGACAACTCTGATGATCCAACGATCGGCGCCATCAAGCTACCGCCGCCGGCTCACGGAACCCGCATCCGATTCGTCGACATTCCACCGGACACCGATGAGTTCATTGCGCAAGGCGCCGGACGCATGGCCGAAGCGTTCTCGCAGATCGGCGATGCGTCAGCCTCAACGGTACGCGCTCGATCGCCGCATCCGCTGATGCATCGAACGGAGTCGATCGACTACGGTGTTGTCATCGACGGCGAGATGACGCTGGTGCTCGATGACTCGGAGGTCCAGCTGCGAGTCGGCAGTGTCGTCGTGCAGCGCGGCACCAACCATGCATGGGCGAATCGCTCCGGCAAGCCGTGTCGCATGCTGTTCGTGCTCATTGACGGGGACTACGATCCGGCGATTCGTGCTGCCATTGACGCACGATGAACCAGAGAAAATCCGGCGCGAATGACCTGTTCGACCTGACGGGACAAGTCGCGCTGGTCACTGGGGCTGCAGGTGGAATCGGTCGGGCGATTGTGGACGCGCTCGCAGCGCTTGGCGCGGATGTGATTGCATCGGACCGTGAGGAAGCCGAACTTGCTCAGGTCGCGAATGAACAGGCCCAGCGCGGCCACGCCATTCACGTATTTCCTGCGGAGTTGAGCGAGCCGCAAGGCGTCGACGATCTCGCAGATCGCGCCTTGTCGGTTGCTGGACAGGTCGACATCCTCGTCTGCAACGCTGGGATCTCGGGTCCGATTGGGCCGATTGGCCAAGCAAGGGACGAAGAAGTCTCCTTGGTCATGGACGTGAACCTGCGCGCTCCTCTGAAACTCACGTCACGTCTCATTCCGGCAATGGCTGCGCGACATGGTGGACGCGTGATCCTCATGGGAAGCATCGCGTCCGTTCGCGGTAACCGCTCCATAGGGACTTACGCCTTGTCGAAAGCCGCCCTGGCTCAACTTGCTCGCAACCTGGCAGTTGAATGGGGCCCGATGGGTGTGACAGTCAACGCGATTTCTCCAGGCTTGATCCAGACCCCGTTTTCGGCCGGCTTGATGGCAAACAAGTCCTTCATGGATCGGCGCATCGAGCTGACACCGTTGCGGCGCGTCGGCCGGCCTCAAGAGATTGCCGGCTTGGTCGCGATGCTCGCAAGTGCCTCAGGCGGCTTCATCACCGGCCAGAACATCGTCGTCGACGGCGGTACGACTATCAGCGACGGCAGCTGAAATTCCGACCTGCGGGTAGCCAAGTCGAAGGAACAAGAATGCATGTGGTGATCACCGGATCTGCGGGCTTTGTGGGAAGGGGGCTCGTGGAGCGGCTTTTGACGGTACCTGGAACACCCCTGGGACGACCGATCTCTCGACTGACTCTCGTGGACAGGAGTGCAACGGCCGTCACCCAAAGCGACCACGCAAACGCCAGCGCGCGCGTAGATGTGCGCCAGGTCATCGGGAGCTTTGCAGACTCCGCGGTGCTTGAGGAGACGTTCGACACCGCGGCAGACGTTGTATTTCACTTGGCGAGCATCCCGGGATCGCTTGCGGAGAGGGATGCCGCCGCCGGCCGCGAGATAAATCTCTTGGCGCCCTTGCGCATGTTTGATCGAGTGGGCCAGGCCGCGCTTGGGCACGGCGGTGCGCCACGCGTCGTATTCGCGAGCTCTGTCGCGGTTTATGGGACGCTGGGCACGGAAGAATCGACCGAGGATGCTCTGCCGCAGCCGGGCCTCACCTACGGAGCGCACAAATGGATGACCGAGATCGATCTGGCTGACCGCACCCGTCGCAAGGAACTCGATGCTCGAAGCATCCGTTTGCCTGGCGTGGTGGCTCGACCTCCGGCTGAGACAGGTCACGGTTCTGCTTTCATGAGCCAGGTATTCCATCGACTTGCGGCAGGTGATCGCTTCGACAGTCCGGTTACTCCTGAGGCCACCAGCTGGTGGATGTCACGCCATTGCTGCATCGACAATTTGCTGCATGCCGGCGCGGCGGAAGCGCGTCCCAGCTGGCCCTCGAGCCGGACTTGGCAATTGCCAGTGGTACATGCGACGTTTGCTGAGGTGGTTCTGGCCATCGGCAACTACCTGAATCGCTCTGTAGCGCACTTGGTCGACTGGCGCCCACAGGAGGGCATTGAGCGCCTCTTTGGCGCACTCCCGCCGCTGTCGACGCCTCGAGCCAATGCAGAAGGATTCCGTTCGGATGGTGGCGTGGTGGATTTAGTCGAGCAGGTCTACCGCGACCTCGCCTCAGGCATTCAGCTTGGGAATGTCTGACATTCAACGGAAAAAGTGGTCATTCAGCGATGGACTGCGTAGATTTCTGACTTAGCTACGTGCATCAAATTCGCATAAGAAATCCCCTCCCAACGCACGAATTGTGAAGAATCTGACGCTGCGTTCTCTCCGCACTTTCGAGGCTGTGGCCTCGACCGGAAGTTTCACGCGCGCAGCGGAACTATTCGACATTTCCCAGTCGGCAGTCTCGCAGCAGATTCGCCAACTCGACCAGGAGGTCGGTGCCGCATTGTTCGACACCCAGGCCAGGCCGGTTGCGTTGACTGACGCGGGCCGAGAGCTGCTGCGCCACGCCCGGGTCATCCTGGCTCAGGTGCGGATCGCCGAAGATGCCTTGGATTCCCTGGATGCCGGCCTGAGCGGGCAATTGCACCTCGGGGTCGTGGCAACTGCCAACTATTTCGCACCCCATCTCCTGATGGCATTTCTTCGGCGATTTCCGAACGTTCGCGTTCGGTTGACCGTCGACAATCGCGACGCGATCCTGGGAATGCTGGCGGACCACCGAATCGACATGGCGATCGCCGGATATCCGCCGGCGACCGCTGACATCGAGGCGGAGGCTTTTGCGCGCCATCCTCACGTGATGGTTGCCGGCCCGGATCATCCTCTGGTCGGGGCGCGACGGCTGGATTGGGATGCGCTTCGCAATGAGCCCTTCTTGTTCCGGGAAGCAGGTTCGGCGACCAGGCAGTTCCTCGAACACCTGCTGCAGATCCGCGGCATCCAGGTCACTCCGAGCATCGAACTACAGGGCAATGAGACCGTCAAGCAGGCGGTGATGGCTGGAATGGGCATCACCTTCATGTCGGCTCACGCAATCCAGGTCGAGGTCAGCGCTCGTCGAATGGCGATCCTTGATGTCGTGGACATGCCGCGTTTGCTGGATTGGTGCGTCCTCTCACGGCGCGACCTTGCACTGCCTCCGGTCGTCAATTCCTTCAGGGAATTCGTTCTCGAACAAGGGCATTCGATCGCACGCTGCATCGTGCGCCCTGAGGATCTGATTGAGCGGATCGACCAGCCGGCGTCGTTGCCGGCTGCACCAGCCGATCAGCCGTTGGCAGCGCGCCTGGCTGCCTGACCGGGCCTCATACGTTCGTGCGTTTCGATGGCTGCGCGCCATCGCGCATGACGCTGGCGCAACGCAGCGGCATGACGACCCGCCGAAACAGTGCGCACCTTGGGTGCAGTCGGGAATGGCTCGGTCCAACGGGTCAGGCACCAGCCGCCTCGAACCGTCCCCTCGATTTCGTCGACGCTCGCCACGAGGCTGCCCTCTGGGAGAAGCGCTGCCAATGCCTCGCAAAGTACGGTGTTGGTCGCGAACGGGCCTTCGAGCACGACCGGCCCTGAGGCGCCCAGGCGGTCCAGCAGCCACGCAGTGATGTCGGCGCAATAGAGAGCGGCCAGTGATGCGCGCTCATCTGCCGGCATCTGATCGCACAGCGCGCCTGGTGCCAGCGCTTCGCCATTGCGAAGCACGACGCCAGAGAGTTTGGAGAACGGGCCGCCCTGTGACTCGAACGAGGGGAGCGCCATGATGTCTTGCTCGAGGATGCGGTCGACGGCCTCGAACGTTGCATCTGCCGGCGAGGCGCCATCGCAAAGGGCCCGGATTTCTCGGCCGGCCATGAAGCGCGCCGTAGGCACGACTTCACCTCGCACCGAAACGTTGCCCAGCATGTCCCTGGAAGAGTCCAGGCCTCGAGGAGAGGCGCCCTGGGCCATGATCACTGCCCACGTACCGCTGGACACCAAGGTGGCGCGCGGCCATGCGCGCAGGTAGCGCGCCAGGCATGCGTTGCTGTCGTGGGCACCGCAATGGACCACCAAGTCGGCTGGCAGGCCCAAACGACGGGCCAGCTCTGGACGTATGCGCCCCAGCGCTTCCCACGCTCGGCGAACCGGTGCAAAGCGGCGGGCCCAGCCGCGCTCGATGGCAAGGGCTGACGGTGAGCCTTCGCCAGCATTCCAAAGATGGGTGTGGCAGCCCAGGGAGGACACTTCGCAGGCCGTGACGCCGCTGAGCCAATGTGCCCAATACTGAGCATAGGGCAGCAGCAGATCGCAACGAGCCATCGCAGAGGGCAGGTGCTTTTCCAGCCAGGCCAATTGGGTTGCGATATTCAACCCGCGCGGCAACGAGGGACTCAGCGTTCGTTCGAATGCCTCCGACTGGCCGACTGCAAGATTTACTGCTGCGTCGTCGAAACCCTCGAATTCATAGTCGGGTACGGGCAGCAACAACGCATTGCCGCGCATCGGCGCGATCGCGGCGCCATGCGTGACAGGAAGGATGCTTCGCAGCCGCGATTTCATTGCGCCCAACCCGTTGAACGCATCCAGTAGCCAGTCTTCCAGCTCTCGACTGTCGAGCGCCAGATATCCTTCTGGCGCCATCGCCGAGCTGCTGTGTCGCTGACACGCAAACACTTGCTCTCCCTGGTGATCGACGACCACCAGGCGATTGTGAGTCTTGCCAATGTCAAGGATCGCGCTGAGAAGACCGCGGCCTGCCGTACCCGGTCGAATGACGCGCCCAGTGGGCTCAGACGATGCCACCGCCGCTCCTGGAGGAGGCGGGACGGCGTTCGCCGGCGCGCTTGCGATAGCCGCTACGGCGGAAAACGCCCACGGGGTCGACGGCGGCACCGGCGTCCGCACGGAGGCGTTGCAGAAGCGGCTCGACGTCAGTCTGGAAAGCGTCTTTCAGGAGCTGAGTGGCGGCCAACGCATCGTTTGACGACTGGGCTTGATCGAGGGCCAGGCGATCGACGAGAAGCGTCTGCGCGTAGGTGCGTTGCACCTGGATGGCGCTTGTCATCAGACTCTCGATCGGGTCCGTGACGTTGTGGCTCTGGTCGAGCATGTAAGCCGGCTTGAATGGCACCCCTTCTCGCTCGGCAGCCACCAATTCGTTGAAGACCAGGAAAAGACGATAAGGCGAGACGCTGCCCGCGTCGAGATCATCGTCTCCGTACTTGCTGTCGTTGAAGTGGAAGCCACCCAGCTTGTCGACGGCAAGAAGGCGAGCCACGATGAGTTCGATGTTGACGTTCGGGGCGTGGTGTCCAAGATCGACCAAGCATTCGGCCTTGGGGCCGAGCGCTTGCGCTGCCACGAGACTTGAACCCCAGTCCTGGATCACCGTCGAATAGAACGCCGGTTCGCAGATCTTGTGCTCCAGGAACATGCGCCAGTCGTCGGGCAGCGCCTGGTAGATTTCGCGAGCGCTGCCAATGTAACGATCGAACGCTCTGCGAAAGTGCTGCTGTCCAGGAAAGTTGCTGCCGTCGCCGACCCAGACGGTCAGAGCCTTGCTGCCCAACTTGCGTCCAATTTCGATGCAATCGATGTTGTGTTTGATCGCTTGCTTGCGAGTGGCTGCATCCGTGTGACTGAGGCTGCCGAACTTGTAGCTGTGCGCTTGGCCAGGCTGGTCACTGAACGTGTTGGAGTTCATGGCATCGAAGTCCAACTGCAACGACGTCGCGGCCGCTCTCAGTTCGCTCCAGTCGTCGCATCGATCCCATGGAATGTGCAATGACACGCTTGGAGTGGCTCGTGTCAGCTGATGGATAACGCCGCAATCCTCGATCTTCTCGAACACGTGCCGCGGTTCGCCGACGCCTGGAAAGCGTGCGAATCGAGTCCCGCCGGTACCGACACCCCAGCTCGGAATGGCCACGCCGAAGCGGCTGAGCTTCTCGCGAACCTGGTCGATGTCGATGCCGCGCCGTGCCAAACGACGACGCAGGGCTTCGTAGTCCTCGGTGACTGCAGGAAGTCGCGCAGCGTTGTCGGACTGCACGAGAGAAGCGTCAATGCGTTCCATGGAGTTCGACCTCACCGAGTGAACGCGGCGAGGTTGCCTGCGTCGACGTTCAGGATGTTTCCGGTGCTCTTGGCGCTCAGGTGATCCGAGGCGAGGAAGTACGTGGCCTCCGCGATATCCTCCGGATAGACACTGCGCTTGAGCATCGAGCGCTCGCGGTAGAAGCCTTCGAGGTCTTGCTCGCTGATCTTGTTGGCAGCGGCCCGCTCTTCGCTCCACTTGCCGCTCCAGATCTTCGAGCCGCGGATTACCGCGTCGGGATTGACCACGTTCGAGCGAATTCCGAGCGGCGCGCCTTCGAGGGCAAAGCTGCGGCTCAGTTGAATTTCGGCCGCCTTGGCCGCGCAGTAGGCCGTGGCCTGGTTGCTGGCAATCAAGCCGTTCTTGCTTGCCACCACCACGATGCTGCCGCCCACGCGTTGCGCCTTCATCAGGCGGAACGCTTCGCGGCCCACCAGGAAGTAGCCCGTGGCCAGAATGCGCTGGTTGCGATCCCAGAGCTCAAGAGTCGTCTCGTCCAGGGGGGCCGCCGACGCAATGCCCGCATTGCTCACCAGGATGTCGAGACCACCGTATTCACGAACTGCGGCACCGAATGCCGCGATGACGCTGGCCTCCGAGGTCACGTCGCAGACCTGGTGTCGAACAGCGTCCCGTCCGAATTCTTTGACCAGGTCAGCGCTGACTGAACTGAGCGCATTGGCATCGATGTCTGCGAGGATGGTGCAGGCCCCCTCGCTCAGAAGGCGGCGTGCGATCGCCTGCCCGATACCGCCGGCGCCTCCGGTGACAAGGGCCACCTTGCCCACCAGCGGCTTGGGCTTGGGCATGCGCTTGAGCTTGGCTTCTTCGAGAAGCCAGTACTCGATGTCGAACGCTTCCTGCTCAGGCAGACCGACGTAGCGATCGACCGCGTTGGCGTCGCGCATGACATTGATCGCATTGACGTAGAACTCACCGGCGATGCGCGCGGTGGCTTTGTCTCGGGCCAGAGTCACCATGCCCACGCCAGGCAAGAGCACGACGACGGGGTTGGCATCGCGCACGGGCGGGCTGTTCGGGCGACGGCAGCGCTCGTAGTAGCTGTTGTAGTCGGCGCGGTAGGCAGAGACCAGAGCGTCGACCCGAGCACGCAGGTATTCGCCTTTGAGCGAGTAGACGTCTTCGCCAATGACCAGCGGGCGGATCTTGGTGCGCAGGAAGTGATCCGGGCAGCTCGTACCCAGCGCTGCCAACTTCTCGAGGTCTTTGGAGTTCACGAACTCCATCACCTCGGACGACATGTTGACGTGCATCATCTTGGCGATGCCGTCGCCTGCCGTGTTGGCGCGCAGCTCCGGCAGAACGTTCTCGAGGATCTGCTGACGGCGAGCATCGTCCAGCGCGGCGACGCGCTGGCCGCCAAAGGCGATGGCACCGCGTCGCGTGCTCTCCGCGGTCAGCCACGATTGCGCGCGAGCGATGAGGTCGCCCGTGTTTCGGTAGCACGATTCGGCCGTGTCCCCCCAGCTGAACAAGCCGTGTCCTGCCAACACAATCCCGCGCAGGCCGGGGTGCGCTTCGTTGTATGCGCGCAGCCATTCGCCGAGCTCATATCCGGGGCGACGCCAGGCAAGCCAGCCGACCTGGCCCTCGAAGATTTCGCGGGTAATGCGCTCGGAATCTGCCATCGCAGCGATCGCGATGACCGAATCCGGGTGCATGTGATCGACGTGCGTGTAGGGAAGCGCCGCGTGCAAAGGCGTGTCGATCGACGCTGCCCGCGCGTTCAGGTTGAACGTGCAATGGGGCAGATAGCCCACCATTTCGTCTTCGTGTTCTGAGCCTCGATAGAGCTTACGAAGCCCACTCAGTTTGTCCAGGTACAGCGTTGCGAAGCCGTCCAACTTCGTCGATCCCAGGTCGCCGCCGGATCCCTTGACCCACAGCACCGTGACCTCCTGGCCGGACAACGGATCCTTTTGACGGATCTTGGCCGACGTGTTGCCGCCGCCATAGTTGGTGATACGCAGATCGGAACCGAGCAAATTGCTGCGATAGAGCAGGAGTCCTGCTTCATCGAGCTTATCGGCGTGAGCGGAGTCCCAGGTGGGGAAGGGCTGGTTGGCAGTCATGGTCTTGGAGGAGGAAGGCCAGCACGAGGCTGTTGAGCCCGCAGATCGAGACCTGCTGGCGGATGCCGAACTCTAGGTTTCTTGACCCCATGAGGACAACGCTCGGAAGCTCATCGAAGTGATTAGCGAAACTGATTTGCCCTCTGTCACAGACCGATCCGACGCACTCTGAGCACGATTCCTCGGATGTACACCGCCATTGGTTCGGGAATTCCCCGAAAAACTTCATTCGAACGACCGTTGTCGGTGCCGTCTGCTTAGCGTTGTCCCGCAGGGCAAGCACGGCTGCGCAATTAGGGAGCGCATCTCTATCGTTAGCTCAACGGTCGCCGACGAGCGATCGCGCAAATCAAAGCAACGAAAGCAGATCGTGGAGACTTGGGACATGGGCGTGACTCGCGCCGCTGCCATGACGCACCTCATGGAGCAACTAGGCGGAGCACCGTTTGGACTTTCTGAGGACGATGCGCGCTGGGTCGAGTCGACCCGGTCAGCCATGTCCCTTGATGAACAGCTGCGGCAGCTTTTTGCCGTGGCGTTGCTGGGCGACGATCTCACCCAGGCCGAACGCGTGGCGGCGTTCCGACCTGGAGCAGTCGTCCGTGCGCCGGGGCCCGATCGGGCGGCAGCCCGTGCTGCCACCGTCGCGGCCGTCGCAGGTGCTCGCGTTCCTGTGTTGGTTGCGGCCGACCTCGAAGGTGGTGTCAATCATCCGGCCAACTTGACGCCCGCTCCGAACTCGCTCGCTCTGGCGGCCGCCAACGATCCCGGGCTTACCGAGGCGATCGCGGTCGCCATCGCGCAAGAAGCTCGTGCCGAGGGGTACAACTGGTCGCTCGGGCCCGCGCTTGACATCAGCGCGGCCTTTCGCAGTGCCATCGTGGGGACTCGATCCTTCGGCAGCGATGTTGATCGGATCGCCCAGCATGCCTGCGCGCACATCCGGGCGACGCAGGCGGTGGGCGTTGCGTCGACCGCCAAGCATTGGCCTGGAGAGGGGCACGATGATCGTGATCAGCATCTGGTCACGACAGTCAATCCGCTGAGCATGCCCGATTGGCTGATGAGCCACGGCAATCTCTATCGACAGGCGATCGACGCTGGCGTCCTGTCGGTGATGGCCGCACATATCGCGTTGCCCGCCTGGTCGACCGAACGGGGCGTGGACGAGCACCGAGAGAAATTCCGGCCGGCCAGTGCTTCAAGACTGCTCAACGAAGACCTCCTGCGCGATCAACTTGGTTTCAAGGGGGTCATCGTTTCCGATGCCTGTGCGATGGCGGGGCTGCAGCAGTTCGTGACGCCTGACCAACTTCCGGTCGAGGTGATCAACGGCGGGTGCGACATGATCCTGTTCAGTCCGGATCCTGACGCCGATCTGCAGCGGCTGCATGCAGCCGTTCGCCAGGGTGTTCTGTCCGAACACCGAATCGAGATGGCCGTCACGCGCATTCTCGCCATGAAGGCCGCGATTGGACTGCACCGTCCAGACCGCGAGTCGTCTGACGAGATAGGAAGTCCGCAATGGAGCACTGCGGAGGTCGCTCGACAGGCGGTGACGTTGGTGAAGGACGCACGACGCATGCTGCCTTTGTCGCCGGCGCTGCATCGTCGGATTCTTCTGCTGGAACAGCCACCCAAGGCCGTGCTCCCGTGGTCCCAGCCGCCTTCTCTGGAGCCCATGGTCGAGGCGCTCAGAGAGCGGGGATTCGAGGTACTTCGTCTTGCACCGGGCGAATCACTCGAGACGGCGCGAGCGGACGCGCTCCTGTATGTGCTCACACAGGAATCGGTGCTGGCGGTCTCCCGCATTGGTATTGACTGGGACGTTCTGCACGGCGGTTTCCCGCACAGCATGGCCCGACCCTGGCACCAACGTCCGGTGGTGATGGTTTCCTTTGGGCACCCGTACCACCTGTACGACGCTCCGACCGTTCCGTGTTACGTCAACGCATATGTCTGTCTGCCTGAGACGCAGCAGGCCGTCGTTAGAAAACTTCTGGGCGAAGAGCCCTTTAGCGGGCGATCGCCCGTCGACGCGTTCTGCGGGCTCGCACAAGCCGATCCTGCATCTTAGAAACGGGCTAAGTCCCGTCCCGTCCCGTCCACACAACATAGCAGAGAACCATCATGAGACATTTCCTTAGCCATCCCCATGCGCTGGTGCTGACCACTTGCGCGCTCGCAGTCAACCAGGCCTGGGGCCAGCAGGCCGCTGCGCCCCAACCCGCTGCCTCAGCTGCCTCGGCCGCGGCCAGCGCGGCACCTGCTGCGATCCAGGAGGTCGTCGTCACTGCAACCAAAGTGACGACGGCCGCGTCCAAGACGCCTGTGGCCCTCTCCGTCATCGGAGGAGACGAGCTCAAGAGCGCCGGCGCAGTCAGTGCAGCCCAGCTGACCGACCTCGTGCCCAATGTTCAGATCGGCCTGAACAACGGTGCGATGGACATCAACATCCGCGGGGTGAGCAGCAATGACAATACCGAAAAGGGTGACCCGTCCGCCTCGTTCAATGTGGGTGGCGTGAATCTGGCTCGGCCTCAGTCGGCTGGATTGGCGTTCTTCGACTTGGAGCGTGTCGAAATCCTGCGCGGCCCGCAAGGTACCTTGTACGGGCGGAACTCCACTGCGGGTGCTGTCAACCTGATCACCAACAAACCGCAGCCCAGATTCCATGCCTCTGTTGGCGTGGATGTGGGCAACTACGACAGCACCATCGTCGACGGCATGATCAATGTGCCGGTCAGCGATTCGGTCGCCCTTCGTGCGGCCGTGGAGTCCTCCGATCACAAGGGCTACATCGCAACGCACGATGAGGTGTCGGGGGCAACCTTCTCCCAAGGCCGTGATGATCAGCGCAATTTGTCCGCGCGTCTGTCGGGCTTGATCAGCTTCAGTCCCGACACCTCACTTCTGCTCACGGCCGACACCAGCCAGATGAAGGGCGATGGCGTTGGATCGATTGATGCCTCGGCCTTTTTGGCGGACAGGTCGCTGCGCAGCACGGCATCGGCGATCAAGGGAAATCGCGACGACAGCGCGAACGGGGCATCGGCCGAGTTCAAGTCGCGATTTGCATTTGGTGAGCTCACCTACCTCTACGGACACCGCGAGCTTGACCTGAATGAAGACAATTCGTTGGGCAGTGCTGCGGCAACCAGCGTCAGCCTGGCCCACTTCAGTCAAGACTCGCACGAGTTGCGTCTGGCCTCGGCCGGACAGCAAGCCCTGCAATGGGTCGGCGGCCTGTACGCGTTCGATGAACACGCGCGCTCCTACTTGAAGATCTCCAACGCGCTGCCCTTTGGGGATGGGTCGTTGCTGTATGACCAGAACCCGGTCAAGTCCACTTCTTATGCCGCTTTCGGCCAGGCAACCTGGGCTTTCGCGCCCGACTCGCACCTGACTCTGGGCGCGCGTGAGACCCAAGACCACAAGTCTCGCGAAGGCCTGAACACGACCGCAGGGTTCATGACGGCGCCAAACGATGCCTCGGTCTCGTATTCCCAGTCGAACTGGAAGATCGGCGCTGACACGTTGCTCGCCAAGGACGTGATGATCTACGCCAGCGCCGCCACAGGCTACAAGGCCGGCGGCTTCAACGACGGAGATGCCGCGTCCAATCCGAACCTGACATACAAGCCAGAACACCTGATCGCCTACGAAGGCGGTCTCAAGGGCAAGTTTCTCGACAATCGCTTGCAGCTGAACCTGGCGGGGTTCTACTATGACTACTCGGATCTCCAGGTGTCATCCGTGTCTGCACAGACCAATACGCTGCAAACCCAGAATGCCGCCCGTGCGCGCATTTATGGTGGCGAGTTGGAGGCGCGCTACGCGGTCACGCCTGAAGACCGTGTGAACCTGTCGATCAGCGCGCTGTCCGCGAAATACCGCAGCTACCTCCCTGCGGACGGCATCGATTGGTCGGACCGCTCTCTGGACAAATCACCCAAGGGCACCGTGGCGTTGGGCCTGTCGCACTACTTCGAGTTCGACAGCGGCGCTTCGCTCGAGGCGCATGTGGACACCCGTTGGTCGTCGGCCTATGTGGTCAGTGACTTCTCGACGGCGACTCAATACTCGCAGCCGTCGTACACCCAGACAAACTTACGTCTGTCCTGGTCGAGTGCTGACGATCACTGGCGTGTCGAGCTTTACGGCAGGAATCTCGAGAACAAGAATGTGATCACCGGGTACAACTTCGGCACATTCACGCTCGCTGATCCTCGCCTGTACGGCGTGCGCACCAGCTACTCGTTCTGACGCGTCGATTCCAACGAGCCTCGAGGAGACAAACCATGAATCGCATTGGACTCTTGCAGAAGTTCGCGTATAGCGGCGGAGACTTGGGCTTCAACCTGCTGTTTGGCTCCATCGGAGCCTTTCTGCTGTACTTCTATACGGACGTGTTCGGAATCACCGCCGCGCAGGCGGGCCTCGTTCTGCTGGCGGCTCGACTTTGGGATGCGGTCTGGGATATCGCCTTAGGGGCGCTCGTGGACCGCACGCGCACCCGCTTCGGTCAGATGCGTCCGTACTTGCTGTTCGGTGCGCCGTTGCTCGGCCTGGCCGCCGTCGCGTGCTTCACCGTTCCGCCACTGAGCGGTAGTGCGAAGCTTGTCTACGCCTTCATCGCGTATACGGTGCTGATGAGCGCGTATAGCCTCGTGAACATCCCGTATGGTGCGTTGCCAACGTTGATGAGCTCGGACTCGCAGCAGCGGACTCGGTTGGCGAGCTGGCGGATGTTCTTCGGATTTGCGGGCACGATGTTGATGGGCGCGGGGACCCAGCCACTGGTGGGCGCCCTCGGCCACGGCGACGCTGCCGCCGGATTTCAGCGCGTCATGATGCTGTATGCCGCCCTGTTAACAGTGTTGATCTGGATCTGTGCGGCCGCCTGCCGAGAACACGTGGCGACCGGGTCGATCGTGCAGGCCACGCCCTTGAAGGACTTGACCACGCTCCTTCGAACGCGAGCCTGGATTTGTCTGGCCCTGTCGAACCTGATCGTGTTTTCACTGCTGCTGTTGCCGCTGGCCAATGCGGTCTACTACATGACCTACGTTGTGGGCCAGCCTGCAATGATTCCGTTTTACATGATGGCCAGCGGCGTGGCGATGATGATGGCGGCGGCGATCAGTGGCGCTCTGACGCAGCGCTTTTGCAAGCGCACCGTCTGGCGTGCGAGCACGATGCTCGCGGTGCTGGGATTTCTCGGCGTTTGGATGATTGACCAGCACGACTTGCGCCAGGTGTTTGCGATGGTGCTCATTGCCAACGTGTGCGCCGGGATTTCCGTACCGATCAACTTCGCCATGGCCTCCGATGTTGCCGACGCCATCGAGGCCAAACATGGAAGCCGCCTGCCAGGCCTGGTTTTCAGTACCCTTTCGTTCACAGGCAAGGCAGGGTTGGGCCTTTCCGGCGCGATCGCCGGATTTGTGCTTGCCGCCTCGGACTATGTGCCCAACGGTGCGCAGCCAGCGTCGGCGCTGCAAGGCATCCTCCTGTGCATGAGTCTCATTCCCGCCGGCGGCTGTCTGCTGTTGGTGGCAGTGCAATGGGCCTATCCGTACGGACAACGAGAGATCCTCAACATCGGCGAAACGCTGGCCAAAGCGCGGGCCGGCCTTGTGACCACCTGATTGCCATGCCCGCCAACGAAACCCCCAGCATTCCTCAAGGTCAGCCCGTCGCCGAGTGGCTCGAGCTTGCCGATTCGCTCAGGCCGGTTCTGGAAGAGCGTGAGCAGACGCCATTGAATTGCGTGCGGATAGAGGCGTCCAACGCACATCCGATGGGCTGGGACGTATTGCAGGACATTGACATTGCCTCGTCCGAGATCCGGGACTTGCGTGCTGGCGATTCCATGGTCGTTGACTTCGGCGGGCACCGCACCGGATATCTATCCTTCGCGCTTCGAGCGGTCGGTCGGGAGCCTGATGCCCCGGTTCGGCTTCGGCTCATATTCGGTGAGGTGCCTTACGACGTTGGCGAGCCGTTGCATCCCTACACCGGTTGGATCAGTGCATCGTGGCTGCCCGAAGAAATCGTGACCATCGATGACCTCCCGCAAGAGGTGCGGCTGCCGCGGCGTTATGCCTTTCGATTCGTACGCATCGAGGTGATCTCGACCTCGCGTGAGTTCGGAGTCAACGTTCACAACATTCGGGCCCACGCGGTGACTTCCGCGCGAGGGAGCATTCCATCGCTGCCTTCGAATACACCGGCAGTGCTGCAGCGCATCGACGAGGTGTCTATAGCGACCTTGCGCGACTGTATGCAGACGTGTTTCGAGGATGGTCCTCGACGCGATCGACGGTTGTGGGTCGGCGACCTGCGCTTGCAGGCGCTCGTTCACTACAGCACTTTCGGCGCTGGCGGCGGCCACGACGTTGTGCGTCGGTGCCTCTATCTGTTTGCCGGCCTGCCTCGCGCGGATGGATTGGTGAACGCCTGTGTCTATGAGCGACCGCGTCCGACCTACGCCAGCATCGTGACGTTGGACTACGCTGCACTGTGGGTGGTGACGCTGTCGGAGTACTTGGCAGCTTCAGGAGACCTTGCCACGGCACGCGAACTGTGGCCTGTGGCGAAGGCTCAGATTGAAATTCTTCGCAAGAACGTCGATGTCGAGGGTCGGTTCGTCGATCCACAGGACAGTTGGATCTTCATTGACTGGGCCGAAGGTCTGGACAAGACGGTCGCCATGCATGGCGTGCTGATGTTGGCGCTGCGCCACGGTTTGAGGTTGGCCGATGCCGTTGGAACACGCGGCGAGGTTGCTGACTGGGGCACCCTGGTTCAAGCCATGGCAACGGCCGCGCTTGGTCATTTCTGGGACGAGCGTCTGGGCCTGTTTGTCAGCGGCCCGAATCGACAGGTCTCTTGTGCCAGCCAAGCTTGGATGGCTTTGGCGGGAGTCGCCTTGCCTTCGGAGCAACTGGGCTGTGCGATCAAACGCGCGCTCGCGGATGCACAAGCGGTGCGGCCCGTGACCCCCTATCTCTACCACTACCTGGTCGAGGGACTGGCCGCGTGCTCGTTGAACGACGAAGCCCGCCAGCTCATCGAGTCTTATTGGGGGCGCATGGTCGCGCTGGGAGCGGACACGTTCTGGGAGGCCTTCGACCCGGCCAATCCACTTTCGTCGCCCTATGGGGATGTTCACGCGAACAGCTGGTGTCACGCATGGAGTTGCACGCCGTCCTGGTTTTTCCGCCAGCCGGGCTTTCTCAATTTCTTGCCTAACGCCTGATATGCCGCTCTCATCTGCAGCCAATTGCAGACGTATTCATGCGGTGAATTGATGCTATTGATCAAGAAAGAACTCTTAAATATCGGCTAATCACAGCAAAAGCCGAGAAGAAATTCCTCAATGATTGGCTCTGCGGAGTCGAAACACAGCAGGTGCACCCCTGCGGTGTCAATTCCGAACGGGTGCGACCGGTGGTCGCTCCAATCGCCAACCATTTAGGAGACTTCATGAGCCACCTTCGCAAGAATGCGACGGCACTGGCGGCGGCCGCGGCCCTCGCCACGATGGCGAACAGCGCGCTTGCCCAGCGCGTCGATTTCAGCGGTTACGGGACGCTGGCGGCGACGGACAACACGTCCGACCTCGGCGACTACCGCGCCAATTGGCGCCAGTCTGCTGGCGCCAACAATGGAATAGACGTCGGTGTGGACTCGCGTCTGGGTGCACAGGCCAATGTCACGTTCAACGACACCTTTTCCGCTGCGGCGCAAGCACTGGCGATTCGGCGTGACGGCGACAAGTTCAAGTTGAACGCCGAGTGGCTCTACGGGCAAGCGCAAGTCACCAGCGAATTGTCGGTGCGTGCCGGGCGCTTGGTGCTGCCTACCTTCATGCTTTCCGATGTTCGAAACGTCGGCTATGCCCAGCATTGGGTTCGGACGCCGGCCGAGGTCTATCTCGGGTTTCCGGTGACTTCCATTGACGGCGCCCAAGTGCTTTACCGCACTGATGTCGGCGGTGTGCGTTTGACGGTGCAACCTACTTACGGTCAAGCCAAGGCGACCGTGTTCTTCGACGGCGGCATGCTGGGCGAATTGCAGGGCGGTGCCAAGTGGGACGACCTTTGGAGCCTGAACGTCAGCGCGGAGAAGGGCGACTGGACGTTTCGCGCTGGTGAGACGACCAGCAAATCCAGCCTGGTCTACGAGAACGCACCTTTCATTCCGACGAGCCGGTTCACCGACAAGTTCACGAGCCTCGGTGCTCAGTACGACAACGGCGCACTGCTCGTGATGGCCGAATTTGTCGATCGCGAAACAAGTTCCAAGGAATTTGATACGCGCGCTTGGTATTCCAGCGCCGGCTATCGCATCGGTTCCTGGATGCCGTACGTGTCCGTTGCTCGCTTGACGAATCTTGGCACGACCGTGAAGTCAAACCCCGCCTCGCGGACCATCGCTGGTGGTCTTCGTTGGGACGTCGTCAAAAACGTCGATCTGAAATTGCAGATTGAGAGCAGCACGCTTTCGGGACAGCAATTCGTCAAGCTCCAACCCACCGCAGACAAGTCCAAGAACGTCAACATCGTGACGTTGGCTTCGGACTTCGTGTTCTAAAGAGAGGTCCACCATGCTGAATCGAAAGATCCTCGCGGGCCTCGCTATGAGCGCTGCCTGCCTCAACACATTCGCTGCGGATATCGTCGTCATCGTCAATCCCGCAGCTCCGGTGCCGTCCAAGGCTGACGTCGCTGATTTGTTCCTGGGAAAGAACCCCTCCCTGGTGCCGATCGACATGGTCGAATCGTCTCCGCTGCGCGGTGAGTTCTACAAGAAAGTGACTGGGCGAGATTTGAACCAGGTCTCGGCACTTTGGTCGCGCGTCATCTTCACTGGCAAGGGTTTGGCCCCGAAGCAGATGCCTGACGCCGCCGCCGTGAAGAAGGCCGTTGCCGCCGATCCCAAGGCTGTTGGCTATATCGAAAAGTCAGCCGTCGACGGTACGGTGAAGGTTGCCTTCCCGGCCGAGTGACAAGGCAGACTTGAACGAGGCGCCGGCGGCGCCTCGTCGATCCCTGGAGAGACCATGAAGTTCAGAACGAGAATTTGGGCGCTGCCGGTATCTGCGGCAGTCATCTTCACCATCGGCGTCATCGTGAGCGTCGTCGTCGGGACGCGCACGTCGTCTCAGGTGCACACGCTCAAGGATGTGGAGACGCCCAGCCTTGAACTACTGCTTCTCATTGACCGGGAGATCGATCAATATCGCCAGTCGCTCCAAGCCGCCGCGGCTGAGGGCGACGCATCCGCTTTGAAGGACAGCGATGCCATAGCCGCGAAAGTTCTCGAGACAACGACAGCACTTGGACAATTGCCTGGAAAGCAGCCTGTCGCAAAGGTGATCGGAAAGGCCTTTGAGGACTACTCGCAGTCCGCCAAGGTAACGATCCAGGCGATGTTGGACAAGAAAGATGCGAGCGCGCTGCAGGCACGGATGCTCGCCACCCAGTCGGCGCTTGATCAGGTCTACAAGGCGCAGGAGAAGTCTGCGCGCACGCACGCGGCCGATGGATTTTTGGCCGTCGACTCGGGGGTCAATCTCAACATCTGGGTGGGCGTAGCCACAGGCGTCGTCGTTTTCATCTTCCTCGGTGTCGCGTCGTACGTCATCGTGGCGTCTGTCTGGCGCGACTTGGGTGGGGAGCCCGAGACTCTGCGCGCCCTTGTTCAGCGTGTTGCTCAAGGCGACCTGGACGTTGCCGTACCAGTCAGGGAGGGCGACTCCACGTCGCTGAGCGCGGCCGTGGCCATCATGGTTCGACGGCTCGCCGAAGCGATCTCGGCGATCCAAGCAGCCACTGAAACCATCAGCACCGCCTCGGCGGAGATCGCCACGGGCAACCAGGATCTGAGTTCGCGCACGGAACATACCGCCGCCAATCTGCAGCAGACTGCTGCCTCCGTTGAACGTCTGACCGAGTCCGTGCGCGGCAGCGCGGCCTCGGCGAATGCCGCCAACGAACTCGCTTCGTCGGCGATGTCGGCTGCTGAAGGTGGCGGCCGAATTGTTTCCGACGTCGTCGGAAGCATGAAAGAGATCAACGCCTCCTCGCGCAAGATCACCGAGATCATTGCCGTCATTGACTCCATCGCGTTCCAGACCAACATCCTGGCGCTCAACGCCGCCGTGGAAGCGGCGCGTGCCGGCGAACAAGGGCGCGGCTTTGCAGTCGTTGCTGGCGAAGTTCGAGGTCTTGCCCAACGCTGCGCCCAGGCCGCGCGCGAAGTCAAGCAGCTGATCACGTGCTCTGGAGAGCAGGTCGAGTCGGGCGCGCGCCTGGTCAACGACGCAGGCAAGGCCATGCAAGAGATTCTGGATCGCATCGGCAGAGTGACTCACATCATCTCGGAGATAGGTCACGCGACAGCGGCCCAATCCGATGGCATCGGTGAGGTCAACCAAGCGATCGGGCGACTGGATCAGATGACCCAGCAGAACGCGGCGCTCGTCGAGCAATCGGCCGCCGCTGCTGAAAGCCTGCATGAACAGACGGTGCGCCTTACCGAATCGACCGCGTCATTTCATCTTGGCGACGAGGCCCGCATGAACGCCACGCTGGAGTAGAAGCCGAAGACGGATCGATCTGGTCAATAGCTAAAAGCCGGCCAATCCATTGGATGTTCTAGGGGGACGCGACCATACTGCTACGCCCTTGAACTGCGCAGAAGCCGCGTGCAGATCGACAGAGACATCGCTTGGAGCGCAAGCTTGCCCCACATCATTTCCAGTATCGAGGACCTGCGGCGCCTGGCTCACCGCCGCGTCCCGCGAATGTTCTACGAATATGCTGATTCGGGATCGTGGACCGAAGGAACATATCGTCGCAACCAATCTGACTTCGAGCGAATTCTTCTGCGCCAACGTGTAGCGAAAGACATTGGCGTGCGCAGCTTGCGCACCTCCATGGCGGGCACGCCAGTCTCGATGCCGATCGCACTTGCGCCCACTGGCCTGACTGGCATGCAGCACGCCGATGGGGAGATCCTGGCCGCACGCGCGGCCGCGGCTTTCGGCGTTCCGTTCACGCTATCGACGATGTCGATCTGCTCGATCGAAGACGTTGCCCAGAATGCGGAGCGGCCTTTCTGGTTCCAGCTCTACGTCTTCCGTGATCGAGCCTTTGTGAACAGGCTGATCGAGCGCGCGAAAGCCGCGCAATGCGAGGCGCTCGTATTGACGCTTGACCTTCAAGTGCTTGGCGTGCGGCACAAGGACGTTCGAAACGGCCTCTCGGCGCCGCCGCGAATGACGGCCAGAAACGTGATTGACATTGCTCGGCGTCCGCGTTGGTGGACAGGCATGCTGGGTACTCGCCGCCACACCTTCGGCAACATCGTGGGACACGTTGACGGCGTCGCCGATACGGGCAGTCTTTCGGAGTGGATCTCCAAACAGTTCGACCCGTGCCTGAACTGGGACGATGTGGCTCGGATTCGAGATCAATGGGGCGGCAAGTTCATCGTCAAGGGCATCATGGACGCTGAGGACGCGCGATATGCGGCCGGGCTGGGCGTCGACGCCATTGTCGTCAGCAATCACGGCGGACGTCAGCTGGACGGCGCGCCAAGTTCCATCGCGGCGTTACCGAAGGTGGTCGAAGCGGTGGCAGGTCGCACGGAGGTCTGGATGGACAGCGGCATCCGGTCTGGCCAGGACGTCTTGAAGGCGATTGCGCTGGGTGCACAGGGAACGATGATCGGTCGGCCGTTTCTCTATGGTCTTGGGGCCATGGGCCAGGCAGGCGTGACGCGCTGCTTGGAGATCCTTCGGGATGAGCTCGACAGAACCCTCGGCTTTTGCGGTCATCGCGACATCCGCCAGGTCGGGCGCGAAGTGCTGATCGACTTCGCATGAGGACTTGAACTAGTCTTGCCCGTCCATCAACCGCACGGCGTGATGCATCGCCTGTCTCAGCCAGACCAGGCCCGGGTCGCGAGTGCGGTACTTGTGCCACTGGATGACTTGCTCCATCTCTGTCAGGGCGACAGGGCAGGGCATGATCGTCAGTGGGTTCAGTCGGGCCGCGCGCTCAGCGAGCCGTCGATGGACAGTTGCGATGAGATCTGATCCGCATACGAGTTCCGGCAGCATTGCGAAACCGTAGGCGACGCCGACAATCTTGCGCTGAACGCCCGCGGCCTCGACCTCACGCGAGTCGATGGATTTGCCACCAGGCGGTTGCATGATGACGTGCTTTGCCGCTCCGTACTCGGCCAGCGAGATGGCGCCGCGCCGACCGATGGCACTGTCCTTCCATGCGACGCAGCAGAATGTCTCGGTGTGCAGGAGTTCCTTGGGATGACTCGCTGAACTCAAGATGGAAGGGATCGCCAGCGCGTCGGCATGGCCTTGGTCGAGGACGCGCTCGGGCTGGATCACCTGAGGCATCAAGGTGAAACGCACATTGGGCGCTTCTCTCGTGGCGACTGCGAACAGGTGCGGCACCCACGTGGCCACAGCGTAGTCTGAAACGATCAGCCGAAATTCGCGATCAGAGCTTCCGACGTCGAATTGAGGTCGGGAGGCAATCGTGGTGTCGACTCTCTGAAGGATATCGCGGACGGCATCCTTCAACGACTCGGCAAGCGGCGTCAGCTGCATGTTGCGGCCCACGAGCACGAGCAGCTCATCGTCAAAATAGTCGCGCAACCGTGCAAGCGCATTGCTCGTGGCAGGCTGCGTCAGGCAGAGTTGCTCGGCCGCTCTGCTGATGCTTTGCTCCGTCAACAGGGCGTCTAGCGTGACGAGCAGATTGAGGTCGAGATTGTTGAAGCGCAAGGCAGCTCTCCGAACGGCCTCCGAAGGAGGTTAGCAACCATGGACGCGCAAATTCACTTCGACTTGCTGCCGCTAGGATACTCCAAGCGCGCGGGCACAGTCGTCGGTCGTTGGCACACCGACTCGGCTGTCAGGTGTCCAGAACCAGCTCAGTGCCGGCGGCACGAGAACAGCACGGAGTCATCAGTGTCCCCGAGGCGTGCTCTGGGGGCGTCAGAAAGGTGTCTCGATGCAGGATCTTGCCCGAGATCACCCTGGTGACGCAGGTGCCGCAGACACCCTGTTCGCACGATGTTTCGATCTCGACCCCGACGCGCAGCGCTGCTTCGACGATCGTCTCGCTTGGACCTACAGTGACGCTCTTTCGAGATCGCTCAAACTTCACCTCGAAGGTCTCGCCGCTTGTGAGCGCCGTGGATGCGGTGAACGCTTCGGAATGGAGAAGAGCCTCCGGCCATCCCGCTGTTCTGGCCGCGTCCAGCATTGCAGTCATCATCCCTTCAGGCCCGCAGACGTACACGTGGGTGTTCGGTATGGCCTTGCGATCGAAGGCGCTGAACAGTTCAGCCAGCGCGCCCTCGGCAGCCGGATCGCCGCGTTCACCCAAATGCCAATGGACGCTCGGAGCGAAGTGAGACGACCGAAGGTCGTTCATGAAGGCCGCATGTTCGGCGCTGCGAGCACGGTGGTGAAGCTCGAACGATCGGCCAATACTTCCCAGGCGCTTGACCATCGCAAGCAATGGCGTGATCCCTACGCCGCCCGCCACAAGGATCGAGTGTGAGGCTGATTCATCCAGCGGAAAATTCTGGCGCGGCGTGCTGATCGACAAAACGCGTCCGACGCTCAGCTCGTCGTGCACCGCACACGAACCGCCGCGGCCGCTCGGTTGCCTCAGTACGGCGATTTCGTACCTGGACAGGTCTTGCGTGCTTCCACAAAGCGAATACTGGCGGACGATGCCCTCAGCGGGGTGCACGTCGATGTGAGCGCCGGCGGTGAAGGAGGGCAGGGGATTGCCGTCCTCGGCGATCAGCACGAATTCGTCGATGTCGACGCCGACAGTTCGGCGCGCAGCGACGCGCACACGGCGCGTTGCTGCGCCGCTTGTAGAGTCACCCATGATCAGACCGATTCGCGCAGCAATAGGTCGATGACTCGTCGGGCCCGATTCGGGCCAACATCCACATGGATGTCGATTTGTTTGCGACCAGGAAAGCGCAGTTGGTTCTGCCACTGTGCCTCGATCACCGTACGGTCTTCTTCGAAGGTCAACGCTGTTTGCTCGACGACCAGCGGGGTGATGTTCTCGCGCTCGGAATGCGGATTGGTGGCCATCGTCCACAGGTAGTGGGTGGAGGTGCGCGTTTCGGGCGTCACGCCGTGGAATCCACGCATGTGGAATCCATCGCGAGCCGGGTCGTCGAGTCGTCCCGTGCCCTGATCCATTGCGCCCGTCCAAATCAGCAAGTGCGAGACGTTGAACTCGACCTCCTGCCAACGGTCGATTCGACCTTGGAACGGCCAAGCCGCGGTGTATGTCGGCGGCGGTTCGGAATCTGGCATCCAGCGAATGACGCGTACCTTGTCGCCATCTTGCTCGACCTTGAGCTCGGCGTTCATGTGCACCTTGGCGTTGCCACCGATGGTGCGCAAATGGACATAGCCCAGGTGGCTGAGGTCGAGCAGGTTGTCGTGGATCAGTTGCCACGGCGCGTCGTAGTGATACACGTCGCCGCCGAATTTGTAGCGCGGATCGGCGTGCACGGGATACGCTGGCGGCTCGTCACTCGGCGCGTCGTCCGGCGTTGCCCCAATCCAGATCCACAGGATTTGATCGCGTTCGACCAACGGATACGATCGGACGCGGGCCTTGGACGGAACGCGATCCTGCCCTGGCACTTCTAGGCAAGCACCGTTGCCCCCGAACAAAAGACCGTGGTAGCCGCAGCGCAGGCCGCGCTCCTCGACGGTGCCACACGACAACGGCAATTCCTTGTGGCAGCAACGATCCTCGAGCGCGGCGACTTTGCCGTCCGATTGCCGAAACATCACGACCGGATGTTCCAGGAATGTGCGTGCAAGAGGCTTGTCCTTCAGCTCCCAGGCGAATCCGGCGACCCACCAACGGTTCATTGGGAAAGCTGGGCCCGTGTCGAGCAACACAGGCGAGGCGAGCGAGGTCATGACTTGTCTCCGTGCGCGCGTGCCTTGATTTTTGACGGCACGTATCGACCGTCGCACTGCGCTTGTCTGCACGATATCGACGGATGACCTTTCTCGGAAATGGAAACGATTGATGCCTGGAATCACTGCGCTGGATAGATTGCCTCCGCGTGAACGGGTGGCGCGTCAGGCGCTGTACGGTGCCGATGTGGGAAAGTCGCTGCAGCGCCACGGCTACTGCAACGAGCAGGAGATGTCGCGACTAAGCGTTCGAGTCGGCTTCCAAGTCCGCCATTGCCGGCTGAGTTTGGCCCCCCAGCACCAGCCCAGCGGCCAGGGTCGGCCTTCCGTACAGATAGCCCTGGAAGACATCGCAGGCGACGTGTTCGCGCAAATATTGCGCTTCCTGTTCGGTTTCGATGCCTTCGGCGACCACGCGCAGCCCGAGCGCCCTTCCCATGGCGGCGACGGCGCAGGTGATGGCCTTGGCGCCGTCGTTGGAGGCAACGTCGTGCACGAAGCTTCGGTCGATCTTGAGTACGTCCAGGGGTAGGGAGCGCAGTTGTGAAAGCGAGGAGTAGCCCATGCCGAAATCGTCCAGAGCAACGCTGACGGACAAGGCGCGAATTGCCTTCAGGGTATGGATGGCAGCCTCCGGATCGCCGATGACGGCGCCTTCCGTGATCTCGATTTCCAACCGGTCGGGCGCCAAGCCTGTCGCCTTCAGGGTGCGCTGGATCAGATCGCGAAAACCCGGATCTCGAAGCTGTCGTGGCGAGACGTTGACTGCCACTCTGAAGGGCGGCGCGCCCTCCAGAGCCCAGCGCTGTGCCTGCCGGCACGCCTCCAGCATGACCCATTCCCCGATGGCCACGATCTGACCAGTTTCCTCTGCGACGGGAATGAATTGGTCAGGCGCAATGGAGCCAAGAGACGAATTGTCCCAACGCAGAAGGGCTTCGACCCCTCTGATTTCCAGTGTGATCGGATCAACCTGGGGTTGATACACGAGGTGGAACTCCCCGCGCTCGAGTGCTTTTGTGAGCTGAAGCTCGATTTGCAATCGCCTTTCTGCTTCCGGAGACTGTGCGTCGAAGATTCTGAATCGATTTCGACCTTGTTCCTTGGCCTGGTACATCGCCACGTCGGCGCGTTGAAGCAGCAACTGTGCGTCCGTGCCGTGCTCTGGGGCGAGACAGACGCCGATGCTGGCACCCACCTGGCATTCGTGGCCGGCAAGGACGACCGGTTGCCGCGCGGCTTCCAGAAGCTTGGATGCCAGCAGCGCGGCGTGCTCAGATGATTCGACGCCGGAAGCAAGCACGACAAACTCGTCTCCTCCCAGTCGAGCGACGACGTCGTCCGGCCTGACGGCGGCCGTGAATCGGCCCGCAAGGGTCTGCAGCAACGAGTCGCCCGCTGCGTGGCCGAGCGTGTCGTTGATCACCTTGAAGCGATCCAGGTCCACGAACATGACTGCGAAAGAGTCCATACCCGCCTGCACTCTGGCAAGGGCAAGCTGCAGGCACTCCCTGAAAAGCGCGCGGGTGGGCAGTCCAGTCAGAGAATCGTGGTTGGCGATGTGGGTGATGCGTTGTTCGACCAGCTTTCGCTCGGTGATGTCCATCACCACGCCGGTTGAGAAGGGTTGTCCACTGGCCGGATCCATGCGCGCCACCGCGCGAGCAAGAAGCCAGCGCTGCGTGCCGTCTGGCCAGATCACACGGTACTCATGCTGGCTCACTGTGCCAACATGCTCGAGCATCTGGCGATAGCTGTCGAAGACCCCTTGCTGGTCCTCGGGATGAAGCCGGTCGGCCAAGTCTTGGAGGTTGGTGGGACGATCAACCGGCAAGCCGTAGAGCGCCGCCGCGTTCAGTTGCCAACCAGGTCGAGAACCTTCCGACGAGAAGCTGCGCCGAAGGCCGATCGCGTCCCCGAACATGCCCATCTGCGCGGACTGAAGAGCCATCCGCAGTCGGTCGGTTGTGAGGTCGATATCAATGCGCGCGTAGTGCGCCTCACTGATGTCGGTGACCCGAAGAAGCAGGACATGGGTCGCTGACGAAGAGACGACTTGAAAGTTGAATTCCAGCCAGCACCAGGTTTCTTCGCCAATGGCCCGGCAGAGGTGACGTCCCGTCGTCTCGCCGGTGCGCATCGCTCCACGCAACCCTCGCAGGGCCGCTTTGAGGTCGTCACGGTGAAACCAACGGCGAATGCTCCAAGGCTTGCCTGGTGTGGCTTGAAACGGTTGGCTCGTTAGCCGCGGCGGCAGGATACAGCCCGTGTTGTCCAGCGCTGCGGCATCCCATTGCACATGCCCCCGGCGCGGCGCGCACGGCAGCGCATAGAGGCCCATGCCGGCATCGGCGAGTGCCCAGCGTGTGGCCACCTTATGCAGCGCGTCGCTCGAGATGGCGACTTTGGGCCTGTCAGTTCTATTCACGATGTCTCCGTGCTGCCGCCTGCTGCCTGGTCGAGTTGTCTTGGCGGAAGCAGGCCAGCTTGAAGTCGGCCACTTCACCCAACAAGGGGGCGACTACCAAGGCGCCAATTCATTCGCAACGAACATTGTGTCCATAAGCAAATCTCATCCAGCCTTTCTGTACCAGGGCAACTGTCGTGCGCCCGGGTTGCGCCCTCCGAGTCCGTGCTGGTTTACCCCTTCGCGGAAGACGTCCGTGAGTAGATCGGCGTCTTTTCAGAGTTCTAAAGGACGAGGACATGTCCTATTCGTGCCGTTCTGCGCACGATCGGATGATTCATGCGTCCCGTCTGGGTTGCGTGGGAACAGTAGCGCTGGAGCGGCGCTGGTTCTCGCATTCGGTCCTCCTCTATCAAAAATTCGATGAAGTCTCCAGATCTGCGCGTCAACCTCCTTGCGTTCGCGCTCGTTGGCCTTGGGTTCACGCTGCCAACCATGTTACGAGCGGCCGACCATACAGTTGCAGATCAGCCTTGGCGCGACACGGCCTTGACTCCCGAAAATCGAGCCAGCAGTCTCCTTGCCGCGATGACACTGGACCAAAAAGTCTCGCTGGTCAGCGCGGTCGATCCGGCCGAGTATTCATCGCTCGCGGCGCTGGGAATTCCCGCGATGATGAGAGTGGATGCCTCCTGCGGCTTGCGTGGCGACCGCGGCGTGACAGCGTTTCCTGTTCCGATTGCCCTTGCTGCGACGTTTGACCTGGATCTGGCAGGACGGGTCGGGTCTGCCATCGCTCAGGAAGCGCGTGGCAAGGGATGGAACGAAGTGCTGGGCCCCACGGTCGATGTGGCTCGCGATCCCAGGAGTGGCCGGCTGGCCGAAGGCTATGGAGAAGATCCGCACCTCAGCGCGAGTATGGGTGTGGCCGTTGCCAAAGGCATGGAAAGCCAGCACGTCCTGGTGATGCCCAAGCACTTCACGGCATACCAGACTGAGCGGGATCGGACTCGCATGAACGAAGTCGTGTCACCGCGTGCTTTGCGGGAGGTCTACAACGTTCCGTTCGATGCGCTTGTGTCACAGGCGAATGTGGGCGCCTTGATGGCTTCCTATCCGAAGATCAACGGTACTTTTGCGATGGAGAACAAGTCTGTCATCGACATGATCAAGGTCGATGATGGATTCCGAGGCTTCGTCGCCACGGACTTCATGGGTGGTGCTGATGGCGTTGCGCAGATCAACGCGGGGATCGATTCCTGGGCGCTTCAACCGTTTCTCCGTCGACCGCAAGCCTTGAAGGACGGTCACGTGCCGGCGGCGCGCCTGGACGATGCCGTGACGCGAAATCTGTGGGCCTTGTTCTCGTCGGGCGTCTTCGACCACGCTGTGTCGCCCACGCCTCTGGCGGTTGTGACCTCGCCTGCCCACCAAGCACTTGCCGTTCGAGAGGCGACAGAGGCCACCGTATTGCTCAAGAATGACGGTGGGCTCCTACCGCTCTATCGCAAGGGGCGCATCGCGGTGATCGGCCCGGCCGATCGGGACATCGTCACGGGCGTGATGTGGTCGAGCTGGGTAGAACCAGGCGCGTTTGTGGCGCCTTTGGATGCGATTGCAAAGGCCGCTGGTCCGAATGTCGAGGTTGTCCAAGCAAGGGGTTCGGTGGGAGACATTCCTTTGCCACCGATGGCCCTTTCCGAAGGTGACCCGTTCGCCCCGCGTGTTGCGCTGGAAACCAGCGATGGCAGCAAAGGCTGGGCACTCGAAGTATTCGGCTCGACGGAATTTTCCGGGACACCGACGCATCGCTTGAACACGAAGAGCGTTGACATCTCTTCCAAGCCCTTCGATGACCTTCCTGATCATTGGTCGGCACGGTGGACGACACGGCTCACCCCACAAACGGATGGTCTGGTGCGCATATCGGCCTTGCTCAGCGGAACGGTACGTGTCAGCGTCGACGGACACCCGGTCATCGACGGGCGACGATCGACGGCATCGAACTTTCCCGGCGGTGGCTCGTTGACCTACCCGCTGCAGGGGACGGTTCAACTGCATGGGGGAAAGCCAATCAATGTGAGCGTGGAGTATTCGACCGACGGGGCTGTGATCGGTCAGCGACTTCTGCTCGGCTGGGAACCCTTCTCGCGGATTGCCGAGGCGGTGGAGTCGGCCCGCCATGCCGACGTCGCGGTCGTGTTCGTCAATCAGGTGACGGGCGAGGAAATGGATCGGGACAACCTGATGTTGCCCGGTGATCAGGACGCGTTGATCGAAGCGGTCAGCGCCGCAAATCCGAACACTGTCGTGGTGCTCAACACCGGTGGCCCCGTGAAGATGCCCTGGCTTGCGAAGGTTCGTTCAGTGCTTCAGATGTGGTATCCGGGATCCGCAGGTGGGCAGGGCATTGCCGATGTCTTGTTCGGCGATGCGGAACCTGGCGGCCGGCTGCCAGTTACCTTCCCCGCGGATGAATCCCAAGGGCCGAGCCACTACGCCGGCGGCTTGACTCAGGATTTCTCTGAAGGCGTCTTCGTGGGACACAGCTGGTTTGAAAAGGAAAAGCAGGCGCCGCTGTTCCCATTCGGCTTCGGCTTGTCTTACACGACCTTCGCAGTCGGTGGGCTCTCGGCCAAGGACCTCGTTGGCAACGAACAGGGCACGTCGGTCGACGTCAACGTTACCAACACGGGCAAGCGTAAGGGCTCGACCGTCGTGCAGGTCTACGGCGGACCGTTGCATTCGCAGGAGCCGACGGCTGACCGGCTCCTGGGATTCGATCGCGTCGAGCTCCGGCCGGGAGAGACAAAAGCGGTCAGATTGAAAATTGATCGCCGGTCGTTGTCGCAGTGGAGCGAATCCGCTCACCAATGGGTGACGCCCAAGGGCGACGTGTCGATTCGCGTTGGCCAGTCCGCGACCGATGTCGGCGCGCGAGGGATCCTGGTCGTTCATTGACCGAGCGTCGCACCAGGCCAGGCCGGTTTCGAACCTGAGACGCTACCCCGCGGGGCGGTTGATACCCCTTTGCTGCGCAAGAGATGGCCTCAACGAGGCAACCGAAGACCTTCGCGATCCGTTCGATGGGTCGCATGAGGTGCATCGATGTCGTCTTCTCGACGGCTCATCGCTCTCTAGCTCGATGCAATCGAGTCGGCCCGAAGAAAACGAGTGGCCTGAGCCCACAGAGGCGCGCATACCACGTCGTCATCGGTGGCGGCGTGTCTGCTGTGAGGCTGTCGAGACCACAGGCGTCACCGAAGTCGGCAGCGACGTCGGACTGTTCACAAGATGCCTGGCTCCAATCTGCGCGAGCCGAGCCTTGTGCTACCGCGCAATCACAGGGAGCCGCAGCGATCAGAGACCTGATGCCGACCGTTCTGAAATTGAAGGTAGTGACCGTTGACCAATGAGAGTCATGACGTCACATCTCTTCAATGTCGTGAAGGACATAGACATCATTAGCGGAATCGATAGTGCGTCTCCTGCTGGGGTCGAAATCGATTGCTGCGTTGATCTTTAACCGCGGGGAGCTCCGGACTCCGGGGAAATCCCGGAGGAATTGGCGGTCGAGCCTTGGCCAATGGCTGTTGCGTAGAAGAGTCTCGCAGCGTGCAATTCCGGCTGCCGCCCCTACAGGCGTATTGCGAAGATTCTTGGCACGTCGTCAGCACCGCATTGACGAGGGTGAGGAGAGAGGCGATCCGAGGGGCTGTGGCCTCCCGGACGCATATCTCGTGCGCATCGATACCACTGACGCGCTTGATCGCAATCGGCGATCTTCCGCCGCCGCGCGGAGTTGCCCGAACCCATCCATTTTGGAGACAAGAATGAGCCGTACGCCCCGAGGGTCCACCATGCAATCGCGCAGCACTTCGCGATCGCTCAACTCGAACAATTTCACCATCCGTCCGACAGTTGCTGCCGCAATGCTGTTCGCGGCTGCGTCGCAAGTTGCCATGGCGCAAGGCGCGGCTTCGGCCGCCGCCCCTGCGTCGGCTGCATCTGGCGCCAAGGCCGATGATGTCGTGAGGGTGGTCATCACCGGTACCAGCATCCGTGGCATTGCGCCGACGGGCGCATCGCTGGACGTCATCGGGCGTGAGGCGATCAAAGATACCGCTGCAACGACCACGACTGAGTTGATGCGGTCCATCCCGGAACTGGGCTCGTTCAATTCCACCGGCAACAATACTGGTAGCAACCAAGCCAATTTCGTTGATCAGCCCGCCATTCACGGCATCGGCGTGGGCAACGGCGGTGCCGGCCTTACCCTGATCCTGCTGGACGGCCATCGTCTGCCAGGCGCAGGTATCAATCAAACCGCACCTGACGCTGGCGCGATCCCGACCTCGGCCCTGCAACGCGTCGAAGTCATGGCCGACGGCGGATCCTCGGTCTACGGTTCTGACGCCGTTGCCGGCGTGATCAACTTTGTGACTCGCCAGAATTTCAATGGCGCAGAGACGAACGGTAGCCTGGGATTCGCACAGGGCTATCGCACCAAGAATTTCAGCCAGCTCTTTGGCCACACCTGGGACGGTGGCTCCGCACTGCTGGACTATGAGTACTCTGAAAACACCGCGCTGAGCGGACTCTCGCGTCACTACATCACCAACGACCAGACGCCGTGGGGCGGCCAGGACACTCGCTCGACCACCTGTTCTCCGGCTAACGTGTCGGTCGACGGACAGAACTTCGCACTGTCGGCGGCCGGCGTCCCGGCGCTCAGCACGAACAAGTGCGATACGAACGTCGCCAACGATCTGTATCCGGCCCAGCGTCGTCATCAGGTGTACCTGAAGGCGACGCAGGACCTCTCGGACAACGTCACCGTCTACGGCAGCCTTCTGTTCTCGAAGCGCAACGTGGACGACCATGTCGCCGGCGGCGGCGTCACCAACGGCGCGTTTTCGGTGCAGGTCCCTGGAAGCAGCCCGTACTACATCCAAATGCCTGGGACGGGTGCTGGGGACGCGCAGTCCGTCACCTACGATCCCTCGGCAGATTTTGGCAGCACGTTCACGAACACCATTTCGACCAAGACGACTTCCGCCGTCGCAGGTGTCGATGTCGATCTGACGCATGACTGGAATGCCAAGCTCGAGCTCAACCATGGTCTTGAACTTGACGATGTGCGCGAACACGGACTGAACCAGACTGGCATCCAAGCCGCTGTCAACGCCGGTACGTTCAATCCGTACGGCGTGGGTCCGGCCAACAGCGAGTCTATGCTCGACAGCGTCGGCAACTATGAGACGCGCTACTTTGGTCGTCAAACGATTGACGACGTGCAGATCAAGGCCGATGGCCCCATCGCGAAGCTGCAAACCGGCACTGTGCGCGCGGCCGTCGGCTTCGAGCATCGCAAGGAAAAGTTCTACGGTGAAACTGAGAGCGGCGAAGTCGGTCAGGCCTACACGGCCGCGCCTTATTCGACGCTGGGAGAACGTTCGAGCAACTCCGAATTTGCTGAACTATTTGTTCCCGTGATCGGCAAGGATCTGACTTTGCCGGGCGTTCGCAAATTCGAACTGTCGGCGGCCGTTCGTCACGATAACTACAGCGATGTGGGTGGCACCACCAATCCGAAGGTCGGTGCGAACTGGACCGTCGTCGATGGTGCGATGTTGCGTATGTCGGTGGGCCGCTCGTTCCATGCGCCCAGCCTGGCCGATGCCGGTACGGCCATCGATACGCGACTCATCAACTTCCCGTGCATTCCCGGTGCGTATGTCGGCTGCACCACCGCTGGCCCCAGCGATTACAGCGTCATCATCGCCGGCGGGAATCCCACACTCAAGCCCGAAACCGCCAAGACGTACAACTTTGGCCTGGACTTGACGCCGGCTCTGACCAACACGGGCTTCGATGCGAGCATCAGCTATTTCCGCATCGACTACAAGAACGTCATCACCTTCCCGACGTTCGCGCCTGTCGTCAATCCTAGCGCTGCCTACGACCGCTACCGCACGGTGCGCCCGGCTGGCATGACGGACGCGGAGTGGCTCGCTGTGGTCCAGCCGCTGCTGCAAGGCTTCCGCCATCAAGGTCAGGTCTATCCGGACATCAGCACCCTTCCGCTGGCTGTCTACGATCTGCGTCGCCAGAACTTCGCCGACGAGTTCATCCGCGGCATCGACTATCGCCTGGGCTACAAGTTCAGCACCGCACTTGGCACGTTCCACGCCGATCTGGCCGGCACTCATCTGATGCGCTTCGAACAGGACATCAAGGACGTGTCGGATCCGGTGCAACTGCTGGGTACGGACTACGCCGTTCGCAACAAGATGCGTGCGCAGATCGGATGGGCGCACGGTGCTCTGGCTGGCAGCGTGACCTACAACTACACCGGCTCTTACGACAACACGGGTGTCACGCCGGTTCAGCACGTCGACAGCTTCCGCACGGTCGACACGCATTGGGCGCTGACGTTGCCTAACGAAGTGCTGTCCAACTCGCAAGTCACGCTGGATGTCGGCAACGTGTTCAACACGCGTCCGCCGGTGTACTTCACGGCCGGCAACAACGGGATCATTGGCTACGACCCGACCGTTTCCTCGGCGATCGGTCGCTTGTTCTCGGTGGGCCTGCATAAGACTTGGTGATCTGCTTCCACCGTTGACCGTCTCAAGAAACGGTGGAATTCGAGGGGAGAGATGCGGGGTGCACTGCATCTCTCCCCCTCTTTTTTTTGGAATCTTCCGGGCAATCGGTACGCAACATCGACGCTCGGCTGATCCAGACGCTCTCGAGAAGTCTGCCTTGGAAATCATCCTCAAGTCCTCACCCACTCCGGCCCAAGATCCGATGTCAACTCGATACGCGTGGCGAGTCGCGGCCCTGGCAGGGATGGCGTCCTACCTGGACGCCGGCTCTATTGTGACAAGCGGCACGGCGCTCGTTCTCTACAAGGATCGCTTCGGTCTTTCGCTGGACCAAATCGGACAGCTGTCGTTCTTGCTGACGTTCCTCTTCGCATTCGGCGCTCTTGTCGGCGGTCGCCTTGGAGACCGCTTTGGGCGACGCAAGGTATTTACGATCACCCTTGCTCTGCTGTGCGTCGGAATTTCGCTCATGGCGTTTGCCGATCGAACTTCGATTCTGTACATCGGGACGGGGATCATCGGACTTTGCATCGGCGCTGACCTGCCCGTTTCGATGGCGATGATTGCCGAGGAAGCGCCGCCTGGCGCCAAAGGAAAGATGGTCGCGTTCTCGCACGCATTGTGGATGCTGGCCATCGTGACGGTATCGCTCGTGCAGACGCTGGTGGGTCATCTTGGAGCCACCGGTGCGAGGATCATGTGGCTGCACCTGTTGGTGGTGGCTGTCATCGTCGTGCTCCTTCGCGCTGGCATGCGCGAGTCGGCAGAGTGGAGCGCCGCAAAGGGAAAAGTCCGCAAGTCCGACATTGGCGCGGTAGCCCAACTTGCCAAGCCTCCTTACCTGGCCAAGGTCGTCAGCTTGGCGTTGTTCTACGGCGTTGTGAATCTATCGGCCAATACTTCAGGCCAGTTCGGAACCTTGCTCTACACCCGGCTAGGCGGCATCACCGTTTCAGAGGCCGGGACGATCACGATGGGTACGCTTGGGGTCGGACTCCTGATGACATTCGCATTCATGCGAATCGTCGACCGGCCCAATCGCATGGCGTGGTTTCTCGGGGGTGGTGTCATCTACATTGCCGGCCAGACGCTGCCGCTTGTCTTCGGATTTCATGCCTGGACGCTCATTGGCTGGACCTTGCTTTCAAGCATAGGCGGCGCGTTTGCGGGAGAGCCGATGTGGAAGATCTGGAGCCAGGAGTTGTTTCCGACCCTGCTACGGACAACTGCACAGGGAGCCACGACCTTCTTTACCCGCGTTCTGGCGGCCCTGGCAGCACTGGTGACGCCGCACCTGTTGGAGGCGGGCCCCGACGTGCTGTTCATGACGCTCACAGGCGCGGTGGCGGCGACGACCTTGCTCGGCTGGCTTGTAATCCGCCGAATGCCCCTGGCAACCACGTGAATTGAGTGCCCCTCACTGCGCTCTTTGCGGTGCAAGAGCTGCACGGCGTGCACCATCGTGCTGCGAAGCGGCCGCTTCGAATCTAGCTATAGCAGCGCATGAGCAGAACTTATGAGTGCAATGGCGAGGCGAACACGCGGGAAAACGTGTGAATTGCATGGCACGTAGCGAAGTCAACTGCCAAAGGTGGGGCGGGTTTCTACGAGTTCCTGTCTGACCGCTCGCTTTTTGAGGGCATGGACAACGCACCATCTTCGGATGGGCATCTCCTACGACGGTGCACAGCACCGTCGGTTCATCATCCCGACATGTTGTTGAGGGTGACGGACAAAACGAAAAGGAGAGTGCCATGCTGTCCAGGCGATCTGTTCTCAAGGCGATGACGTTTTCAGGCCTGGCGCCCGCGGTGGTCCGCGCTGAGCCCGGAGTGAGCGATCAAGAGATCCTCATCGGCCGCACGACGCCAGCCAGTCCTCCCATCACTGAGATGACGATGCAACGTCGAGGAGGTGCGGACGCCTGCATCGCAGCCGTCAATGCAATGGGCGGCATCCATGGACGTCGCATTCGGATCATCGATCGCGACGACGCGTATGACGCGGTGCGTGCAGACGCCAATGTTCGCGAACTGATCGACAACATTGGCGTGTTCGCGATGTTGGGTGCCTACGGCACGCACACCCTCCCGACCATCATGTCGAGAGTAGAGCTTGCAGGTGTTCCCCTGATTGGCGCGGTGACGCTGGGGCGCGATGACCGAGATCCGCCAAAGCGCTTCGTCTTTCCTGTGCGCGTGTCCGCTCAGACAGAAACTTCGCACATCGTCAGGCACCAGAGGACTCTTGGCGTCACACGATTTGCCATCCTGGCCAACACCGACGCATACGGGCCGGAGGGGGCGATCGAGTTCGCCGATGCGCTCAAAGAGGCCGGCCTGAAGCCCGTTGTGACGATCAACATGACTTTCCAGGACTCCGGAGAACTCGCCGCGAGGAAATTGCTCGAAAGCGGTGCTGAAGCAATTCTTGCTTCAACCATCCCCCAAACGCTCGCCAGTGTTTTGCGTCCCTATCGAGCGCAATACGGTGTTGCGAAGGCCCTGGGCTTCTCCTCGATGCGTGTGGAGGACCTCATGAGTACGCTCGGCCCCCTTTGCAGCGGGGTGGGGCTTTCTGAGGCCGTACCCGTGCCGACCCGCATCGGTGTCCCGATCGTCAAGGAGTATCAGACTGCGCTGCGAGCACACCTGCCGGGCGCAGCGCCGTCCTACCTTGGCTTGGATGGCTACCTGGAGGCTCGAGTCTTGGTGGAAGGCCTCCGACGCGCCGGACGCGGCTTGACGCGCATGGGTCTGGTCGAAGGACTCGAGAGCATGGGCTACCACGATTTCGGTGGAGTCAATGTGCGGTATGGCAGGGGCGATCGGACGGGGTCGACTTTTGTCGAAGTTGTCATGCTGGGCAACAACGGTCGAATCATTTACTGACCCAGTCGTTGGTAGGTATGACGCCACGGCGATGGCGCAACCGAGCCGTTCTCAAAGATTTCGGGGAGGAATCTGATATCTGGTCGCCCGCACTCATCGCAGGGTGCAGCGTCGCGGGTCTTTGAACGTCCAAATGCAGGAGTTGAAGAGCGTGAGGTTTCGAAGCGTGTCGGCCGAGTTCACGGCTTGGGCCATGCGGCGGTGCGAAACGGCCGGCGTCAGCACCGAGGAGTTCCTGGAGCGCACATCGCATATGCCCGTGGAGGGACGTCTGAGTCTTCTGCAATATCGACGCACTGTCGAGTTGTTGACAGCGTTACCGGGTGTTCCTATTCCAATCGGTCAAGACTTTCTAAGCGGGTTGCTTCGAGGGCTTCCAGTGCTGGCCAGTGCGTGTGTCAACGCACGATCACTCGACGATGCTCTTCGTACTTTCGAGTACGGCAGGGTGCTCATCAGCGAGCTCGACCAATGCGAGATGGCCATTGCGAGTGACGGCGTGGAGGTGCACTACCGAGGCGAACTGGGTTCCGAACTGGATGGATTTGCGGCCGTCGGCCACTTCATCATGGTGCTCAACCTCATGCGGTTGTACGCGCCAGGGCAGATCAGGGTAGAGGACGTTGAAATCACAGCTTCCACGATAGCTGGCAGGAACGTCGAGGCTGTCGAATCCTTCTTCGGACGAAGCGTTGCTACGCGAGCGGCCAGGACGATGATGCGGGTTCGATGCGATTCCGTTCGTTCTCGAAGCGAGAGCAACAATCCAACCCTTCAACGGTTCACGCTTCGTCAGCTCGAAGAGCAAGTCTCGGCGCTGCGTGATGGTGTTGGCGTGCGCGCGCTCGTCCTGGCCGAACTCGATGCAGCTCTGAATCAGGACGACTGGGAGTCGAGCAATCTGCAGGCTCAGCTCTGCGAACGTCTGGGACTTCGTCCGTGGACGCTCGCCAGTTCGCTCCGCGAGGCCAACACAACTTTCGCCGCGCTGCTGACGGAAGCCCGGTATCGACGAGCAATAGAGTTGCTCGACGCTCGAAAAGAGAACATCGCCACGATCAGCGGCTTTCTGAGATTCAGCAGTCAGGGCGCGTTCACCCGCTTCTTTCATAAGAAGAGTGGCATGACGCCGACCGACTACCGAAAACAGCGGCGCGCTTCCATACTCGCCCCTTCAGCGGGTGACTCCGAGTCAGGGCACCGCGCGCAAGACTAAAGCGGATCGCGCACGCCGGCATAGCGACCGCGGGCCGATGCGTACGCAGTAGTGACTATGCGCCGCGACCTCTCTCAATGAGAGTGACCAATCAAGAGCATGGGAGCGTCTGCGCTATCGAGACGCTTACCACCTCACGCCGGCACTCGCCGTAGAACCATCTCTGTCGAGTTGAACAAGCGCCGTTCATATCGATCTTCGACATGGTCGAGCTCGATGCTCCGCAAGGGAAATCACTGGTACTTCTCTGACTCTCGGGATAAATGCGTCCGACGGAAGGTGAAACATCCGCGCTCCTGGATCGCTATGGTTGCACCCTCGCCAATCGCACCCTCGGACGAATTGGCTAGCCCGCAAGCTTGTATTGGCCGGGAATTAACATCTAGGAGAAGACAATTGAGAGTTTCGGAAGTTTGTAGAGAATTTGCTTCACTGCGTGTGACTTCGCTAGTGAAGGCGGGTGTTGTCACTGCGATGCTGGCGACCATACCTGTGCTGGCAGGCGCTACGACCACGCCTGCACCAGATTTCGGACCCAACGTGAAGATCTTCGAAGCCGGCACCTCGGTCGATCAGATCAACCAGTACCTGCAGTCCATTTCATCGCAAACAATCACCAGCTCCAATCGGTATGCTGTGTTTTTCAAGCCCGGCACTTACGGTAGCGCTGCGGGCGCGGCCACTCCGGCCACGGCGACGGGCATCGTCAATTCACAAGTCGGCTACTACACCACGATCGCAGGCCTTGGCACCACGCCTGACAGCGTGTTGATCAACGGCGCACTCCACTCTGAGCCGCAGCCCTCCCCGAACGGGCCGCCCGATTCGCTCGTGAACTTTTGGCGATCGCTGACAAATCTGTCGATCAACCCCATCCAACGGCCGATCGGTGCCGACGCCTCGTTGGCACAGCCGCAAGGCATTGAGTCGGCTCACACGATGCGCTGGGCGGTGTCGCAAGCATCGCCGCTTCGCCGAGTTCACATCACGGGCAACTTGGACCTCAACGGCGAGTACGGCGCCAATGGCTTCGGCTCGGTCATCTCTGACAGTCGCATCGATGGGACCGTGAGCAGCGGCTTTGCCGCCACGGGCATGGGTCAAGCGCAGTACTTCACGCACGATAGCGCCATCGGAGGCTGGAACGGAGATGGCGTCAACCTGACCTTTGCTGGCGTCATCGGGGCTCCTCCAACGAATTTCGGCACTGGCGGGACGACTGCACTTCAGGCGACCCCGGTGTCGCGACCGGCGCCGTTCCTCTTTTTCGCCAATGGCGCGTACTCTGTGTTCGCGCCGTCCGCGAGACAGAACAGCTCCGGCGTTAACTGGGCCATGGGCACAAGCACCGGCCGCACCTTGCCGATCAGTAGCTTCTACATCGCTAAGCCGACCGATACGGCCACGACGATCAATCAGGCGCTCGCATCCGGCTTGAACCTGATCTTGACGCCGGGTGTGTACACATTGACGGCGCCTGTGCACGTGACGCACGCGGACACGGTGGTGATGGGTCTTGGCTATGCCACCCTCGCACCCGCATCGGGGGTCATGGGCCTGCAGATCGACGACGTGCAGGGCGTAGTCGTTTCGGGAGTGGTCGTTGATACGCCTGCAGCCGAGAACGTGTTGATCCAAGTCGGGACGCCAGGTGGCGTAGCCGGCCTCGCCGCGGATCCGATCTCACTGCTCGACGTGTTCGCTCGCATCAATGCGCCGACGAATTCGACGACCAGTGTCGTGGTCAACAGCAACCACGTTCTGCTGGAAGGCATGTGGATCGATCGCAATGCGAGCAACCCGTACGGCGATTGGACGTCTATCGTGGCCAGTCATGGTCTGATCATCAATGGCAGCGACGTCGAGGCGCAAGGCATGTCCGTCGAGCACTTCCAGCAGCAGCAACTCACGTGGAATGGCGAACGTGGCACAACGCTGATGTTTCAAAGCGAAGCACCGTATGACGTCCCGTCGCAGAGCGTATGGATGAATGGCACCAAGGAGGGCTACGCGTCCTACGTGGTCTCGCCTAGCGTCAAGACTCACACCGCGACCGGTTTGGCGGTATATGCGCTGTTCATCGCAGGCTTCGCCCCAGGGAGCCCGCAAATCCACTTGTCGAGCGGGATCGAGTCGCCGGCGCTGCCAGTCGTTCAACTGCATTCGATGTCTACCGGCGTGATTCAATCGACCGGCGGCATCCGCCATGTGGTTAACAGCGTGGGCGCGGCTGTCGATTCCACCCTGCCGAATTCGACGATTGCGGGTATGGAGTCGACCACGCGGCTGGTGACGTTCAGCGGCAGCTGAGGGCCGCCTGCGAGGTTTCGAAGGTATGGAACCTCGCTGAGTATGGGCCTCCGGGCGCGGCTTCGCTGCCGCGCCCGCCTATTGACAATTGCGCACTTGCATCTGGCTCATTCAGATTTTGCGCCGCTTTGACGGTACAGAGCCTCAGGCCTCCTATGCCTGCAAGGCGGTCGGCGACGAGCGGTCAGTCGCATTCAGGAATCCGCGCCAGGTGGTCTGACAAAGGCAAGGTCGCTCCGATGGCGGCACCACTCAGACCGGCCTGACCTTCGATGCGCCGCGACCGCTTCCGAAGGGCTCTAGAAGCGCGTGTAGCGCGTACGCAGCTCCACCGACTGCCGCAGCCAGGTCGCCGTACTTTGCCGTGCGGATCTGCGGCGGCGTCGAACCTGCGTCAATCCCGAAACGAGTCAGGCGATCGACGGCCGAATCGAGAAAATGGGCGCCGCCAATCGTGACCGACTCGCCACCTAGAACGATGACTTTTGGATTGAAGGTAGTCCAGACGTTTTGCAGCATTACGCCCAATGCGCTGCCTGCGCTTGCGAAGGCTTTGCTAGTACGCTGGGCCCGTGCTCCGGCAAGTTGGGCCAAGAGCTTGGCGCGATCCACCTCGCCGTGGTGCAGGGCCCCTGCAGCTTGTGCCACTCCCTTTAGGCCGACATAGGCCTCGGCGCACCCGCGGCGGCCACAAGAACACGGAAGGCCGTCTATGTGCAGAATGTTGTGGCCGATCTCGCCAGCGGCACCGGTCGAGCCGGCGAACAGTGCGCCGTGGAGGACGATACCAGCGCCCACGCCGACGCCGCAGCTGACAAATACCAACGGGTCGTCAATCGGCCGGCTGCCGAACGAGGTCTCTCCAATGGCGGCAACGTCGGCTTCGTTGTGACAGTACACCGGTACCTGTCCGAGGCCGCTCACTGCGAGCTCGCGCGCAAGCCGCCTGCCTACATCGACGTTTCGCCAACCAAGGTTAGGTGCGAACTCGATGACACCGCTGGTCGCATCGACTGCCCCTGGCAGTGCGACGCCGATGCCTAGCAATTTCACGCCTGCGCTCGTCACGCGGGCCGACACAGACGTCACCAGCTCGACCAACTGGTGGCAAACGACATCCGGGGAGCGGTCGTGCAGTGGCAACAACTGCGAATCTTGCACGAGACCATTCAAGGAGGTGCTGACCACGCGAATGCTGTCTATGCCAAGTTCGGCACCAATCAACACCAGCCCGCGCCCGGCGATGCGCAGCGGCGTTGGCCGGCGGCCCAAGGAGCCCGTCGCGGCAACGCTGTCTTCGATCAGCCAACCCTCTTCAAGAAGTTCTTTCGTCAGCAGGCCCACCGTCGACTTCGTCAATCCGCTGCGCTCGGCCAAGGCAGAACGAGACTGCGCGGGTTCCTCCATCAGCAGGCGCAGCAGCACGTTTCGGTTGATCGACTTGACGAAGCGCTGGTCCCCAGTGATCGGGTGCTTGGTCATCTAGGTGTTCTCCACGAAGTGGCCGAAAGCGCTCGCAGTGGCGTCTTCAGTCGAGCAACCTGATGGCCAAGGGGCTCCCTGCGTTCGATAACCGTTGCGCCCTCGATCTCCTCCGCAGTGGTCGATCGAGGGTTGGGGCCCCACCCCTCCGTCAGCCAGAAACCCGTTGGATGGAAGAAACTCAACGCGAGGAGGCACGCGAAGCTAAGCCGCAACCTCATTGCTGATTCGGCGCTACGACCACCTTGACGCGACGCGACGCATCGAGGTCGAACGTCAGGTCGACCTGAGCGGTATGCGCTTTGGGGGTGGGCTTGAATTGCCATTGCCGAACGGCTTCAATGGCAGCGGCATTCAAGGCGGAGTTCGTGGATTGAACAACGTTGGCGGCCTGGACGCGGCCGCTGGGGTCGACTTCGAATTGGACTTGGACGCTGCCCCTTCGCAAGCGGTAGATGACCGGGGACGGGAATTGGGGATCTACCGCGTACTTCATCACTAGCCCCGGGTCGGGCTCCTCCGCAGGAGGCGGACTGACGTCGACTTCCTTCGGCGTCGTCGTAGGCGCGATGTCGACCGCAAGCGAAGCGGGCGTCGCCGTAGGCGCTTCAGCAATCGAACCCTTCGGCGCGGCGTTGGATACGGCGCCGGAGGGTTCCTCTGCGCCCGAGGCTGCAGCACTGGTGCGCGCGACGCTGGCATCGGTCACTTGCGAAGTGGCGCTCGCATTGCGTGTCTTTGCGGTTGTTCCGCTCACAACCTCCTTGACGTGCTCAGCACGCCGGGCCGAGTTCGTAGAGGCTGGTCGCGCGGGGGTCGAGGCCGCCTTTGGTATTGGGGGCGTCGGCGGGGAGGTCGCAGACAAGACTCGGATCCAGTACATCGGTCGTTCGGAGTCTCTTTGCGCGCGACCAGCATCGCCCGAATCAGTAGCGGGCGTACCACCCGTTGACGACTGCGACCAACTGCCGGTGCACGCCATGGCTGCAGCCAGCAAGAATAGGCAGTTCGCGACGAACTTCGTTTTGCACATGATGTCCGGCGTTGTAAAACGCTCGTTATTTACCCTCACAAACTTGCCTTCGACTTGGAAGGCAAGGCAAGCACGCAACGCGAGTTCGGACCGCAGTCTCGCTTGTCCGTCGTTATCAACGGAAGCACCCGATCGTCAGCGTCTACGCTGTTCTCTCCATTGCATCGTGCTGGGATGGAATCATCTACTCCTTGCAACGACTTTCAAACCTGCGCCGATGCCAAATCCAATGAGAACCCCAACTGGATCACGATGCAGGACTTTGAGAGAGAACATGAGTGAAAAGAAACGTGTGAGTCCGCGTCTGAATATTCATGGCGCGAATCTCAGGCATATGCATCGGTGTATGAAGCATGCGTCCTGCTTGACTGCCAACCCATAGTGGTTCGTAAAGTTGGTTCTCCGGGATGGCTTGCGAATTGGTAGCTCGCCGCACGGAGGCGCGGGCGCATCGTAAGAATTCAGAGCGAGAACTGCTTCACCGTCACGAGGTGTTCTTTGTCATGGCCCTGGTATTGCCTCGTCGTTTTCCCCCAGAAGAGTAAGCAAAGTCGGCAAACGGAAACGACGACGTCGAGATGCGCTTCACGCGCGGGAGCCTTCCATTCATGCTGCTTATGGAACGCATTCCTTGAATCCAGTTGTGCCCGCTTCCCGCCTTTCCTAGAGTGTTGTATCCCCGCGGAGAACTGCGGCTCAATGGCATCAACTTCTCGAGTGCCAATCATGAAAACAAAGCTGGACTCTGGAGCGGCATTGGCTTCCGACGTGACGCGACCGCTCGTGGTCGGTAACTGGAAGATGAACGTGGCCGATGGCGGCAGCGGAGCGTTCGCTCGGCAGGTCGCAAAACTGGGCCCTTATAGGTGCCGAGTAGCCATTTGTGTTCCCCATCCGTTCTTGAGCGAGGTGGATCGCGCATTGAGAGGGACTGAGATCGCTATCGGAGCACAGGACTGTTCCGATCAACACGCGGGAGCGTTCACCGGCGAAGTGTCCGCGCGGATGCTTGCGACCTTCAGTTGTGCCTACGTGATCGTTGGCCATTCCGAGCGACGTGCTCGGCATCTTGAAAACGATCTCGCGGTCGCGACGAAGGCCAAGATGGCACTCGACTGCGACATCACGCCCATCATCTGTGTTGGGGAAACGCTTGCTGAACGCAATAGCGGAGAGGCGTTGACGGTCGTGTCGCGCCAGGTATCCGCGGTCACTAGACGCCTGGGATTGGATGTTGCGCGCTGTGTCTTCGCCTACGAACCAGTTTGGGCGATTGGATCGGGACGTTCCGCGTCGGCGGAGCAGGCTCAGGCAATGCACTCCTTCATTCGAGATCAGCTCGCGCAGCAAGGTTCTGCAGCGGCCGCTGTGTCGATCTTGTACGGTGGTAGCGTCAAGCCCGAATCAACGGGCAAGTTGCTTGAGCAGCCCGATGTCGACGGCGTCTTGGTTGGCGGAGCGTCGCTCAACCTGGCGCACTTTTCGGAAATCTGCCGCGTGGCCGGTGTGAGCTCCGGAATCGGAGCGGCCTGGCCTTCAGATGATGCGCAATCGGGTGCATCTTTGAGCGCCGAGGTGTAAGGGATTTAAGCTGACTTCGTAGCCAGCCAGCCACTGCAACATCGCCACACGAACGCTACGCGCGCAGATTCTGGGAGCATCGGCGGGCAGTTCCGGCTGGTTCGAATGATCAGGGCCGGAATCAGGGGGACTTTCGCGCCAGGTCCACGAAGGGCTGGTAGAACTCGGTCAGGCGGCGGAATCGCTGCAGGTGATAGGTGAGTTGCATCTCGATCTCGCGCGGCCACGAGGTCGAGAGCCCTTCGAAGTCGGCTAGCACATCCAGGAAGATCGCTGGCGGCCGGCGGCGGCCGGTGGGGTCCTTGCGCCATACCAACGAAAGCGCCGGAGGAAACCGCAGCAGGTTGCCTTGCCCGCCGCGGTCGATGGCCACCGCCCAGGCCAGATCGTCGTCGACTGGCTTGAGAAACAGCAGGCTCTTCTTCGGGCTCAGCGCACTGGCGTGGCGGAACTCGGGGGCCAGTTGGTGCATCAGCCAGATTGTCCACTCGGGACTTTGCAGGGCGGAGAACTCCCGAACGCGTTGCGGGATGCCATAACGCGCAAAAGGATCGCTTGGCTCGCGCTCTATCAACAATTGTTCAGCTGTGTGGCGACCTTGCTGTAGCGCAGCCTGCCAGCCGATTTCGCGATCACGACTGATCTCGTGGAAGGCGTCGCGACCTTGCGCGCGCAGCATGGCGCTAACTTCTCCCACGACCGGATCAAAACAGGACGATCCGCCAGGCGTCGCAAAATCTCCCGGCTCGAGAAAGTTGCGATAGTTCTTCCAAGGCATGGCTTGATCGAAGAGTTCGCGGATGAATGTCGACTCATAGCGTGAGGGGCTGACCCGATGCGAATACGGGAATTCGGTATCGTGATCCATCGCCAACGCGCACTTCAGCTTTTCGACGCCGTACCGTCGCCCCATCTCGTTGATGAGTGGGGGCGGTACGTTGGCACGTATCCACAGCGGCTGGGTGTGGAAGCACTCCCAGCCTTCGGCGCTCTCCTGGTCCAAGAGCGCCAGCTTCTTGTCCCACAGCGCCTCGGCGTTTTCTGACAAGAGCTGGAGCAGGCGATCGCGGAATCCGGCGTGGTCGAATTTCAACGTCGTGCCTCTTCAGAGCGAGATTGCGTCACTAGAATTGCTGGTATGGCAGTCCAAAGTACACCCTTCGGCCCAACTGTGGTCTCCGGCGACGACGCAAACGCGTTCCTAAGAAAGCTGAAGTACGGCCGCGGAACCAAGGCGGCGGCTGCCTCAGCCGAGAACGGTCGTGCTCTTGTGGGGCATCTTCAGCATGACTGGCGCTGTAGGCGTCGATTTGATTCCCCAGGAAGCGCAAGTAGCAGACAGCTTTACGGCCGCAACGCAGAAAAAATCGACGTTCAATGGTACTAGTTGATCGACTGCAATCGCTACATTGCTGCGGCGGCATCTCGATCTATAGAAGAACTCTAGCGCGTCTCATCAGGCCTGCTGGGTAACTCCCTTGCCGTCGCAGAGCCGCTAAGTCTCACACCCTCGCTGCGGGTCTTTGGATTCCGAGCAACCATGGCCGGATCCGACCTGGAGAGCAGTCAAGATTTGGGCGCGAGTCGGACACGTACACCGTCGATGAGCTCAATCGCACGCTGAAGCGATGGCGGGAGTGGATATCCTTGAGTCGATACGCACTCAGATCGGCGACAGGGCGAAGCAAGATGAACGCTTGATGACCATGTCAATGACATTGCGGTATGTGTCTCTCTACCTCGTCGTGGCGATCGGTACCTATGTGGGGATCGTGAAGCTCCGAAGGCGGACGCCATCGCACGTATACGTATTGATCTACTTCGCTTCCCTGTCTGGGTGGCTCACGCTTTTGGTTGGCGGTTACGCCCTGAGCAACGGAGCTTTCGACGGGCATGGGCAGCCGCAAGGCATGCTGGGTCACGCGATGTTGACGGCGCTCCAGGTGTTCGCAGATGTAGCAACCGACTTCGAAGTCGTTGCTGCCCTAGTATCTGTCGTGATCGTGCCGCAAATGGTCGCGTACTTGTTGAGCCTCTTCGCTGGCTGTGCATCTAGGGTACGTTTCATTGAAGCTGCTTTGGACTTTCTTGCATGGTCGTTCGCAAAGTCTCTTGCTGTAGCCTCAGGCGTTTTCTATTCGGCTGTCTGTTTGCAGATCTATGAAGGTTGGCACGACTGGCTCGCCTCCAATGTGATGGCGAAGATAACGCTTGCGTCGGTGTTGTTCATGGCGTCTTTGTATATGCTCATTCAGAAGCAAGGCTTTGATAAGCAATGGATGTCGAAAAAACTCCAACGAGCTGTTCGGGCGATAGATTCATTCGCGCGGCGACACGTTACAGCCATTGACTCAGCATCCGAATCAGCAGAGACACGCGCTGAACGCGAAGCGTGTGCCCAATTGCTAGAACTTGACGACAGCCAGATTCGCTTAGCAGGCGGTGAGATCGATCCCGACGCCATGCGCACCGTCCAGGCGATTCTTGCTTGGCGCGCGCGCCTCATTCGCGCACGAGGTACTTGACACTAGCGAGCCTTTGTTCCTAGATGCGCTTGCGCACGGCCCGGCAGGAGGCGTATTCAGAATGGCGTGTCGAGCAACCCTCGACGGCGCTGCCGCCCCACCGCGTCGCGTGACATGCGACGTGCGGGGAGACGTCACGCTTGCGGCAGTCAGTGATTGACTCGCGACTGTCGCCTGCCGAATTGGCTGCCACCGTATTGCGCTGTGCGCCGGGCAGCGTGTCGAGCATCGCCAACGCTGCCGACCCCTCACCATCGTTGTCCGCGTGCGTGACGTCATTTTTGACATGGGTTGCCGCTCGCCGGTGGTTTAGAGTCGTCTCCAGTGACTGCGAGAGAGTCCCAGGATCCGAAGCGAATCCTGCGGTTCGGCGGCGGTCTGTTGAAACCAATTGCTGCGATCTGACCGCATGTCTGAACCAAATAGCAAGCCAAGCCAGCGATTCAAAGACACGGAGCCTGTATCCGACGAGAGTCCAAATGACCTGGTGAAAAGGTGGATATTCAGGTGGATGAAAAAGCGGCCGCTAGCCGCGGCCGCGTACGTGATTCTCACGGCGATAGTTTTGCTCTGGCTTTCCTGGCCTGACGTGTCTTCCAAGCCAGGAGTTCACTGGGTCGTCCAGCGCGCGAAAGACCTCTGGCCTGTGCCGGAGGCAAGAGCCGATCGATTCTCAATCGTCATGACGCCTTTGAGAGGTGACAAGGACGGCGCCCACCTGAAGCTTATCTCTGACGCGCTGCGCACGCGCTTCTCCAAGTATCAAGTCGAACTCATCATGCTCGATCGCGAAATCGCAGAGGACGACGGCGATCACCCCCAGGAGGCCGATCGGGAAGCTCATGATCGTGCCGTCGGGTTGATCCAAAGGATGCACGCCAACGTCATGATCTGGGGCGACGTCCTGGACTCCAAATCGGAAGGGCCGCTGCGGCTTCACTGGGCTGTGAATGGCGACTCGCATGCCAAGGAGTCCGACAAGTACACACTCGCGGAGTCGGGCTATGACCTCCCGCCCATGTTCGTCGCGGATCTGAACGATGTTCTTTGCCTGATTGCGACGAGTCAGGCGATGGAGATCACTGCCGACGACGATGGCAGTTTTGTGAACGATCGAGTCCGCCCACTCATCACGCGCGTCAGGGCGATGTCGCAGATCGCGGATGAAGCTACTCCCGTGAGAATCCTTCTCGACCAAATACTGGCTGATGCGCTGACGACCTATGGCCGCGAGCGCGACGACAGAGATGCGTTGGAAGAGGCGGTGTTGCGCTATCAGAGACTGCTGACAGAAGCGAAGTCGTTTCCAAGCAATGTGTCGCCCGCGAAGATCCAAGCCAACCTCGGTCTGGCACTCCTTGTCCTTGGCCAAAACGACCCAGGCCGGGCGCGTCTGGACCAGGCGGCGACCTCGCTCAAGGCGGCGCTTGAAGGGATCGACCGACGGAAGGAACCCTCAAACTGGGCAGCTTGTGAAAGCAACTTGGGCGCGGTGATGCTTAGGCTTGGCGAACGAGAGACCTCGCCTTCATCGCTTCTGGCCGCGATCGACAATTTCCGCACGGTGCTCGCGATGCAGAACCGTAACGAGAACAGGAACGAATGGGCGCGGGTTTCGAACAATCTTGCGATCTCGATTGCCGAGCTCGCAGAACGAGGGCAGGGCGGTCAGAACATCGATGATGCCATTCGCATCGACCGGGACGTGTTGTCGACGGTCACGCGCGCCTCGGCGCCAAAGACTTGGGCCATGACCCAGAACAACCTTGGCGTGGCACTTTCCGTGAAGGGCAGTCAACGCGCAGACGCGAGCTCGCTTCGGATGTCCATCGAGGCGTATCAGCTCGCGCTTGGTGAGTACACAAAAGAGCGGACGCCCAGGTTTTGGGCTGGCACGAAGAGCAACCTGGCTGTCGCACGGGAGCGACTGGGTGAACTCGAGCCCAATTCGAACGGGCTGGAAGAGGCTGTCACCGATTTCACAGACGTGCTGACCGTCCGAACGAAGCAAAGCACTCCCATTCCTTGGGCACAGACCGAGTTCAATCTCGGAGACGCCCTCAAGATTCTCGGTGAACGTGATGTCAGCATCGCGCGAATGCGGCAGGCGGAAAGTGCGTTCGAGTCGTCGCTCCAGGTGTACACGAAGGAGGACCGGCCTCGCGAATGGGCTGATGCTCAGATGAAGCTGGGCAATACGCTCGGTCAGATGAGCGCGACAACGAAGTATCGAGCCCTTGCGGATCGGGCGGTTGATTGCTTCCGCAATGCGCTGCTCGCGGTTCCTCGCCAAGACGATCCGGCAACCTGGGCGCAGATTCAAACTTCGATTGGGGCCGTAGAGCTGTTCATTGGCGCAGGTGAGCCAGATAGTTCACATCTGATTCGATCGCTCGCCGCCTATGATTCTGCGCTGTCCGTCTATGCTGGTGATATGAAGTCGAAGGATTGGGCCGACGCGCAGACCAGGCGCGGCGATGTGCTTTCACGGCTCGGCACGCACGAGAACGGAACCAAGAGTCTCGACCTCGCGGTTGCCGCCTATGAGCGGGTACTGACGCTTGACCGCGCAATCCTCGGCAATGAGGGGTGGGCTGGTGCAGAGCTTGGTCTGGGGAACGTGTTGATGGTGCTTGGGGCCCGCGCACCAACCGCAGCCGGCTATGCCGAGGCAGCCCAGGCGTACCAGCGCGCTCTAGAGGTCATCACGGATCTCTCGGCGCCTGTGGAGGCTGCTCAAGCACGGACAGGATTGGCGGCAGCCAAACTCCTGGCAGCCCGGCTCCCATCTTAGCCAGAATCCGTAACACCTAGCTACGGATGGCGCGCCTGCCTAGTCGTTCGCAACCTTCGCGACGAGTTCCTGTAGAACTTTGACACCATCGTCGCCCTTCGCGGAGCCATCCGGCGCCAGCTTCAGGGGAACATTGGCGGAGTACTGTACCTTGGATCCGTCACGATAAGGGAACACGGTTACCGCGATCGTCGTGCGGAAATCCTGCCCTTTGTAGAGAAAGGTGTCAGAAAGGCCAGTCGATGCGCTGGCGCCAGCCTTCCAGGGCCTTTCGCGGCCGATCAGTCGGTCGAAGTTTGCAAGAACGGCTTCTGGACGGTATTTGGTGTCAAGCTCCCCGTGAACGTTTGTCTGTATCTGGATCTCAGTGTGCTCGATGGCCTCGACGACATGGGCGTAGTCAGCCAGGACCTCGCTGGTATTCAACTCGGGTGCGCCGAGAAGGTACATCCTCGCGCGCTTGGAACTCGCCTTGGTTGGAAACGTCAACGTCACTAGGTACTGACCGCCTTCATTCCGTTCTTCGATGCGGATGGGGATGATGATGGTCTGACCAAGATCGAGGCCGTTCGAAGATATCTGGTGAAAGCCGTACGCAAGGACTAGGTTGCTCCCCGACGGTGTGATCGCCGCGCGAAGTCCGAACACGATGTGATGCCCTTCGTTATCCGTGTTCTGCCGAACAGTCATGCTCGTCGCATCGTTGGCTCGTTGCGCCAATTGACCTCGTATCAGACCCTCTGCGTAGGGAACGTTTTGAGAGTCGACGGCGCGGTAGGTCAACGTCACCGGCGCGATCTCGGGCAGGTCGAACGTCTTGCGCTCATCTTCGCCGAGCAGACCCGCACGACTTGTCGTGCTGAGTAGAAGCACAACTAGACCGATGGCAAACCGAACAGATAGTGATGACATGAGGCGCCTCCCTGCGCTGCTTTGGACAACGATGTGGACAGACGCGAACTCGAAAGCGACAGAATTTGTTGCAAACACTCGCAGCAGCTTCTACTCGCGGCGCGTCGTCGGCGATTGTGACTCAAACGCGGGTGACTCAAACGAGGCTATGAAAGAGACTTCGCGCCGATGTCCACGGCTGTGCGTAAGTCTCGATTGCAGGAGCGACCCGACGTTCGGGCGGTGTTGGCCGTGAACATCATTTCAATGCGCGGCGAAAAGGGCTGGTCTCAAGACGCGCTTGCGCTGGAGGCTGGCCTGCATAGAACCTTCGTTGCTCACGTCGAGCGCAGGGCGCGCAACATCTCGCTAGAAAGCCTCGAGAAGTTGGCAACAGCCCTGCAAGTGCAAACTTACGAGTTGCTGGTTCCCGCTGAACGGTAGCGCTGACGGACTCGAGGCCGCGTCATGTCTTGGTGAGTCAGATGTGTCGTGTCGGATCTAAGCCTAGATGCAGGTCCGTTTGCGATCGATGCGTAGTCGCTCAATTCGCCTCGAAACGATTCGGCACGAGCGACTCGACTTCGTTGCACGCGATCAGCTTCTTGCCTGTGGTTCTAGGCACAGACCTGATTGAGTCAGCTGCCGGATTCCTCTTCATTCGGCCCGCCATGCCATCGATTCCAATCTGACGCGGAGATCCGCAGCCACGGACCAAGCGTTGCTTTCAGACATGCGTGACAGAGGTCGATATCGATGCGATTTCCATCGCCCAGGTCGGAGCCCCATGCCGCATCAAACCCGATCTGCGTGAAGTTGTTGAATCCGTCGTCAACGTTGTACTGCGCTTCAGTTCCACAGCGATCGCAACGTAGCTGTGCAACGAACGACTTTGGCCTTACATCTTTGATCCGCATTGGGATGTCCTTCGGAGCGGGGCTACCCCGTAGTCTAAGCAGGGAATGGGCGGCCGACGCAGGCCTTCCATCGCCGCAAACGGCTGCGATCTGCCTCTCAAAATAAACGTATAAGGTGATAACTATTCTTATCACCATACAATCGTTTGGTGACCAAACCAAAGTCCGCCAAAATCGCCCCATCCAGCTCATCGGCGGCCGGGGAGTTCCCGAGCGCCGACGAGCTAGCCGCGTTCAGGGCGGTCATGGAGGGGTTCGAGGCGCGCGACGCCGTTCGCCGATTCGCTCCAAGCTTGCTCGACAGCGGAAAATCCGCGCGCGGGGTCATCGGCCGCGTTCGTCGCACGCTCCAAGCTGCGGCGAGCGACCGCGGACGGCCCGAATTCTTCGACCTGTTCGATTCGACCAAGACGCGGGCGGGGACGCGCCGCGCGCGGATGGTCGCCGGGGCCATCGACGAGCTGCGAACCGCGCTCCCCCGCACGCCCTTGATCGATGACGGGGTCGCGGCCTGGCTTTCGCCGCGCACGGCCGCCGCACTCGAGTCGGCAGGGTTGAAGACTCTCGCGGCCGTCGCCCTGCAGATGGCACGCCGTCGTCAATGGTGGACGCCGGTGTCAGGGCTCGGTGTGGCCGGTGCCCGCGCGGTCGAAGCGTTTTTCGGGGCGCACCCGCAGATGGCCGACCAGGTGGGGGCGTTGACGACGACGCCCGTGGCCAGCGGCGTCGTCCCGTGGGAGCTCATGACCTTGCCGTCCGCGGTGGATGGCTCCTCGGGCGCGTTTCGGGCGCCGCTGGCGAACTGCACGCTGGCCGCACGCAACGACTACGAAGCGGTGAACGCGTGGATCGATCGCCAGGAGGCGCCGTCCACGCGGCGGGCCTACACCAAGGAGGCCGAGCGGCTGATCCTCTGGTCAGTCGTCGAGCGCAACAAGCCGCTGTCGTCCTTGACCGCCGAGGATGCGACCGCGTATCGCGCGTTTCTTCGGCAGCCGTCACCGCGCGCGCGTTGGGTGGGGCCGCCTAGGCCGCGAAGCTCCGCCGAGTGGCGCCCGTTTGCCGGAGCGCTGGCGGCCAATTCGATCAAGTACACGGTGTCCGTGCTGGGCGCGCTTTACCGATGGCTGATGGAGCAGGGCTACCTCCTGTCTAACCCGTTCGCGGGCATGAAAGTGCGTGGCGCGTCCACGTCTGCGCCGTTGGACGCCCAGCGTGTCTTCGCACAAGGCGAGTGGTCGCTGATTCGCGTCATCGCCGAGGGCCTTGAATGGTCGTACGGCTGGTCCAAGGAGGCGGCGCAGCGCTTGCGGTTCTTGCTGGACTTCTGCTACGCCACGGGCTTGCGCGCCAGCGAATTCACCAACGCCGTGCTGGGCAACCTCGAGGTCAAGCCCTCGGGCGAAACCTGGCTGCACTTGATCGGCAAGGGCAGCAAGGCGGGCAAGGTCGCCACACCGCCGCTGGGGCGGGCCGCGCTTGACCAGTACCTTCTGCAGCGCGGCCTGCCGGTCTCCCCGTCGAAGTGGGACCCGTCCACACCGCTGCTGGGGCGCCTGGATGATGAAGACATCGCACTCACCACGAATCGTTTGTGGGACATCATGCGCCGCTTCTTTGAGACCGCTGCGACAGTGCTGGAGGAGCAGAACCCCGCGGTGGTCGTGAAGCTGCGTCGAGCGAGCCCGCACTGGATGCGCCATACGCACGCGACCCACGCGCTCGAACGCGGCGCCGACCTCACCACGGTGCGCGACAACCTTCGACACGCCTCGATTGCCACGACGTCGACGTACCTGCACAGCGACGACACCAAGCGCGATCGTGAGCTCTCCGCGGCGTTCGCTGCGCGCACGACGCGCTGAGCAGCCGCCGTGTCGATGCGCGCCTACCGCGTGTACCCTCCGTTGCGCCAAGGTACCGGCGGATTCGGCCCAGAAAACGCCCGGAACAGGTTGACGCCTGACCAGTCATTCCGTAGAGTCCATCGAAAGAACTTTCGATAATGGATTGTGTCGGATATCGCGCACCTCGCCGCCCTGCGGGACTACTACAAGCGCAGCGGTGCGTTCCCGTCGATGCCTCGCCTGTGCGGTGTCCTCGGCCTGTCGTCGACCTCGTCGGTCTTCGCGTTGATCGGCCGTCTCACGGACGCTGGCCTGGTCAAGCGGGTCGAGGGGCGAATCGTCCCCACCAGCCGGTTCTTCGCCCGCCCGCTGCTCGGATCGGTGCGCGCTGGCGTGCCTCAGTCGGCCGGTCAAGCAGACGTCGAAGTGGTCACGCTTGATGACTACTTGATCGACGAACCCAACCGCACGTCGCTGCTCAAGGTGCGCGGCGACAGCATGCGCGACGTTGGCATCCTGGAAGGCGACCTCGTGGCGGTTGAACACAACTGCCCGGCCTCGCCGGGCGACATCGTCGTTGCCGTGGTCGATGGCGAGATGACCGTCAAAACGCTGCGTCGGGACGAGAAGGGCGCCTTTTTCCTCGAGGCCGCCAATGCGGCCTACGAACCAATCCGTCCGTCGACCAGTCTCGAGATCCTCGGCGTCGTGGTCAGCGTTGCGAGGCGCATTCGCAATTGACCGACGCGATGCGTCCACCGCGTTTTCCTCCTACGGCCACGGCCGCTTCTGTGGACAATCGCTTCATAGCCTGACGCTCACGCGACGGGCTCGTTTAGAAAGATACTTTGCATGGCAAAAAAATTCACATGGACGAACAGCTCGGTGCTCCAGTTCGCCGCAGGTGCAGACCCTGTGGAGGCGATGGAAGCGAAGGCCCGAGAATTCGCCCTGACCGCCATGGATGAAGGATGGACGGGACCGCCCTTCGATCCGCTCCTTCTGGCCAAGAAGCTCGGCATGATGTTGGAGGCACGAGGAGACATTCCGGACGCACGCATTGTCCCGACGGCCTCCAACAAGATCATCCTCGAGTACAACCCAACGCGCCCTCGCGGCCGACTGCGGTTTTCCATCGCCCATGAGGTCGCGCACACGTTCTTTCCTGACCACACAGCGCGGGTGCGCAATCGCGGTGGCGACATCGCGGCCGCTAACGACAACTGGCAACTCGAAGTGCTGTGCAACATCGGCGCGGCCGAACTCTTGATGCCATCGGGCAGTTTCACGGAGCTCATCGGAACTGAGCTGTCCATCGACAAAGTCAGCGAAGTCCGCAAGGAGTTCGACGTGTCCATGGAGGCCTGCCTCATTCGCCTGGTCAAGCTCGCCAGAACACCGTGTGCCGCGTTCTGCGCCTCAGCACACCAGGACGGTCGCTACAAGGTGGACTATGTGATTCCGGCGCTCGGCTGGGATTGCCCCGTGAGTGTCGGCCAACTTGTGCCCCAGACCAGCCTGGTCGGCGAAGCCAATGCGATCGGGCATACCGCTAAAGGCATCGAGGAGTGGGTCGGCGGCAAAGCGATGCGTGTCGAGTGCATGGGTCTCGCACCGTACCCGGGCTCCGTCGTTCCGCGCGTCGTGGGCCTACTGATTGCGGCCAAAGGAACGGACTACGCGGCGCCGGAAATCAAGGAAGTGCGAGGCGATGCGCTCGCGCCGAAGGGGAGCGGCCCGAAACTGGTGGCGCACGTCATTCCCGACACGAACACCGTGTGGGGTGGCAACGGGTTTGCCTCGCAGATGCGACGCCACTTTCCGGACGTCTGGACGGATTTCCGAAAGGAGGCCGGTGCCAAGCGCCCGCCTGCGTTGGGCAACGTCTACTTTGGCGCGCTGACTGATGGTGTTTGCGTCGCTCACATGGTGGCCCAACGCGGCATCGGAACTTCCTCCGGCCAGCGCCTGCGCTATGCCGCGCTCGCGCAGTGTCTCGGCGCAGTCAGAGAAAAAGCGAAGTCGCTCGGGGCGTCCGTCCACATGCCGCGGGTCGGAACCGGGCATGGCGGGGCCAACTGGGACGTCGTCAAGGAGTTGATTGCAGAGGAGCTTGTAGACAAGGGGATCGCAACGACGGTCTACAGTCTGCCCAACTAAGGCAGCAAGCTGAAAGAAAAAAGGAACCGCCAGGGAGGCCAATGAAGCCAAGGTTCATCGTTCTATCGGGCAAGGTTGGTGCGGGGAAGTCGACCCTCGCGAAAAGTCTCTCCGAAAAAATTGGCGCAACGCTGATCCGCTCCAAAGACTTGATCTATGAGCAGTTGCCCAAGACTGCCAAGGGTCGCAGACCCTCGCAGTTGGCCGGCCAGCGCCTGGACAAGGAGACTGATGGGCGCTGGCTCGCTGAGGCGTTGAACCAGCGCTTGGTCAACTCCGACGGCACCGAGTACTTCGTCGTCGACTCGGTTCGCACCGCGCAACAGGTCCACTACATCCGCCGAAGCGGCTGGACTGTCATCCACGTCCACCTCGAAGCCAGCGACACGACGCTGGAGGCGCGCTACGCCGCCCGCAGCAGCGAAGGGGAATTCGGGTCTTACGCCGACGTCGCGCGCAACATGACCGAACGTCATGTCGACTCCCTGGCAAGTTCCGCGGACGTCGTCATCGACACGGACCGTTGCAGCATCCTCGATGTCTTTTCGCGCGCTTTTGCGCGCATCGAACCTCGGCCCGTCATCTCGCCGCCGAACGTCGATGTCTTGATCGGCGGCCAGTACGGCAGCGAGGGCAAGGGCAATGTCGCGCACTACCTGGCGCCCGAATACGACGTGCTGGTGCGCGTAGGTGGTCCCAACGCCGGCCACAAGGTTTTTCGCCCGGGACTCGATCCGTTCACGTTCAGGCAGTTGCCCTCCGGTGCGCTCGGCAACCCCAAGGCGAAACTCGTCATTGGAGCCGGGGCCGTCATCGGCCTAGACATCCTGCTCGAGGAAGTGGCGAAGCTGGCCATCACCGAAACGCAGCTGCTCATCGATCCTCAAGCGATGATCATTGACGAGGCGGATGTGGAGTGGGAAGAGGGCACGCTCAAAGGCGCCATCGGATCGACGGCACAAGGCATTGGCGCTGCCACCGCGCGCAAGATCCTCTACCGACGCGTCGACACCACTGTGCGGCTGGCCAAGGACATTCCTGCGCTGAAGCACTATCTCGGGGACACGATCGAGTTCTTTGCGCAATGCGTTTCCGAAGGCAAGAGGATCATGCTTGAGGGGACGCAGGGCACCTCGTTGAGCCTCCATCACGGGCACTACCCCCACGTGACCTCGCGGGCGACGAGTGCAGCCGCCTGTTTGGCGGAAGCCGGACTCTCCACCCGTCACGTGCGCCGCACGATGATGGTCTGCAGAACTTACCCGATCCGGGTCGGCGATTCTGTCGAAGGTAAGACCTCGGGCTACATGAGCCAAGTGCTGAAGTTTCAGGAGATCGCCCGGCGCTCGGGGATCGACTACGAAGAGCTGCGCTCGACGGAGATAGGCTCGGTGTCGGGGCGCCCGCGGCGCATCGCGGAATTCGACTGGTCGCAGTTTCGACGCTCCCTCTTGTTGAACGGGCCCACGGACATCGCATTGACCTTCGCGGACTACTTCAGCATCAAGAACCGCGAGGCCTTCCGCTACGAGCAGCTGACGAGCGAAACGCTGCGGTTTATCGAGGAGATGGAAAAGGTGAGCGGTGTGCCCGTCTCGGTCATCTCCACGGCTTTCAACGAACGCAACATCATTGACCGGCGGATGTGGTGATGGCTACTCGCCCCAAACTGCAACGCTTCATGGACGTCGACTCGCTCGTCGCGTGCTATCCCAAGCTGTATCACATGGCAGAGCGTGACACATGGCCCTCCATCAAGGCGAACGGGCTCCTGAGTACCTCCGCAGCCCTCGATTGCTTGGGGATTCATGGCGCCCAGCGCCGGCGCCTCGAGCAAGAGCATCGTCCAGAGAAGGTGCCGATCGGACCGGTCGGCCAGCAAATTGTTCTGCGTGATCAGAAGCCGATGTCGCCGGAACGAATCGCTGACGCACTGATCGACGGCACGACGCCCCAGCAGTGGTACCGATTTCTCAACGGCAGGGTCTTCATGTGGGCCGAAGAGAAACGCCTGCACGGCCTGCTGAAGGCCAGGCCATACCGCAACCTTGAGCACGACGTGCTCACGATCGACACAGCGTCCTTGATGGCCGAGTATGCGCCGAGCGTATGGCTGTGCCGGTTGAACTCGGGCAACACCTGGCCAATGCCGCATCCGCGCGGCATGGCCGACTTTTTGCGCGTCGGCGCGTACCCTATGAAGGCTCGGGTCGCGAAACCTCAGAAGGCTGTTGTCGAAGTAGTCGTCGACAACGCTATTTCCAACATCGCCGATTTCGTCGTCGAAGTCAGAAGGATGAGGGGCGACGTGGTCCTGTGTCAGCTGCCTCTTTGAGACGGCAAGCAAACCAACAACCTTTGAGGCCGAGGAGCGAGATGAACGCCGTCAAGATGCTCGTGCTCCTCAGCGGCCCTGTGGCAGTGGGAAAGACAACGCTTCGACAAGTGCTCCTGAAGGAGCATGGCTTCGATTACGTGCGATCGAGTACTTACTTGCTGGAACTCGCTGCAAAGCAGAGTGAAGGCACTGACCGCTCAAATCTTCAGGAGATTGGCGACGGGCTCGATGAGGCGACCGACTACCGGTGGGTGCTCGACGCGGTTGCTATCCCGGCGATGGCGGCCAACCCAGCCCATCGACGTTGGCAGGTCGACGCAGTTCGCAAGGAACGCCAGGTTGAGAATTTTCGGGCCCAGTTCGGAGCGGCCGTCCTTCACGTGCATCTGACGGCCCCGGAAACAGTACTGCGGCATCGATATGAGGCCCGCGCGGTAGCACTTGGAGATGCATGCGACACGACGCCGTACGAGGTCGCCATTGCTCATTCAAACGAAGTTGCAGCGCGAAGACTAATCTCGCACGCCGACCTCGTGATCGATACGGAGACCGTCACTCCAGAAGATGCGGCCAGACTAGTGCTGGCTGCCTTTGCAGTGGAAGACGTCGACTGACGTCTGGCGTGCGCGCGTCGCGTGACGCGCGGAGGGTAGTGCTCGGTGGATGGGCATGATGCCGAGCGGTCCGATCCCGTGCCATGATGCTGAGCATCGGGCAACCGTCGCAGATCGGAGCAAAGCGGATGTCAAACACTGCTCTTGGGTCAGTCATCGGGATATCGACGTTCTTTGGTGTCGTCGGGGTCTTGGTTTATCTGTTCGCGGACATGTTCAGGCCACGCAACGCGTCCGTGGAAGACTTAATTGGTCACAAGCCCTTGATGAAGAGCGAGGACATCGCCTCCATCATCAAACACTGCAAGACGGACACGGAGCGGATCGATTTACTGGAAAAGGTCTTGAAGATCGACGCACAACATGCCGAGAAACTGATTGGGATAGTCCGACCCAACGTAGACCTGAACGCGATGGACAAGCGCAACAAGTCGTTTGCTCAGAAGATGGCATTGACCAGTGGTTGCTTCTTCCTTCTGATCGCGGCGATGACTTTCATTTACTACAAGATTGGCCCGAACAGTGAGGTCAATGACAAAGGCGGAAGTGACAACACGCCGCAGTCCCAAGGCGATCGATCTGCCCAAGCTCAGGCTGATGTTGCCTGCCCAAAGATGCCCGACGTCGCTCTGCTGGAACGCAGTGTCAAGACCACAGTAGACGCCAATGCCACAACTTTGAAAGGCGTCACGGGTGGGCACTTATTGAGGCGGACTGAAGAAACGCAGGAAGCGTTGTTCGCGAAGTTCCCTGCTGCGCAACGCTTGGTCATGGTGCAGTTGTTGGGAAGCACGTATTGCAGGATGCTGTATGAGCCGGGAATCTCAAGCAAGGAGCGCATTGATCGCTGGATGCTCTTCCAAGGCAGTCAACTTGGAGTGCAAACGGAACTCCCGAGCAGCGACGGTTCACCAGTAGCCGTGCCTATGGCCATCGCAACTTGGACTGGTGACGGCTCCGCCCTGAGCAGTGACGGGCGTTTTAGAGGCGCATGGCACGGCACGCCTTCCTTTGGTCCCGGACCAACTTCGTCTCGAGGCGCTTTCGCGTTCGACGGCAGCAACTTTGTTGAGGTCTCCTCCGCCCCGTCACTCAATGTTGGCGTGCGCGACTTTTCGGTGGCATTTTGGGTGTTCGCCAACGCTGCGCTTAACGACGAAGAGGCTTTCGTATCGAAGGACAACTTTGCAGGAGATGAGTGGCACAGCAAGTTCAACGGCTGGCTGTTCAATTATTCCGACGAATACGGTGGCTGGGGCTTCGAAGTCCGAAGCATGCCATCGCTTCGTCAGCATGCACGCACAAAGGGACTGTCGCTGAACGAGTGGCACTACATCGTCGGAGTACGCCAAGGTGAAAGCATGCGGCTATTTGTCGATGGTCAGCTGAAGTCATCAAGCATAGGGCAAGGGGTTGCTGATCTTTCCAACAATGCGCCATTGCGAATCGGGGCGCTCAGTGACGCATCGCTCCAGCCCATGCGCGGACGATTCGCTCGTCTAGAAGTCTTTGATGCCGCGCTTTCGGATCGTCAGGTCCAGCAGCTGTATCAAGCTGAGCGCAATTGAAGCGAGCAGACGTCACCGCTGGCCTTGCGGTGATGGCTCACGCATCTATGTGGTCTGGAGCGCCGCCTTTAGGAGATGACCCGCCAGGCGGGCGGGGAGTTGTAGCGCTCACCGGACTTGCGATCCGAGTTCACCTTCCGGTTCGATCCAACTGGCGAAAGGATCGGGTCCGATCGTCCAGTTTCATGTCCAGATGCTTCATGAAGGCGAGAAAGCTTACGTTGAGCGCTTGCAGCCAAGTGCGCAGCTCGATGATGTCGAGTCGAGTCTCGCCCGTCTCCACCCGGCTGACCGTGGCCTGAGTTTGCCCAAGCCGCTCGGCCAGATCCGCCTGTCGGAGGCCTAACGCCTCCCGGCGATCCCGTAGCAACGCAAGGAATATTTCGTTTTGTTGGGTGCGGAGTGGCTTGGGCATGCATGTTCTCGTCGAACCCATGACGGTAGCCCGACCGCGGCCATATCCACAAACTGCATGCGGCTACAGAGGGAAAGCCATCTGCGGGATATGCAGACTTTGAGTCACATTATCGCATTGGGAAAATCTCTGGCTTTACAGCCATAGGCCGGCAGGCTCACCACCGCCGGTACGCCGATGTTCGTATCGATGCCAGAATTCCAGTTTCCCGTACCCGCTCCGTTGGGCATACCGGGGGCGTTCTATGCCCGTGCAATGACGTGGTCGTCCAGCGCAGCCTGGTTCGTGTTGACCCTGCGCTATCCGGAGGCGCAGGGGTCACAGACTTGCTTGCTAGCCTGGGACACGGACGTCGCCGATGTGATTGCCTCGGGAGGTGGCCAATTGGAGTCGCTTCTCTTTGTGGCGCTCAAGAGTGCCGGCAAGCGCCGCGGCTGGTCGACAACGCAGATTGCCGAGGTCTGGGAGGCCAGCGATCCTGATGACGAGGGTGGCCGCCGAATCCTCATGGTGTCTGAAGATGGTCAAGAGTACTCCGGGTTCTTCATGGAGCTCGCCACGGGGCTGCAACGCAAGAAGCTGATCGCGCGGACTCGATCGGCTAGGCGCGGAGCGAAGCCCGATGCGTAGTGCGCTCTGGGGCAGCCGCGGTGGCGGCACCGCCGGAGATTGAATCGATGACCACGTCGGATGAACTCCTCAGAGCGATTGGTTGGGGCGAGGAGCTTCTGCAGGCAATTTGGAACGATGCTGAAGTCCCAGAAGGCCTTCGGGCCGAGGCTCGGCAATTGGCTCAAACCTACCCACACAACGCAGAGTCTCTCAAGTACCTTCGAACGAACGCGAGGACAGATGTGTTCCCGCCGGAAGTCGGTAACAGCCTTGAGCGCGCACGCCTGCTATTCGAGGCCGTTCAGCAAGGTGGTCTTGGAAGCGCCAGAACTCGCGTTGACGTGCTGTTTACCTTGCGTCATTTCCCCTCTCGCAGGTGGGCGCAGTTTGCCGTCAAGGCCGTTCGTGCCGGACGACTCGACCTATTGTTTGATGCGCCTACCGAAGATTGTGAAGCCAACAGGATGCCACCGAAGCATCTGGAGACTAAGCGATGAGTCTGGTTTGGGAGCAACGAATCCGAGCGTTTGACCGTCCAGTCAAACGGCGCATGCTTCCGCGGTTTAGAAAGCAGCAGCGCCGTGCGCGATGGCGCAGCTTGCGCGGATTGCCTTCGCGAAACTATCCCGCCGACCTCTTGTTTGAGGAATTGAGACTCAAGCTGCTGCCAGGCGCCGAAAGCCCAATGGACGGCGCAGAGCTGGCGGCAGCACGGGCGCGCATGCACTTTAAGATCCTGTGTAGCCGGGTGCAAGAACGCAAGAGGGTCGGCCGCCGTGCTCTTCAGGTTGCCCAGCGCCCAGCCGGCCGCGGTCGGATCAACCTTTGGCAGCAGCGGCGCGAATGGCTCGCCACCGCTCGCACGCTATAGGCGAGAAGGTGGAAGGCCTCGATGGCATCGAGCGTCGATACGGATGACACGTCCGCTCGCGCACGCGTAGCCTGGCCGGTTGTTGAGCTGAGGAAGAGAGGGGTTTACACAGGTGGCTCTGGCAAACGGCTGAGCGTAGATTGAGAACGCGAGGGCGAAGGCTACCTCGTCCAATGCTTCGAGACCGCATACTCTGATTCGTTCTTTCTAGCCAGATCCAGCTCGCTTTCAGATCCAGAGATTTATGTCGAGCTATACGGGCAGAGCTATGAGCTCTGGCCATGTGAACTCTTCGTTCCTTATTCCAGTGTCGTGCAGGCGCTCGAGCGCTTTTTGGCAACGGGGCTGCAAGACGCACGGCTTCATTGGGCCGGCATCGGCAGCTTTCTCAGGCGTCAGATTCCACGTCGCGGCTAGAAACAGCGACCTTCTGTTCGTTGACTGCAGCTACACCATCGCGGATCCGCCCCGTGCTGAGTACAGGCCGAATCCTGAGGCTCCGGGCCGGGACGGGCCACTGGCTTGGTCGTCGCTGCTCACGATCGATGAGTCGACGATCACATTTGACCTCTACAGCGTGCAGGACGTTGGAATCACCAACTAGTCTTGCAAGCAGCCCTTGCGTCGAAGCATTCGGTGCGAGATGGCGTGAAGGCGGACGACGTACCCATTTGCAGGCTGACCGACTCGTCAAGCCGCGGGGTCTTGCCTCTGCCTTGCGACCAACGCCTCGGCGAGAAGGTTTCTCGTACGGGCTCCAATATCTGGCTAGACCCAGATGACCTTGCCCCCGCGAACATAATAGTGGGCCTTGCACCCGTCTCGCTTCCAGATGGATGGATGAAGCGTCGGGCGACCGCGCTTGTCGACATGGAGCTCCCAGCGAGGTTCAGCCTCCTCGAACAGCGCGAGCTCGATCGTCTCCCCGCAGCCGCACGGGCACCGCATCCCGACGGACCATGGCTCCTGTCTTTCTGTGAGCAGGACTAGATCGCGCCGGGGCATGCTCGCTGGCAGCGCGTCTCCTTCAACAGCGAGCAGACGCCGAGGATGAGAGAACCGCTCGCCCAGTTGACGCGCCGCGCGCGCCGCATGAGTTCTGAGCCAGGTCAGCATTCGTCCTCCTCGGCGTCGAGCATGGGCAGTCCCAGCAGCGGTTCCTCGGCGCCGGCCGCGAGCAACTTTGTAGGCTTGGATGTGAACGTGGTCTCGGGCTCGAACTCTTCGAAAGCCTCGGCCAACATGAAGTGCTTGCGCGCGTAGTTCGAATTAGGGGCCTGGCGGAACAGGTAGGCTCGGGCGATGAACTCAAGAACGCAATCCGCCGAAGCGCGCATGTTCAGCGAGATCACCGATGGCGCTTCTTCGGGATGGCCATCGATGTAGCCGGCCTTGACCTGTTCGGCATGAGCTGCCGGGTCAGCTTCGGCCAAAGCCTCGGCTTGCAGAGAGGCCGGCGTGTAGACCCCGCGGTCGCCGAGCGAACTGCCTCCGGGGTACACGTAGTCGATGCGGCCCGTCACTTCGGCGATCGCGGAGCCGTCACCCACCTGGCGAGTAGGAATGGTGACACCCACGTCGAACAGCGGCAGCAGGAACGCAACTGCCAGCCGGTCGGCCATCATCCGACCGCGGTGCGTGTCGACGCAGCAGAAGATAACATCCGCTTGGGCCGCACCAAGCACGGCGAGCCGGGTCATGATGTTGGCCTCGATTCCCTCGAAGAACGGCTCGTCGCGATACTGGTTGGCCCGCTCCCCAAAGGCATGCACCTTGGGACGGTCGTTGCGCGCGTCCGAAACGGACGTGTTCAAGATCCGGTTCAGGTTCTTCATCTCCACCTTGTCGTGGTCGATGCCGATCACCTTGCCGAAGCCAAGTCGACTGAGTTGCTCTGCCGTCGGCGAACCGGTTCCGGACAAGCCGATGACCACCGCAGTGAGGCGCTTGAGTTCGCAGGTCATGTCGGAGGTGAAGGCCATGGGGCGGCTCGCGGCGCCGCAGACGTCGTCGCGCCACCAGAACTTCAAGTCGTCGCCGGCGACCGAGACCAGGTCGACGGGCGTCTGAACCCCCAGGCTGTCGTACAGCCTGGCGAATATCACGCCGGACGGCAGCATGACGGCCGTACCGTGCAGGTCACCGTGCGCGGCGAAAATGCACGGGATGACCTCGCGGTCACTGTCGTCGTCCGTCTGCGAGAACGCCGGGTAGCCGTTCGGGTGCGAGTGCAGCAGGATGAGGCTGTGCTGACCGGCTTCGGCGATGTCGATGGCCTGCTCGATGCACTGGCTCGGCCAGGTCAACGACGAGTCGGTGCGCTCGGCGCAAGCCTCGTGAGGAACTAGCACGACATCGCGGACGAGCAGGCGCCGACGTGCGCCCGGTACACGCGTGCAGACCAGCACCGCCGCTGCCTCCTTGCCGTCGCCGGGAAAGAGATGGCGGTGCAGGTCTTGATGCCTGCCCTGGGTCAGGCTGAGCGTTGTGATCGGGATCATGCGCCCAGCTCCTTGCCCATGCAGGACTCCACGAGGGCCATGTGCGTGACCACGTTGTCCGTGCTCGGGTCCCAGGCCGACGGCGCGTTGCGATGGCGCGACCAGCCTTGGAACGTCACGCCGTCGATGATCTCCCGAACCTGCGTGCTTGGTATCTCCGCGCCGTTGGCCAAGCAGACGAAGGGGGAGAAGTAGAACATGTCGATCTGCGCAGCAGGGTAGTCCTTGGGGATGTCCAGGGCCAGATCGACAGTGCCCGGCTTGAATCCCGCCGGAACCTGGTAGTCGTGGATTACGAGCCAACGGCGGTCGCCCACCTTCACCGTCTCCCAGTTGTTGCCCAGACTGTCCAGGTACTGCACATCCACTGGCAGCAGCGTGAACTCGCGACGGATCGTCTTGGCTTGGCCATCGCCGTTGCCCACGTTTTGAGGCATCAGGCGGATCTTCTCGATGCCGGGCGCGTGCAGATCGACGATCGAATCCAGCGTCAGCGGGGACTTCTTGGGCTGGCCGTGGGCACCGTCGGTGATCAGGAAGATGTCCCACGTCTTGCGGGTGTCAAAGCCGGCCTTGGTCATTGCCACACGCACCTCGATGGTGGGCAACTCGGAGAAGACGGGAACGCCTTGTACCTTGATCTCCCAACGGTGCTGCCTGGCGACGGTCTTGAAGTGCTCGATGCCCGGCAGGGAGAGATCGACGAGATCAGTCGCGCCGATCGCGATAGCCACCCCATCCCGCAGGAGCTCGACCTCGTGCGGTTCGCCGACGCCAGCCAGGTGGCACAGCACAGCACCCGAGATGCGACGATGAGGCCACTTGTACTGCTTGTCGTTGATCGTGAAGGGGAACAGGCGGTCGCTCACCGCCAGCACGAACGTGCTGCCGAGGGCCAGATTCGCGCGTTCGTCCAGTCGGATGTCCTCCATGCCCCCCAGGCGAAGGATTTGGAACACGAGCTGGTCGGCATCGATGGGGCGACCCATCGAGACGAGCACCTCGGCGCCAGTTGGATCCAGGCCCGGGACATGTGCTGGATGAAGCACGGACTGGTCGTCGTGCACCACGTGGATCTTGTGGCCGCCGGCAATGAATGCCTCGTCGGCACTCGTGGATGCGTTGGGTTGGGTATGAGTGATCACTGCAGAGTCCTTTCAGTCTGCTTCAATGAAGCCATTTAAGGCTGGCCGCAGCAGGATCGCCACAGGTTGGACGGAGCCTACTCCGGAACTCTGATTAAAGCAATCTGTTTAAGCAGGTTTCCGGATGGCCTGGTACACGTACTCGATGCCACCCGTTTCGGCGGCCTCCTCAGCTCGCAGGACGTACCCGTCCTTGACGAGGTTCTTGAGGCGTGTGCTGGCGTTCTGGACGGTGATGTCAAGGTCGGCGGCGGCTTGGGACGCCAAGACGGAACCCTTGTCGAGCACGTAGTTCACCAGAGCGCGCGCCGACTGACTCAATTCGGGGCCTATGACTTCGTACTCGGCACCGTGCCAGATTACTAGGGGCTGGTCTTTGGCTCGAGCGGCGTAGTTCCAGTTGTCGATCAGGTCACGGTCATGGACGTCGAGCAGGTAGATGCCCCTTTCGCCCCGGTACTGTTTGGCCACAGAAACAACACTCTCGCGCGGAAACGACGCATCTGTCGCCTCGATTCCATCGAAGGAGATGCCAAAGACTTGAGTGTGAGGGTGCTGCTCAACGTAGTCAGCGAGCTTCCGGAAGACAACTTTCCCTTCTGAGTTGCCGAACGGACGCTCGCTTGTAGTGAAGGCGCGCAACTTCACCACAACGGAGTTCTGGTTCATTCAAGCAATTTAAGCAGCATTGACGCTTCCGTCAAGCTTGAAATCGAAACAGACGTGGGTCCCGTGGATGAGTGCCAGCCCACGCTTGCTCTTGAATGACACGCCCTTTGGACCATGAGATATGCGAAGTTCGAAGTCGCTCTGACGTACCGAAATCTGCGCGCTGAACTTGCCTGCGAGAACTCGAGAAGTTTTGAGACCGAGTCCGCGGCCATCGGCTTGAACCATGCTGAGGGCACCGGCCACGAACACCTCCTCGAGCAGGGCAGCCTCCGGATGATGTGCTTTGGCGACCTTCACTGCGATCTCGGGGTAGCGAGTTCGCAGAACTGGCATCAGCGTTCCCACGATCCCCAAACCGTTGTCTGAGATCACGGTCTGAATGCAACCGCCGCCGGGATAGTGCTGGAGGCCAGCGAAGCCAGCCGAGTTCGTCCCTGAATGCTCAAGCACGTTGTCGAACAGCTCGCCCAAAATGGTGAGAGCTGCGACGGAGTAGGACTCATTGGTGAGCCGAACGAAGCTCTTCTGAAGAAGCCGCGGGATCTCCTGGTCCGGTGCGTCGGTATCAATGCGGCGGAACTCAATCACTCCGTCGTTGTTGCCCCTGAACGCCTGAGCACGCTCCTGCGTCGGTCGCTGGGGAAGCACTAAGATCGACTGCGAGAGAAGCTCGAGGAACCCGATGCGGTCGAGGTAGGTCAACGAAGGCTTCGAACCGGTGAAGTCAAGCGTCACCTTCTTACCTGCTGCCACGAGCTGATTACATAGCGCCAGCAATCGCGCGAGAGCCTCGAGCATCAGCTTGCAGTCGATCTCGAAGACGACACGAGTTGAAGCTGACTTCAGCGGCGAAGCCCTTGAGATCGCTGCCTCAAAGCCGCTTGTATGTAGCCAGTTGTCGGATGCAAGTTTGACTCGAAGCACTGGAGCCGTGGCGAGTGACCATTGCGCCGATGCGTCGCACTCAAAGCGGTCTGAGTTCGCGTAGAGAAGCTTGTTCACTTCACTTTTTTCAACGCCGAGCTCTGCAGCGATGGCGCGCGCCTTGACGCCGGGACTTCGTCGGAGCAGGCCTGCAATTTGGTTCAACATCGGCAACAATCATATGGCCGATCTAGCTACCTAACCGGCGACTTAGAGAGAACAATCGCTTTGTTCACACAAGGCGTCGGCTCATGTGAGTTCAGACTGAACTAGCGCTCTCTAAGCGATTCCGCACCTGGCCCGCGCGCCCTCTGTACACCGGACTTGATGCGCCCGCGCCGCAGTAGCGACCCAATCAAACGGTCAACTTAGTCGCTCAAATGCTCGCCACTCTTCGCGGATTTCTGTCGTCGAAGTTTGGACGATTCCCTAAAGAGGCCGACGACAACGTCCTTGGCAACATCAGTTTCCGTTTGCCCGATCGCAAAGCGAGACCTATCCAATGCCACCAACCCACGCGGTGGACTTGCGCACGACGACAACAAATGGAACTCTGAGCATCCGGCGACATTGACAACGGGCTCGAACTTGTCCTTCAGTACGAAGAACTTGCCGTCTTCGCTTTCAACGACCAAGTGCAGCCTCCCGTGCATTGCACAAACAGCTCGCGCAAGTGTCTCTACCTTGAAAGTCGCGAGTTGGCCGCCTTCCATCTTGGCGTAACTGGGCTGCTTGATATCCATCAAGTTGGCGACTTGAGACTGAGTCTGCGCACCGCGCAGTCCAGAGAGAGTCGTAGGCGGAATGGTTTGACCCTGTGTAGTCAGCAAGGCCAGCGCACGCTCGATGGCATCCTTCTCGGACCCATACAGCTCATCCGGCGCATCACCAAACTCGACCGGGTTCGCCGACAGGCCAAAGCCGAGCTTGGCTGAGTACTGCACTAACAGCCGATAACTGCCCAGAGTGAGGTCTACGAACCACACGCCAGAAGCATCGTATGGTTCGGAGACCTCATCTTGGAGATCTTGCCCAAAGGGCCTATGAAGCGCTTTGAGGAAGTTGCTGAGGACGTTGTCCAAGTAAATCACCAATCGTTAAACCGTCGGAACCGCGTCGCTCAGCAACGCTCGCCCGGCCGGGGAGCTGTGAAACCAGAATGGCACCGTTTACACCGAAATGCGAAAGATGCGCCTTGTGGCGGTACACCGCCACTCGCTCGTCGGGCGAGGCTCGTCGAGCGTCTGCTTGGGCTGCATAAAGCCTATCGTGCTTCAGATGCTCGTCAGGAGCATTCGGCACGCCTGAAAATTCGTCTTCGATCGTATTCAGAACAGTGTCCGCGAACGCCTTCGTTTCCTCACACGAAGTTCCGTGCGGAATATCGGCGATCAAACGAAGGTAGAGCGCAATGCGATCACCCCTTAGCAGAGGTGGTTTGCCCTTGGACTTCGCTTGACGAAAGGAATCGTGGTCGCGCGTGAACTTTTCAATCGCAGAAAGCGATGGCTGCGTCATTGCTGAGAACCCCTCGTCCCGGACTGACCATGCCGGGCCAGCTGTGTATGCATTTCATAGGCTCCTCCTAGTTGAGCTGGCACCCGGCCAGCAAACGGACGAACGTAGAATATAGCCTGCGGGCTATATCGTCAAGTGACTTCGCTTCGGAGCGCCAGCAGATCCAGGGATGTGGTCGATGGGGCAAGAGCCACGCTCCCCCGCGGATCGATTCCGTCTGGGGCGCCGGGTGGTGTGACGATCGGCTGCCGCGCGGCTCACCTTCCCCAGGGCTTGGCAGGGTCGGCGGCTTGCTACTCTCGGTCAATTGCAGCGCGAAGGTGACGGCGCCGAACGCTAAGCTATTGATTTAGAACAAAGAACTCTCGGCCAAATCGAACGCCAAATCTCTACTCTCGGCCAAATCCATGTGTACAGTCGAGCTGCGAGACCTGTGAATTCAGTCGACCTTGCTGGGGCAAGATACCCAGGGAACGAGAGTTCGGCCAACTCATACGCCCGCTGTCGGCCAACAAGCCGCCTAAGTCACACACGGCCCCGTCCAGGCGCGCGAGCTGATACCTTCGAGAAACAGACCGACGACTGCTTCTTGGATCCAGTGAGAGTTGCGGCGAAGATCTTGCGCGTTCGCATGCGGGCGTTGATCTGGCCGTTCCAAAAGCCGCGCCGCAGCGTTTGGACTTGCTGCTTAGGGAGCGACCAGGACAATGATGCTGGCATGAGTCCGGAACTCAACCTCTTGACGCGTGGGCGGGCCATGCACCTCCAACAGAGAAAATCCGGCGATTTATTGCCGGATTTTTAGGCTGTTGAAATTGCCGGATTTGAGTTCTTTCGGTTGATTCCGGCGATCATTTACCGGATTCGCCGCCGGACTTTTGCCGGGTCCAACATTCAGCTGTCGCTCGCACGTTTGATTTCTACCGTTCCATACTATTTCGTTACCGTACCGGGATTTCAGCCAACCCCATAGGCTGGGTAGCAGCGACAGCGCGAACCTATGGCCCGGATCAATGGCGCCAGCTGTCTCGGCGATCGCTGGCGGCCGATTGGGCCGCAGCACACTGCTTCGGCCCTGAGCATCGGGCGGCGAAACTGCTACGCCACGTGTCATAGCCAGCGGCTTCGCAAGCGTTGAGTGACTATCGACAATCCGTCATCACGAAAGATTTTGGTATTGCGACGGACTTGAACATCGAGTCTGCTCGCTCACTGATGACCACGAGTTTTGGGGCGACAAGTCCGCGCTTTTGCTCCTGGCCAACGAATGCCACGCCGTCGGAGCCGCTGATGGCGCCAGAACACTCGAAGGACGAGTTGAAATCCATCGCCCTGGCGACTTGATAGATGTTGTTCGCACGCTGGCTCGAATCGAACATTTGGATGGTGACCAAGGCCAGGAACATCATTGATGCGAAGAGCACGCATGTGGTGGCAAGAAACTCGCGGAAGCTCTTCTTCAGGAATGGCGCCGCGGCATACAGCAAGCTCACGAGGCAAAGGCCCAAGAGTGGCACAAGCATCCAGGACAGCAGTACGAACACGGTTCCCGCTGCCAAGGCGTGGGGAAACGCGGACGCATCGAAATGGAAGATGGCATTGATCTCATCGGCCGCTTGTGCGTGTGCCAGGAAGCTCGCGAGTGCGAGCGCACCAAGACCCAGAAACTTCGTGGACTCAAGGTGTTCGAATCGCTTCTTGAACGCTTGCTCGATCTGTACCGCGAGTGCATACATTCCGACGACTGCGCAGATCATCATCGGATAGATCGTGAGACGCTTGGGCATGAATCCGAGCACGGTGCAGAGCCACGCACCGAGCATGACCACCACGCCAAGGGCGGAAGCGTAGAAGACGAGGTCGAACGCCTCGTGTGCCATGGCCTCGGTGAGCCGCTCGCGCAGGCGCCGAGTCGCCTGAAAGATCGACTTTGTTGGATTGCGGGTAACGGGCGTCGATTGCATCGTTGAATCCTGCTGGTTGAGTAGGCCGCCTGGCTGCCGCACGTTTGGCGGGTGGCGACCATCCATGATTCTTCGCGTGCACAAGCTCAATGGATGAGCTATCGAGAAGCCAGCTTACACTTGATCCCTTGGCTGCAACTGCGGCCGTGAAACTCAAGCCTCAGAGCTCGTCTTTTCGCGGCAAACCGTCGCTGTCCCCCGGAAACTGCACGACCCGCGCACCGATGGCGTTGCCGCGTGCCGTCGCTGCGGCCAGATCCAGGCCTTCCAGCAGCCCGCTGATTACGCCGACGGCGAAGCCGTCGCCGGCGCCGACGGTGTCCACCACGCGATCGACTTGCACGCCCGGCACCTGCACGGCCAGACCGTCGCTGCTGGCGCACCACGCGCCCGCGGCTCCTAGCTTCACCACGACCTGTTTCGCGCCGCGTGACAGGAATCGCTGCGCGATGTCTTGCGGCGACTCCAGGCCGGTCAACGCGGTACCTTCGGCGTGGCCTGGCAGGACGATATCGGAGCGGGCGGCGATTGCGCAAAGCGTCTCCTGCATGTCTTCCGTCGATGCCCACAAAGGCTTGCGCAGGTTGGGATCGAAGGAGATCGTCATGCCTTGTTCTCGCGCCCAGGCCGATGTGGCGAACACCAGTTCGCGGCAGCTCGGCGACAGCGCCGGCGTGATGCCGGTCAGGTGCAGGTGACGCGCGCGAATGTCGGCTAGGCGATGACGATCGGCGACGCCCATCCTGCTCGCGGCAGAACCCTTGCGGTGGTATTCGATCTGCGGATCTTGCCCATCGACCGCCTTGGACTTCAGCATGAAGCCGCTGGGATGGTTGTCGTCGATCTGGACCAGTCCGGAAGCTATGCCTTCCTGCGCAAGAGTGCGCAGCAGAAAGCGCCCCGCCGAATCGTTGCCGAGCCGGCTCAGGTAGGCCACGCGATGGCCCAGACGCGTCAGGCCGATGGCCACGTTCAGCTCGGCGCCGGCACAGAAGCGATGGAATCGGACGGCCTCTTCGAGCGGCCCGGGCTCCTGCGCGGCGAACAGCACCATGGCCTCGCCCAACGTGAGGACGTCGAACTCGCGCAGTGCGGTGACGTCACGGCTTTGTTCGGCACTCATGATTCGATTATCGACGCCCAATGAATTCGGCCCCGGCTCGCACGCAGCGACCCGGGGCCGAACGGGAAAACTCAAAAACTCAGAGGCGGAACACGCTCACGTCCGACACGAGGCGCTGCACCTGCGTGCTCATCGAGTCGGCGGCCGCGGCCACCTGCTCGACCAGCGCCGCGTTCTGCTGCGTGGCCTGGTCCATTTCCGTCACGGCGACGTTGACCAGGTCGATGCCCGCGCTCTGTTCG